>Ga0247822_10001023_pt1 | contig 16499 bp, 16 predicted proteins | sample 13C_Cellulose_Da_FD_192423 | JGI IMG/M metagenome (GOLD analysis project Ga0247822, IMG submission 192423) | Soil microbial communities from agricultural site in Penn Yan, New York, United States - 13C_Cellulose_Day30 | ecosystem: Environmental > Terrestrial > Soil > Agricultural land | place...
CATGCCGATCCGGCAATTGGTGGACGACTTTGGAATCCGACCCGGCTCGGTCTTGAGAAAAGGCCAGCCTATTGCCCGGGGTTACGTCGATACGGGCGACCAAGTCTTTGTGGACAAGATGTCCTACAACTTCGTCAAACCGGCGCGTGGCGACGTGTTCGTCTTCAAAACGACCGACATCCGGGGTATCACCATGCCTCCCGGCGTCGAATCCCAGCACTACATCAAGCGTCTCGCTGGCATTCCCGGTGACAAGCTCCGCATCGCCGCTCCCCAGCTCTTTATCAACGGCAGCGTCCCGACGAATTGGGTCTTCCAGCGTGTCATGTCCGAGCAGAACGGCTACCGCGGCTACGCCAATCTGGGCTCCCTCTATCTTTCCGATCCGTCGGATGAGTTCCCACTGCCCGACAATGCCTACTTCGCTTTGGGTGATAACAGCTACCACTCCAGCGACAGTCGCTTCTGGGGATCAGTCCCGGAGAAAAACGTCGCAGGCCGCGGTTTGTTCGTCTATTGGCCCTTCAGCAAGCGCTGGGGTTTGATTCGCTAAAACTCTCTCATTTTCCGGCGATTTTCGGTTGCCTATCGAGCAGGTTCCGAAGATACTGTCCAGCTCCATTACCCGATGGTGTAACGGTAACACAGAAGCCTTTGGAGCTTTTATTCATGGTTCGAATCCATGTCGGGTAGCCACTTTCTCTATCAATGAGTTACGATAGAGACCTCCCTTTCTCATGTGCGACACAGATACCGTTGTCATTTCTTTGAGCGAGGAGTTCCAAAACAGGCGAACCGTGCTCCCCTTCCAGCCCACTTTGTGATGCTCCCTTCGAGCTTTCTTGCGATTCGCCGGGCGCGTGCTACGGTGCTCCTCCGTTTGGACGGCAGGGTAAGACGAACCAGTGATTTTGCCACCTCGGACGCAACGGGCGACGCGATCAATCGCGGCAATCACCTTCAGACCTAGACAAACATAAAACACTACAGAATAGCCTCTTACCCGAGGCGGCGCTTGGATTCCTGGTTCGGATCAGAGCGAATTGACGCTCTTGCATGAAAAATTACCGGAAGGATCGCATTCCCGATCAGGACGAAGCGGTTCGCGAAATCGAACAGATCTACAGAGACCTCGCCGAGCGTCCTATCGATCGGAACTGCACACTCCAGACGGAGTGCTGTCAGTTTAAGCGCACCAAGATCGTCCCCTATATCACCAAGGGAGAGGCTCTTTTGGCTGCGAAAGCCGTACGTGCGGCTGGGCGCAAGGAAATGCCGGAGGCCGTGGACGGTGCCTGCCCTCTCCTCAACGCCCGCTCGGGGAAGTGCATGATCTACAAACAGCGCCCCTTCGGATGCCGCACCCACTTCTGCGAAGCGGCGGGAGGTCCCTACGGTCGCGGCGAGGTTCTGGACCTTATTCGACGGCTGGAGGCGGTGGACGCCCGGTTGTTGGGACATGGTCCCGTAACTCTTCCTGTCGCGGTGAAAGCCGCGCTGTTGGAGCTTCGTTAAAGACTATTCGCGAGGAACGATTCTCGCTATGGTGCGCCCATGCGAGATCGATTCCTTCCACTTCTCCTCGTACTGACGCTTTCCGCAGGCTCTGGATTTTGCGCTCAACTCGAGTCGGTCTTTCAGGACGATAAGCATCAATTCACCGGGGTCGCCGTCAGCAAATCGGGTCGCACCTTCCTCAGCTACCCCCGCTGGGATCAGAACAATCACCAGTACGACGTCGTCGAACTCTTTCCCGACGGGTCGACCAAGCCTTTTCCCAATGAAGGCTGGAATTCCTGGAAACCCGGCGAGGATAGCCACAACAAGTGGGTCTGCGCCCAAGCCCTGGCCATGGACGACGAGGGGTTCCTTTGGGTTGTCGATCCGGCCAGCCCGGAGTTCGCCGGAGTCGTCCCTGATGGCAATAAACTGGTCAAAATCGACCTGAACACGAACTCCATCGCGCGAGTTTACCCCCTGAGCCCGGCGGCTGATGCCAAGAGCTACGCCAACGATGTGCGTGTCGATACCAAGCGACAAGTCGCCTATCTCACGAACTCCTCGCAGGGCGGCATCATCATCGTCGACTTGAAGTCGGGTAAAGTCCGCCAAGTCCTGCAAGACAGCCCCTCCGTGAAATCCGACCCGAACTACCAAATGACCGTGGACGGCAAGCCACTGGTCTCAGCCAAGGGACCGGTGAAGATTCACTCCGACGGCCTCGCACTTACACAGGATGAGAGCTGGCTTTACTACAAATCCCTCACCGACCCCAAGCTTTACCGGATCAAAACCGACTACCTGCTCGACGAGAACCTGCCGCCCGCCGACCTAGCGGCCAAGGTCGAGGATTTGGGCTCATTCTGTACCACCGACGGGATGATTCGCGACCGCAAGGGCAACATTTACCTCGGGGATATCGAGAAAAACAGCATCGTACGCCTCACTCCCGAGCTAAAGCTGGAGCCCATCTTTCAGGACAAGCGCCTTTCCTGGCCGGACAGCTACGCCATTTCCGATGACGGGGTGCTCTACATCACGTGCTCCCAGATTCAGAAAGCTCCTCGGTTCAACGGCGGCAAGGACACGCGCACGACGCCTTACACCCTTTACCGCCTCAAAATCAACGGCGTCTAACGCCGTCTTTAGCGAACATCGATCAAGAACAGCTGACGCCCCTCAGGCGTCTCCGGTCCCGCCAAAATGATCGGGCAGTCCCTTGCGATCTCCACCTTTGTTTCCAGGATGGGTCCCGTCTTATCCGCCAGAGCCAGCGAGACCACATAGCGCGTCGGCTGGCGCTCCAGGCTGGTCACTTTCATGGTGTATCCACCTTTGAACGTCGCGACTGAACTGTCTCCCGGCTCCAAAGGTTCTTTTTCCGTATCGAGAAGCGTCAGACCTGACAGGTGAAACTGCTTCTCGAAAAGCTCGCGGTAAGGCACCAGCGATTTGTCGACCGAGCCGGAGGCACGACCTTCCACCTGACCGATCCAAAGAATGTCGGGGGCGGCCTGGACAAGGCCAGGACTCAGCGTCAGCAAGAAAGCGCAGAGCCACTTCATCGTGCGGCTTCTTTCCACTCGACGACGACCACGGATCTGCCGTCGAATTCGCCTTGGCTCTTAATGATTTCAACGCCTTCCCGGCTCGCGGAAGATTCCAAAACCTGAGACTGAAAGCCATCACGCGGCAGCGGTCTAAACGACTGCGGCAGCATCCAAAAACTCAAAGCCAACGCTAGCAACAAACACGACCCGCCCAGAATGAGCAATGTGCGAACTCCGAAAGCGCTTTGCGTCACCGCACCAGCAAAGGCCGGGCGGTCCTTTTTAAGAGGTACCACTGAGATGGAGAGGTGCGCTAAAGTTTCCCGTAGCGCTTGCGCCACTCACTGCGGTACTCGCTCATCAGATCCACGATGCGATCGCGCACCCGGAAGAGCAGCCGATTAAGAGCGCCCCGCTGGCGAGCCGTCATCTTCTCCGCCTCCAGCAGCTTAGCCGACGCATCGAGGGCGTCATTGGCCGCCTTGAGGCCGCGCTTGAGATAGGCGATGGTCATGCCGAGTTCCGTGAACTCGTCCCCACAAAGAGCGGCGGCGAGCTTTGCACCACAGACCGCCGACCGCGTGGCGAGGCGGATGGCTTCGGGATGATCCTTCAGGGACGCATCACGATCCATCCACGTGTTGATCCACGTGTGTAGCTTCAGCGTATCCTGATAAATAGGCGATTTGGAAAACTCCTCGAATTCGCCGTCCTCGCATTCGGAGGGTTCTTCGAGTTCTTCCTGACAGAAGTTACCGGCGATTTCCTCCCAACAAGCTTCTTCGTCTTCGTCATGGGATTCCCACCCCATCTCGCGGGCGATGATCTTGTCCCGGTCGGGATGGTCGAGATACTTTTCCAGCAGCCCAAAATACTTCTCAGTATTCTTGTCCTGCTGTTGGAGAAACCGCTCCCATTGGTACTCGTCCCAAATCTCCGGCGTTTCGAATTCGTCGTCGGCCATTAACTTCTCCTTACTCCACCCCCGCAACGGGTGCAACGGATTTTTTCCGCTCCGCCTGTAGTCGTAACTGTCCGCAGGCGGCGGCGATATCATGACCCTTCTCCCGGCGAAGGGTGGCCGAGACGCCGCGAGCTTTTAAGATGCGGAGGAAATTCTCCTGCACCGGCACCTCCGGGCGCTCCCAGTCGAGATCCATCACCGTGTTATACGGGATCAGATTCACCTTCGCTTGGAGTTCCTTCGCGTGCTTCGCGAGAGCGCGAGCCTGGTCTTCGGAGTCGTTGACGCCTTTGATGAGGATGTACTCAAAAGTCAGGTATTGTTTCTTCTTGGACGTGTAGTAGGCACACGCCTCGATCAGCTCCGCCACCGGGTACTTACGGTTGATCGGCATGATCTTGCTCCGCACTTCGTCGGTCGCGCCATGCAGGGAGATGGCGAGGCGGAGTTGCATGGGTTGATCGGAAAAATCCCGGATCCTGGGCACGATGCCACTCGTCGAGACCGTGATATGCCGAGCCCCCAACCCAAGTCCCCAGGGAGCATTAATGATCGAAATGGCTTTCAGGAGGTTGTCGTAGTTGGCAAACGGCTCCCCCATCCCCATGAAGACGATGTTATTGATCTTCTCGCCGCTGATTTCCTCAACGGAAAGGAACTGTGCGACGATCTCACCGGCGGTCAGATTGCGCTTCCAGCCATCGATACCGCTGGCGCAAAACTTACAGCCATAGGCGCAGCCGACTTGGCTGGAGATGCAAATCGTTCGCCGATCGGCTCGGTCCCCGTAGAGCGCCGGTGAGGCGGGGATGAGCACTGTCTCGATCAACTGACCGTCCGACAGTTGGAAAAGGAATTTGCGGGTCGTGTCTTTCGAGCCGCTTTCGCGCGCCTGAGTGAGCGGGCGCAGGGAGAACTGGGCCACCAGTTTTTCACGGAGAGCCTTGGGGAGATTCGACATGGCGTCGAAGCTGGACACGCGGCGTTCATACACCCACGAGGCCAGCTGACCCGCTCGATACCGAGGCTCACCGATTTCCTCCAGTGCGTCTCCGAGCTCTTCCTGATTTAACGAGAGCAAATCCATTGCAAAAAACTTATGTGGCTCACAATCCCGGCCACCATGCGACAAACCATCGCCCCTTTTGGGCGCTCTCGTCAAATGCTACCTTTCGCTCGCTATGAACACGGCCCATAGCGAGCGGCGAACCTTGATAAAACTCTACTTGGCGGACTCGACTGGCTCGCCCGCGGATTTCCAGCCGGAGATGCCACCGGGGAAGTGCTTCACATTCGTGTAGCCGAGCTTCTCAGCGGCCGTGACGGCTTGCTTGTAGGCTGGGCAGGCCGGGCTGTAGCAGTAGGCCACGATCAGAGCACCCTTGTCGGCGGGCAGGCTCTTGGCGATATCGGCTTCCGAGGAGAAATAATCCACCGCGCCGGGGATGTGGGCGGCCTTGTAGGACTCCGCGCCATTGGCGTCGAGCAGCGTGACCGACTTATCGGCGACCGCCTTCTTCAGATCGGCCAGGCTGATGTCAGACCCAGCGCCGGCGAGCGCGTTGAGAGTCAGAAGGGAGAGAACGCTGAACGCGATAAGGAGGTGTTTCATGAGACGGAAGATAAGCACTGGCCGCGAGTTTGCGCAAGTGGCGGTTCTTCACCTGGCAGAATCCCGTTTGTATTCAGCCCGCTCCTCCCTTACTTTCCAAGGATGGCAGACGAGCATATGGCCGGATCGAGCCGCCCGGGCTCAGAAGATCGTCGAGAATGCCGCCCTCTACAAAATCTGCGAGGGGTGCGACTCCATCGTCGCGGCGCGAGTGACCGCTTGTCCGAACTGCCACGGCTACCGCTTCAACGACTCCACAGAAGAAGTCATCTCCCAAGCTCATGCGCTCGCCTCCCGGCCGCAAACAAGCGTGACGGCGCATGACTTGGAGTGAGTTACTCCGACTTGCTCAGGCGCTCGACGGGCTTGTCGAAAAGCAACTGGTGAGCTTCTGCGAGAATGGCCGGTATCTTATCGGCAAAGGGACTCCGCGCGAGAACCTCCCGGAGTGACTCCGCCGTGGCATCTTGGGCATTGCGCCCGGGAAACCAGTGATCAGCCTGACCAAGCAAGTTGTACCGCATCTTGCCAAAAGCCTCCATGTCCAAGCCCTTCGCAAACATCCATAACCGGAGTATCTCCCAGATATTCACTTCACCCGGTACCCGTTCCCAGTTCGGCAGCCCCTCCTGCCATCGCTCGCACCATTCGCGGCCGAGGGCCTCGTGCAGGGCAGCCGTAAGCTGAGCGTCCACTTCCCGCACGATCTCCGCCGACTGAGGCCACAGGGAAAGAGCGCGCAGATGTTCGTCGAAATCGCTCGGCTTGCTCACGCCCAAACTCAGGGTGTGAACCTCGGGGCGTTGGAGGCAAAAGAGGTCGTTAAAGACCATTGGCGAGTACGGCTCGCACAGCGCGCGCAGCTTATCCGAAGGCTCGTAAAGTTTCCCGCCCTTGTCATTAGGACTGATGATGAAGACCCCCATGTCCTGCCGGGTGGCGGCCTCGATGGCGGACCAGTTCGAGCGATTCACCCAATACCAGTGGAGGTTCACGTAATCGAACTCCCCGGTATTGATCGCGTTCGTGATCGTCTCGCAGGAGCCGTGGGTGGAAAATCCGAGAAACCGGACACGTCCCTCGCGCTGTAGCCGGCGACCGACCTCCAACGCTCCGCCTTTTTTCAAAGTCGTTTCGAGGAGTTCCGGCGTATTGATGCCGTGGAACGAGAGGAGATCGACATGGTCCAGTTTCAGCCGGCTCATGCTATGGTCGAAGGTCTTTTGATACTCAGCTGCGTCAGACGGACCGACCTTGGTCTGCACGATCATTTTATCGCGCGGGAGCTTCGGCAGGATTTGGCCGAGCTGCACTTCCGACGATCCATATCCCCTCGCCGTCTCGATATGATTGATCCCGACCTCCAGCGAGCGATGGATACAGCTTTCCAGTCGCTCCTGCTCCTCCGCCTTGATGCTGTCGAACTCCATGTCCTCCCAGTTCTGCTGAAAGCGCATGCCTCCGCACGAGAAGACCGGCATCGAAAGTTCCGTGCGACCAAAGCGGCGATATTGCATCATAAGCGTTCCAAAAGAGTCACGACCTCGATCTCGGCGGTTTGCGGGAACATGTCCACCGGTACCACACGTTTGAGAGCGTAGTGCTCGGAAAGTCCACGAAAATCGCGGGCCAGCGTCGATGGGTTGCACGAGACGTAGATAATCCGAGCCGGCTTGCGCGTCGCGATCATGGCCAGCACCTCAGGGTCGATCCCCTCGGCCGGTGGATCGAGCAGCAGAGTCGTCGCATCCGGCGAGGCCGCCGCCAGCGCCGCCACCAAGTGCCGCTTCACATCGCCGAGTAGATAAATCTCGGAGCTGCCCGCGCGCTGACGGGCCGTGCGAATCGCATCCTCACTCCACTCGATGCCAATGATTAGCTTGAAGAGACCGCTGAATTTCTGCGCGAAAAAACCGGCTCCACAATAAGCATCCACCAGCAACGGGCCACCCGGCTGCGCCATGGAGAGAGCCACTTCGACGAGGATCGTCGCGGCGGCGTCATTCACCTGGCGAAAGCCACGAAATTCACTGGGTTCGCGTAGCGGATACTCACCGTCACGCGGCGCACTTTTGCACAGGTCGTCGAGGAGCGTATTGACCGTCTCCGAAGCGATGGGGCACTGGCGGACCGGCACGACTTTCCGGCTCTTCGGCGCATAAAAACCGATGCGGCCGTGATGCACATGAACGGTGACGCGGTTGCGATACTGGTACTGAAGAGGCGACGCCATCGTATGCTCGACTGTCACGTCCTTGGCTCCGCCAAGGCGACGCAAAACGTCCGCGACCTGTTGGGACTTTAGTTCGAGCTGCCGCGGATAAGCCACGTGCTGATACTGGCAGCCACCACACTGACCGAACACCGGACATGGCGGCGCCACACGGTCCGAGGAGGTTTCGACGATCTTAACGAGTTGGGCCTCCGCATAGCTGGAGCGCTCGCGACCAATGCGCAACTCCACCCGCTCGCCAGGGATCACTCTCGGGACAAAACATACCTTGCCATTAGGAAGGCGCACCAAGCCATCCCCCCCGAAGGCCACCTGTTCTACGACCAAAGAATTTTGCAAGAGATGACTATTACGCAACCGTTGCCTCCTCTCAACGAAAAATCCGCCCTCATGTCGATTTCAACACAAGGGCGGAGTTGTGATTTCGTGATCTTAGCTGACCGCGATGCGCCGCGGCTTCAGGGCCTCGGACTTCAGCAGTCGGACGGTGAGCAGACCTTGGTCGATCTGCGCGCTGACTTTGCTGCTGTCGATACTGCGATCGAGATCGAAGACTCGGCGGTATTCCGCCGACGAGCGTTCGCGGTAGACGGCGCGACCGGGAGTCTCTTCTCCCTTGCGACGACCGACGATTTTCAGTTGGCTGTCCTCCACGGTGACCTCGACTCCGTCTTTGCTAACGCCGGGCATTTCAGCCTTGATCGTGTAGCCTTCCTCGTCCTGATGGATGTTGACCCTTGGGACGATCGTCTTGACGGGGAGGGCTGAGTTGCAGGTCGTTGGGGCGTTTTCAGTGATTGTGTTCATATGATTTTTGGGAAAGTTGCTCCCGGCGGCGAACCGCCGGGAAATGTTATGATTAGTTGAGTTCGACTTCGATTTTACGGGGCTTGGCCGCTTCCGCTTTGGGCAGCGTGATCGTCAGCACGCCTTCCTGGTAGCTGGCCTTCACAGCGTCGGAATTGACCGCAGACGGCAAAGTGACGCTCCGGGTGAATGACCCGAAGGTGCGCTCGCGCCGGTAGTTAGCGCTGCCTTGAGCCTCGGCCTCCGCTTTGCGCTCACCAGCGATGGTCAGCACGTCGTCGTGGAGCGAGATGTCAAAAGCCTCCTTCGTCATGCCGGGCAGTTCGACCTGCACGGATACTTTTTCCTCGTCTTCAAAAATATCCAGAGCAGGAACCCAGCCCTCAGTGTAACCCGAGGCTGAACCCTTCGCTGAAAAGGCGGTATCGAAAAGATCCCGCAGCGAGGACAGGCGGTCAACGCGTGACCAACTCGTAAATTTTGGGGTTGTGTATCTGATAATGCTCATAGTTTACCCTTAACCATAAGCCTAAACCGTGCCTACCCAGACCGCGCGAGCCTGATATTATATAAATAAATGAATAACAGTTATTTGCGACGGCGTCAGGTTTTGTTAAAACAATCCAATGAGACATTATGTCTCATTTTTGATTTCAAGAGTGAGACACGAAACGAGTCACATCGTCTCACCTGAGAGGGCGGAGTTATAAATATCTCCTACGAGGAACAGCATCTTTACGATCTGCCACACCATGAACAGCATGATCAGACCGTAGAAAAAACGGGGCAGCCATTCGGCCAAGCGGTTGAGGCGCTTTAGAGCCCGGTCTTTGCAAAGGGTGGCGGCCCGGAAGGTCTCTTCGTCCAGACGGCCAGTCTGCTCGCCAATCTCGATCGCCCGCACGAGTGCCTCGGGAGCGCCGGCGTGGCGTCCGAAGGAGTCGGTCAGGTCATTCCCGCCTTTCACCTGGGCGATAGTCTGCTCAGCCTGCGCACGTAGCGCGGCATTGCCGCACGAGAGGCCCGCGGCATGGAACGCCTGGAGAATTCCCCCACCCGCTTTCAGATAGAGGGAGAGAACGAGCGAGAAGTTCCACCCGGTCCAGTCATTAAAAAAGCTGCCCAGAAAGGGAACCCGCTGCGCCAGACGAGCCACGGCGGCGTCGTTGTTCAACTTGCGCGCGACATAACTTCGAAGCCCCCAAACGACGAGGACTAGGAAGTAAAAGACGCCAAAAATCGGCGCGACGTTCTTCACGAACACCCAACTACTACCCGCAAGAAAGGCGGGTAATACGCCCGAGACCAGCGCACCGAAGTGAAAGACAAATAGCGGATAGATCGAGCGGGAGATCATTTCCTCCCGGGCCTTGGCTTTCAGCGCGTAGCTCGTACCGAGCTCGGCAAAAATTTCCTCAAGACGGCCGGACTCCGCGCCTACCTCGACCAGCGCCGCATCGGAAGCATCAAAGCCTGCCGCTATGAAGGCCTGGCTGGTCGACCCCGTCTGCTCCCACCCTGTTCGCAAACGGGCCGCGCTTCTCCCCAACGGGGAATGCGTGTTGCGCCCGACGGTCTTGAGAGCTTGGGAAAAGGTGATTCCAGCCCTCGAGAGTTGCCCGAGCTCATGAAAGAGTTGTTCTTTTTGACGAAAGCTGAGTTGCACCAGCGGGAGGTTTTCGGAACTCTAACGGCATGAACGGTGTAAAGCCAGCCACGGACGACGAAAAGTTTATGCGGATGGCACTGGCCCAAGCTCGCAAGGGTCTCGGAAAAACACATCCAAACCCCGCAGTAGGTGCCGTCATCGTGCGCAGTAACCGTGTCATCGCCTCCGGCTGGCATCGCGGAGCCGGACGGCCGCACGCCGAGATCGAAGCCATCCGCACCTGGGGAAAATCGACGGAGGGAGCGACCATTTACATCACCCTGGAACCGTGCTCGACCCATGGGCGCACCCCGCCCTGCACGGACGCGATTGTCTCCGGAAAATTCGCCCGGGTCGTGTACGGAGCGACCGACCCGAACCCTGACCATCAGGGACGCGCTCGCCGGATTCTCAAAAAGGCGGGTATCACCGTTACGGAGGGTATCCTCGGAGAAGAATGCTCAGAACTCAACGCTGCTTGGAACAAATGGATCGTCACCGGTCAGCCCTACGTCGTTGCAAAAGCGGGTCTTACCCTCGACGGCCGCATTAGCTCGCACCCGGAGAGCCGCTGGATCACAAACGATCGCTCGCGACGCGACGCGATGAAATACCGCACTCAGGTCGGCGCGATCATCGTCGGCGCAGGCACGGTCCGTATCGACAACCCACAACTCACGATCCGAGGCATCACGCGCGCTCCCCAGCCGTGGCGCGTCGTGATCAGTCGATTCGGGCAGTTACCGCCCGAATCCCATCTGCTGACCGATGAGCACAAGGACAGGACGCTGGTATTCCCCAGCCTAAAGAAAGCCCTGCACGACCTGGGCAAGCGCGGAGTGGTCTGCGTCCTGATCGAGGGTGGCGGACAGATTTTAGGTGAGGCCTTCGAGCGCGGATTGGTCGATGCCGTGCGGTTTTACATGGCTCCGCTACTGGCGGGCGGACCGGCTCCGGCAGTCGGCGGCCGTGGTGTAGGACGCAACGAGGACGCGCTGAAGCTCGAAAAAGTGCGCTATCAGCGTTTCGGCGACGATGTCCGGATGACAGGGATCGTGCTTAAAAATTGATCGGCTCGGGCGGCTGGGCCTGAAGGGCCGGCTTATCCAGAGGAGTATCGAGAGGCGTGACAGACTCGGCGCGGCGCACCTCCGGCTCACCATCAGGCATGACGGCGACGGGCTGGGCTTGACCTTCCGGGACCGCAACTGCGACGGGAACCTCGCCATCTACGGCCGCCGGGGCGGATTCCTCACTCGTCACCGGGATAGCGCGGGCCACCGGAATATTATCCTGAAAACGCTGAGCATCGGGGCGTACGGAATTGTACACGTCGCTCAAGCCCACCAAAGTCGGGCCCGACATGGCAATCGGGCGGATCGTGGCCAGATCGAAGGCCGCAGCCGCGCGAGGCCATTCCTCCTGGTTGTATTCCTTGGCGTAGTTGCGCACCCCGCCTCCATGCACGTCGCAGCGTACCGATGGAGCCTGGGACGCGGTCGCCCACTCGAGATAGGTCGTCGGCCGGGTCTCAGCGGCTCCCGTGACGGGATTGGTTGTCTCCGCATGGCAACCCGGGGTGGCCGCCAGTCCGGAGATCCGGCAGATCTCCACGGCCTGCAGGGAATCGGGCTTGTTGAACTTATTGGCCGGCAGAACTTCCGCTGCCGTGTTCATGATCTTGGACCAGATGGGCAGGGCAAGATCCTTGCCGAAAGCTCCGCGGAAAATGCGAGTCGGTTTATCAAAACCCACCCAAACGCCGCAGGTGACGGAACTGTCGTAGCCGAAGAAGTAGGTGTCCGTGAAATTATAGGCGGTACCGGTCTTGCCCGCAAAGGGTCGGTCTTCCAATCCGTAGGAAGTGAAGGCGATATTACCCGTGCCGCGACGCAGGGCATCTTCCAGACCGGCGTGAGTTTGAAAGGCGGCCTCGGGCGAGATGGCCTTCACCTTCGACGTCGGCGTCTTGTAAACGATCGCTCCGGAGGCGTCGGTGATCTTGTTGATAATATAGGCCGCCTTCGGACGAGAGCCTCCATTTGGGAAGATCGAGTAAGCGAGAGTTGCCTCTTCCAGCGTCGCTTCGCTGCTGCCCAAGAAGCTGTTGGCGTAGTTTCGTAGAGGTGATGCAATACCCGCCGCTGCCGTCACTTTCTTGATCTGATCGATGCCAGTCTGGAAACCCAGGCGAACAGTCGCTGCGTTCTTGCCACGGGCCAAGGCGTCACGCGTCGTGATCGGGCCTTCGTAATCATTGTCCGGGCGCTCCACGCCCCACTCGCCCAGAATGCCCGAGTCACCGCCGACCATGACGTAGCGGTTGTCGATACAAGCGTCGTCCACGATCGAACCGGGGAAGATCCCCTTGTCGTAGGCGGCGGCAAACACAAACGGGACAAAAGCCGTTCCCAGAGGGCGACGAGCCATCGTGGCGCGGTTGTACTCGCTATGACGGAAATCGCGACCACCGACCATCGCGAGGACTCCGCCAGTGGTATTCTCGATGGCCATCACGGCGCCCTGGAGGTACTTGGGCTCCGGCATCTTCACGGACATGTTACCGCGATTGATCTGCTCCTCCATCTCCTTCACGGAGTTGCGATAGGCCTCAAAGGTTGGGTGCTTATACCCGGGCAGGGACTCGACCTTGGCGATGACGTCCCTCATCGACCGCTCGGCGACCCGCTGGATCTTCATGTCGAGCGTCGTCTCGATGCGGAAACCACCATTCATCGCCCGTTCAAAACCCAATGCGGCCACGGCTTGCTGGCGGATATAGTCGATCGCGTAGGAAACCTTGAAAGGATTGGTCCGCCGCATCACCAGCAAAGGCGTGGCTACCTCTTCGTCGTATTGCTTGCCGTTGATCAGGCCGAGCTCCTTCATGCGGCGAAGGACGAAATTTCGCGTTTGCGTGGCGCCATCCTTGTTGTTCCAGGGAGAAAGCGCTTGAGGGCTCTTCAACAGACCCGCCAGCATAGCGGCCTGGCCGAGGGTCAGATCCTGCGAACTTTTTCCGAAATACCCGCGGGAGGCCGCCTCAACTCCATAGAAGCCACTACCGAAGTAAACGCGGTTGAGATACATCTCCATGATCTCGTCCTTGGAGAAGTTTTTCTCGATCCGCTGCGCCAAGTACATTTCGACGAACTTGCGCTTATAGGTACGCTCGCGAAGTTCGAACGAGTTACGAGCCAGCTGCTGGGTAACCGTACTAGCTCCTTGCGAGATCTTACCACGGCGGTAGTTGGCCAAAGCGGCACGGGCGATACCCATATAGTCGACACCGCCGTGTTGGTAAAACTTGTTATCCTCAGCCGCGATGATGGCCTTGGGCATCAGCGGGGAAACCTTGCTCAGAGGAACGGGATGGCGGTTCTGGATGAAGATCTTGCCGAGTTCCTCGCCATTCCGATCATAGATCACGGAGGCGGCCTCCATTTTATCCATCTGGCTGAGATCGTACTCACCGGCGCTCTTTTCAAACTGTGCGGAAAAGATCACCCAGACGACCCACGCCAAAACGCCACCGACCAAGAATAGCCCTATGGGGGCGTAAAACCACCACCGGGTATAGAACGGCTTTTTCCGCCGTGAGCTCTTCGACGGCCTCTCCCAACTGTACAATCCTTTACTGATGGCGGGTTATTTCTCACGAAATACGCCCAATCGCAAATGCGAAAATTCAGAGGAGAGAGAATCTCTCCCATCTTTTTGATATTGCATATTGTTTGCACGTATTCAAAAACGAGAACGCTCGCACCTCTCCACGTATCTCACTATGTTAAAACGCTTCGTTCTCGCCTCCACGATCGGCCTTAGCTGCGCCTTTGCTGGTAATGAAGTCAGCCAGCCTCAACAAATCAGCAACGACGCCCTTCCCTGGTGGCAGTGGGATCATATGACTGGTGACTGGTTCGGCGTCCGGACCTCCCTGGCGGATAAAGGCGTCGAGTTCAACGCCGGCTATACGGCGGAAGTCTGGGGAAACACGACCGGCGGCTTGAAACAGGGCGCAGTTTACACCGGCCTGCTGGATTTTGGGACAACGATCGACCTCGACAAGCTCGTGGGTTGGGAAGGTGCAAGCATCAGCACGACTTGGCTCTGGCTGAGTGGTCGCGATGCGTCGGAAGACCTGACCGGCAATTTCCTGACCGTTTCGAATATCGCGGGATTCAATACCTTCCGCATGCTGGAGCTCTGGTTTCAGCAAAACCTCTTCGACGACACCCTTTCCATTCGCCTCGGACAGTTGACGGCGGATAGCGAGTTCATCATCTCGGACTACGGCTCATTCTTCATCAACGGCACCTTTGGCTGGCCAGCTTTCGCCTATACCAACCTGCCGGAAGGCGGCCCCGGCTATCCGATGGGCACTCTCGGCGTCCGTGTCGCCTATACGCCAGTGGAGTGGCTCACCGTGCAGAGCGCCGTATTCCAGGGCAATGTCTTCGCCCAAGACGTAAACCGCCACGGTTTCAAATGGGATCTGGGTTCCAATAACGGCTACTTCTGGATCAACGAAGGCCAAGTCCGCTGGAATCAAAGTGACGATACCCTCGCCCTTCCCGGCCAGGCCAAGCTGGGTGCGTGGTTCCAGACTGCGAACACCTCCGATCCTTATTACGATGAAGACGGCATTCCCCTCGCCGATGATGGCTCCAGCGGCAATCCGCGCCTTCGTAATTGGAACTTCAGCATTTACGGCATCGTCGATCAGATGCTCTATCGCGAGCCCGCCGAGGAAGTACTCTCCGCCGGCCTGAACAAAGATGGAAAGTCGTTCGCCGGTAAATCGACCGCCAAAACAACGCTCAAACCATCACAGCAGGGACTAGGCTGGTTCGGTCGTATCGCTTTCGAGCCGCAGGATAGTAACTTCGTTGGATTCTATTTCGACACAGGGCTCGTCTATACAGGTCTCATCCCGACCCGCGATGAAGACCGCATCGGCGTCGGCTTTGGCTACGCGCAGCTGACTCGCGGAGCAGCCCGCAATCTGGAAGAAAGCGGATCCACCGGAGTCGGTGCGGAGATGGTCGTGGAGTTCTCCTATGAGGCCGTGATCACACCATGGCTCACCATCCAGCCCGATGCCCAACTCATCATCAACCCAGGCGGTACGCAGGATCTGAACAACGCCTTCGTCATCGGAGGGCGCGCCTCGATCACGTTCTAAGAACGCGCTGAGCTTTTCCCAAAGGCATCCCGGCTGATTTCGGCGGGATGCCTTTTTTTATTTATGAAGCTCGCGTCCTTCGTCGGCGTCGAGGAAGTCGAACATCGTGCGGATGTCATCACGATGCTCCAAGCCCCCATCGCTCTTGCGCTTTTCCAGGATGGCGGTCGCCTCGTCATTCCAACCGCGCTTGCGAAGAAACTCGTTCCACACTTCCAACTCTTCTTCGCTGGGGCGTCGACCGATCTTGTAAGCCGCCTCGAGAGTGGCCTCGACCGAGGCACCGGATTTCACGAGCTGCTTGAGTTGCTCGTAAGAGATGTCGAGAAAGTTGCAGCAGCGCTTATCAAAACCGCTCCCGAGATTATCGAGGTAGTCGTCAGGCAACTCGCCAGCTTCCAACAAGGCCACCTTGTCGTACATGCGACCGAAATAGTAGAGGCCGCCAACTTTATCATAAGGACTACGGGGAAACGCCATGGGCAAATTAAAAGCCGATGTCCGGGGAGTGTCACGGTCTTTTAGCGACCAGTCGCCTGAATCCGGAAAGCACGGGGCGTGAGGCCGACCCGGCGGCGAAAAGTATGACCAAAACCGGCGGCGGTCGAAAAACCACATTCGGACGCCACCTGCTTGATGGAAAGATCTGTCGACGACAGCAACTCCCTCGCCCGCTGCAAGCGCCGTAGAAGAAGGGCTTGGTGAGGGCTGACCTCGATGTGGCGTTGAAACACCTCGTGAAAATGCGCCGTCGACCATCCGGCGACCGAGGCGATTTGCCGGATCGGTAGGGGCTCGTGATAGCGCGTCTCGATGAGGTGCAGCGCCTGCCGGATCGGACCGGGAAGGATGGCTTGGGAGTCGACCCGCTCACTGAGTCTCACCTGAAAAATAAGGCGCCCGTACACGTAAGCCAGCAAAGCCTCGGGATCGAAGGCGTCATCCACGAAACTGCGGATGGCCTTATTGGCGAACTGCTCAACTTCCGCGATATCCCCCC
>Ga0247822_10001024_pt1 | contig 16483 bp, 15 predicted proteins | sample 13C_Cellulose_Da_FD_192423 | JGI IMG/M metagenome (GOLD analysis project Ga0247822, IMG submission 192423) | Soil microbial communities from agricultural site in Penn Yan, New York, United States - 13C_Cellulose_Day30 | ecosystem: Environmental > Terrestrial > Soil > Agricultural land | place...
GGCAGCTCGGCCGACGCCTTGGCATCGGACGGCCCGACGAAGCTTGTCGAAAAGGCGGTCTTCGGAAGCCTCACCTATCACTTTACCGAACGCTTAGACGTTCAGGTCGGCGGCCGTTACAGCAAGTATAGGCAGTCCGGCGGCGGCAGCACAATCATCGATGCGTCGGCTGTGCCTGTGTTCGGACCCAGCGGCATCGACCCCGACACACGCGACACTTCGAACGCTACAACGTGGCTGATCACGCCGCGCTATCGTTTTTCGGACGATCTGATGGCCTATATTCGTGTTGGGAAAGGCTACCGTATCGGAGGGACCAACGGCGTCCTGCCCACGATTCCTGCGACCTTTGGTTCGGATACGGTGATAAGCTATGAGCTTGGACTGAAGGGCGCGGTTCCGTCTGTCGAACTGAGCTTCGATCTTGCGGTGTTCCAGGTCGATTGGGACGATATCCAGCTGGCCGCTACCGATACTGTCAGCCGGTTCAACTATCTCATCAATGGTTCGACGGCGCGGTCACGTGGCGCCGAACTTGCGGTGCAATGGCGCCCGGCCGACCAGCTGGTGATCGATGCCAATGCTTCGATCATCGATGCCAAGCTCACCGATGACATTCCGACCATCGTGGGAAGCACGACCCCCTTCGGGTTTGATGGTGACCGTTTGCCCGGCTCGGCCCGTTTCAGCGGTAGCTTGTCCATTCAGAAAGACTGGTCCATCAGCAATGATGTGTCGTTCTTTGCGGGCGGCAATCTTTCCTATATCGGTGCGCGCCTTGGCGAATTCGCTATCGCGTCGCCGACGACGCCCCGGGTACGACTGCCCGACTATGCGATGGTGGATCTAAGGACCGGCATTTACAATGACGACTGGTCACTCACGTTCAACCTTCGCAACCTGTTCGACGCGCGCGCACCTATCGAGGCGACCACGAATGGGGGGCTGACGCCGCTCCGGGCGGTGTTCGTGCAGCCAAGGTCCATTAGCGCTACGATCGTTCGCAAGTTCTGATCACATTCCCTGGGGAGGGCCGTGCCAGCAGTTGTTGGCCCGGCCCTTCCGGATATTGTTGCAGCCTTGCGCTGCGCGGCCAGGCAAGTGGCCGCAGGCTGAGGAGATAGTGGCGTGAAGGATTCGACAGTCCAGAAATTCGCGTTTTGCGTTGCAGGCACTGCGCTCACGATCGCGGGACCCGTTTCTGCGCAGCCGGCTGCCGGAAGCGCGCCGGCAAAAGCGATTCCGGGCCTTGCGGTTCATCTCAAGCCGATCGCCGATGCGCAAGGGCGTATATCGACGCTTGATGTCGAGCTGGGCTTCGAAACGTTCGAAGCGGCTGATCCGCGCCGGGCGCTCCGGATGCCGATCATCTATGCGAATGTGGTGACGTCGGCCAACGCGATGACCCAGTTCGAAGCGCGCGATGCGAACGGTCCGCTCCGGGTTACGATCGAGGACGATCCCCGCGAGCCGCTGTGGCATTACCGGAACTGGGGATTCGATCGCAGGCCGACCGGTCCGGTGACGGTGCGTTACCGGCTTGCGATTTCGAACGAACTGGCTCCCCTCGGGACGGCGCCGCCACTCGAATTGCGCAACGACTCCGCTGCCTTGTCAGGGATGGGCACAAGCTTTCTGACGCTTCCCCAGGGCGAGAATTCCTATCGTCTCTCGGTCGACTGGGACCTGTCCGCATTGCCCGCTGGATCGCAGGCTTTTTCGAGTTTCGGCGAAGGGCGTGCGTCGCTTGCGGAACCCGCTCCGGCGTCGCGTTTCGCTCAGACCTATTTCATGGCGGGGAAGGTCAGCGGCTACCCCTCGCCGGCTCCGGCACAGGGCTTTTTCTCGGTGTGGCAGGGGCAGACGGGTTTCGATTCTCGCGAACTGATGGGCTGGACCGAAACGATGTTCAAAGAGTTCTCGGGCTTCTTTCGTGACCCCGAGCTGCCGCGGTACGGAGTGTTCATGCGCCGTAACCAAGTGAACCCCGGCGGCGGCGCCGCCATGCCGCAATCCTTCGTTGTAACCTACGATAAGGGCACGGACGTTCCGGATCTGAAGCTTACTCTGGCGCACGAGATGCTCCATAGCTGGAACATCGGACTCGATACTCCCGCCGATACGCAGGCCGGATGGTACACCGAAGGCGCGGCGGTGGTTTATGCCCGCCGTCTTCCGCTTCGCTTCGGTCTCATTACGCCCGATGATTTCCTCAGGGACTTGAACATGTTCGCGGGTCGCTACTACACCAATGCCCTTGCGAGCACGCCCAACAAGGATCTTCCAGCGCGTTACTGGGAGGAAACTCGGGTCAGGACGCTCGCCTACGACCGCGGCTCGCTCTACCTCAACACCGTCGACGACATGATCCGCAAGGCGTCGCGCGGCGCTCGCTCGCTCGACGACGCGATCTTCGCGATGATGGAGCGGCGGCGTGCCCACCCGATCGGTCCGGCGGACTGGGAAGCGGTGCTGCAGGAACAGCTCGGGAGCGGTGGCAAGGCTGCGGTCAAGCAGTTCCGCGAAATGCTGGCCGGCGGCATCGTGCTTCCGGCGTCCGATGCCTTCGGCCCATGTTTCAAGCGCGTGCAGCGCCCGCTACGCCGCTATCAACTCGGGTTCGAATCCAAGGTTCTGATCGAACCCGAACGCATTATCCGCAATCTGGTGCCGGGATCGAATGCCGAGCGCGCCGGTCTGCTCAACGGCGACCGCATATTGGTCCCGATCGGGCAGGACGCGATTCAAGGGGATCAGGACCGACAGCTCACCCTCCAGATTCGCAGGGGCGGCCAGAACTTTCCGATCACCTACCTCCCGCGCGGCGAGACGGTGATGGCCTATCAATGGGAGCGTATTGCCGGTGTTCCGGATCAAAAATGCGCGCTGTGATGCCCGCCTCGCGCCGTTCGCTCGCAATTGCCGCCGCGGCGTTTCTTGCGGCCGCTCCGGGACAGGGCGCTGCGCAACTGCTTCCCGGCGCCGAGCCGCCGCCTGACATCGCGACGCTGCTCCGCGCTGAGCCCCCGCCGTACACCGTCCGTCCTGGCTTCTCGCTCGCGATTGCCGGCGACCTGCTCTATTCGCAGCCTGTCGTTGACAAGGGACGCAACCCCCTGTTCGAGCCGATCCGCCGCCTGATCGGGGGGGCAGACGTTGCGGTTGCCAATCTCGAAATGCCCTTCTTCGACCTAAAGACGTTCAAGGGCGCGCCGGGCCCCGAAGGCCTGCTGCTCGGATCGCCCGGACTTGGCGTCGACGTCCAGGCGATGGGGTTCGACATGGTGTCGCTCGCCAACAACCACTCGACCGACTGGGGTTATGAAGGCCTGTCGCAGACCATCCGGCTGCTCGACGAGGCGGGGGTCCGCCATGCCGGCGGCGGCACAAATCTTGCCGAAGCGCGGCGTCCGGCCTATTTCGACACGCCGAAAGGCCGCGTCGCTTTCGTTTCGACGACCTCGACCTTCAAGTCGGGAGCGATGGCGAACGACGCAATCGACGATATGCCGCCACGTCCCGGCGTGAGCATCCTGCGCACCGAACGGATCTCGGTCGTATCCGAAGCCGAGATGGCAACGCTTCGCCGGATCGCCGTTCGGCAGAGCTTTGGCCGCAGCCGACCGCCGGCGATCGATGCCCCGGAGATCAAGCTGAACGATACGACCTACCGCGTTGGCGAGCGGCCTGGCCTCGCCTATGAGATGAACCGGCACGACGAATATGGCATATTGAGCGGGATCGGAGAGGCGCGACGCAATTCGGATCTGGTGATCTTCACGATCCACGCGCACGAAAGTCCGACGGGGCTTGACGACGACAATCCCGTGCCGCCCGACTTTCTCGTTCGCCTGTTTCACAATGCAGTCGATGCCGGCGCCGACGTCATCGTGGGAGGCGGTCCGCATTCGATGCGAGGTATCGAAATCTACAAGGGACGCCCGATCTTTTACGGCGTCGGGACGATGTTCCTGACGGGCGAGATATATCTGTCGCAGGAAATCCGGCAGATGTTGCCGATCGTGCCGCCGGGGGCCGACAAGCGGCCGCCCACGACAGCCACGGCAACGGACATTGCGCGCGCCAAAGGCGGCAATCCGCGCAACTGGTACGAAAGCGTCGTAGCGACCATCGATTATGGCGCCAAGGGCGGCGCGACGGTCCGGCTTTATCCGCTCGACCTCGGCCCCGAAAAGGACAGGCCAGATCGCGGGATGCCTGAGTTGGCGGCGCCGCCGGTCGCTCGCGAGATTCTGGCGTCGCTACAGCAGGCTTCCGCCACATTCGGAACACGGATCGAGATCGAGGGAAATGTGGGGGTGATCAGACTTCCGCCGCTCCCTGCAAAGGCGAATAACTGAGCGCGTAACCGAAGGGCGGCCTGTCGGGGCTGCCTGCCAAAGTCAATGGCGGCTGGCGCCACGCCGCGCGCGTGACGACGCGAGGAGATTTTCGGCCATATCTTGTTTTGATGATGAAATATTCCCGCATATGGATGTGTGATGACAAGTCTCATTCAAATCGATCCTTTGGACCGAAAGATCGTTGCACTGCTGCAGGAGGACGCGGCGCTTAGCAATACGCAGCTCGCCGAACGGGTGGGGATGTCGAGCGCATCCTGCTGGCGCCGGGTCCGGTCGCTGGAAGAGGCCGGGCTTCTCACGCGCACCGTCCGGCTTGTCGATCCCGCGAAAATCGGGCGCAACGTCAACGTGCTGTGCAACATCCGGATGCGCAGCCACGCTATCGAGGCGCGGCGCGACTTCGAGGCTTTCGTCGACGCACGCCCCGAAATCGTCGAATGCTTTTCGATGTCGGGCGACTGGGACTATCTGCTCCGGATCGTCGTCGCGGGCGTGGCGGACTATAATCTGTTTCTGATGGAAACATTGCTCGCCCACAGCTCGGTCGCAGGCGCATCGTCTCATTTCGCGCTGGCGATGACCAAATATACGACGGCGCTTCCCCTGTAAGGACGTCGCGCCGTTTGATCCCGGGTTCGGCGCGGCGGTCGGACGATCCTTCCGCGAGCCTAGGGCGCGCAGGGATGCGGCCGCCGCGTCCGCGTCAGCCGCCGACGATGCTGTCGATACGCTGGGCGAGCTGAAGGTCGCGCTCGGAGACCCCGCCGGCGTCATGCGTGGTCAGCCAGATATCGATCCGGTTATAGACGTTCGACCATTCAGGATGATGATCGGCCCTGTCTGCCTCGAACGCCACTTGCGTCATAATCTCGATCGCTTCCAGAAAATCTCCACAGAGGAGATGGCGGTAAAGAGCCTTGCGCGCCGCATCGTAGGTCCATTTCGGCAAAGCGGCGAGTGCGTCGCTTCGTTGATCTTCGGTCAGGGCGCTTATCATCGGAGCCTCATTTATTGTGCGCTGCCCGAACGACGGCACCGCTGACAGCGCGCGCCGCGTCCGAGGTAAGGAAAAGGATTAGGTCGGCGATCGCTGCCGGGGACGTCCATTCGCGCGGATCGGATTCCGGCATGTCGCGCCTGTTTTGCGGAGTATCGATGATGCCCGGCGCCACCGCATTAACCCGGATGCGCCGTGCGCGCTGCTCTTCAGCGAGCGCTTCAACCAGGCGGAGGATGGCAGACTTGGCAGCAGTGTAGGGCGCCATCCCGGCGCCAGCGCGCTGCGTTGCGTCCGCCGTGATGCACGTAATCGTGCCGCCCGCCGGCAGATGTGGAAGGCTTTCGAGGATGGCGTTGAGCGCCGACCCGACATTGGCGTCGCCGAGCGCCTTCCAGTCGGCCCAGCTCGAGGACGCGACGGGCAAGAAGCAAAATGCGCCAGCGACGCAAACCAGTGCATCGATGCTGCCGAGGCGCTCATGCACCCGTGCGATGGCCGAGGTGGCCTGGATCGGATCGGCAAGATCGTCGCAAAGAATGTCGATCGCGGTTCCGCTGCTTTCAAACCGGGGCTCATGCACGACGGCGGCAACCCGGTCGCCGCGGCGATGGAACGCCTCGACGATCGTGCCGCCCAGCAAACCCGACGCACCTGTAACGATGATCTTCATTTCAACTCTCTTTTCAATGGAGCGCGCCGACCGGTCAGGCGGTCACGATCCAATTGTCTTCGACCCAGAGTGGCCATGCTGAAAGCGCGTGCCCGGCGCAGGGGCCGCCAACGCAGACGCCGTCCTCAATCCGGAACAAGGCGCCGTGCCAGCTGCAGGCGATCAGGCTGCCGTCGGGCGTAAGATAGTCGTCTAGTCGCTGCGCCAGTGGCAGTCCGGCGTGCGGACAGCGATCGACGTAGCCAACAACGGTCTCGCCGTGCCTCACGGCAAATCCGTGGAACCGGCCCGCACGCATCTGGAGCACGAAGTTGCGAGCCTTGCCGTCGGCGATCTCGTCGAGTGCGCAGAGCTTGACGCCCGGTGGGGTCGCGTGGAGGCGCGCGTCTATCGTCATGGCAGGTCGATCGGGGAACTGGCGCCCCTCCACGCGATCGCAATTCGTACGCGATCGACCGGCAACGAGCGCCAGTAACGGTGAAGCAGGGTGTCGTTCATCGGGCGGGAAGGATAGCCGCGCGGCAAGAGCCGAACCCGATGGGCACAAAGTTTGCCGCTTCGGCACGCGCGGTAAGGATCACCTCGTCGCCATCTTCGAGGAAGGTGCGGGTCTCTCCGTTCGGAAGCGCGAACGGCGTGTTGCCGCCCTCGCTGATCTCCAGCAGGCTTCCGAAGCCGCCGCGGTCGGGCGACGAAATCGTTCCGGTGCCGAGGAGGTCTCCGGGCGAGAGATTGCAGCCGCCGGAGGCATGGTGGGCAAGGATCTGATGGACGGTCCAGTACATGCTCGTCGCGGAACCTTTGCTCAGGCGGACAGGCTCCATCCCCGCGGCGCGCATCGCGTTGGTCGCAAGATGAACCTCGAGCGTGAGCGCAAGCGCGCCATGCTCTTGGTCGGCCGCATCAAGCAGGTATGGCAGCGGGGCAGGGTCGCCCTCGGGCCGCGTGGGCTGGGCGGTGCGGAAAGGTGCCATCGCCTCGGCGGTGACGATCCACGGCGAGATGGTCGACTGGAAATTCTTGGCGAGGAACGGACCGAGCGGCTGATATTCCCAAGCTTGAAAATCGCGGGCCGACCAGTCGTTGAGCAGGCAGAAGCCCGCAACGTGATGGCCCGCATCGCCAATCGGGATCGCGCTGCCGAGCGCGTTGCCCGATCCGACCCAGACGCCGAGTTCGAGTTCATAGTCCAGGCGCTGACTGGGTTCGAAGGTCGGCGTATCGACCTCGGGCGCCTTGCGCTGGCCATTTGGCCGCCGCACGGGCACGCCCGAAGGTCGCACCGACGACGCCCGGCCGTGATAGCCGATCGGCACATATTTATAGTTGGGCAGCAGGGGATTGTCGGGGCGGAACAGGCGGCCGACGTTGTTCGCGTGGTGAATGCCGACATAGAAATCGGTGTAGTCGCCGATGCGCGCGGGAACCCGAAGCTCGCAATCCTTCGCATCGAACAATTTATTGTCGACGGTGCCGCGATAAGCGTGATCCGACAGAATCTCGCTGAGGCGGTGGCGCAGCGCCCGCTTGCGAGCAAGCGGCAGGCCGAGTACCGCGTTGGCGGTACGCTTGCGGCACGCCTCTGCCACGATATCGTCGAAGAACCCGGCCTCCGCGCAGGCGCGCAGGTCGAGGATATGGTTGCCGATCGCGGTTCCGAGCCGGTCGTCTCGGCCGTGCGGCGAGAAAAGGCCGAGCGGCAGATTCTGGACCGGGAAATCGGGATGCCCGTTGGCGCTTTCGATCCAGCTCATGCGCGAGGGGTCGTGGGTTTCGTCGGTGACGTACCAGTTCATGCGTCGGTCCTCTCGAAGCCCTCGGGCAGTTGCGCCTTGCGGAAGCCGTTCCAGCAAGCGTCGTAGTCGGTTTGCAGCAGGTCGGTGCCCATTGCCCAGCTAGTGGGGTGGAAGGGAAAGCGGCTTTCGAACATTAAGGCCATCGTATCGTCGATCCGGTGCGGCCGAAGCTCGGCAGTCTCCGCCTTGCGATGGCTCTCGACGTCGGGGCCGTGGCCCGACATGCAATTGTGGAGACTGGCGCCTCCGGGGGCAAAGCCGCCGGCCTTGGCGTCATATTCGCCGACAATGAGACCCATGAATTCGCTCATGACATTGCGGTGGAACCAGGGCGGACGGAATGTGTCTTCGGCGACCATCCAGCGCGGCGGGAAGATCACGAAATCCATGTTTGCGGTGCCCGGCGTATCAGTGGGGGACGTGAGAACGGTAAAGATCGACGGGTCTGGATGATCGAAGCTGACCGTGTTGATCGTGTTGAAATGCCTCAGGTCATAGCGATAGGCCGCGATATTGCCGTGCCACGCCACAACATCGAAAGGGCTGTGGGGCAGGGTGGTCGACCACAGGCGGCCCTGGAATTTCTGTACCACCTCATAGGGTCGCTCGATGTCTTCAAAGGCCGCGGCCGGCGCTTCGAAATCGCGCGGATTGGCGAGACCGTTCGCGCCGATCGGGCCGAGGTCGGGGATGCGAAAGAGGGCGCCGTAATTTTCGCAGATATAGCCGCGCGCCGATCCATCGAGGAGCTCGACGCGGAACCGGAGACCGCGCGGGATCAGTGCGATCTGTAGCGGACCGACATCGAGAACCCCCAATTCGGTGATAAGGCGGAGGTTCCCCGACTGCGGGACGATCAGAATTTCGCCGTCGGCCGAGAAGAAGGCGCGGTCAACCATCGAACGGTTCGCGGCATAAAGATGGATGCCCGAGCCGATGCCGGCGGCCGCATCGCCGTTGACACAATAGGTCGTCAGCCCGTCGATGAAGTCGGTAGGCTCAGCGGGCATCGCGGGCGGGTGCCAGCGAAGTCGGTTGGGCGTCGCGGCCCCGCCCGCGTCCGGACCCGTCCGGAGCAAGGTCGGACGGGTCAGCGGAATATAGGACGGATGCGCTGCGGTGGGGCGCATACGATAGAGCCAGCTCCGCCGGTTCTCGTGCCGCGGCGCGGTGAATGCCGTCGCCGAAAATTGCTCGGCGTAGAGGCCATAGGGCACGCGCTGAGGCGAGTTACGGCCTTTTGGCAGCACACCGGGCACCGCTTCGGTGACATGATGGTTCCCGAAGCCAGGAAGCAGTCCATCGCTCGCGAGCGGGCGGCGCGCAGTTTCGGCGATATTCTCGCCGACAAGCGAAGCGGTCATGGCGCCGATCCTATGCGTCGACGCTGATCACGCCGCGGCGGATCTGGTCGAGTTCGATACTTTCGAACAGCGCCTGGAAGTTCCCGTTGCCAAAGCCTTCGTTACCCTTGCGCTGGATGATTTCGAAAAAGATCGGGCCGAACATATTCTCGGTGAAGATCTGGAGCAGGATTCCCTCGTCATTCTCGACGCTGCCGTCGATCAGGATGCGGTTCTTCTTCAGGCGTTCGACATCCTCGCCATGGCCGGGCACGCGCTTGTCGACGAGCTCATAATAGGTTTCGATCGTGTCCTGAAGTCGAACCCCGCGTGCGCGGAGGCGCTCGACTGTGTCGTAGATATCGTCGGTGGTGAGCGCGAGATGCTGGATACCCTCGCCATTATATTCGCGGATGAACTCCTCGATCTGGCTCTTGTCGTCCTGGCTTTCGTTGAGCGGGATGCGGATCGCCCGGTCGGGGGCGATCATCGCCTGGCTGAACAGGCCGGTCGCCTGACCCTTGATGTCGAAATATTTCTGCTCCTCGAAATTGAAGAGCGTGCGGTAGAAGCTGCTCCAGATGCTCATCTGGCCGCGGCGCACATTGTGGGTGAGGTGATCGAGGAGATCGAGGCCGACATTGTTCGCGGCTTCCGCTTCCTGCCAGCCTGCGACCTCGGTCCAGTCGGCGTAGAGATCCTCGCCGTCCTGGATAAAATAGAGATAGGATCCGCCGATGCCGAGGATGACCGTATCGTCCTCGATGGTCTTCTCGGCGCCATTTTCGAGCGCCCAGGCAAGCGCGGCGGCAGGGTCGGTGACGCGGAACGCCATCGCGCTCGCCGACGCTCCGTGCGCGGCGCGGAAGTCGGCGGCGCGGCCCTCTGTGTCCTCGTTAAGCATCAGGTTGATCCGCCCCTGCTTGTAGCGAGTGATCTTCTTGGTCGGATGGCGGTGGCTCGCGACGAAACCGAGCTGCTCGAACTGCGCGGCCATGGCTTGCGGCTCAGGCGAGGTGAATTCGACGAACTCGAAGCCGTTAAGGCCCAAGGGATTAGCGAGCGGGGTGGCGCTGGTATCGGTCATGGAATATTCCTTTGTGAAGGATCAGAGATGCGGGACGAGGCCGGCGACGAAATGCGGGATATTGTCGTGGGTGAGCCCGGCGATGTTGATGCGGCCGTTGCCCGCCATGTAGATGCCTCGGTCGGCGCGCAGCGCGGCGACTACATCGGGGGCGATGGGGAGCATCGCGAACATGCCGCGCTGCTCGCCGATATAGGCGAGTGCGGGGTGCGCAGCGGCGAGCGCGGTGCGCAGGCCGTTAATACGCTTGCGCATCGTTTCGAGTTCGGTAGCCCAATCGGCGCGCAGCACGTCATTATCTAGGATCGTGCGCACGGTCGCGGCGCCGTGATCCGGCGGCATCGACCAGAGGCTGCGGGCGAGGGCTAGCATGTTACCCAGAACAAGCGCGTTGGCCGCGGCATTCGACGTCTGAACCCAGAGCGCGCCGACGCGCTCGCGATAGAGCCCGAAATTCTTGTCGCAGCTATAGGCGAGCAGGACCGTCGGCAGCGCGGCGAACAGCGCGCGCGTAGCCGCGGCGTCCTCCTCGAGACTGTCGCCAAGACCCTGATAGGCAAGGTCGACGAAGGGGATGAGCCCCTTACGCTCGCAAAGGTGGGCGACGGCTTGCCACTGCTGGGCATCGAGCGTCGCGCCTGACGGATTGTGGCAGCAGCCGTGGAGGAGGACGACGTCACCCGGGCGCGCTGCCTCAAGTTCGGCAAGCATCGCATCGAACGCGATCGTCGCGTGCTTGATGTCGTAGAAGCTGTGGCCGCGGACCTTGAGCCCGGCCTCGAGAAAGATCGGGCCGTGGTTGGGCCATGTCGGTTCGCCGATCCAGACGGTGGCATCGGCCCGGGCGCGCTTCAGAAGCTCGGCGCCTAGCCGCAAGGCGCCGGTCCCGCCCGGCGTTTGCACTCCCGCAAGGCGCGGCGATGCGGCCAGGTCGGGGCCTAGCACGACCTCGGCAAGAAGCTCGGCGTAGCGAATATCGCCTTCGGCGCCGAGATAGGATTTGCTCGCCTGACTGCGGTGCAGTTCGGCTTCGGCGTCCTTGACCGCGGCCATGATCGGGGTTGCGCCGCCATCGTCGCGAAAGACACCTACGCCGAGGTCGATCTTTTCCGGACGTGCGTCGGCGCGGTAAAGCGCGATCAGTCCGAGGAGCGCGTCGGCAGAAACGGAAGAAAGCCCGTCGAATGTGCTGGCGGCTGCATCGGCAGTTGCGTGATGAGACGCGGTCATGCGACGGCCTTCGCATGTGCGTAGGCTTGGGTGCCGAGATGATGGATCACATCAGTGGACAGGACATCGGCCGGATCGAGGTCAGCTGACGAGGACAATTCGCCGTAGAGCGGTGCGAAGTCGGTCTCGACCGTCTGCTTCCGCAGATCCTCGAAACTGTCGATCGCGAAATAAGTCTGCTGATAATCGTCGATGCGATACCGCGTGCGCATCAACCGTTTGAGGTCGAACGCGATGCGGTTGGGCGAGGGGTCGTCGAGCGCGAAGACGGACTCACCGTAGGACGAGACAATTCCCGCTCCATAAAGCTTCATGCCTGCGTCGGTGCGGATCAGGCCGAACTCGACCGTGTACCAGTAGAGGCGCGCGAGATTGTCGATCGAGCCAAGGCCGTCGGCGCGCAGGCCCCCTTCGCCATAGGCTTGCATGTAGTCCGCGAACACGGGGTTCGCGAGGAGCGGGACATGGCCGAAGACATCGTGAAAAATGTCGGGCTCCTGCAGATAGTCGATCTGGTCGGGGCGCCGGATGAAGCGTCCGGCGACGAACCGGCGGTTGGCAAGATGCTCGAAGAACAGGCGGTCGGGGACGAGTCCGGGGACAGCCACAACCTGCCAGCCCGTCGCCTTGTAGAGACGCTCTGAGAGCTCGTCGAAATCGGGGATGCCGGGCTTGGTCATGCGCAGAACATCGAGACCATCGATGAATTCGGGCACGACCCGGTCGGGAAGCATCGCCGCTTGGCGTTCGAACAGATGGTCCCACATCGCGTGTTCGTCCGCGGTGTAGGACGACCAGTCCTGGGGAATGGTCCAGTCGGCGGCGGCGCCTGCAGGGCGTTCGAGATGGTCTTTGGTCATGCCGCGTTTTTCTCACGGATACCGTGAAAAAGGCTCTCAAACTTGCCGTCAAAACTGGCAAGTTTGAAACAGGAATTCGCGAGGTTCTCCTTTTGCGAAATATTTTCGGCAAAGGCTTCAATCGGTGCGAGTCGTACTGCGCCGAGCTCCATATTCCGAGCTTCTGGACATCTTTGGTTGGGGCGCGCCAACCTTTTTTTGGTCACCGATCGCCGACGTTATCGTCATGCCCGTTTCACCGCTTTTTTCGCCGCAACCGCTCTGACGGCTTTCGGTCGTTGTGGTCCGAAATGCGTCGGAGACGTATCTCGGTGCGTCGGAGACGTACTGTAAGTTTGGCCGCCTATCGCGGATTTTAAGGGCTCAGGTCCGGACAAGGCTGTCCGGACGGGAGCCTCATCATGACCCCGACCAAATTGCTCATCGGCCAGATCCTGATCGTGTTCGCGATCGTGATCCTCGGCGTCTGGGCCGCCACGCAATGGGCGGCAGCGATGCTGGGATATCAGCCGGAGCTGGGCGCGCCGTGGCTGCGTCTCGGGGGGCTGCCGGTGTATCGGCCGTGGGACCTCTTTCCCTGGTGGTATCATTATGAGGCCTATGCGCCGCATGTTTTCGACAAGGCGGGATCGCTCGCTGCTGCCAGCGGCTTCATCGGCTGCGGAGCCGCAATCGGCGGCTCGCTCTGGCGGGCGCGCCAGAAGGGCCAGGTCACGACCTACGGCTCGGCGCGCTGGGCGAAGGAGCGCGAGATCGATGCGGCAGGGCTCCGCGGTGATGCCGGCGTGTTTCTGGGGCGTCTGTCGGGCCGCTATCTGCGCCACGCCGGTCCCGAGCATGTCATGGCGTTCGCGCCGACGCGAAGCGGGAAGGGTGTCGGGCTCGTCGTCCCGACCCTGCTCAGCTGGACCGGCTCGGCGGTCGTTCACGACATCAAGGGCGAGAACTGGCAGCTGACTGCCGCGTGGCGCTCGCGCTTCTCGCACTGCCTCTATTTCGATCCGACCGACGTCCGCTCGGCGCGCTACAATCCGCTGCTCGAAGTACGCAAGGGCGCCTGCGAAGTCCGCGACGTCCAGAATATCGCCGATATCCTGGTCGATCCGGAAGGGGCGCTCGATCGTCGAAATCACTGGGAAAAAACGTCGCATTCGCTGCTCGTCGGCGCGATCCTTCACATCCTCTACGCCGAGGAAGAGAAGACTCTCGCACGCGTGGCGACCTTTCTTTCCGATCCCTCGCGCAGCTTCGCCGCGACGCTCGTCGCGATGATGCGCACCAATCATCTCGGGACGGCGGAGGAACCGCGCGTTCATCCGGTGGTCGCCTCGGCGGCGCGCGAGTTGCTCAACAAGAGCGAGAATGAGCGCTCGGGCGTGCTCTCGACCGCGATGTCATTCCTGGGATTGTACCGTGATCCGACCGTCGCCGCGGTGACATCGGGCTGCGACTGGCGGATCGCCGACCTCGTCTCCGCCGAACGGCCGCTCTCGCTCTATCTCGTCATCCCGCCGTCGGACATCTCGCGGACCAAGCCGCTCGTCCGCCTGATCCTCAACCAGATCGGCCGCCGCCTCACCGAGAAGCTCGACGACCGGCGCTCGACCGTGCGCCGCCATGATCTTCTGTTGATGCTCGACGAGTTTCCGGCGCTCGGGAGGCTCGACTTCTTCGAGACCGCGCTCGCCTTCATGGCGGGCTACGGAATCCGTGCCTTCCTGATCGCGCAGTCGCTCAACCAGATTTCCAAAGCCTATGGCGAAAACAACGCCATCCTCGACAATTGCCACGTCCGTGTCGCCTTCGCGACCAACGACGAGCGCACCGCGAAACGCATCTCGGACGCGCTCGGCACGGCGACCGAGCAGCGCGCGATGCGCAACTATGCCGGGCACCGGCTGGCTCCCTGGCTCGCGCATGTCATGGTCAGCCGGCAGGAAACCGCCCGCGCGCTCCTGACGCCGGGCGAGGTCATGCAGCTGCCGCCGACCGACGAGCTGGTGCTCGTCGCGGGGCTGGCGCCGATCCGCGCGAAGAAGCTGCGCTATTTCGAGGACGCCAATTTCAAGGCGCGCCTCGGTGCAGCGCCCATACTCGCCGACGGCGGCTATGCCGATCGCCCGGCGGCACGCGGCGACGACTGGAGCGGCTGCGTCGCCGAGATTGTCGCGGCTGACATCGACACAGATGACGCCGACGATGCCGCGATCGAGGACGGCGGTGCGCAGCAGGCGAAGGAGCCCGAACTCGCCGAGCAGCCGGCGGAACGGGTCGAGGTCGCGCGCCCGACCAATCCGCTCGGGATCGACGACGATGCCGATCCCGCGATCGACAAGAAACTGATGGACCGCGTCCGCCCGCTCGCGCCGGTGCTGGTCGGCCATGCGATGGACGAAGCCGTGTCGCAGGGCGGCGACCAATTGGGGCTGGGGCTGTGAGCGCGCGCGGCAGCCAGGTCCGGCACCAGCTCTTTATCGAGCGCGATCTCAGCGACCGGCTATCGCTGCTCGCGAGAAAGCCCGGCGTGACCAAATCGACGATCCTCGCCGAGGCGCTCGAAGCCTGGCTGACGCGCCAGGGCGTCAGCGAACTGCAGCAACGCTTCGGTCCGCGCCTCGACTGCCTCGCGCGCGTGCTCGCGCGGATCGAGCGCAACAGCCAGATCGAGATCGAAATCCTCGCTTTGCTGGTGCGCTACCTGCTCGCATCGGTCCCGCCCGTTGCCGAGGGCGACGATGTCGCGCGCGCGCAGGGCCGCGAGCGCTTCGAATGGTTCACCGCGAAAGTCGTCGAGGCCTTCCGCGATGGCCGCGGTAGCTTCGGTTCGGGAGGCGGCGCATGAGCACGTCCGTCTCCGCCGAACGGCGGCGCACGATGCTGCGCAGCGCGATGGGGCCGGCGATCGAGGCGGCGCTGTCGAACGCGCATGTCGTCGAGGTGATGGTCAATCCCGACGGGGCGCTCCGCGTCGACGTGCTCGGCGAGGGCCGCGTCGATACCGGCGTGCGAATAGCGCCCGAGCAGGTCGAGCGGATCATCCGGCTCGTCGCGAGCCATGCGCGGACCGAAGTGCACGCGGCGTCGCCGATCGTCAGCGCCGAGCTGCCGCCGCATGGCGAGGGGGCAGGGGAACGTTTCGAGGGCCTGCTGCCGCCCGTGAGCCTCGCGCCCTGCTTCTCGATCCGCAAGCCCGCGGCGCGGGTCTATACGCTGATGGATTATGTCGGCGCCGGAATCGCGACGCCCGAGGCGGCGCGCCTGCTATCGCTGGCGGTCGTCGAACGGCTCAACATCCTCGTTGCCGGCGGCACCAGCTCGGGCAAGACGACGCTCGCCAATGCGCTCCTCGCCGAAATGGCGAGCCTCGACGAGCGCGTGATCCTGATCGAGGACACGCGCGAGCTCCAATGCCCCGCGCCCGATCGCGTCGAGCTGCGCACGCGCGCCGGGGCGGTGTCGATGGGCGACCTCGTCCGCTCGACGCTGCGGCTCCGCCCCGACCGCATCATCGTTGGTGAGGTACGCGGCGCCGAGGCGCTTGACATGCTCAAGGCCTGGAACACCGGGCATCCGGGCGGGATCGCCACCGTCCATGCCAATAGCGCGGCCTCGGCGCTCACCCGGATCGAGCAGCTTGTCCAAGAGAGCGTCGTCACCGTGCCGCGGCGCCTGATCGCTGAGGCGATCGACCTCATCGTCTTTATCGCCGGCCGCGGCGCCGCGCGCCGCATCGCGTGCGTAGCGCGCGTCGAAGGCGTCGGCCCGACTGGCGACTACGCCCTTACTGAGGTTCCCATCCAGCCTGAAGGAGAAGTGCCATGTCCCTGATACCCCTTGCAATGTCGCGCGCCACCGTGGGGACGCACGCGGGGCGCCCGCTTCTTGTCATCGGTCTGACTCTCGGTCTTGCCGCAACGGCGCTCGCCGCCGGGTCGGGCATGCCTTGGGAGGAGCCGCTCCAGCAGGTGCTGGAATCGGTGCAGGGCCCGGTCGCCAAGATCATCGCGGTGATCATCATCATCACGACCGGGCTGACGCTGGCTTTTGGCGAAACCTCGGGCGGCTTCCGCCGCCTGATCCAGATCGTCTTCGGCCTTTCGATCGCCTTCGCGGCGTCGAGCTTCTTCCTGTCC
>Ga0247822_10001025_pt1 | contig 16480 bp, 6 predicted proteins | sample 13C_Cellulose_Da_FD_192423 | JGI IMG/M metagenome (GOLD analysis project Ga0247822, IMG submission 192423) | Soil microbial communities from agricultural site in Penn Yan, New York, United States - 13C_Cellulose_Day30 | ecosystem: Environmental > Terrestrial > Soil > Agricultural land | place...
GTAGTTTAAGTGCAGTTTCAGGTCTTTAGCCCACAAGGGGTCGGTAAATATTCTTCCTTGGCTGTCTTTCTTTATCACTATCCTGGTGAACAGGATGTAGGGCTTTTTGATCATATTCCCCTCACATGGAGCTGCTGACTGCTGCAAGTGATCTTCCCTACGGTATCAACCACTTCATGTGATGAACAGGCTGTCAACGAGGACAGCAAAGATGCCATAAACACTGATTTACCTGAGTTTCGCGTCGACCAGCCAATCGTTTGTTTACCCATAAACCTGAAAGCCTGCGCCACCTGTTTGGCCAAATGTGTTCATCCCGACAGTGAATGCAGTCCAGTGTCGTGTGCGGGCCAGCACAATGATGTCCAATTGTCATCGTGACAAACGAAAGGATAGCCATGCCCTACAAAATCGGGAGGGGTCGTCAGCTTTTTTTTAAACGGTACTGCCAGGCTCCCGGTGGGAGCGAGGCTTGCCCCGCGATGCGATATATCTGACAGTTCGCAATCGCGGGGCAAGCCCGCTCCCACCGGGAGCCTGTGAGGCTAGAACTTGACCTTGACTCCAATCATCCCTTCGTAGCCGTGGCTATCGTTGTCCAGCCCTTTCTCGTAGCCGGCAGAGACGTGGATCGTAGTCTTCTCGCTGGCTTGGTAGTCCACACCAAGGTTTACCTCAGTCCAAGTGCCGCCCAGATCAGTAGTGAAGGGGACAAAGCCGTCATTGGACGAGAACTCGGTTTTCGGTGAGCTTTTGAACTCGTGCCAGATGCTTGGGCGTACCCAGATGTTGGTGCGGTGCAGTTTGCCTTTGTCGTCCTCACGGAACATGTCTTTGTCGATGCGTACCCCCAGACGGCCTGTCAGCGAATCGACGTCTTCGAAGCGCACCTCGGAGGCGGCGTCGTGGCTGTCATTGATCTTGATCTTGCTGACAATCACCTGGGCTTGCGGCTCGATTTTCAGCGATTCGTCCTTGTTCAGTTTGAACGGATAACCGGCTTCCAGCGACGCGGTGATGCCTTTGCCCTTGGTTTTGAAGCGCGGCAGGTCTTGTGGGTTGGCCTGGATATCGAAGTGGTTGAATTGCAGCACACCGTCCAGGTACCAGCCTGCCGGGCCAAAGTGCGTCCAGTAGCCACCCAGGCCAACGGCGCGCACCTTGGCATCGCCAGCGGCACTGCCATCGGTGTGGTCGATGTCACCGGCGATCTTGCCGGCGGACAGCGAGATCCCGGCCTGATCGGTATTGCCATCGGTGTCTTCACCGTGGTACAGGTCGATACCGACCTGGAACGCTTGCTGGCTGTAGTCATAGCGGCTGCCGTTGTTCAGGTCCTGATCGCCCTGGCCATAGATCAGGCGGCCCCAGCCCAGCGATGGGCCATAGTCGCTTTGCGCTTCGGCCGGGAGCGGGTCGACCGAATTACGGACTTCTTCGCCCATGCGTTCGTGCAGGGTGTCGACCAGCATGCGGCTGTAGCGCAGGGTCATGCCGGGGATGGCGCTGTACAGCGAGGTTTCCGGGCGGTAGTTGGGCACCTGAGGTGAAGGTTGAGTCGGATTGACGACGGGCTTCGGTGCTGGATCGACGGGGGCAGGGTCAACAGGAGTCGGATCAACCGGGGTAGGGTCAACAGGTGTCGGATCGACCGGGGTGGCATCTTTGGTCGAACGCAGGTACCAGGCCTGGGCATTGCTGTCGTCCAGGCTGGCGCGGTGCAGGGTGTACTCGTACGGGCCAGCCTTGACCCGGCTGAGCAGTCTGAACGCTTGCTCCTGGGTGGTGCCACCGTTGATCGCATCGACGACCTGGATACCGTTGCCTTGAGTCAACGCGCCGGGGCCTCCGGCGTTCTTGATCTGCAGGTTGCTGCTGCCGCTTGCCTGGCCGCCATCGATGACCAGTTTGTCGGAGGGCGATTGATCGTCATACAGGTAGGTATTGAGGGCGATGGTGCCGTTGTTGCCCTGGTATTGATTGGCCGTGAGCGTCTTGTAGCTGCCGCCGGAGGGCGCGCTGAAGTCGATCAGGCTGTTGTCGTTGCTCAGGCTGCTGAGGTTCGAGTTGCCGGTGAGTTTCCACAGGCTGGTGTCGCTCATGCTCAGGTTCGAGGTGCTGCCCGATGCGGTGGTGGCGGCACCGTTGACCTGGGAGCTTGCCAGGTTGATGGTGGCCAGGCCCGCCTGGTTTGCATTGGCATCGACGTGCAGCCATTGGCCGCTGCCGCCTGCGATCACGTCCTCGAAGTTGATGTCACCGATGCCGTCCACGGCGACGGTCGCGCCGTTCTGGTTATGCAGCACCGTGCTGCTCAGGTCGGCCTGGCTTGCTCCAGCGCTGCTGCCTTGCAGGTACAGGGCGGCGGCATTGCTGCCAGCGGCGCTTACCGTCGACTGCTCGGCGCTGAGCTGGCCGCCGTCCTTGACCAGCATGCCATGGGCGTCGGCGCCCTGGGTGATGACGCTGGCCTGTTTGAGGATTGCCGAGCTTGGGGCGCTGCTGACCAGTACGCCATGGGCACCCATGCCGCTGGTGCTGGCAACGCTGTTGTCGGCTTGTAGCTGGCCGCCGCGCTCAGCCTGCAAGGCGGCCGAGTTGTCGCCGTGGGTGCGGATGCTGGAGTCCTTGAGCTCCAGGGTGGCGCTCAGGCCGTCCTTGAAGTTGCGGCTCACCCGGGCACCACTGGCGTTGGCACCGAGGGTTTCGATCGTCACGCTGTTGGCTTCAAGCGAGACGTTGCCGGGTTTTGGGCCGCCGATGCCGGCGTACAGGCCAATCGAACGATCGCCTTCAGTCTTCACCGAAACGCCGTTGAGTTGCATGCTGCCGCCATCATCCACGGCGGCACCGTAGGCCTGCTGGCCCTTGGTCAGAAGATGAGTGCCGTTGGCGATCAGCAGGGCGCCTTCATTGCGCGAGGCCAGGGCATGCGGGAAGGTCAGGTTGGACTGCACGGGAGAGCCGTCGCCGGAGGTGGTCACGGTGCCACCATTGAGGATCACGGTGGCGTTCTGGTTGGCGACCACGCCCATGGCATTGTCGTTGCCGGAGGTATAGACGTTGACGTTGTCGGCGGTGATCGTTGCGTTCCCGGCACTGATCCCGGTCGAGTAGTTGCCTTCGGTGCTGACACTGCCGTTGCTGATCTTGATGTCTGCACCAGCGCCTGCGCTGATGCCATAACTGGTTCTCTGCGAGGTGCGGACCTGGCTGTCACTGAGCACCAGGGTCGAGCCTGCGCCTTCGACCAGCACGCCGGGTGACCAAGGGCCAATGGCGTTGAGGCTATCGACGGCAATCTTGCTTTGACTCACCTGAGCCTGAGCGCCGCCGGTGATGTTCAGGCCGATCGAGCGGGCGCCGAGTACCGAGATATCGCTGTCGGACACCAGGGCCGTGCTGCCGGCGCCTTCGACCGACACGCCGTGGCCATAGGTGCCCTGGGCGGCCAGGACGCTATTGTCGATCACCAGGCTGCCGCCGGCCATGGCCCTGGCGGCTGCGCTAGGGTTGGCGACAGCGCCGCTGCCAGTGACGCTGACGTGGCTGTCCTTGAGCGAGATGCTGCTGGCTTCGGCGCGCGCACCGCCCATGTAGCCACCGCTGGCGTTCACCTCCAGGCCGCTGCCGGTGATCTTCGAGCCACCCAGGGCGTGCAGCACGGCGGTGGTCGAGGTGCTGCCCGCGGCGCTGGTGGAGTTGAAGGTACTGTCGCTCAGAATGATTTCGCTACCACCCTCGGCGCGCGCACCGCTGGAAGCCGCGCCACTGGTGTTGACGGTGACGTCACTGGCGCTGATCTGGCTGCCTGCTTCGGCTTTCAAACCATGACTGATGTTGGTGCCGCTACCTGCGCCGCTGGTGGTGACCGTGGTGCCTTTGCTCAGCGCGATGCTTGCGCCGTCCTTGGCCAGCACGCCTACCGAGCCTTTGGCCAGGGTGCTGATGGCGCCACCGCTGAAATCGATGGCACTGCCAGTGCCGCTGGCCAGCAGGGCGACGTTGTTGCTGCCAGTGGCGCTACCCATGCTGACCTGGCTGTTGGCGAGGCTGATCACACCGCCGTTTTGCGCGGTGACACCGGTCATGTTGCTGGCGGTGAAGGGCACCCCCAGGGTGGTCTGTGGGAGCATCTCGATACTTACACCGCTGCCGCTGATCTTGCCGCCGTCTTCAGCCAGCAGGCCTTTCTGGCCATTGGCGGTAGCACCGGTCACGGCACCGTTGACGACACTGCCTTGCTCGAAGCTGATCTGCACGCCAGCAGCGGCTTTCACCCCGATCGCGTTACCGGCCTTCAGTATGACGATGGAGCTGTCTGCGGCACCGCTGCTGATACCGATGCCATTGGCCACGGTGACATTGATAGGTGCAGGTACACCGAGCAAGCCCATCAGGGCGACGCGGCCGATGCTCAAGCCGGCGTTGGATGGTTGTGGTTCTTCGCGAAGTTCGGTCGCTATCACCGCGTCTTCTGCTTGCGCATCCTCAATGGGCAGGTAGCACAGACTGCCGAGGATCAGGCTGATGGCCAGGGCCAGACGGTTGTGTGCCAGGTGGTCCAGAGGCAGTGCACTTTCGCTGATGTGTTTCATGGCAACCTCCAAAAATGTATGGAGGAAGTTTCTGCCTAGGCAGCTATTTACTCTGTAGGAGTGGCCTTAGCCGTTTGTAGGAACTTCACTGAAGGCCACGCTGGTCTAGGCTTGTTGATCAGGCCGGCGTTGGCCTGCAAGGAGGCGCCCAATGAGTCGGGTGATGATCGTCGAGCCACTACCGTTGTTGCGTCTGGCCATCGGCCAGGTGCTGCAGCGCCTGGGGCATCAGGTGGTGGCCGATGTCGGTAACGGCCAGGATGCGCTGCTGCACGCGCGTACTGATGCCCCCCAGCTAATCGTGCTTGAACTGGCGATCAGCGGTCTCGGCGGCCTTGATCTGATCCGCCGCCTGAAACTGCGCGACCCGGCGTTGCAACTGTTGGTGTACACCGGGCAGAGCAGTAGTCATTTCGCCCGCCTGTGTGTGCAGGCCGGGGCGGACGGGTTTGTCAGCAAGCACGATGAACCGCTCGAGCTGGAACGGGCATTGAGCGCCGTGGTGCACGGGCGCCGCTATTTCCCCCGGGATGCGCTGAATACGCCGGCCCCGGTGGGTGGCAAAGAGCTGGACACGTTATCGGCGCGGGAACTGACGGTGCTGGAGCTGATCAGCGAAGGGCGCTCCAATCAGGCCATCGCCGAGCAGCTGTCGATCAGTTACAAGACGGTCAGCACCTACAAAACCCGATTGCAGGAAAAGCTCCAGGTCGATTCGCGCCTGGCGTTGGCGACCATCGCGCAACGCAATGGTATCGGCCAGTCGGGCGTGCTGACGCCGGCCGAACCTGAGCTGCAAGTCGAAATGCTGCATGAGCCGGCGCAACAAACGCTGTTGCGGGCCATGCTTGACGCCTCACCCAACCCGATGTTCGTGCGCGACCGGGAGGGTCACTTGTTGATGTGCAATCAGCCGTTTCTGGCGCAGCACCATACTTCCCGGGAGCGGGTGCTGGGTGGGCGGCTGACGGACGCCTTCTGGTTCACGCCCGAACAAGGCCGTACCCACCAGGCCCGGTATGAAGCGTTCATCGAAAAAGGTGAACCGTTCAGTTCGCAGAGAACCTTCGAGTTCCTTGGCGAGCCGCATTTTCTGCAGTACTGGGCCGAACCCTGGCGTGATGCCAGTGGCAACGTTGTGGGTATGGTGGGCAGCTTTGAAGACCTGACGGACCGGCAGATTCTGCTCGGTCAATTACGCGATGCTCACGAACAAGCCCGGGCCAGGTACCGGGAAGTCACCGGTTTTGCCCGGGTGGTCCATGAGGATCTGAACGAACCGCTGCAGCGCCTGCAATCCGGTCTTGGCGGCGCGCAATTGCCGCTTTCCGGCCAGGTCGCCTTGCAGCGCTTGAGCCTGCGTCTGCACCAACTGGAGCAGTTGGTCACTCTGGATCAGTTGCGCCCACCGCTGGTGCCGGTCCAGCTGGACATCGTTCAGTGGCTGGAAGCGCGACTTACGGCTTTCAACGCGCAGCTGCCTGCCGGTGGGGCAATCTCGACGCTGGCCCTGGAAGGAGTGACGACCAGGCAGTTGTGGATCGATGGCGAGCGTCTTGGCATGTTGTTCGACAGCTTGATCCGGCACCTGAGTGAGGAAGCCGTGCAAGCCCCCCTGCGCATCAGCCTGGCCACGCGGATGCAGGTCACTGGCGTGGTCACCCTGAACCTTGCGGTAACGCTCTTTCAGCCCCTTGCCCACCGCCAAGGCATTGCCTTGCAACTGTGCCGAAACCTGACCCAGTCGATGGATGGCAGCTTTCGCGACGTCCATGAGAACGGCGAAACGGCGTTTCTGATCGAACTTGAATGCCCCGCAGCACTGCCAGCCTGAGTGCTGCGGGCAGTTCCTTCAGAATCCGCTCTCGCGCAGCAGCACCGCCGCTACATGCACCAGTCCCTCGCCCAGCCAGCTGCGGCGCTCGCCGGCAATCTGCAACCTGCCGCGGGTTTCGCGCAGGGCAGGCGGGGCGCCGTCGAGCTGAATCAGCACATGGAACAAGGGCGGGGTGGGCAGTAACTCCTTGCCACGGCTGGCAACCGTCAACGGCCCGCCATAGCGTGAAGCGAGCATGGCGTGGTGCAACTGGCTCACGCGGGTGCTGCCGATGGCCAGCACGGTGCCGTTGATCGGGGTAGGCTGCCCTTCGGGGTAGAAACGCACGGCGCCGCCCTGTACCAGGTGTTGCACTTCATCCTGGTCAACGTAGGCATCCACCTGCCAGCGGCTGGGATCAATCAGAATGCCGATCGGTTCACGGCTGTGAATCCACTGGCCGGCCTGGCGGTTGCGGTCCAGATCCAGCCATTGCCCGGCGAAAGGTGCTTGCAAGGTCAAGCGCTTGATCTCCGAACGCGCCGCACGGGCTTCTTCGAATTGCACATCGAGGCGCTGGCGTGTGGCGATGGCCTGGTCGGCCCCTGACGGGTCGGCAATCAAGCCACCGAGCCGGGCCTGGTAACTCCTGGCGCTGGCTTCGCTGCTGGACAGCCGTGAGGCAATATCCGGCTCATCGAGCGTGACCAGGGTAGCCCCGGCCGCCACCGGGCCTGCCGGATGCAGGGCCTGCAAGCGTGCCGGGTAGGGGGCGAAGACGCGCAACTGGTGTTCGGCGCGGGCCACGCCCAATGCCTGGACCTGGGTGCGCCAGGGCACTGCCAGTAACAGCAACAGCAGTGCTGCGACTGCCCACCAGGTGCGTCGATGGCGGGTGTTGATGCCTTCACGATGGCTCCACCAGTACTTCAGCTCGCGCCAGACTGGCATGACAATGAACCAGGCCACCTCGACGGCAAACAGCAGGATCCCCAGCAGCTTGAAGAACAGCAGGTACACCGCCACGGCAATGCCCAGAAACAGCACCAGGCGATAGACCCAGGTGACCATGGCGAAGGCCACCAGTGCCCGTCGTTTGCCGGGGCTGAAGGCTTCCGGCCAGTCCTCGTCAAGGCCCAGCAGCACCCGGCGCAGGGTCACCCGGGCCAGCGCCGACGAGCGTTCGTGCAGATTGGGGAAGTCGAGCAGGTCGGAGAGGATGAAGTAACCGTCGAAGCGCATGAAGGGGCTGGCATTGAGTGCCAGTGACAGTACCCAGCTGGTGGTGGCCAGGTAGAGCAGGGCGTTGCGCAGCGGACCGGGGTCGGACAGCGCCCAGCCCAGTGTGGCCAGGCCGGCCAGGGCCAGTTCGGTGATGATGCCCGCCGAGGCGATTGCCAGGCGCTGCCTGGCACTGCGCAGCTTCCAGCTTTCGCCGGTGTCGGTATAGAGCATCGGCCACATCACCACGAAGGCGATGCCCATATGGCCTACGCGTAGCCCCAGGCGTGTCGCCACCAGGGCATGCCCCAGTTCATGCAGGGTCTTTGCCAGCGCCAGGGCGATGGCAAAGCTGACCAGGCCGGAGGCTGAGAAAGACTCCACTACCGCGGTGGTGAAGGTATCCCACTGTTGCAGCACCAGCAGTACGCCGGTGATTCCCAGCAGCAGCACCAGTACACCCGTCAGGGGCTGGAACAGCCAGTCGAGCTTGTGCGCCAGCCACTGTAGATGCTGTTGCGGACGCAGCAGCGGCACACGGAAAAACAGGTAGTGGTGCAACCACCAGCGCCAGCTCAACCAGGCATTGTCCTGGCTGCGTGCCGCCAGACGGGCAAGGGCCTCGCGGCCGGGACGCAGCAGTTGGTGGTTTTCCAGAAACTGGCGAAATTCGACGATTTGCTCGACGTCCGGGCGCAGCGGCGTTTCTGCGTGAATCGCCCGACAGATGTCTTCAGGGCTGTGCTCCCAGCGCAGCAGGCACTCGAACTCCAGCCAGCCAATGCGGTAGAAGCGGTTGACGACGGTGTCCTGGATTACCCAGGCCGGTTCGCCGTTGCTGTCCGGCGCGCTCTCCAGCAGGCGCAGGTCTTCGCGCAGCGGTGGTGGCGGCAGCTCGGCCGCGTTGGCGATCACAAGCCGCTCCATGCCCGCAGCGCGGCGAAGGGCCGGCGCAGCAGGTAATACCCCAACACCACACGTTCACCGTACAGGCGCGCAGTACCGTGCAGGCCCAGCCGCGCGTGCTCGGGCTGGCCGTCAATGCTGGCGAGCAAACGGTAGGCCACCACACCTTCTTCATTGGCCTGTGCCTGGTAGCTGGTTTCCAGCACTTTGCCCTTGAGCGGGGTCAAGGGGTAGGCGGTGAGGAACAGGGTGACTTCGGCGCCCGGCTCCAGGGCGATGGCATCGGCCACCGGCAACTGGATGAGCATGGCCGGCTGTTTCGGCTCGGCAATCAACAGAATGCGTTCGCCGGTGGACACCGGTTTGCCCAGCCAGTCGTTGGGGTCGCTGTACACCGCCACACCTGCCCGCGGCGCACGTACCTGGGTGCGCTGCAATTGCGCTTTGACCGCTGCCAGTTCCGCGCGGCGTTGCTGCACCCGGCCATGCAACAGGGTCAGTTCGCTTTTGCTCTGGGGGTTGTCGAAGGCCCGCTGGCTGGCCGCCATCAGTTCGGCGTCGGCGACCGCCACTTCCTTGCCCAGCACCTCGGCGCGGCTGTTGAGGGTGGTCTCGTCCAGGCTGAACAGCGGTGTGTCTTTTTCTACCGGCTGATTGGGCCGTACCTGCATGCTTTGAATCACCCCATCAATGGGCGAGCTGATGATCATCGCTTCGCGCGAGACGATCTCGGCCGGCGCCAGAGCGGTTTGCCGGACCGGCACCAGCAACAAGGCCACTGCCACCGCCAGGGCCAGCAGCAACTGGCGCTTGCCGGGCCGCCAGCGCAATAGCCGACGTTGCCTGGCAAAGCTTGCCCAGCAGTGCGCCCAGGTGCGCCACAGCCCTTCGAACAAGGGTTGCAGGGCCGGCGCCGGTGCGGCGTCGAGCAGAAACAGCACCAGGCCCAGGCGCTGACCGTCGCGGTCATGCAGCGGGATGCACCACAAGCCCTTGGGCCACCATTCGGCCCAGCCTTCGTCGATGTCCGCCGGCGGGGTGAGCGCATCGCGGCCCAGCCAACGCGGTTGATCGTCATCGAGCTGCGTTGCAATCCAGCGCACGGCGCGCTGCAGCCAGACCAGATAGGGCGAGTCTTCGCTGGGGCGGGCCAGCCCCGAAACGCATAACAGCTCCAGGCTTTGCCCCTGTTGCTGGAACACCAGGGCCTGGTGGTACTGCAACAGCGGGTAAGGATCATTGGCGATGGAGAAACCCAGCGCATTCAGTGAGTCGGCGGCCAGGGCGCGGTCGCGCAGGGCTGCGATGGCCAACAGCAGCTGCGGGTGCGGTAACGGCTCAGTCATGGGCGCGCGGGAAACGGGCAGTGCCGCTCATGCCGGCGATCAGCTCTGGATGGGCGGCGTCCAGCCGGGCCTCCAGCTCCACGGTCTGGGCCACGGCGTCGACCCGGGCGTTGATGGCGCTGACATGGGCCGGGTAGGCCTTGCCGGTTTCGAGGATGTCGACCTCCAGCGCCTGGTTGTCCTTGAGCCTGGGCAACAGGTTTGAAGGTACGTTCAAGCGAACCTTCAGGGCGCCATCACTGACCAGGTCGAACAGCGGCGTGCCGGCCGCCACGGTCTGGAACGGCTTGGCATGCACCTTGGCCACACGCCCGGCAAAGGGCGCCTGCACCACACAGTAGCCGCTCTGTGCCTGGGCCAGCGCGCGGGCGCCGTCGGCTTTTTGCAGTTCGGTGTTGGCCATGGCCACCTCCAGATCACCGACCGCGTCCAGTTTGCGCAAATTACGCTTGGCGTCGAGGTTCTGTCGGGCCATGGTCAGCTCGGCGGCGGCGACCCGCGAACGGGCCTGGGCCTCGGCACAGTCGAAGCGGGCCAGCACGGCATCTTTGGCCACTGTCTGGCCAAGGCTGGCCTTGAACTCGCCGAGGGTGCCGCTCATCTGGCTGGAGAGGGTGGTTTCCAGCCCGGCGACCAGCAGCACACGGATCGTGCCGGGATCATCGGCGTCATGGGCTGGCGCGGTGTCTTCGGCCAGGGCCGGGGTAAGGACCAGGGACAGGATCACTGCGAGCAAACGGCGCTCAGGGCTGTATGGCATTCTGCGTTCCTTGCGTGCTGACGAGTAGGTTGGCGTGTTCCTGTTCATCCAGGGTCCGCTGGATCTCCCGGGCCAGGGTCTGGATATCGTGTTGCTCGATCTGTTGTGGCAGCGTGTCCAGGCCTACCGAGTTGTACAGCCGGCCCCAGGCTGCCTGGGCGCTGGAGTAGGCAGCCTCGCGCTGGTAGCGCGAAAGCAGGTAGCGGCCTTCGGCGCGGATCACCTCAAGCTCCGAGCCGTAGGAGGTGGTACGCGCTGCTTGAGCGTAGCTCAACAGACTCTGGTCGACCTGCAGGCTCTGGTCGGCAAACTCGACTTCCTGGCGTGCCAGCTGGTAACGCAAGGTGCCGACCCGCACCTGGGTAAGAATCGCCATGGACAGTGCCACCCGGCGCATGTCGTCGGTCTTGGTCTGCGATTCGGCGGCGCTGTTGAGCGAGGGCAACTGCAGCAGGCGCAGCAGGTTCATCGACACTTGCAGGCCGGTTTCAGACCAGCCGCTGTTGTAGAGGAACTTGTTGGAGTCGTACTTGTAGCCGTAATCCAGGCTGACGTTAGGCCATAACTGCGCCTTGGCGATCTTCAAGTCATTCTCGTTGACCCGTTTGCGATACCACTCTTCCATGATTTCCGGGCGGTTTTTCAGCGACATCAGCTCAAGTTTGTCGATGTCCTGAGACACCTGTGGCAGCGTCGGTTCGACCTCGTCGGCCAGCACCAGACGCGAACCCGGCGGCAGCGACATCAGCGCCGACAGTTCGGCGCGGGCAAACTCCAGGTCCTGGCGGCGCACGGTCAGCAGGTAAATCGAGTCGAGCAGGGCGCGCTGGTAGGCCAGGATCTCCTGACGTGGCAACAGCCCTTTGCTCTCAGCCTGACGCGCCGAGAGCAAGGCCTGGTGGGTGCGCACCAGCAGGTGATCGACCTGCGGCATCAGGCGCTGGGCGCTGAGGGCGCGCCAGTAGGCGTTACGCACGTCCTGCAGAACGTTCTGCGCGACTTTGCGCCGACGCTCCTCGGCCATGAGGATCTGGTCGCTTTTCTGCTGAGTGCGGTAATAAGCCACGCCAAAATCCAGCAGGCTCCAGCTCAGACCCAGCCCATAGAGTTCGCGATAGCGCTCTTCGGAGGTGGACGCGCGCAAGCTTTCCTGGCGGTCCTCGATACCGATGGAGGTACCCCCGGAGTCATTGTTACGCCCGGCGTAACCCGCCGAGGCCACCAGCCGTGGCAGCATCTCGTGGCTGGAGGCATCACGCAGGTCGCTGGCCAGCGCGCTTTCCATCAGTTTGAGGCGGTAGTCCAGGTTGTATTTCAGGGCCCGCGCGGCCGCTTCGTAGAAGGTGATGGGTTTGGTGACCGGCTCTTGATTGGCGTACATCTGCGCCTGGTCGCGGATGATCCGCTGTCGGGTTTCATCCTCGCTGTACTCATGCGGTTTGGTCGCAGAACATGCGGCCAACAAGAAGGTGGAGGCGATGGCCGTACTGAACAACGTTTGCGGCAGTCTTGGCATAGTCAGTCCTTGGTCTTTGCTTATTCGCGAGTACGGTTATCGAGCGCGCGCAGGCGTTCGGCGGCTTCACGCAACTGAGCGCGGAAGCCGGAAGCGATGCGCGCTTCGGAAGGTGGCGGTAGCTGTGTATCTCCCTGTGTGAGGTGCGCGGCATCGGTGGCGAACACCGATGGGTCGGGTAGCAGGCCATCGGCACTGAGGTTGATGCGCGATTGACGCCCGAGGATCCAGGCCATGTCGCTTTCACTGGCCTGGCGGCTGCCTTGCACTGCCCTGGCGACAAACTGGCCGGGAATCAGGCCAAGGCGCTGGTTCAAGGTTTCGCTGAGGATTTCGGGCGTACGGCCGTAGCTCAGGTTACTGCCGTCGGCCTGCCAGCCGGAGAGTTCGAGGATGCGCTCCTGGCGCTCGACCACCGGGCCGATGAACACCACCGGATCGACGTCGGGCAGCGGCAGGCGCTGGAACGGGTCATCGCTGTCACGGCCGAAGAAAGGCCCGGCCGGGGCCGGGATGAAGGGCGCGGCGATGTCCAGGGTAATGGTCAGTTGCGCAAGGTCAGTGGCGCCGGCGCGGTCGCTGAGGGTGTAGGTGAAAACATCCTGCAAGACCCGGCCGAGTCCGGCAGCCGCCAGCACTTCAGGGTTGTTCAGGTCAATGCTGTAGGTGTAGCTGCCATCGGCGTTGATCACCAGGGTGCCGTAACGTCCGGCCAACGGCTGGCCAACCGTACCCGCAGTGCCGCTGCCGGTTTCGGCGCCGGTACGAATGCCGCTCACGCTCAATTGTTCGTCCGCATCGACATCACTGTCATTGGGCAGGACGTTACCGGTGGCTTGCGGTGAAGGGGTCTGGTCGCTGGCGACAGTGCTGTCGTCGCGGGCGACGGGGGCATCGTCGGCACCCTGGATCAGCACGTTCAGCCGCGCTTCGGACTCAGCGCCGGCAGTGTCGCGCATGCGGTAGGTGAAGACTTCGCGCAGGGTTTGCCCAGCCGTGCGCAGGGCCTGCACCGTTGGATTGGCGTTATCCAGCAGGTAGCTGTAGCTGCCGTCGGCATTCAGCACCAGGCTGCCGTAGCGACCGATCAGCACCTGGCCAGCCAAGGCGTTGCTGCCGGTTTCGCTGGTTACCGACAGCACCTGGCGGGTTTCGCCCAGGGCTGTGCTGTCGACGTCGGTGTCGTTGTCGAGGACATTGCCACTGGGGTTCTGGCCCGGGATGTTGTTATTCACACCGCCAGCTTCGACGGCAAGGGTGTCATCGTCGACCGCAATCGGCGTGTCGTTGCGCCCGTCGATGGTGATGCGCAGTTGCGCGGTGTCATCGGCCTGGTGGGGGTCGACGACGGTGTAGGTGAAGATGTCCACCAGCACCTGGCCACTGGTGCGCAGGGCCTGGACCGCTGCCAGGCTGTTATCGACGGTGTAGGTCCAGCTGCCGTCGGCGTTCATTACAAGGTCGCCATACAACCCGCGCAACGTGGTGCCCAGGGTGCCAGTGGTGCCGGTACCCGCTTCGCTACCGGTGCGGATGGCCGACACCCTCAGCACGTCGCTCTCAAGGTCACCATCGTTGCTCAGCACATTGCCGCTGGGGTTCAGGCCCGCTGTGGCGTTGTTCAGGCCGCCGGCCTCGATGGCCGTGGCGTCATCGTCAATGCCATCGGGTGCATCGTTGCGGCCAATGATAATGATCGACAACTGGGCAAGGTCGGTCAGGCCGCCAAGGTCGGTGACTTCATAGGTGAAGTGCTCGACCAGGGTCTGCAACACGTCCAGGGCCAGTATCGCCGGATTACTGGTGTCGATGGTGTAGGTGTAACTGCCATCGGCATTGAGCACCAGCGTGCCGTACAGGCCCTGAAGGACATCGCCGACCGTACCGGCAACCCCTGTGCCGACTTCGGGACCGGTGCGGATAGCGGTGACCGTGAGCTGATCGCCCTGGTCGACATCGCTGTCGTTGGGCAGCACGTTGCCGCTGGGATTGAGCACCAGACCGTCGCCGTTGTCGGCCACGGCGATATTGATGTTGTCCTGGGCCACCGGTGCGTCCCAGGCGCCCTGGATGATCAAGTTGAACTGCGCGGCATCCTCGGCGCCAGCAGCGTCGCGCATACGGTAGGTGAAGGTCTCCTGGAGCGTATCACCGGGCTTGAGGGCCTGGACCACGGCCAGGGTATTGTCGACCTGGTACTGATAGTCGCCATTGGCGAACACCGTCAAGGTGCCGTAAGTACCACGGATAACCTGGCTGCCGTTGACCGCAGTGAAGGTGCCGCCAGCCGCTTCGCTACCAGCGCGGATACCGTTAAGCGTCTTGCTGTCGCCGGCGTCGACGTCGCGATCATTGCCCAGCAGGTTACCGGTCGGATCTATGCCGGCAGTGCCGTTATTGGTGCCACCGGCTTCCACTGCCACGGCGTTGTCGTCGACGGCCAGCGGGTTGTCGTTGCGGCCCTGGATGGTGATGGTCAGTGTCGCGCTGCTGGTTGCTCCGGCCAGGTCGCGAATGGTGTAGGTGAACGATTCGCGCAGGGTGTTGTTGGCCGTGCGCAAGGCTTGCACCAGCGGGTCATCGTTATCGACCAGGTAGGTGTAGCTGCCATCGGCATTGAGGATCAGGCTGCCGTACTGCCCGGCAAAGCTGCTACCCACAGTGCCGCTACTCGAGCCCTGAGCCACACCGATAACGCTCAGGGTTTCGCCGAAGCGGTCGACATCGATGTCGTTGTTCAGCACATTGCCGCTCGGATCGCTGCCGGGGGAGCCGTTGTTCAGGCCTCCGGCCTCAACCGCGAGGGCATTATCGTTGTTGGCCACCGGCGCATCATTGCTGCCGCGGATGGTGATGGTCAGTAGCGCGGTGTCGATGGCACCGGCGGTATCGATAATGCTGTAGTTGAACGTTTCAATCAGCGAATTCCCGGGCCGTAGCGCCTGAACCTGGTCCATGCTGTTGTCCAGGCGATAGCTGTAGCTGCCGTCGGCATTGAGCGTCAGCCAGCCATAGGTGCCGCGCAATTCGCTGCCCAGGGCACCTGCGGTACCGGCGTTCTCGATGGCACCGGTGCGTACCGAGACCACCGCCTTGGTTTCGCCGTAGTCGACCGGATCGCCGGCACCGCCATCGACATCGCTGTCATCGTCCAGCACATTGCCGGTCGGGTCGACACCGCCGCTGCTGTTGTTCACGCCGCCGGCTTCGAACGCTTCAGCGCTGTTGTCGGTGGCCACCGGGTTGTCATTCTGACCACGAATGACGATCACGATCTGCGCATCGTCGAACTCGCCATCGCTGTCGGTGACCCGGTAGGTGAAGACCTCGACCAGCAAATCGTCCACCCCGCGCAGGGCTTGCACCTCGGCGTTGTCGTTGTCGATTACATAGCTGTAGGTGCCATCGCTGTTGATGGTCAGCGCACCGTATTGGCCATTCAACGGTGTGCCGACCGTCCCGGCCTGGCCGCTTCCACCTTCAGGGCCTGTCCGTATCGACGTTACGCTGACCGGGTCGCCGTCAGGATCGACAAAAGTCACTTGCCGCCCCGGGGCCGGCGGTACGCCGGGGTCCACACCCGGGGTGCCGTTATCGATGCCGCCTTTTTCGGTCGCCAGTGCGACCGTGTCCTGGGCATGCGGCGGGTTGTTGGCGCCGCGGACAATGATCACCAGCTGGGCGGTGTCGGTCAGCCCGGCCGAGTCGACGACCTGGTAAGTGAAGATGACATTCATCGTCGCCCCGCGCGCCAGGGCAACGATGGCGGGGTTGTCGCTGTTGACGTCAAAGCTGAATGAGCCGTCGGGGTTGATGGTCAGGGTGCCGTAGCTCACCGGGCTGCCTACTGGCGTGCCATCGCTGAACTGGGCAAAGGTTGCATCCAGCACAACTGCGCCGCCGCTCACCGTGGTCAGTACGCCACCGGCAGTTTCGGGGCCGTTGCGCACGCCGTTGACCAGCAGCACGCTGCTGGGACGGTCGGCACGGTCGACATCAAGGTCGACGCCGTTGCCGCCTGGCTGATTGATACTGCCCGGGCGGCTGGGAAACAGAATCACGTTGCCGACCGGATTGCTCTCAGGGTCGGCATTGCTGGCCCCGGCCTGGGCAGTAGCCTGGTCGTCGCTGGCCACCGGGTTGTCGTAGTTGCCGACAATGGTAATGCGCAACTCGGCCAGATCGTTGAGACCCAGCGCATCCGAGACCTGATAACTGAAAAACTCGGTCAGGGTGTCGTTCGGGCCAAGGCGCTGCACTGCTGTATTGCTGTCATCAATGACGTAGGTGTAGGTGCCATCGGAGGATATGGTCAGT
>Ga0247822_10001027_pt1 | contig 16476 bp, 15 predicted proteins | sample 13C_Cellulose_Da_FD_192423 | JGI IMG/M metagenome (GOLD analysis project Ga0247822, IMG submission 192423) | Soil microbial communities from agricultural site in Penn Yan, New York, United States - 13C_Cellulose_Day30 | ecosystem: Environmental > Terrestrial > Soil > Agricultural land | place...
GATTGTAGGGGCGCCGCTTGCTGCGCCCAAGGAATCATTAGGTATTTTGATAACAATTTTGGGGGACGGTTCTGGGCGCAGCAAGCGGCGCCCCTACAATCATGGCACCGGTAGGGGCGCTGCTTGCTGCGCCCTAATGACGACCATCCCAATGCAAAAAATTCTTCAGCAACTGCAATCCAGCGGTATGGCTTTTTTCCGGATGGAATTGCACAGCAAACAGGTTGTCGCGCGCCAAGGCGGCATGGAATGGCAAGCCATAATCACAAGTAGCAGCAACTTGGCTAGTATCTTCGGCCAAAATGTAGAAACTGTGCACGAAATAGAAGCGGCTATCTTGCTCAATACCGTTCCAGAGCGGGTGTTCATTGTGATGCACCTGATTCCAACCCATATGCGGCACTTTCAAGTGATTTCCGGCTGAATCCTGGTAGTTTTCGCCGAAGAAGCGCACATTTCCGCCCAGAATGCCGATGCAATCCACACCACCGTTTTCTTCGCTGTGCGACATGATCGCCTGCATACCCACGCAAATTCCCAGCACCGGTTTGCCAGTTGCGATCTGGTCGCGCAAGAGCTGGTCAAAACCAAGGCGTTTGATTTCCGCCATACAATCGCGGATCGCACCTACACCGGGAAACACCACGCGATCAGCTGCCGCGACTACGGCCGGATCAGAGGTCACCACTACATTTTGCTCAGGCGCAACGTGGCTCAGGGCGCTCGCCACTGAGTGCAAATTGCCCATGCCGTAATCGATAACGGCGACTGTTTGCTTACCGCTTGTCATAAATCAGAGGCTACCTTTGGTGGACGGCATAATGCCTTCCATGCGCGGATCGAGTTCCAACGCCATACGCAGGGCGCGACCGAAGGCTTTGAACACGGTTTCGATCTGGTGGTGCGCATTGTGGCCGCGCAGGTTATCCACATGCAGGGTAACGCCGGCGTGGTTTACAAAGCCCTGGAAAAATTCCCAGAACAATTCCACATCAAACTGGCCAACGCGTTTTTGCGTAAAAGGAATTTGCATTACCAAACCGGGGCGGCCGGAAAAGTCGATCACTACACGTGATAGCGCTTCATCAAGCGGCACATAAGCGTGGCCGTAGCGGCGGATACCTTTTTTATCGCCCACAGCTTTGGCAATCGCCTGGCCGATGGTAATGCCGATATCTTCCACCGAGTGGTGGTCATCAATGTGGGTGTCGCCGTCGCAAGTCACGTCCAGATCAATCATGCCGTGGCGGGCGATCTGGTCCATCATGTGCTCCAAAAAGGGCACACCGGTGTTGAATACCCCTTTGCCCGCGCCGTCCAAATTGAGGCTGACACTGATTTTAGTTTCAAGGGTATTACGCGTGACTTGTGCTATACGATCTGACATGCAGAACTCCGTCAAACCGGAAAATATCCGGCGCTACTGAATAAAGCGCGAATTATATAGACTTGGGGCGCCGAATTCACGGAATGCCGCGCTATTAGGGTGATTGTTAAGTTTCCGTACAGATTATCGCGCTCAAAATCCAACCAACTGACGATGGAATTCGTTGGTATCAGCGCACTTGCGCACCTACTTTTGTTCTTTTCTTTCTTGATGGATACCCTATGACCAACACCTTCTTCGCACGCAGCATCCTTTGCGCCAGCCTGTTTGCATCAAGTGCGTTCGCCGCCAACTCAAACAACAACCCCAACAATGCCGAATACACTGGCTGGAGTTGGTCGGGGCATGTGGATCACATCAACATCGATAAACAGGCTGCCGCTGAACAATGGATCAAAGATACCGCCACCGCCGTCGGTGGCTCAGCGGAGTATTACTCCAGTAAAACTGAAAATACCCTCGTGCTCGGCGCCAGCTTTTTGTTTTATCGCGATAACGCCGAGTTCGCCCAATACGTAGAAGATTATTGGGGCGACGTCGACTACAGCGAGTCAGATGCAAATGCATTTATGTTATTCGCCGAGTACGGCCCCAAATATCGTTTCGGCCAGGACAACATGACGTTTGTCACCGTGCGCGGCGGCATTAGCGGCATCCTCGGTTCGGAGCGCAGCATCAGCGATTGTCGCAATTGCTACTCGGAAGATATTGATATTGAAGGCGGAGTTTACGGCGTGTTGGGAATTGGCCAGACGCTGGGCAGTCTCGATTTGAGTTTACAATTCCAACAATATTTCAGCGGCGATTTGGACAACAGCATCCGCTTTAAAATATCGGGTGCATTTTAATAAGACGTTAAAACAGGTCGGTCTGTGCGCAAAAAAAATGTTATCAGGCCGATTTCATCAGTTAGTCAGGTTTTTATAAAAAGTTGGTATTAAGAGGCGCTTGCGTTTGCTTGGTCATGGTTTACTTTTAAAGCGCGACTAAACAAAGTCAGCAACAGCATGCGGGACCGCTAATGTGATTACCTATAACTATTACCAGAGAAATAGCTTGACCGACCCTCTCAACCCTATTCGCCAATTAATCCGGCAAGCACAGGAACAGGATTGTGCAAGCGGGAAATTGTTAGAATTTGTAGAGTGCCGCAAAAACCAGCTGCACGCCGCGATCAAATTGCCGGAACAACAGGCCGCAAAAGGGTTGGCCGATTTTGTTGTGCGCTACATAAAACATGTACCGGATTTTATCGATGCGATTCGCAGCATGGCGATAGAAGCAGGTATTGATAAAGATGTAGAACCGCTACTAAAAATTGCGAGCGATTATTTTATGTCGCCGCCGTCGATTGTCGACCCACACAGCCAGTTGGAAGCATTGCTCGACGAAGCTTACCTTGCACATCGTCTGCTTGAAGAAGTGAATGATCGCTTTATGGCGAAGAGCGGAATTCCGCTCGCGCCTATGGACATGACCGTCGCTAACGTAATTGCCCACGAATTAATTGGCGAACCTTTTGCGAATGAGTTGGATCAGGCGGTCTTATTTTCAGCTGAACTATTACTCAACGAGCACGGCTTTGAAGGCGCCAATTTTGCCGATTACATCAACACCCATCGCGACCGCGGCTGGAGTGAAGAGTTGGAAAAGTGGCCTTGCCTGGTAGATGACCTGGCAATCAGTGTCGAATTTGAAACAGAGAGCAATACCCGTCATTAGTACAATTTAATCGACAAATAAAAAAGGCGAATAGTGATTACACCATTCGCCTTTTTTATTAACTTTTTAATTTATCTTTTAGTTGTACTTAGTTGTTCTTTTTTGCCCGAGCTACGCGCGATTGTCCGGCAGTATCTTTAAGCCTTTTCATTTTCTACATTGAGCGAGGGATTGTTGTAGCGCTCGATGTCCAACATTTTTTCACTCTTGGCGACTATTACTGCCACCACCGCATCGCCCGCGACATTGACGCCGGTGCGGATCATATCCAGCAGACGATCAACGCCGATAATCAACGCAATTCCTTCCACCGGTAAACCAACCGATTGCAATACCATCGTCAAGGTAACCAGACCAACACCGGGTACACCGGCGGTGCCGATAGACGCGAGTGTTGCGGTGAGCACTACCATCAAATAGCCGGCGATGCCGATATCAATTCCGTACGCCTGCGCGATAAAAACAGTGGCAACACCTTGCATGATGGCGGTGCCATCCATATTCACCGTTGCGCCGAGCGGGATGGAAAAACTGGCAACTTTATTGTCCACGCCCAAGTCGTGTTCAACCGTGCGCAAGGTGATTGGGATAGTGGCGTTACTGGATGCAGTACTGAATGCAAACAGCATTACCTTTTGCATTTTTTTGAAGAAGATGATCGGATTCAAACCCGATAACACTTTGATCAACACACCGTAAACGCCGATACCGTGCAAAAACAACACAAACACTACAGTGAAAAAATATTTCGCCAGATCGATAATCACACCAACACCAAGTGTTGAAAATAATTTCGCCAGTAAACAAAACACACCATAGGGTGCTAGCTGCATTAACATCATCACCATTTTAATAATCACATCGTTGAGATTATTAAAAAACGTCATCAAATTTGCAGAGGCTTCACCGCCGGTGCGCGAGAGGGCGACGCCAAATAAAATCGAAAAAATAATGATCTGCAGCATATTGGTTTCCACCATAGCTTGCAGCGGGTTGCTTGGCACAATATCGATCAGTGTTTGTTTGATCGAAGGAATTTCCGGCGCGGTGAAATTGCTTGAGGTGGGGATATTTACCTCAGCGCCCGGTTGGATCAAAACGGCGGTCGCAATGGAGAGTGCAACGGCAAATGAAGTGCAGCAAATATATAAGCCGAGAGTTTTCCCCGCGAGCGCGCCCATGCGGCTCTGGCCACCCAAAGCTGCTGCGCCGCACACCAGCGACACAAACACCAAGGGCACCACTAATAATTTGAGCGAGGAAATAAAAATCTGGCCGACGATATCGAACAGGCCATCAATCAAATAGGTTTTTACCAGCAAGCCTAAGCCTTGCGTGGGTGGAGAATGGGCGCCGCCAAGCAATAAATTGAACACTATCCCGACAATCACCCCCAGCACCATGCCGAGCAGAATTTTGTTGGTCAGAGACATAGGCGGAACCTCTTGGAATTATTGTGTGTTCTGGCGATTGCGGCAGTTGCCTGCCGCATCAAGCAGTGGCCGTTATTCGTTAACGGCGTCTTTGAGGGCTTTGCCCGCTTTGAAAGTGACGGTCTTGCTGGCGGCGATCTGGATAGTTGCGCCGGTTTGTGGATTGCGGCCTTCGCGCGCGGCGCGGGAGCTGACATTAAAAGTGCCAAAGCCAAGCAGGGCCACAGATTCGTCGCGGCTCAAGGCGTTGGTAATTTGCTCGATAAAGGCGGAAACCACCAGGTCAGCCTTGTTAACGCCCAGGTCAGTATTGTTCGCGAGGGCTACAACGATATCGGTCTTATGCATCATTTTCTCCTTAGTTATATCAGTAGTTCTATCAATTACCATCGGAGTGTACCTTCAATAATCCGTTTTGCGCAGGCTTTTTCCATCGCCAATGCCACACCGGTTGCAACACAAGCTGATAAACTGCCGCCCCATTCATCTCCTCCGCCGTACCAATACAGGAGTCAGGTTTTGCCCAAGGCTATGAATTTCCTAGCGTCCCCACTGGCATGGCAGCCACTGCGATCCTTTGCCCGATACCAGCACCCCCACCCGAAAATGCAAGATTGGCTGCAACACAGCGGCTCCTTAACTGCCCGTTTGATCGATGCAAGCGAGGGTCAATTCCACGTGGACATAGTGCGGCAATTTATCGGCATACCGGAATTGAATGAGCGCCAGGCACTGGGAATGAAGCGACCGGCGTTGGCGCTGATCCGCGAGGTGCTGCTGTGCGGTCACGGCGATCCTTGGGTATTTGCGCGCAGCCTCCTGCCACTCGCCAGCCTGACCGGCAAGTTGCGCCATCTGCGCAAACAAAACACCCGTCCGCTGGGCGCGTTTTTGTTTAGTCAGCCACAGTTGACGCGCAGCGCCATTGCGGTAGCGCAGATTAGCCGCGATCATGCCTATGTACCCGGCAACCTGATTGGCGATAACCGGCTCTGGGGCCGCCGCTCGGTTTTCTATCTGCAGCAGAAACCGCTACTGGTGAGCGAAGTCTTTTTACCGGCTTTTGTCGCTCAGCTTGATCGGCAATTCCAATAATACCAACCAATAACACGGCGTTTTGGCCATGACGACTCCTGAAGACGTAAAACCCGATAGCGCACCAGCTGCGGCCGCACCCAAAAAGCCAGCGGCAAAGAAAACGGCTGCCGCAGCGGCCAGCGCGATAGTGGCCTCCGCCGCCAAAAAAGCCAGTGAAGCCAGCAAACCCGCCGTGAAAAAAGCCGCCAAATCAGCAGCGGCAGATACGGACAACACAGAAAAACCAGCGCCTAAAAAGAAGGCGCCGGTGAAGGCTGCAGCAAAACCCAAAACCGAGACTGTAAACCCTAAACCCGCCGCTAAAACCAAAGCGACCTCAGTGAAATCAGCTTCAGCGAAAACACCTGCCGCAAGCACAAAACCTAATGTCGCTAAACCTGATTCACAAGCGGTTACACCGTTAGTCATCGAATCAGTAGTCGCTGCGGAGATTCCGCATATCGAGGCTATTTCACCCGCCGAGCCTTTATTGCCCACTGACACTATAGTGCCTGCGGCGGCTTCGGCGGCGGCAGAAAAATCGCCAGCTCCCAACTGGGCAAATGCGCGCGCCGCAAAAATCATGCAGCGAGCGACGGCGAAATCGGGCGGAAAAAGCCGCAGATTAGACCATCTTCGCCAAAAAGCTGTTAACTACTGGCAACTCGCGCGCATGGATCGCCCCATAGGCACACTGTTGTTGCTCTGGCCGACGCTGTGGGCTTTGTGGATCGCCGCCAAAGGCGTGCCCAGCATCAAAAATCTGGTGATTTTTGTTCTGGGTGTAATTGTGATGCGCGCGGCCGGCTGCGTGATCAATGACTTTGCCGACCGCAAGATCGACGGCAAAGTGCTGCGCACCAAAAACCGACCACTCGCCACCGGTGCTGTTTCAAGTCGCGAGGCGATCAGCTTGTTTATCGCCCTGTGTCTGATTGCCTTTACGCTGGTACTGTTTACCGATCCGCTCACCATCAAACTCTCGGTCGGCGGGCTGTTGCTGGCGTTCAGCTATCCCTTTATGAAGCGCCACACCCATTTGCCACAGGTCGTGCTCGGCGCCGCGTTTGCCTGGGGTATCCCTATGGCCTACGCGGCGGAAGCGGGCGAGTTGAACCAGCATATGTGGCTGATCTACATGGCCGTGGTGTTATGGACGGTGGCTTACGATACCTTTTATGCGATGGTCGACCGCGATGACGATTTGAAGATCGGGGTGAAATCCACCGCAATTTTGTTTGGCGAGCAGGATCGGGTTATCACCGGCATCCTGCAATTCCTGACTCTGTATACAATGCTCCTGGTCGGCAAACGCTTCGAACTGGGGACGGCGTTCTACCTCGGGCTGGCAGTCGCAGCAGGCCTGTTTATCTACCAACAATGGCTAATCCGCTTCCGCGTGCGCGAAGCCTGCTTTAAAGCCTTTCTTAACAATAATTGGGTGGGTGCGGCGATATTTGTCGGGATCGCCGCCGATTTCGCGCTAAAACAAGTCTCATAGAGGCTGTTTTTTAAGATACTAGTGTTAAAATCGACGCCACGCGATAAGCCCTATCGATACAAATTACCCAGCAATACGTTTTTCGCGGCCCATTCTCCCCGGCTGCTCAGCGCTTTACATAAACGGAATGTCTTTGGGATATACATAACGCAATGGATTAAAGGATCTTTAGCGATGAAATTACATCTATTCCCACTTTTAATATCCACAAGCGTGCTGCTCACTGCCTGTGGTGGTGGCTCCGGCGATGGAAACTCCACTTCCCCTGTTGTATCAAGCAATGCCAGCAGCTTAGCCGCCTCATCCAGCAGCGCAGCTTCTTCCACTGCACCTGAGCTTGGCTGTGCTTATCACGAAGCGGGCGTTTATATAAATGCAGCCTGCAGCCCTTGGCAAAATCCAAGTGCGCGCGAGAAAAATGCGGATGGCAGTGCTGGTCAGGAAGTGGATGCAAAACAAAGCCAATACTTAAGCCTGACTGAGCTGGAAGATTCAAGCGCGACACATCAGCGAATTCTTGATATCCACTACAACCAAGCCGGAGCAACCAATGCCCAGCTTGGTTTCAGTGCTGCTGGAACCACTGGCATCGACCTGAGTACCTATCAGACGGGTAAGCTGGTGTTTGATCTCAAGGTTATTAGTAAAGGGGACAAGAACGCCTCCCTGCAGGTCACGCTTGATTGCGGCTGGCCCTGTGAATCCACCGAGAGAAACATAGAAATCGGCACGCTGAATGAGTGGAAAACCATCGAATTACCGATTGCAGACTTTATCCGTGACGGGTTGGACATCAAAAAAGTGCGCAGCGGTTTCCAAATAATGCCCAGCGTGAACCAACAGACTAACGTGCATTTTCAACTGGATAACATCCGTTGGGAGAAAGGCCAGTCTACCCAACCCGTTACTGAATCCTGTTACAGCCGCCATTTTGATTCGACCACCAATGGTCTCAATCTCAGATCTTTCAGCGGGAATAAGCTGCCATCACTTGTCGGGCAGATACCTGCGTCCATCATCAAACCTGAATGGAGCAGCCCGCAGGAGCGCTGGGGTTACGGTGAGCAAATTTTAAATCCGAATGACGCGTGCCTGAATAATCCAGCATCGACCTTCAGCGCCAGCGTTTATATTCCAGGCGCATATGTGACTGACGGCAAACTGCTGGTGGGCTTTTATTTTGCCGATGCGGAGAACAACTACACCACTGCAGGACTGACAAGTGCCGCGAATTTGTTACCCGATACCTGGAATATTATTCAGGGTAAATTACCGCAGACTCAAAATAAAACACGTGGTCTATCTACCAAGCTAGCGGCCAACCAGACCAACTTCTCTCACTGGGGAATATTGTTTGACGCCAATGGCAAAGATCCCGCTGTTACCGGAGAAGTGCGTATCGATAATATCCTGATCTCACAAAACTTGATCGCTAGCAGCTCATCAACTAGCCAAACTGCTTCCAGCGCAAATACGTCTTTGGTCACCGCTTCAAGCAGTAGTGTGAGTCAAGCATCGAGCTCGGCAATCAGTAGTTCACTCAGCTCTATTGTTGCCACTCCCTCCAGTTCAAGTTCACTGGGTTCATCTAAATCGTCAGTGCAAAGCTCAGCGGTAGCAAGTTCGATCTGCAATGCAGGTTCGGGCTCTCATTCTGGAAGCGCGACTTTAGGATTTGGAATCTCCCTCAACTCACTCGCTTATTTGAGAGTTGAATTAGACAACAGCAAATTTGTCGGATCACCAAACATCAGCATTCCAAACGCCAGCCTAACGACGGTGATGTCTAATGACTCTATGGTTATCCTTCAAATAACACCATCCCAGTTCCTCAGTAGCTCGACCTTGGTTAGCTTAAACTTTGACTATCAACAGCAAGATGCCCAGCTGAAGGTTGCAAGGTCTGTCACGCTACACACTAGTCTGTCCGATGCAGCTAACCGCGCGAATATCCTTTTCAGCTCCAGCGCAGACATTGCAGCACCTTGCAGCTTGAGTTCCCGGGCAAGCAGCTCACAGACATCAGCAAGCACCATTTCCAGCTCAAGCTCCGTAGCTACAAGCCGCAGTAGCAGCTCCCAAACTTCGGTGGCCTCATCCTCAACCAGCTCGAGTTCAGTGGTAGCAAGCTCATCATCAAGTAACTCCAGTAGCTCTGCCGGTTGCTCTGCTGCATCAGGGTCTCACTCTGGAAGCGTACCTCTGGGGTTCGGATTTCCAGCCTCGTCAACAGCTTTTCTAAGAATTGATTTAACTAACGGTACCTTTACGTCGGATCCCGTTATCAATATCTCCGGCGCTACCTATCTGGTTGCTCAGTCAAGTAGCTCGAGAATTATTTACAGCGTACATATTGGATCAGCCACTAGTAGCTCTACTCCTGTCGGTATAAGCCAAAGCTATCAACAGCAAAACCCACTGCAGAAAGTAGTCTGTACCGTCACGCTTTACAGCACCTCCCCTGATGCAGTTAATAGGGCAAATTGGCTTGCCTCATCAAGTCTCGACATCGCATCTCCAGCATGTCCATAACCGTCATTCCTTCCAACAGCCAACAACGCAGCCTTTGCGTTTGTTGGTTGGGCTAGCCTCCTGCAAACGTTCACCAGCAATAAAACCTCCAAATATCCAGCGCCCTGTCATAAATGTGTAACACTGAACTTATTTAATACGCTGCAACAATAGCTTCATAAATCGATGAGGCGCCCCGTGGTTTTTTCAGGCAGAACAAATATGACTGGTCGCAAAATCCTTATCGTCGACGATGAATCCGCAATCCGCGACATGCTGCGTGTTGCACTGGAAATGGCTGAGTATCAGGTGCTGGAGGCGAGCAATGCTCAGGACGCGCACAGCATCATCATCGATGAAAAACCCGACCTGATCCTGCTCGATTGGATGATGCCCGGCACCAGCGGTATTGAACTGGCGCGCCGTTTGAAGCGCGACGAAGTCACCGCTGGCACCCCCATTATCATGCTCACGGCCAAAGGCGAAGAAGACAACAAGATCCAGGGTCTTGAAGTCGGCGCCGACGATTACATCACCAAGCCTTTCTCTCCCCGCGAATTGGTTGCGCGCCTGAAAGCAGTACTGCGTCGCGCCGATCCGCAAATCAACTCCGCACCTATCCAGGTTCAGGGCCTGTGCCTTGATCCCGCCAGCCACCGCGTCACTATCAATGACCAATCAGTGGATATGGGCCCAACCGAATATCGCCTGTTGGAGTTTTTCCTCACCCATCAGGAAAGAGCCTATACTCGCAGCCAATTGCTCGACCACGTGTGGGGCGGCAATGTGTACGTGGAAGAGCGCACGGTCGATGTTCATATTCGCCGCCTGCGCAAAGCACTGACCGTTGACGGCCACGAGGATTTGATCCAAACCGTACGCGGCACCGGCTACCGTTTTTCCACCCGTATTGAGGCCTGATCCGGCCATCCCACGGGTTTAAAACTGCGAGGCTCCTCCGTTGTTAAAAGGTTTCAGCACTGAACTTCAGCGCATCCTGGTTATTCTGGCGATCTCCAGCGTTATTGGTTTTTTCAGCGACCACTACGCCCTCTGGATGCTAATCGGCTGCGCGCTCTATATCACCTGGATGCTCTGGCAAATGCGCCGCCTCAACCAGTGGCTGCTGCGCCAGGAGACTGACCATCCGCCCGAAGCCAGCGGTATCTGGGGCCAGATTTTCGACAACATCTATTACCTGCAACGCAACCAGCGCGCCGAGAAAGAAAACCTGCAGGCGGTGATCAAGCGTATTCAGGAAATCAGCTCGGCTTTGAAGGATGGCTTGGTTATCCTCGACGCCCGTGGCCATCTGGATTTCTGGAACCCGGCCGCCCACCGCATGCTCGCCCTGAATACCAAAGACCAGGGGCAATCGGTCATCAACTTTATTCGCCATCCCAAATTCGTAAGCTATTTTGAGGAGGGCAATTACGACGAACCGCTGGAGCTGCCTTCACCGCGCTTTCCGTCCAAACACCTGCAGTTCCAGATCACCACGTTCGGTAAACGCGAGCGTTTGATCGTAGTGCGCGATGTGACCCAGCTGCACAATCTGGAAAAGATGCGCCAGGACTTTGTCGCCAACGTCTCCCACGAATTGCGCACGCCGCTAACAGTAATTAATGGTTATGTGGAAACGCTCGCCGACAACAACACCACGCCCAGTTGGAACAAACCGCTGCAACAAATGCTGCAACAGGCAAAGCGCATGTCATTGCTGATCAATGATTTGCTGGTGCTCTCCAAACTCGAAACTACGGAAGCGGGGCACAACCACAAGCCGATCAATATCGAGCAGCTGCTCACGATTGTGAAAAGCGAAGCGGAAGTGCTGAGTAAAGATAAATCCCAGCTGTTGAGCCTCGCGTGCGAAAACACTACCAAACCGCTGCTGTTCTCCGGCAATGAAAAGGAGCTGCACAGCGCCTTTTCCAATCTGGTCACTAACGCGATCAAATACACGCCCGACAATGGTCAGGTGAATGTGCGCTTCTGGCAGGATCAAAAACATTTCTACATCGCGGTGAGCGATAACGGCCCCGGCATTGAAGCGCAACATCTTCCGCGCCTCACCGAGCGCTTTTACCGCGTCGATGCAAGCCGCAACAGTAGCACAGGTGGAACCGGTTTAGGTTTGGCCATCGTCAAGCATGTGCTCATGCGCCACGACGCTGAATTAAAAATCAGCAGTGAAGTCGGCAAAGGCAGCACTTTTACCTGCGTGTTCCAGCTACCTCATTAAGGTGGGTCACCGTGTCGCTTAAGTTTGCGACACTTATCACAACTTTTATTCTCCAAAATAATAGTCGAACTTTTTATTTCATTTTCTGCTGAAAAAGATCCGAAAATCAAACCTGCATCGCAAAATATTACCCTCGAAACCGAAAGTCGGACTCGTCAAAACAACGTTGTCATTTTAGACTCACTCCCCATGGAATGATCTTGGCGCCTAACCAGATCAGCTTGCTTGCATGGATAACAAGCGTCATCCCAAAGCGGTTTACTGAATATTTGGTCAGCCGTATGTTGTTAATAAATCTAATATGTTCGGAGATGAAAAGTGAAAAAGACAATCAAAGCATGCGGAATTTCTGCAGTAGTAATTGGTTCTCTCTTGGCTGCTAGCCAAGCGTTTGCACACGGTTATGTATCCTCACCAAAAAGCCGTGCTTTTTTCTGTACCAGTTCACAAGGTGGCGCTAGCTCACCTGCGTGTGTTGCTGCTTCTGCAGGCGGTAATGCCAGCCAATATGAACCACAATCTATCGGTATTGGCGGCGCGAACGACAACCACCAAAGCCTGATTCCAGATGGCAAACTGTGTAGCGCTAACATGACCAGCAACAACGGCCTTAACCTGGCTCGTAACGACTGGAATGCAACCACCGTAACTGCTGGTCCTTTGGCTTTTGTATGGACCAACACCGCAGCACACAAAACCTCTTACTTCCGTTACTACATCACCAAAGAAGGCTTCAACCCTGGTGCAGCACCATTGAAGTGGTCTGATCTGGAACAAATCCACCAGTCAGCACCAGCAGACCAGGAAGCAGTTGCTACTCACATCGTTAACTTGCCACCACGTACCGGTCGCCACATTGTGTACAGCATCTGGCAACGTGACGCAGTAAGAGACGCACCAGAAGGTTTCTATCAATGTATTGACGTTGTTTACGGCACTCCATCAAGCAGCTCTGTTGGATCAACTTCTTCAGTGAAATCCAGCGCGCCTGTAGTAGGATCTTCTTCAAGTGCTTCTAACAACACCTGTGCTAGCTTGCCAACCTGGAACGCCAGCACCGCTTACACTGCGCAACAACAAGTACAACGCAACAACAAGCGTTACTCTGCTAACTACTGGACTCAAGGTAATGATCCAGAGCTGACCTCTGGCCAATACAACTACTGGTTGGATCTGGGTGCTTGTACCGGTGGTACTACTTCATCAACTCCATCAAGCGTAGCGCCAAGCTCATCAAGCAAGTCAAGCACTCCTGCTGTTAGCAGTTCAAGCGTTGCTTCTTCAGTATCTACTGGTAACTGCACCTCTCCTGCTTACGTAAACGGTGCTACCTACGCTGCTGGCGCTAAAGTAGTTAACGCTGGTAGCGAGTATCAATGTACTGTTGCCGGCTGGTGTACTGTTGGCGGCCCATACGCTCCAGGTACTGGCTGGGCATGGACCAACGCATGGAACCTGGTTCGCGCTTGCAACTAAGTCCTGCGCTGCACGCTACATCTGACTCCCCTGCAAGTTAGTCCGGTGTAACGCGCAATAAAAAACGGCAACCTTTTGGTTGCCGTTTTTTTACGTTTGAAATTGTAAGCGCGCCAATTGTTGATACAACTCACTCCGCTCCAATAACTCCGCATGAGTGCCGCTGGCAACTACTTTGCCTTGCTGCAATACCAAAATACGGTCGGCATTGACCACGGTCGATAAACGATGCGCAATCATAATCGTAGTGCGATTTTCCATCAGCACTTCAAGCGCTTGCTGTACAACTTGCTCGCTATTGGAATCCAACGCGCTAGTCGCTTCATCCAATAATAAAATCGGGCGATCCGCCAAAATTGCACGCGCAATTGCGATACGTTGTTTTTGTCCGCCCGACAAACGCACACCGCGCTCACCGAGATAAGCATCTAGCCCCTCCGGCAATTGCTCAATAAATTCCAACGCGAACGCCGCTTTACACGCCGCGATAACGTCTTCATCGCTGGCATCCGGGCGCGCATAGCGCACGTTGTCGCGCACGCTTGCAGCAAAGATCACCGGATCTTGCGGCACTAACGCAATGCGTTCGCGCACTTGTTGGAGATCGGCATTTTTTAAATCGACCCCGTCCAATAAAATGTCGCCGGCAAGTGGATCATAAAAGCGCTGCAGCAATTGAAATACCGTGGTTTTTCCCGCACCGGACGGCCCGACCAGCGCAATTTTTTCACCCGGATTTATCCGCAAATTAAAACCGTCGAACACAGGTGCATCCAGGCGCGACGGATAGGCAAATTGCACATTGCGCATGTCCACTTGCCCGCGCGCCGGTACCGGTAAAGCCTGCGGGTTCTCACTCAATGGCAGCGCCGAGGGCGTTGCGAGTAATTCAACCAAACGCTCGGTCGCACCCGCTGCGCGCTGCAAATCGCCAATCACTTCCGAGATAGTTCCCATCGCACCAGCAACCACCACCGCATAAAAAATAAAGGCCGATAGCTCACCGCCAGTCAGCGTTCCGGCCAACACATAATGTCCGCCAACCCAGAGCACCAATGCGATGGAGCTGAACACCAGCGTGATTACCGCTGCGACTAACAAGGCGCGCTGACGAATGCGTTTTACCCCAGTCAAAAACGTATTTTCAACGCGCTGGTTAAAGGCATTGGTCGATGCATTCTCATGCCCGTAAGCTTGCACGGTGCGGATTTCGTGGATCACTTCATCGGTGTAAGCGCCGACATCGGCCACGCTGTCCTGCGTTGCGCGCGCGAGTTTGCGCAGGCGGCGGCCGAACACAATGATCGGCACCAGTACAAAGGGAATTGCCAACAACACCAACGCAGTCAACTTCACGCTGGTGATCGCCAGCATCACCAAACCGCCCACCAGCAACAGCGCATTGCGCAGGGCCATGGACACGCTGGAGCCAATTACTGTCTCCAGCTGGGTGGTATCATTAGTCAAACGGGAAAGCACATCGCCCGTGCGATTCTGCTCGAAGAAAAACGGCGAGAGCGTGAGTAAATGGGAGAAGACCCGACGGCGCAAATCCGCCGTGATCCGCTCGCCCAACCAGGACACTAGATAAAACCGGCAATAGGTCGCCACCGACATCACCAGAATCACTCCCAACAATCCCAGTAGCGCGTAATTGAGCAATTGCGGGCTGCCCGCCACAAAGCCTTTATCGATAACCTGCTTCAGCCCCTGGCCGATCAGCAGCACAGTGGCAGCGGCCACCACCAGCGCGCACAGCGCAAGGAAGATGCGCATCCGGTAAGGGCGGAGCAGATCCAGCAAAATCTGGCGACGCGAGAGCGACGCAGCAGGCAAGAGTATAGAGGCAGGCATAACAATTTCCGACGAGGTTAAACAGCATCAGGAAACAATTGGGGAGGGGCAAGCAAATACAAGGGGACGGGGACGACTGGTGACCTTTGTCAGCCGCAGCAAATTGCGGGCAATAAAAAAGGCGAAATCCGTAGATTTCGCCTTCTCAGCTGTCACATTAGCAACCTTGGTCGCTAATTGACTACCTAATTAAGATAATTAGATAGCTTGGATGTTTTCAGCTTGTGGGCCTTTTTGGCCTTGGGTCACGGTGAAGCTAACTTTTTGGCCTTCAGCCAAAGTTTTGAAGCCTGAACCAGAGATAGCGCTGAAGTGAGCGAAAACGTCTGGACCAGATTCTTGTTCGATGAAACCGAAACCTTTAGCTTCGTTGAACCATTTAACAGTACCAGTAGTAGTTTTAGACATAGTGTTACCTATTTAATACAAAAGTAAATTTACCCCGAGGGGCTGTTTGTGCTGGAAATGTGAAAATTACTTATGTAAACAGGACGAAATACTATACTGGAACTTCGAAATGTGGTGCATAAATATTAGACGTACTTTCAAGCTGGAACTCAGTTTACACGCCTTTATATCAATGTCAATCGCCCCGGTTTGCTAAAGCGACCTTGTCCGCGCGTATAATTACAGCCTCATCTTATTACTTCCGGAATCACCCATGTTATTGATGCGCCACGCTTTATTATTTTTCGCCCTGTTATACAGCATGAGCGCGCTGACAAGTCACGCACAAACCGGCAGCTTTAATCTGGAAGACTGGCCGCAAACGCAAGTATCACTCAAACCAATCTACGTAAAAGCGATCATGGAACAGGCGGGCATACACAAAGTCAGCTTCAATAAAGACGCTGCATTTTACGTTGCTGAGTTAGATAAGTTTGCAAAATTCGCCAAAGAGAAAAAGTACCTGCCTTATTTAAAAACATCAGTTGCACAAAATCTGGCGACGATTGCGGTGGTCAATTGCGATTGGAATAACGGAGTTCCCCATTGGGAATTTGCGCAGAAATATCTGGGCGATAAACAACTAGAACTTTTAAAGCCACTTTACGGCGATGCTATAACCAAACTGCAAAACAATTGCGATCTGCCACTTGCCATTCCACAATGATCGAAATTCTAGTGCAATTGGTTTAGGCAAAACCTATCGTTTACTGCAGACAGGTCGCGTAGCATTAGCATCACTCTGCAATGCGACTAACTCATGACTAAAGAATCCCATCCGTTTTTAATTGTATTGCTCGCGGCGGTAATTGCGGTCACGCCG
>Ga0247822_10001030_pt1 | contig 16463 bp, 15 predicted proteins | sample 13C_Cellulose_Da_FD_192423 | JGI IMG/M metagenome (GOLD analysis project Ga0247822, IMG submission 192423) | Soil microbial communities from agricultural site in Penn Yan, New York, United States - 13C_Cellulose_Day30 | ecosystem: Environmental > Terrestrial > Soil > Agricultural land | place...
AACCGCTTGACGTCGTCGGTGGTGACCCGGCCGCGCTTGCCGGTGGCCGGGACTCGGCCGAGCTCGACGCCCATCTGGCGGGCGATGCGGCGGGTCGCCGGCGTGGCCAGCACGCGGGCCCGCGCGCCGGTGGCGTCGATGACATCGATCGCCGTGGTGACCGGCAGCCCGGCGGCGAGCTGGACCTGGGGCGCCGCCGACGGCTCGGGGTGGCGCGCCGGCGCGTGGCCGTGCCCGTTGCCGTTGCCGTTGCCGTTGCCGTTGGCATGACCGTGGCCGTTGCCGGCCCTGGCGGCCTGGCCGGCGCCGTCGTCGATGACGAGCAGGACCTTGCCGACCGGGCAGATCTGGCCCTCGGTGTAGTTGATCTGGGCGATCTTGCCGGCGCGCGGCGACGGGATCTCCACCGTCGCCTTGTCGGTCATGATCTCGACGATCGGCTGGTCGAGCGCGACGGTGTCACCGACCGCGACCTTCCACTTGACGATCTCGCCCTCGACGACGCCCTCGCCGATGTCGGGCAGGTGGAACTCGAAGGCCATCTCACCACTCCAGGGTCTGGCGGATCGCGCCGAGGACGCGGTCGGCGTTGGGCATGTACTCGTGCTCGAGCGTGTACGGGAAGGGGGTGTCGAACCCGGTGACGCGCGCGATCGGCGCCTCGAGGTGGTCCATCGCCCGCTCCTGGATGCTGGCGATCAGCTCGGACGCGAACCCGCAGGTGCGGGGCGCCTCCTGCACGATCACCGCCCGGCCGGTCTTCTTGACCGAGGCGAGGATGCCGTCGATGTCGAACGGCATCAGCGAGCGCAGGTCGAGGACCTCGACCGAGATGCCGGCCTGCTCGGCCTTGGCCGCGGTCTCCTCGGCGATCGACACCATGCCGCTCCACGCGATCAGGGTGATCTGGGTGCCGGGGCGGACCACGTTGAGCTTGCCGATCTCGAGGGTGTACTCGCCCTCGGGGACCTCGCCCTTGCTGGCCCGGTAGATCCGCTTGGGCTCCATGAACAGGACCGGATCGTTCTGGCGCAGGCAGGCGAGCAGCAGGCCCTTGGCGTCGTACGGGTTCGACGGCGCCACGACCTTGAGGCCGGGGGTGTGGATGAACAGCGCCTCGGGCGACTGCGAGTGGTAGTGGCCGCCGCGGATGCCGCCGCCGACCGGCGTGCGGATCACCACCGGGCACGGGTACTGCCCGCCCGACCGGTAGCGGAACTTGGCCAGCTCGTTCACGATCTGATCGAAGGCCGGGAAGATGAAGTCGCCGAACTGGATCTCCGGCACCGGGCGCAGCCCGTAGAGGGCCATGCCGATCGCGGTGCCGATGATGCCGGCCTCGGCGAGCGGCGTGTCGATCACGCGCTCGGGGCCGAACTCCTCGTGGAGGCCGCTGGTGGCGCGGAAGACGCCGCCGAACTTGCCGACGTCCTCGCCGAGCACGACGGTCTTGGGCTCGGCGCGCATCTGGACGCGGAGCGCGTCGTTGACGGCCTGGATGATGTTCATGACGGGCATGGGCGTTTCCTGTCCTGGCGCTAGCCGTGGAAGTGCGGAGAACGGGTCCGGGCCTGGGCCAGCAGCCAGTCCTTCTGCTCGCGGAGGTGCCAGGGCATCTCCTCGTAGACGTCGTCGAACATCGTCTCGATCGCGGGCGCGCCGAGCTGGTCGGCGGCGGTCAGCGCGTCGGTGATCTCCTGGTTGTAGCGCTCGGTGAGCTCGCGCTCCCAGCCCTCGCTCCACAGGTCGCGGTGGCGCAGGTAGTTGCGCATGCGGTTGAGCGGGTCGCGCTTCTCCCAGATCTCGGGCTCCTTGGGATCGCGGTACACCGACGGATCGTCCGAGCTCGAGTGGCCCTGGACCCGGTAGGTGAGCGCCTCGATCAACGTCGGGCCCTCGCCGGCGCGGGCGCGCTCGATGGCCTCGCCGGCGACCTGGAGCACGGCGAGGATGTCGTTGCCGTCGACGCGGATGCCGGGCATGCCGTAGCCGACCGCCTTCGACGCGAAGGTCTTGGCCGCGGTCTGCTTGTCGCGGGGCACGCTGATCGCCCAGCCGTTGTTGCGCAGGATGAACACGCACGGCGCCTTCCACACGCCGGCGAAGTTGAGGCCGACGTGGAACTCGCCGGTCGACGAGGTGCCCTCGCCGAAGAACACCATCGACACGTCGTCCTTGCCGAGCACCTTGGCGGCGTAGGCGCTGCCGACCGCCTGCGGGATCTGGGTCCCGACCGGCGAGCTGATCGACACCAGGTTGAGCCAGTTGGCCGAGTGGTGGACCGGCATCTGGCGACCCTTGACCGGGTCCTGGACGTTGCCGAACAGCTGGTTGATGAAGTCCTTGATCGTGTAGCCGCGCCAGAACCACGAGCCCTGCTCGCGGTAGCTCGGGTAGATCCAGTCGCTGGCGCGCAGCGGCGCGACCGCGAAGTGCACCGCCTCCTCGCCGATCGCCTTCATGTAGAAGCCGAGGCGGCCCTGGCGCTGCAACCTCATCATGCGGTCGTCCATGATGCGGACGAGCGACATCGTGTCGAAGATCTTGCGGAGCGTCTCGTCGGAGACGTCGGGGACTCGCGCGCCGGGGAGCACGCGTCCCTCGTCATCCAGCACCCGCCGCAGGTCGTCCTGAGCTTGCACGGCAACCATCGGATTCTCCCGGGCCGAGCTCGGGCTCGGCGGTGGTGTCGGTAAGGCTTGGCCGCGGCCAGCGCGCGTCGGCGAGGACGGTGTACTGAGGCGTTTCCGGGGTGTCAAGCAGCGCGCGGTGATCTCGCGCCACGGGTTCTCCGTCGACGCGACGCGCCATGGCCGGACCAGATGCGTTGACACCGCCACGCGCGGCCTCACAATCGCCGCGTGTTCACGATGCTCATCATCGCCGCCCTGATCGTGGCCATCGGCGGCGCGGGTGCGGGCGCGGTCCTGTACTCGAACGAGAAGAAGCGGCGGGGGCTGTCGTCGGGCGGCGGCACCCGCGCGCTCGCCGCCGGCGACACGCTGATCGAGCGCACGATCCGCGAGCTGCGGGTGGGCGACGTCCTGTCGATCGACGGCAAGGACTACCTGTGCGAGGGCGTGGTCGCCTACGACGAGGACGGCCACCGCTGGGTCGGCGGCCGCCTGGTCGACGGCACCACCGTGCGCTGGTGCGTGGTCGGCCTCGAGCGGACCAGCGCCCAGCACGTCCGCCTGCTCGAGGTGGACCCGACCGACGTGGCCGGCTACCCGCCCGAGGCGCTGGTGCTCGGCGACGTCCGCTTCGCGCTCGACAAGCGCGGCACCGCGACGTGCAAGCTGCACGGCGATCTCGGCAGCCTGATGGGCGGCAGCAAGGCCGGCCGGCCCGAGGGCCACGTCGAGCGCTGCCGGTGGTGGCTGTACTCGGCGCCCGGCGACGACACCGCCCTGCTCGAGCAGTGGGGCGCCGACTACCGGGTCCTGCGCGGCAAGAAGGTCCTCGGCGACACCATCGATCTGATCCCCGGCTCGTGACCGGGGGGGCCGGGGGGCGGTCGATTTCCACTTGCGCCCGATTAAATTGTGCGCAATATAATTGTGCACACGATGAAGGACGCGCTCCGGCTCGACGACCAGCTGTGCTTCGCGCTGTACGCGGCATCGCGGGCGGTCACCGCCGCCTACCAGCCGCTGCTGGCCCCGCTCGGCCTCACCTACCCGCAGTACCTGGTGATGCTGGTCCTGTGGGAGGAGGACGGCCCGTCGATCAAGCACCTCGGCGCGCGCCTCCACCTCGACTCGGGCACCCTGACCCCGCTGCTCAAGCGGCTCGAGGCCCAGGGCCTGGTCCGCCGCGCCCGCGACGCCGGCGACGAGCGCCTCGTGCGCATCCACCTCACCCCCGCCGGCAAGAAGCTCGAGCGCCGCGCCGCCGACGTGCCGCGCCAGCTCGCGTGTCGGTCCGGCCTGTCGCTCGCCCACATCGCCCGCCTGCGCGAAGAGCTCAGGCAGCTCACCCACACGGTCCGCGCCGCGGACCCCGTCCAGGAGGCCTCGCCATGACCCCGCTCTACACCGCTCATGCCACTGCCACCGGCGGCCGCGCCGGCCGCGTCCGCAGCGACGACGGCACCCTCGATCTGCCGCTGACCATGCCCAAGGGCCTCGGCGGCGACGGCGCGCCCGGCACCAACCCCGAGCAGCTGTTCGCCGGCGGCTACGCCGCCTGCTTCGGCAGCGCGCTCGCCCTGGTCGCGCGCATGCAGAAGGTCGCGATCGGCACGGTCGAGATCAGCGCCGACGTCACCATCGGCAAGACCGACGGCGGCTTCGGCCTCGCGGTCACCCTGCGCGGCAACTTCCCCGACCTGCCGCGCGATCAGGCCGAGGCCCTGATGAAGGCGGCGCACGAGGTGTGCCCGTACTCGCGCGCGACCCGGGGCAACGTCGAGGTCACGCTCGCCGTCGCCTAGCGTTCGCGGCGTAACCGGGAGTGGTCCGCCGGGTTTCGAATCCGGCGTATCGTCGTAGGCGATGAGGACCCTGGCCACGACGACCCTGCCCACGACCCCCCAGCGAGCGAAGCGAGCGGTCAACAATGACTCTGGGTGCCCGGGGTCGCCGGTAAGGTGCGAGGTCGGTCTCGGCCCTGTGAGTGCCGATGGCAATCCGGCGTATGGGCGCCGGCGATGAGGATCTTGCCCACCACCATGGTCGGCAGCTACCCGCGGCCGGCGTGGTTCACCCACCAGCTGGCCGGCCGCGACGTGCTGGAGGCGTTCAAGGTCGCCGCCCACGCCGAGGCGTTCCACGACGCCACCCGCACGGTGATCAAGGACCAGGAGGACGCCGGCCTCGACATCCTCACCGATGGCCAGATGTGGTTCGACGACTATCACATGGGCATCGGATCGTTCCTCTGGTACTGGCTCGAGCGCACCCACGGCTTCTCCAAGGAGAAGCTGCCCCACCCGGCCCGCGCCAAGGCGCGCGGCCGTGACGTGTGGGCGCTCGACGAGGCCGGCGGCGTCGCGGTCGACGGGCCGATCGCCCGCGGCCCGGTCCGCATGGGCCTCCTGTACCGGTGGGCACAAGGCCACACCACGCGGCCGATCAAGGCCTGCGTCGGCGCCGGCCCGGTCCAGCTGTCGACGCTGGCCCACTTCCGCGGCGGGCCGGTCAAGGATCGCTACGACCTGTCGCGCGCGCTGGCCGACGTGTTCGCCGCCGAGATCGCCGATCTGATCGAGGCCGGCTGCCGCCACATCCAGCTCGAGGACCTCGGCGCGTGGATGCCGTACCTGTCGGGCGACCAGGACTGGGCGTGGGTGGGCGAGATCGTCGACCGCACCATGGGCGCGATCGATCGCGCGACGGTGCACACGTCGTGGCACTTCTGCATGGGCAACGCGTGGGGCAACAAGCTCGAGGGCATGACCGCCGGTGGCTATCGCGCGGTGTTGCCGCACTACCTCGGGGTCGCGGTCGACGAGTACGTGCTCGACTTCGCCTGCCGCGAGATGGAGGACGCCGATCTGCTGCGCCAGCTCCCGGCCGACAAGCGGATCGCCGCCGGGGTGATCGACGTGCGCACGCTGGAGATCGAGCACCCCGAGCAGGTCGCCGAGCGGATCCGCAAGGTGCTCCGGCACATCGAGCCCGAGCGGGTCACCCTGACCACGGACTGCGGGCTCAAGCAGCTGCCCCGGCCGTGCGCCAAGGAGAAGCTGCGCGCGCTGGCCGACGGCGCGGCGATCGTCCGCCGGGAGCTGGGCGTGGCCTGACCGGCGAGTCGCTCACGGCCACGGCGCGTCGGGCACGGTCGGCGAGGTGACGACGATGCGCTGGAAGCGGAACATGCGATCGCGGCGGTAGTCGCCGAGGTACTGCAGCGCCAGCTCGTCGAAGGTCACCGCGCGCACCCAGCGGAACCCGCAGTCGGCGAGCAGCGGGGTGACGTGGTCGGAGCCGAACCGCACCGGCTCGGCCAGGTCGCCGACGTAGTCGCGGGTGCGCAGGTCCTTGTCCGACAGGCCGGCGCCCTCGGCGATCTTCTTGCCGACCATGTCGAAGGCGAGCAGCGAGCGGCGATCGAGGCCGGCGGCGATCCGCGCCGCGGTGGCGCGCACCACCGCCTCGGGCAGGTAGGGGACCACGCCCTCCCAGATCACCAGCGCGGCGTCGCGCGGCGACAGCCCGGCGGCGATCAGCCGGTCGACCGGGTCCTCGCGCTCGAAGTCGCACGAGGCGTAGGTCGCCGCGTCGACCGGATAGCCCGGCACGCTCGCCAGCCGCGCGCGCTTGGCCGCCTGGGTGTCGGGATGATCGACCTCGAACCAGCGGACGCCGGCGCGGGGCAGGCGCGCGGCGCGCGTGTCGTAGCCGGCGCCGAGGATCACCACCTGGCGCACGCCGAGGCGGTCGACGGCGAGATCGACCAGGCGATCGAGGTAGGCGACCCGCAGCGCCAGCCACTGCTCCATCGCCGGCCAGTGGGCGTCGAAGCCGCGGGCGAGCTGCTCACCCTCGGCGCCGGCCAGCGCGTCGGCCCAGCGGTCGACGAACAGCGGCGCCGGCCACCGGCTCGCGCGGGCGCGGTAGGCGCACACCATCAGCGCGGTCTTGCTCGCTCCCTGCATGCGACGGTGGTACCACGCGGCCGCCGCTACGGCTTCGGCGGCGGCTGCTCGGCCGTGGCCTCGAGCCGCGCGATCGCCGCCCTGGCGCTGGCGCTCCTGGGGTCGATCGCCAGCGCCTTGCGGTAGTGCTTCAGCGCGACCTCGCGCCGGCCGGCGACCGCGTGGGCCTCGCCGAGGCTGTCCCACACGTTCGCCGACGCCGGGAACGCCTGGGTGTTGAGCTCGAACACGGCGATCGCGTCGTCGAGCCGACCGCGCGCGAGCAGCAGGTAGCCGAGCGTGTTGAGGTCCGGCTCGTCGAGATGGTAGCGCCCGGGCTTGGCCTTGCGGGCCGCGGCGAACCGCGTGCGGGCCAGCGCGACCCCGCCCTCGTCGAGCGCCTTCTCGACGACCACGGCGATCGACTGGGTGCGCGGATGCTGGAACCAGTCGATCAGCCGCGCCATCCGCTGGTCGCGGTGGCGGGTCAACGTGTGGTCGCCGCCGGCGACGATCCACAGCTCGTAGACCGTGCCGGCCTGCTCGAGGGCGCGGGCGAGGTCGAGCGCACCCTCGGGCGGGGTCGCGCGATCGGTGCTGCCCTGGAGGATCAGCACCGGCACGGTGAGCTCCTTGGCCCACGCCAGTGGCGACCGTCGCTCGCGCGCCTTGGCGCTGGTCCAGTCGACGCCGGGCGGCGGCGGCAGCTCGTTGACCGACCGGGTCCGCTCGTCGACGACCGGGCCGGTGACCGCCACCGCGGTGACCGGCAGGCCCTCGCGGATCGCGATCAGCGCGTCGAGCGCGCCGCGCGACTCGCCGTAGGCGAACAGCCGCGCCGGATCGGCGCCGGCGAGCTCGCGGGCGACCTTGACCAGCGCCTTGACGTCCTCGACCTCGGCGCCGCCGCGCTCGTCGACCCCGTCGCCGCCGTCGTGGCCGCGGTAGTTGGGCATGAGCACGACGAACCCGGCCGCGGCCAGCCGCTTGAGCTCGGCCAGGGTCTCGACGTTGCCGTCGCCGACCGTCGAGTCGGGGCCGTAGCCGCCGCGGCACCAGATCACCACCGGCAGCTTCGCCCGGGCGCCCTTCGCCGGCACCGGGCGGGCCAGGAACCCGGCGACGGTCAGCTTGCCGCTGCGGTAGCGGATGCGGTGCAGCTCGACGGTCGCGTCGGCGGCGACCTCGGCGTAGCGCTGGGTGTCCTTGATGAAGAACCGGTCGCGCGGGGTCAGCTGGTCGGCCGGCGGCAAGCGGTACGGCTTCGACTCGACCAGGGCCGGACCGGCATGGGCGGTGGTCACCGCGAGGGCGACCGCGAGGACGATCATCGCTGCGCGCATGCCCGGAGGCTAACGCGAACTTCGCTCGCTCAACCCTTGCCGTTGCCGAGGTGGGCCTGCAGGCCGTTGTACGCGGTGGTCACCCGCATCGACAGCTCGTTGGCCGCCTTCTGCTTCTGCGGGTTCCCGGCGTGGAGGTCGGGGTGGTACTTGCGCATGAGCTGGCGGTAGGCCGCCTTGACCTCGGCCAGATCGGCGCCGGGCGCGAGGTTGAGCGTCTTGTACCAGTCGGCGACCTGGGCCTCGGTCGAGCCCGGCCGGGGCGGCCGGCCACCACCGCTGCTGCCGCTCGACGAGCTGCGCGAGCCGCCGCCGGCGCCCGCGGGGCCGCCGCGGGCCGCCTGCTCCTTGATGCGCCGGAACGCGTCGTCGGCGGCCCGCCGCTGCGCGGCCTCGCGCGCCTCGCGGTCGCCGTGGATCTTGCGCTTGCGCTCGGCGGCCAGCTTGGCCCGCTCGGCGCGGGCCTCGGGCGAGGCGCCGGCGAGCCGCGCCATCCGCGACTGCCCGGGCGGGCCGCGACGCGCCTTGCGCCGGGCCGCCAGCTCGGCCTCGAGCGCGGCCGCCTCGACGTGCGACAGCGGCTCGTCGTCGACGATGACCATCGACGTGAGCTGCGAGAGGCCCGATCGGGCGCTCTCGAGGATCCGCTTCGTCAGGCTCACGTCTTCGATGCTAGCAGGCCGGTGATGCACAAGGCCAGGCGCACACAGCGCCAGGACCGGGCGTTCACGGACCGCGCGGAGAGACCTTCAGACAGACCCCGTGCGTCACCAGCGACCCCGGACACCCAGAGTCATTGTTGACCCGCTCGCTTCGCTCGCTGGGGGTGCGGCTAGCCGCGCCCGCGGCCGCCGCGACGGCGCCGCTTGCCGCCGCGCACCGCCGACGCCGGCGCGGCGTGGCCGAGCGCCGCGGCCTGCTTGGCCTCCTCGGCGGCGATCTCGGTCGACATCTTGCCGGCGACCCGATACTGGTCGGGCTTCCAGCCCTTCTGCGGCACCACCTCGAGCTTCTTCTGGAACTTCTTCTCGAGGCCGTCGAGGTAGTCGCGCTCGCGCTGGGCGAGGATCTCGGCGACCTTGGGCGCGCACTCGATCTGGACCCGCTCGTTGTCGACGGTGCCGCCCGAGCGGCGCACCTCGCGCAGGATCTCGTAGGCGACGGTGGTGGTCGACTTGACCACGCCCGAGCCCTCGCAGGTCGGGCACGGCTCGGTCAGGAGCTGCGACAGCGACTCGCGGGTCCGCTTGCGGGTCATCTCGACCAGGCCGAGCTCGCTGATCTTGGTGACGTTGCAGCGCGCGCGGTCGCGCGACAGCGCCTTCTGGAAGGCGTCCCAGACCTTCTTGCGGTTGCCCTCCTTGTCCATGTCGATGAAGTCGATGACGATGATGCCGCCGATGTTGCGCAGCCGGAGCTGGCGGGCGACCTCGTCGCACGCCTCGAGGTTGTTGCGGGTGACCGTCTCCTCGAGGTCGTTGTTCGAGCCGGTGAAGCTGCCGGTGTTGACGTCGATCGCGGTCAGCGCCTCGCCCTGATCGACGACGATCGAGCCGCCCGAGCGCAGCGGCACCCGCCGCGCCACCGCGGTGCGCAGGGCCGGCTCGATGTTGAAGTGGTCGAAGATCGGCCGCCGGCCCTCGTAGCGCTTGAGCCGCTCGGCGTAGCGGGGCAGGAAGGTCTCGGTGAACTTCCGCACCCGCGCGTACTGATCCTCGTCGTCGATGTGGACCTCGCTGGTGTCCTCGCGGACCAGGTCGCGCACCAGGCGCAGCGGCAGGTCGAGCTCGCCGTAGATCAGGCCGGGGCCCTTGACCTGCTCCTGGCGGCGGCCGATCTCGGCCCACAGCCGCATCAGGTACTCGACGTCGTCCTTGATCTCCTCGTCGGCGGTGCCCTCGGCGGCGGTGCGCAGGATGAAGCCGCCCTGCTTGGGCCGCGCCGCCATGACCAGCTCGCGCAGGCGCTTGCGCTCCTTGTCGGACGCGATCCGGCGCGACACGCCGATCTGGTTCACCGCCGGCATGAACACGCTGTAGCGCCCGGGCAGCGACAGGTAGCCGGTGACCCGCGCGCCCTTGAGGCCCATCGGATCCTTCACCACCTGCACCAGCACCTCGTTGCCGGGCTTCAGCAGGTCTTCGATCTTGCGCTGGGCCAGCTGCTTGCGCGTGCGGGCCAGCCGCGACGCCGCGCCCTCGGGCGCCTCGTCGCCGTCCTCGATGTCGACGTCTTCGAACAGCTTCTTGCCGTCGTCGGCGCCGAGGATGTCGCCGACGTAGAGGAACGCGGCGCGCTCGACCTTGGGGCCGAGGTCGACGAACGCGGCCTGCATGCCGGGCAGCACGCGCGTGACCTTGCCGCGGTAGATGTTGCCGACCATCCCGCGATCGTGCTTGCGCTCGACGAAGAGCTCGGCGAGGGCACCCTGCTCGACCACCGCCACCCGCGTCTCGGGTCCCTCGGCGTTGACCACCAAAATGTTCTGGGGCATCGAACGGCTCTGCAAAGAGTTGCAACCGGATTGGCCGCCCCTGACACGGATGTCGTGACGAGGTTGCGGTGAATCGGTGTGTAGAGCCGCTCGCGTACCACGGAACATCCGTGATCACAATGGATTGGGCGAGCGAAGGTCGGACTGGCCCGGGCCTTGCTAGGTATCCAGGAAGACAGGGGTGCCGCCCTGTCACCGTTACCTAGCTTAGTCTGCGCCTACTACTAACTTCGATTCTGAAACGAGAACGCGCTCCGTGCCACTCCGGCCCGGAGCGTTTCTCTTTTTCGGGCGACCGTCCCCGCTTATCTTCGACCGGCTCCCGTGCAACCCCTCGAACCTATACGGCGCCGCGCGACCGACCAGCTGCCGATCGCCGATCGCGCCGCGCTGGAGCGGGAGCGGATCCGCTTCGTCCTCGCCCTCGGCCGGGCCCTGCACCGCTACGGGACCCCGGCCAACCGGCTCGAGGAGGCTCTGTCGATCGTCTGCCGCCAGCTCGGGCTGACCGCGCAGGTGATGGCGACGCTGACGTCGCTGACCATCGGCTTCGGCGATCCCTCCGATCTCCGCACCGCGATCATGCGCGTCGAGCCCAGCCCGGTCGATCTGGCCAAGCTGGCCCAGCTCGACGCGATCGCCGACCGGGTCGCCGACCGCGAGCTCGATCCGGTCGCCGGCCAGCGCCAGATCGAGGCGATCGAGACCGCGCGCCCGGCGTGGGGCCTCGGCCCGGTCACGCTCACCTACGCGCTCACCGCCGCGTCGGTCGCGGTGTTCTTCGGCGGCGGTGGCCGCGACGTCGGCGCCGCCGCGGCCATCGGCCTGGTCCTCGGCCTGCTCGCGCTGGTGACCCGGGCGCGCACCCACGCCAACCGCGCGTTCGAGCTGCTCGGCGCGTTCGTCGCCGCGTTCGGCGCCGGCGCGTTCGCCTCGGTGGTCGGCGGCGTGCACCCGTCGATCGTCACCGTCGCCTCGCTGATCGCGATGCTGCCCGGCCTCGGCCTGACCACCGCGATGACCGAGCTCGCCACCCGCCACGTCGTCTCGGGCACCGCCCGACTGATGTCGGCGCTGATCGTGCTGCTCGAGCTGGCGCTCGGCGTCGCGATCGGCGAGCACCTCGCCGCCAAGGCGTTCACCGTCGCTGCGGCGCCGGTGACCTCGGTGCCGGTGTGGGCCGAGGCGGCCGCGTTCCTCGCCGCCTCGCTCGGCATGGTGATCGTGTGCCAGGCCGAGCGTCGCGCGATCCCGTGGATCCTGGTCGCATGCGCGACCGGCTTCGTCGGCACCCGGCTCGGCACCGGGCTGCTCGGGCCGCACCTCGGCGTGTTCGTCGGGGCGTTCGCGCTCGGCTGCCTGGCCAACGTCTACGCCCGCGCCCTCGACAAGCCGCAGCAGGTCGTGCTGGTACCGGCGACGATCCTGCTGGTCCCCGGCAGCATGGGCTTCCGCGGCATGTCGTCGCTGCTCGATCGCGACACCCTGACCGGCATCGAGACCACGTTCGCGACCTTCGTGGTGGCGATGGCGATCGTGGCCGGGCTGCTGATCGCCAACGCGGTCGTCACGCCGCGCCGCGTGCTGTAGGCGGCAGAGACCGACCCCGCACCCCACCCGAGACCCCGGACACCCAGAGTCACTGTTGACGCTCGCCTGCGGCTCGCGAGGGCGTGGCGGGGCTGCTGATCGCCAACGCGGTCGTCACGCCGCGCCGCGTGCTGTAGCGCGCGCCGATCACAGGCCGCAGGCCTTGTTGACGTCGGCGAGCAGCTGCTTCATCTCGGCGGCCTCGGGGCCACCCTCCTCGGCGAGCTCCTCGGTCTGGATCGCCGCCGACAGGCACATCGTGTTCATCTTCTCGGGCGTGCTGTCGGCGATGACGATCTTGGCGCGCTGGCGGGTCAGGCCGATCTTGCAGGTCGCGCGGTAGTCGGGGTCCTTGTCGGGCTCCTTCACGCCGCCCTTGATGCCGAGGTCCATCATCGCGCCCATGCAGGAGTCGAACACGGCGTCGATGTCCTCCTTGGTCTTGGCCGCGTCGATCTTGGCCTTGATGGCGGCGAAGTCGACGCCGGCCTTGTTGCCACCACCGGCCTTGGCGGCGCCGGCCTCGCCGGCCTTGCCGCCGGCCTCGCCGGCCTTGCCGCCAGCCTCGCCGGCCTTGGCGGCGCCGCCGCCGGAGGCTTCCTCCTTCTTGCCGCCGCAGGCGGTGAGCGAGAGGGCGAGGCCGAGAGCGAGGGTGAGCGAGAACGAGCGGGTGGTCGACATGGGTGCTTCCTTCGTGCGTTGGGTGTGGCGACCTCATCAGCACACGCCGTGCCGTGCCTAACTGCGCGTGTCCCCTCGGATGTCGGCGACCGGGCGGGTCGCACCAGACCCGCCCGCCCGTCCGCGGCGGGTCCACGCTCACCCGGTCGCGAGGCTCAGAGGCTGATGTGGCAGCTCGCGCCCTGGCCGGGGCTCTCGTGGACCGAGACCTCGAGGCCGGTGACCACCCCGGCCGGCAGCGCGCCGTCGAGCCGCGCCAGCAACAGGTCGGCGATGTGGGCCGCCAGCGGCTCGACCGCGACGTTGTCGATCGGCAGGAGCAGCGCGTCCTCGCGCGGCAGGACGTAGCGCTTGCCGCACAGCCGCAGCTCGAGCTCGTCGCCGTCGTCCCGGATCTTCTCGAAGTACGGGTTGCGCTCGGCCAGCAGGACCCGCTCGCGGAAGCCGAGGCAGATCGCCGCCAGCGCGTCCTTGATCGGCGCGAACGGGATCATCGCCGCGAAGCCGACGTCGGTGAGCTCGAGCGCCGCCGACACCTGGTAGTTGTGGCCGTGCAGGCGCTCCTTGGTGCCGTCGGGGAAGACGGTCATGTGCGCGCACGAGAACTTGTACTGCTCGCGCGCCACGACCATGCGGTGGCGGCGCGGGGCGGAGGCGGTCACGGCGGCAGCATAGCCGAGGAGCTGCGGTCGTGCGGACCCACGCGGCCGGACCTGCCGGGCCCGCCGGGACCCAGGGGCGGCGGCAACCACGCGAGCACGCACGCGGCGGGCCGCGGCACGCGCGCTGCAGTCAGCGCCGCCGACCACCCCACCACACGAGGACCACCATGGGACTGTTCGACAAGCTGAAGAAGGCCGTGCTGAAGACCGAGGACGAGGTGCTGCTCACCGAGGCGCTGATCGCCGTGAGCTTCGCCGACGGCGACGATCAGTGGGAGGAGAGCGAGCTGATCAAGGCCTACCTGCGCACGCTGCCCGAGCTCAAGGACAAGGACGTCTACGAGATCTACGAGAAGGCCGAGAAGAACGTGAAGCTCCACGGCGCGCTGTCGCGGGTGAAGGAGCTAGGCAAGCTCGGCACCCCCGCGCTCAAGCACAAGTGCTTCCTGCTGTCGCTCGACCTCGCCCTGTCGAGCGGCGACATCGACGACGGCGAGGAGGCCGTCCTGGCGGCGATGCAGGAGACCCTCGGCATCAACGACGCGGATGCGCAGCGCTACGCCGACGTGCTCCAGGTCAAGTACACGACCTGACCGTGCAGCACCGCGCGCCGCGCCGCCTCACTTGCGCAGGGTGAGGACGGCGAGGCCGGCCGACAGCGCGGCGTTGCCGAGCAGCCACAGGCTGTCGAGCGTCGCGCCCGGCACGTAGCGCAGGTCGAACACCGGCACCGCCGCGTAGAACGCGAGGTGGGCGGCGACGCCGACCGCGAGGCCGGCCAGCGGCGCGCGCAGGCGCGGGAAGCCGGCGCCGACCGCGATGAACGCGAACGGGATCAGCGCGCTCATGAACAGCGGGTTGCCGTGCGCGGTCCCGCCGAAGATCGCCATGTCGATCGACGGCAGGCCGCGGGTCAGCATCTCGACGCCGGGCCACGACGACGCGGTCGCCGACAGCCACGGCAGGAAGAACAGGCCGCTGGCGCCGACGACGACGCCGGCGACGTAGCGGGCGCCGAGCGCGACGCCCAGGCCCTTGCGGCGGGCGGTGGCGGCGACCGCGGCCGCGATCAGCAGGCCGAGCGCGAGCTGCTCGGCGCCGTGGCCGGCGCGGGCCTTGTTGATCGCCGCCGGGGCATCGATGATGCCGGCGCCGTAGTGGTCGCGCGAGTAGGCCTTGCCTTCGGGCTTGCGGGCCGTCTCCTTGAGGATCTGCTCGACCATGTCGGGGTTGGTGACGCCCTCGCCGACCACCAGCGCGGCGACGCCGGCGACGTGGGGCGACGCCATCGACGTGCCCATGAACGCGAAGTAGCCGCTCTTGGTCGGGTCGCCGACCTTGATCGTGTTCTGCAGGACGCCGCCGGCGTCGCCGCCGCGGGTGTTGCCGCCGGGGGCGGCGATGTCGACGTCCTTGCCGTAGTTCGAGTAGAACGTGGTCGCCTCGTCCTGCTGGGTCGCCGACACCGCGATCGCGCCCGGGTACGCGGCCGGGTAGCCGACCGAGCTGCGGCCCTCGTTGCCGGCCGCGCACACCACGACGACGCCCTTCTTGTGGGCGTACTCGACCGCCTTCTTGAGCACCCGCGACGGGAACGCGCCGCCGAGGCTCATGTTGATCACCTTGGCGCCGTTGTCGGCGGCGTAGCGGATCGCGTCGGCGATGCCGGCGACCGAGCCCGAGCCGTTCCCGCCCAGGACCTTGAGCGGCATGATCTGGACGTTGCGGGCGACGCCGGTGACCCCGATGCCGTTGTGGGTCATCTGGGCGATGGTGCCGGCGACGTGGGTGCCGTGGCCGTGGTCGTCGTTGGCGTGCTTGCTGTTGTTGACGAAGTTGTAGGGCTTCACGAACGGGACGCCCTTGAGGTCCTCGACCTGGTGGAACTTGCCTTGGTCCTCGTAGGCGACGCCGGTGTCGAGCACCGCGACGACCACGCCGTTGCCGTCGGCGAGCTTCCAGGCGGTCGGCATGCCGATCTGCCGCATGTGCCACTGCTTCGAATAGAGCGGATCGTTGGGATATCCCTCCCACGAGCCGTTCGGGGGCTGGACCTCGTAGCCCTGCACGGGCTCGGCGTAGAAGGTCGCGTCGGGCTCGGCGATCTCGACCACGCCGCGGCGCGACAGGTCGGCGAGGATGGCGTCGCGGCGCGCGGCCGGGACGTGGGCCCGGTAGAACTGCTCGTCCTTTGCCTGGTCCGAGACCAGGACGAGGTCGATGCCCAGGTCGCGCTCGAGCGCGGCGACCTGGTCGGGCGAGGCGTTGTCGCGCAGATCGACGAGGATGTCGTCTGGATCGGTGATCGCCGCGGCGCGATCGTCTTCGATCTGGCTGGCCGCCGCGCCCGGATCGGGCGTCGGGCGCGTGTACCACCAGAGGAAGATCACCGCGACGAGGACCAGCAGCCAGAGCAGGGTCGAACGCTTGGACTCGCGCTTCTCGTCCATGGTGAAAATTGTAGCGTGACGGCGGGTCGGCGCCCGGGCTTTCCGTCGGGAACGAGTGCCAGCGGTTTACATCGCGCTCGATTGACACCGGCCGACGGCGCGAGCGCTAATAGGCGCAAATTTCGGGGTTGGTCGTCGTCGCGGCTGGAAACCCCGGGGAGACTCTCAGTGAAGAAGTGCACCAACTGCGCGAAGGACCTGCCGGATGCGGCGCTGCACTGCGTGTTCTGCGGATCCAAGCAGCCGCCGGTGCCCGCGGCCACGCAAGCCAAGACCGTGATGGGCTGGCAGGCCAGCGACCTGCTCAAGGACCTGCAGGCGAAGGGGCAGTCTCCCGCCCCCGGCGTGCAGCCTCCGCCCGCGGCGCCTCCGTCTGCGGCGCCTCCGCCTGCGGCGCCTCCGCCCGCGGCGCCTCCGCCGTCGGTGCACGCGACGATCCCCGCGCCGTCCGGCGCGTCGCCGATGGCGACCCTGCCGGCGCCCGCGCCGGCGGCCAGCGCGGCGACGGTGTTCGCGACGCCGGCGGCGTCGATCCCGGGGCACCCCGGCGCCCAGCCGCCGCGCCCGATGGGTCCCGGGCCCGGCGGTCCGCCGCCGGCGATGGGCGGCCCGATGGGCGGTCCGCCGCCGGCCGCGCCCCCGGCGTCGGCGAGGGCGCAGGTC
>Ga0247822_10001031_pt1 | contig 16461 bp, 15 predicted proteins | sample 13C_Cellulose_Da_FD_192423 | JGI IMG/M metagenome (GOLD analysis project Ga0247822, IMG submission 192423) | Soil microbial communities from agricultural site in Penn Yan, New York, United States - 13C_Cellulose_Day30 | ecosystem: Environmental > Terrestrial > Soil > Agricultural land | place...
GTCCGATGCGGCCGCGGCTGTGATCCGCAACACGGCCGAGTCGCGGTTCGGACGATGCGCAGGCTCCAGCGGATCGGACCTCGGGGCGAAGCGGGCAACCGGTTCCTCGGTGAGAACGCCCCGGACGCGGACGAGGGACGGTTCGGTCAGCGCGAACTCGCCGATGTCGTCGGCCGGGAACGAGTGCCTGTGGGTATGGTGTCGGGCCGCGGCCAGCCCGGCGAACGCCAACCAGAGTAGCGGTAGCGCCGCAGGCGACGACCGCAGCCCGGCAACCACCCACCCGACGAGTCCGACCATCACGACCACAAGCCCCGCTTCCAGCGGCACCGGAAGGTAGCGGTCCGCGATCAGCCCGGCCGTGGCCGCAAGTGCGACGGGAACCAGCGGCGCGCGGGCGAACTCGACCCACGGCGGCGGGTCGGGCCGGCGAGGCGGATCGGCCGTGTCGATCGGTATGGCGGGGGACGGGGCGATGGCACTCACGCGGCCCATCATCGCGACCCCGGCGGTCGGCTGCAACATCCCGCTTCTCATTCGCTCTACGCGGCAACGTGCCCCCTCTGGGCGATCGGGCTCCGTTCCCCTGAAATGCCCCCATGCACACCGTCCGTGTCAACCTCGGGCCGCGATCGTACGACGTCGCCCTCTGTACCGCCGAGACGGCCGGGTTCGGGCCGTTCGCCCGCCGCGTCGCCCCGCGGGCCTCGACCGCACTTATCGTGACCGACTCCAACGTCGGACCGAGACACGCCGCGGGAATCAGTGTCGCGCTGGAGGCCGCGGGGCTTCGCGTTGGGACGGCCGTCGTCCCGGCTGGCGAGTCTGCGAAGTGTCTCGCCCGCGCCGCGGAACTCTACGACCGCCTCGCCGACCTGCCGGCAGACCGGAACACCCTGGTCGTCGCGGTCGGCGGCGGCGTGATCGGCGACCTGGCGGGGTTCGCGGCGGCGACGTACAACCGCGGGCTTCCGCTGCTGATGGTGCCGACCTCGCTGCTGGCGATGGTCGATTCCTCCGTCGGCGGCAAGGTCGGGATCAATCACCCACATGGGAAGAACCTGATCGGTGCCTTCCACCAGCCGGCCGGCGTCTGGATCGACACCACCGTCCTGGCGACCCTGCCCGGCCGCGAGTACCGCAGCGGGCTGGCCGAGGTGGCCAAGTACGGGGTCATCCTCGACGCCGGGTTCTTCGACTATCTGGAGGCGAACGCGCCGGAGATCCTTGCCCGACAGGTGAACCGGCTGGAACATGTCGTCGGCCGGTCGTGCCGACTGAAGGCGGACGTGGTCGAACAGGACGAGCGCGAGGAGACCGGCCAGCGGGCGGCCCTCAACTACGGCCACACCTTTGCCCACGCCTTCGAGACGGTCGGCGGGTACGGCAACTGGCTGCACGGCGAGGCGGTCGCCGCCGGGATGGTCTGCGCCAGCCGCCTCGCCGAGAAGCTCGGCCTGATCCCCGACGAACTCACGGTCCGGCAGGTGAACCTCCTGCAAGCGTTCGGGCTCCCGATCGCCCCGGACCCGAACTGGTCGGCGGACGATCTGATCGCGGTGATGCGGCGGGACAAGAAGGCGCACGACGGTCGCATGCGGTTCGTCCTGCCGACCCGACTCGGTCGCGTCGAGACGTTCGGCGACGTGCCGGAGACACTGGTCCGGGAGGTGCTCCGTTGAGCGACGGCCAGCAGCGAGCGGCGGGCGACGGGCCAGACGTACAGGCTCGCCGCCTGCCGCTCGTCACTGAACGCTTCCGGTGGTACGGGAAGTGGCTCGCGATCATTGCGAGCGTCCTGGTGTGGGCGACGTGGCTGGGCAGCCTGGCGCTGGGCGACTGGCAGTACGACCTGATCGGGCAGCTCGTGTCGGTCGATCACCTCGCCTTTTACAGCCCGGCCCGGATGATCCGCGACGGTCAGGAAGGGGCAATCTATGACCATACGGAGCTAATCCGTTACCAGCAGGGCCTCTTCCCACCCGGCAAGTGGAACGAGTTCGAGGCGTACCGCAACCCGCCGTTCTACGCGCTGCTGTACGTACCGACGGCCGGACTGCCGTACTGGGCCAGCGCGTGGGTGTGGAGCCTGATTGGTCTGGCGTGCCTGTTGCTGGGTGTGCGGTGGCTCGGGGCCGAGCGCCCGTGGGTCGCGTTCGGGTGGGCACTGACGTTCCTGCCAGTGTTCGCCGCGATCAGCTACGGGCAGAACAGCCTGCTGAGCTTCGCCATCCTGTGCGGGACGTACCGGCTGCTCGCTGCACGGCGGCCGTTCGCCGCGGGACTGGTGGCGGGCCTGCTGTGGTTCAAGCCGCCGTTGTTGCTCGGGCTGATCGTGTGGGGGGTGCTCGACCTGCGCCGGCTCTGGCCCGCGGCGCTCGGGGTCGTCGTCACCGGGGCCGTGCTGACGCTGGGCACTTACCCGGTCGTGCCCGGGGCGTGGGAGGGCTTCCGCCGGACGCTGGAACAAAACGTGGAGTTCGCCAACTTCGACTGGTGGAAGATGCACAACGCCCGGTCGTTCTGGCGGCTTCTGTTGCCGGGGTCGGGATCGCTGCCGACCGTTCTCTGGCTGGTGTCGGCGGCGGCGGGCCTGGGGGTGTTCGTATGGGTATGGTTTCGCCGGCGTGACGACCTGGCAGCCGTGTTCGGCGCCGCGGTGTTGCTGACGCTGTGGGCGTCTCCGCACACCATGATCTACGAGTGGACGCTGGCGGTGGTCCCGGCGGTGCTGTGGTGGACGCATTTGCCGCGGCACCGGCCGGCGTGGCTGGTCCTGTTCGCGGTGGGCTGGGCGGCGCTGTTCGTCGGGACCGACTGGGGGCGGGTCCAGGACTGGCTGCTACGGAAGCAACTCGGGATGGACCCGCCGGTTATCGTTCAGGTAAGCGTGCCGTTACTCGGCTGGGTGGGGTGGCGGGCGGCGAGGCTGTTGGGCGGGTCGCGCGGGCTGTCGGCCGACGCGCGGCCGGTGCCGGATGTCCCGGCTCCTTGACCCTCGCGGCACCTGGCCGGACAATTCACTATTGAGCGGCAGGTCAGGAAAGCAGTAATCGATAGCCCGCAGCGTGAGCCACGGGTGGTACGCTCGCCGGCCGCTCGCGCTCCGGGCTGCGGTAGTCAGATCTATCGCAACCTGCGGGCCGGTAGGTAGGCTTGCCCACCCCCACCTCGCGGCGACTCGGCCGACCGACGCCCGCGATCCTTCTTCCGGGACTGCTCGGACATGTCAGAACGTCGCGTCGGGCTTTGGCTGATCGGTGCCTTCGGTGGGGTCGGCAGCACCACCGCCCTGGGTGTTGCCGCGCTCGCAAGGGGGCTGACCGCCCCGACCGGGCTGACCACCGCCCTGCCCCGGTTCGCGGCCGTGCCGCTCGACCCGCTGGAGGCGTTCGTTGTCGGCGGCCACGACGTCCGGCAGTCGTCACTCACCCGCGGTGCCGCCGAGTTGCATGCCCGTTCGGGCGTATTTGATGGCCGGCTGCTGGAAGCGTGTGGGCCTCAGCTCGACGACTGGTCGCGGAACGTCCGTCCCGGGGTGGTGTACCGGCCCAACCCGGTGATCGCGGCGATGGCCGACCGGCCGGACGTCCGCCCGGCCGCGACGCCGCAGGCCGCCGTCGAGCAGGTCCAGTCCGATCTGCGGCAGTTCCAGTCCGAACACCGGCTCGACCAACTCGTCGTGATCAATGCCGCGTCCACCGAGCCACCGTTCGAATCCGGCGACGAACACCGAACCCTCGCCGCACTGGAGGCGGTACTCGACCGCACGACCCCGGCCGTACTACCGACCAGTGGGCTGTACGCTTACGCCGCTCTGGACGCCGGTTTCCCATACGTCAACCTGACCCCGTCGCTCGGGGCAAGTCTGCCCGCCCTGGAAGAGTTGGCCCGCAAGCGGAAGGTGCCGCACGCCGGGCAGGACCTCAAAACCGGCGAGACACTGTTGAAATCGGCCCTGGCCCCGATGTTCGCCAGGCGGAACCTGCGGGTGCTGAGTTGGGTCGGGCACAACATCCTCGGCAACCGCGACGGGCTAGTTCTGGCCGACCCGCAGAACAAGGCGTCGAAGGTGAAGACCAAGGACGCGCTGCTCGGGGAGTTGCTCGGCTATCGCCCGCAATCGCTGGTGTCGATCGAGTACATCGAGTCCCTGGACGACTGGAAGACGGCGTGGGACCACGTCCACTTCGAGGGGTTCTTGGGCACGAAGATGACCCTCCAGTTCACCTGGCAGGGGTGCGACTCCATCCTGGCCGCCCCGCTGGTGATCGACCTCGCCCGGCTGGCGCTCCATGCCCAGCGTCGCGGCGAGGCCGGCGTGGTTCGCGACCTGGCGGCGTTCTTCAAGGGCCCACTCGGGGTGGCCGAACACGACTTCGGCAAACAGTTCGAGATGTTCGAGGGCTATCTGGCGAACGGCCGGCGTTAGCCGGCTGGTGCCTCCGCCCACACCAGCCGGCTAACGCCGGCCGTTCGCCCGGAGATGATGATGCAGCTCGCGTTCAGCACCAACGCCTACCTGAACTTTTCCTTCGCGGAGGCGGTCCGCCGGCTCGCCGGCATCGGCTACCGCGGCGTCGAGATCATGGCCGACGTGCCGCACGCCTGGCCGGCGTACCTGCTCCCCGAGCAGAAGCAGGCCATCCGCGACGCCCTCGCCGCGAACGACCTCCGCGTCTCGAACGTCAACGCGTTCATGATGCACGCGGTCAACGACCAACGGCAGAAGTACTGGCACCCGTCCTGGATCGAGCCGGACCCGCACTACCGCCAGGTCCGCATCGACCACACCATGCGCACGCTGACCCTGGCGAAGGAACTGGGCTCGCGCTGCATCACCACCGAGCCGGGCGGTCCGCTGGAAGGCCGCAAGTGGTCCGACTGCCTGACACTGTTCGTCGAGATGCTCAAGCCCGTCGTCGAGCACGCCGAGAAGGAAGGGGTGATGCTGCTGGTCGAACCGGAGCCGGACCTGCTCATCGAGACGGCCGACCAGTACCTGGAGTTCGCGTCACGGATTCAGTCGCCGATGCTCGGCTTGAACTTCGACATCGGGCACTTCTTCTGCGTCAAGGACGAGCCGGCCCCGACGGTCCACAAGCTCAAGGACTACATCCGCCACGTCCACCTGGAGGACATCGCGGCGACGCGGGTCCACCACCACCTGATCCCCGGCGAAGGGGTCATCGACTTCGGCAGCACGCTCAGGGCGCTGAAGGAAGTGGGTTACGACGGGTGGGTGACGGTCGAACTCTACACCTGCCACGAGGCGCCGGACGCAGCCGCGAAGACGGCCCGCGAGCGGGTATTGCAGATCGCGAAGGAAGTGGGAGTCACGCTCTGAAAGTGACGCGGCCCGGGGCGTTCTGCCCCGGGCCGCGGCGAGTCGAGTCACACTACTTGATCGGCAACTCGTACACGACGGCCCCGAGCAGTGTCCCTTCCTTGACGCCGTGGCAGGTGGCGCACGTCTTCATCACTGCCGGCACCACAGTCGCGGCCCGAAGGACCGGCTTGCCGTCCTTCTCGCCAACCTCCTCGAAGTACGTCTTGCCGTCCTTCATCGCCTTGACGGCCTTCTTCTCGAACTCGGTGTCCGGCAGGCTCTGCTTGCTCTTGGGCTTGCCGGAGGCGTCCACCAGCCGGGCCGCGTGGTAGCCCTTCTTCTTCATCGCGTCGAACACCTCCGTGGCGACGATCGCCGCGGGGGTGTCGAGCTGCTGGTGGACGTAGGTCTTGGTCATCCCGACGATGGCCGTCTTGTACAGGTCGTCCAGCATCTTGACGTGCTCCCGCGCCCGCTCGACCGCCTCCGGCTTGGGCTTGGGGGCCTTCTCCGCGGCGCCCACCCCGGGCCCGCCGGAGCCGGCCGCCAGGACCACACCGGCAACCGCCACAACACCGCACAGGCGACAGAACCGCATCCGGACACCTCGCGTCATCAAGGGTGAGAAACCAACTACGTCCCGGTACGGAAAGACTGTACGCCGGCAAAACAGGATGTCAATATCCGATTTTACCGGCGTACATATCCAGTCCGGTCATTGCGGCTTCTTCTTACCTCCGCCCAGGGCCTCCCTGGTCCCGTCAACGAGACCCTGGACGGCGCCCTTGGCGGTGTTCCGGGCGGTCTCCTCAGCCCCCTGCTTGATACCGGTGCCGATGCCCTTGAGGTTCATCGCCATCCGGGATGTGACTATGTCGTCTGGGGTGTGACTCTGCCCGTCCGGGCCGAGCGACCGCACCTCGAAGGCCTCGGCCACACCCCCCTGGCTGTACGACACCCGCAGCGGTCGGCCCCACGGGTCGCCGTCCGGCAGCGTCTCCCCCTCCCAGCGGACGTAGACGCCCGTCTCGGTCGTCTGCTTGTCGAGCCGGTCGGCCCACTGCTCGCACAGCGACCGGGCCGCCTGCACGCTTTCCTCCACCGCCCGCCTCTGCTCACGCTCGCGCTGGAAGATCCCCAGTCCGGCGATTCCGGCGAGGGTGAGCAACACCACCGGGACGACGTGACTCGGTTTCATCGGGCACCTCACGGTCGGAGATGCCAACCACCGGACGCGCCGGGTCGCCCGTCTCGCCCGGTCAATTCGCCTCGTCCAGCACCCTGGCGCTGACGTCCCGCTTATCCTCCAGCCATGACACGTCCCCGGAATCCGCGAACCGCTTGACGCCGACCTCCTTGATCGCCGCGTCGGGCACTACCTTCAGCGGCGTGTAGCGCGGGTGGTGGCTGTCCTTGTACGGGTCGTTTCGGGCAGCGTTGTAGCAGCAGATCATCGACCAGCGCGGGCGCTCGGACTTGTTCTGGTCCGAGCGGTGCAGCAGGTTCGAGTGGAAGAACAGCGCGTCGCCGGGGTCCATCTCGACGTGGACCAACTCCAGCCGCTTCGCGAGTTCGTCCACCCGCTCGCGGTCGGCCCCGGCCTGTTCACCGGTCAGGACGTGGGTCACCCGCCCGGCGTGGTGCGACCCCTTGAGCACCTGCAAACAGCCGTTGGCCCTCGTACACGGGTCCACGGCGATGAACACGCTCGTCAGCAGCGGGAACAGGACGCCGTTCTGATACCAGTACCCGTAATCCTGGTGCCAGGCCCAGGCGCCGCCGACCTTCGGATCCTTAAGGATCATCTTCGAGTGGTAGTGGTACACCTCGCCGCCGAGCAGTTTCTCCGCCGACCGCACCACCCGCTCGCATCGGGCGAACATGCCGTAGATGCCGTCACCGGGATGGTTCCACAGCGACAGCCGGACCACGCCCCCCTCGCCGTCCGCGCGGCCGAAGGACCGCCGGTCCAGTTCGTTATCCTCCCTGGCCGCGCGGCTCAGCAGGTCGATCTCCTCGGCGTCGAATAGCCCTTTCGCGAGGGTGTATCCGTCTTCGTGGTAGCGGCAAACTTGCTCGTCGGAGAGGACTGGCATTGCAACCTCGGGGGAGCAGTTCATGCGAAGAAATCGGCCACCCGACAGGTGAACCCCGGGAGGACGTCGCCGCCGTCGAGCGTGTCGGCCTCGTCGTACTCGGTGCCGCGGAGCGAGCCGCGGTAAACGAGAATGGTGCGGGTCTCGGGATCGGCCAGCCAGACGAGCCGGACGCCGGCGTTCACGTACTCCCGAATCTTCTCCCGGACCGCCGGGCGGCGGTCGTCCGGGGAGAGCACCTCAACGGCGAGGTCCGGCGGGATTTCAAAGTAATCAGCCGGCGGCGTCGGTTGACGCGCGATGCTATAGAAGGCCACATCTGGCCCGCGCACGGTGTCGGGGTCGCGCCCGAGGATCGTTCCGGACTCGGTGACAACCCACCCGAGGCGTTTGGGTTTCACGAAGCCAAGGAGGATGGCTCCGATCAGCAGTTGCACGTAACCGTGCCGGCCCTTGGGCGGGGGCATGGTGACGATCACCCCTTTCACCAGTTCCTCTTTGGCGCCGTCGGCCGGCTCCGGCATCCGGCCGAACTCCTCGGCGGTGATGAGCCTTGCGGCCACCGTGGACATGACAATCCCCTCTGACCGGCGATGTTCGACTCTCGCGGTCTTGTTCGACCTTCTTTACCATATTCTAACCGCTCAGTCCCCCCCACCGCCTTTCGGAAACCGCCGATGATGCGCGTCGTCCTCCTCGCAGCCCTCGCGCTCGGCTTCGCTGAGCGGTTAACCGCCGCCGACCGGCCCGTGCCCACGAAGGACGCCGCCGCCCGGATGACCGTGCCGGCCGGCTTCAACGTGACCCTCTTCGCCGGCGAGCCGGACGTGGTCCAGCCGATTGCCATGACCTTCGACGACCGCGGTCGGATGTGGGTGGTCGAGTGCCTGAGCTACCCAAAGTGGCGAGCCGACGGCAAGGGCGGCGACCGCGTGACCATCTTCGAGGACACCGACGGTGACGGCACCCACGACCGGCGGACCGTCTTCCTCGACAACGGCTCGAACCTGTCCGGAATCGAACTCGGGTTCGGCGGCGTCTGGCTCTGCTCGGTCCCGAACCTGGTCTTCGTGCCGGACCGGGACGGGGACGACAAGCCGGACAGGCCGCCGGAGGTCGTGCTCGACGGCTGGAACTTCAAGGACACCAAGCACAACATCTTCAACTCGCTCGGCTGGGGGCCGGATGGCTGGCTCTACGGTTGCAACGGCATCCAGGCCCGCTCGAAGGTCGGCAAGCCGGGCACGCCGGAGAAGGACCGCGCCTACATGGATTGCGGCGTCTGGCGCTACCACCCGACGCGGAAAGTGTTCGAGCCGGTCGCCCACGGGACGACCAACCCGTTCGGCCTGGACTGGGACGAGCACGGCGAGATGTTCATCACCAACTGCGTGATCGATCACCTGTGGCACGTCGTCCCCGGCGGCCACTACCAGCGGATGTACGGCCAGGACGCGAACCCATACACGTTCGGGCTCATGTCGAGCTGCGTCGATTACCGCCACTGGGCCGGCGGGCACTGGACGGCGTCCCGGGCGGACCAGAAGACCGGGGCGATGCAGAAGGGGCACGACGACGCCGGCGGCGGCCACGCCCACAGCGGCTGCGCGATCTACCTCGGCGACCAGTTCCCGGCCGGGTATCGCAACACGCTGTTCACGCTCAACATCCACGGCGCGCGCCTGAACAACGACGGCCTGGACATGGCGTGGCCCGAGTACCGCGGCGTTCGCCGGCCGGACTTCCTGTTTGCCAACGACCCGTGGTTCCGCGGCATCGCGGTCAAGCAGGGGCCGGAGGGCAGCCTGTACGTCACCGACTGGTGCGACACCGGCGAGTGCCACAACTACGACGTGGCGGATGTCTCCAACGGCCGCGTCTACTGTGTCAGCTACGGCAAGCCGACGCCCTTTCGGGGCAATATCTCGAAGCTGTCCGACGAGGAACTGGCGGCCGCGGCGGTAAGCACTAACGAGTGGCTGTCGCGCAAGGCCCGGCGGGTGCTTCAGGAGCGCCGGGCGGTCGCCGCGGAGCCGGCCCTGCGCAAGCTGTTCGCCGCCGGTGACCCGCGGGTGCAGTTGCGGGTGGTGTGGGCGCTCCACGCCATCGGCCGGTGGACCCCGGCCGACACCGCCTCGGCCCTGAACAGCACCCTCAACCGTGACGTCGTCTTCTGGGCGGTCCGGCTGACGGCGGACGGCCCAGACGCGGACGCCGAGTTCGCCGCCGGCGACCTGGGCCGATTCACGAACGAGCGAATGGACATGTACGACCGCGTCTACGTCGCCCTGCGGGTGTCGCCGCGGGAGGCCCGCCGCCACCTGATCGGGGTGATGGAGCGGATGTCCGACCCGCGCGGCACCGGCTGGCCCGAGCGACTGCCGGAGTCGTTCAAGCTCCGGTACTGGTACGCGACCGCCCGTGCAGCGGAGGGTGACCCGGACTGGGTGTTCGACCTGATCCGGGCGTCCCGAATCTCGCGGATCAGCGAGTACGCCTCCCGGTGGTATCTCCTGTCGGCGAAGCCGGACGAGGTCTCATCGCGGCTGGACAAGCTCCTCCAGCGTGCCCCCTCGCCCGCCACGTTCCGCGGCGCCTGGGACGCCCTGAGCGATCGCAAGTCGATGCCGGCACCAGCGGCCTGGGCGTCACTGGCACAGGCGCGCGGATCGGGTGGGGTGAGCCGGCCGGATGATCTGGCGCTCACGTCGCTCGGACTGCTCTTCAACGACTCGACCACGGTCAAGCGGTTGCGGGACACGGCCCGGGACTCGGAAGCCCGCCCCGAAGACCGGGCAAAGGCCGTCGAACTACTCGCCGGGCGGCGTACCGCGGGGTTCGGCGAATCCCTGCGAGCCCTCCTGGGCGACCCGGCCGTCCGCGCCGCCGCGGTGCGCGGCCTGGCGGCATTCCCGGACGCGCAGACGCCCGCGGCGGTCCTGAAGGCCTACCCGCAGCTAACCGCTCCCGAGAAGGCGGACGCCATCCAGACGCTCGCCTCGCGGAAGGAGTTCGCCGCAAAGCTGCTCGACGCCGTGGAAGCCGGCACCGTGCCGAAGGCCGACGTGACCGCGTTCACCGCCCGGCAGATCCAGGCCCTCAACGACAAGGCCGTCTCCGACCGGCTGGCGAAGGTGTGGGGCACCGTTCGCGCGGCGTCGGCCACCCGGGCAGCCCAGGCCGAGAAGTACAAGGCGCTGCTCTCCGCGGACCGGCTGAAGACGGCCGACCTGTCGAACGGCCGTGCGGTGTTCGCCAAGCACTGTGCGAGCTGCCACAAGCTCTTCGGCGAGGGCGGCGACGTCGGCCCGGAACTGACCGGCTCTCAGCGTGCGAACCTGGACTATGTGCTGGAGAACGTGCTCGACCCCAGCGCCGTCGTCCCCGGCGAGTACCGGATGACCGCGTTCACCCTGCTCGATGGGCGGACGCTGACCGGCATCGTCCGCAAGGAGACGCCGCAGGCGGTGACGGTTCGCACGGTCAACGAGGAGGTCACGGTCCCGGTCGCCGACCTCGACGCCCGCAAACCGACCGCCCTGTCGGTCATGCCCGACGGGCTGTTCGAAGCCTTGAAGGAGGACGAGGTCCGCGACCTGGTCGCCTACCTGGCGAGCCAGCGTCAAGTGCCGTTGCCCGCCGACGGACCGTAACGACCGGCCGCGTCACCCCGGCTGCGGGAACTGCAACACCGCCAGCTTCGCGACCGGGTCGTGCTCCCGGGTGAACAGCAACTCGACCGCCGCGATGTTGCTCACCCGGGCCGTCATCTCCAGAACCGCGCCCTGGGCCACCCCGTCGATGAAGCCGCGCAGCGGTCGTTTCACGGGGTCCAGGTTCCGCACCGTGACGACGGAGTCACCGGTCAGCACGGCCGGGTGCCAGAACTCCGGGTGGAGGACGTTCGACCCCGCCAGGGTGAGGAGCTGCGCGTTGAACGGCAGCGGCGTCGCCCCCATCGCGCGGGCGTAGGACGTCGAGCCGGCCGCGGTCGCCACCAGCATCCCGTCGGCCACCACCTTCGGCATCCGCACCCGGCCGTTCACTGCCACCTCCACCCACGCGGTCTGACCGCCCTCGCGCTCCACCCAGCAGTCGTTGAACGCCAGTTCCTCCCGCCGCGACCCGTCCGCCGCTGTCATCTCGGCCCACAAGAGCGGCAACTGGTACAACCGCAGCGGCTGCTCCCAGAAGTCGAGCCGGTCGCGGTCGTTGAGCAGGAACCCGATGTGGCCAATGTTCACGCCGTAGAACGGCAGCCGGTCGCGCCAGTGCTGGCGGATCGCCCGGAGCATCGTCCCGTCGCCACCGACCACCAGGATGAACTCCGGGTCGGGGCTCTCGAACCGGCGAAGCTTCTCGGCCAGCGCGGCCGCCTCCGACCGGTGCGGGTCAAAGACCAGGCGGACCTTCGGCTCGCGGACATGGTAGGTACTCTCCCGGGCCGGCGGGGTCGGGCGGAACAGGCCGTGCCGGCGGACGTAAGCGGCCACGTCCGGGGTCAACAGGTGGTCGGCCTGCCCGTCGTTGAACAGCAAGTACCGGATCTCGCCGGACGTGGTGTGCGGCGGAATTTCCAGTAGCTGCGAATGTGGCGGCAGGTCAGCGGGGTCCACCCGCTCGCCCGGTTCGTGCAGCACCGTGAAGTGGGCGGTCTTCCAGAGTTCCCGGCCGCTGGTCCATTCCTCCTGGAGCCGCGACCGGCCGCCGCTGGCGACCGCGGCCAGCGGGACGACGTGTGACAGTTCCACCCCGGGGCCGTCGAACAGCCGGGCAAACTCGTGGTTCGGGGTGAATCGGTCCCGCTCCAGGTCAGACAGCTCGACCCGGACCCGCGGCAGGCCGCGGAAGTTCAGGTCTGTCATCACCGCCCGGTGGATGGGCAGGCTGTCGGCGGCCGGCCGGTCCGGCCGGGCGCCGGACGGGAAGACCACCACCTCGTCGAACTCCCGGGCCAGCAGTTCCGCGATCCGCCGGTGGTGCAGCCCGGGCGGGTCGAAGCCACCAGCAAAGACGGCCACGCGCTTCATCGGGTCCCCCGTCGCATCCCCGGCATCTTATCGCCCGGACCGCGGGTCGCGCCTAGTGTGTACCGGTGAAGCCGCCTCCGACGGGGCGGTAGATCAGTTCGTCACCCGCCGAGGGTTCCCCATGCGTGCCCTGCTATCGATCTGCCTGACAGCCGCGTTCACCCTGCCGGTCACCGCCGCGACGAAGTCGAAAGAAGTCACCTACAGTCATGGCGGCAAGATGTTCAAGGGCCACCTGTACTGGGACGACGCCGGCCCGGGCAAGCGGCCGGGGGTGCTGGTCCTGCACGAGTGGTGGGGGCTGGACGACTACGCGAAGAAGCGGGCCGAGCAACTCGCCGGCATGGGGTACGTGGCGTTCGCCGCGGACATGTACGGCGAGGGCAAGCTGGCCGCGCACCCAGACGACGCGAAGAAGTTCGCGGGCGAGGTCCGGTCCAATGTCGAGAACTGGCGCGGCCGGGCCCGGGCGGCCCTGGACGTGCTCGCGAAAGATGAGCACACGGACCCGTCGAAACTGGCCGCGATCGGGTACTGCTTCGGCGGCTCGACGGCCCTCCAACTCGCTTACACCGGGGCCGACCTGGACGCAGTGGTGACGTTCCACGCCGCGCTGCCGACCCCGACCGCGGAGCAGGCCAAGGCGGTCAAGGCGCAGGTCTTGGTCTGCCACGGCGCGGACGACAAGTTCGTCCCCGAAGAGTCGGTCAAGAAGCTCAAGGAGACGCTGGACGCCGCGAGCGTGAAGGTCCGCGTCGAGGCGTATCCCGGGGCGGTCCACAGCTTCACTGTCCCGGGCGCGGACAAGCACAAGCTGCCCGGCATGGCCTACAACGCCGAGGCGGACAAGAAGTCCTGGGCGAGCATGAAAGCGGTCTTCGACGAGGCGTTCGGGGCGAAGAAGTAACGTTCCCCCCCTCGTTCCCACGCGGAGCGTGGGAACGGGTCTTCGGACGCTCCGCGTCCCGGGACTGCACGGGTCGAGGGGTTGCCAGAACAACCGGGACGCTCACCGGGCGGCTCTGCCCGCGACGCGGAGCGTCGCCCCCATGCGTTCCCATGCGGAGCGTGGGAACGAGAAGAGGTTGACATTGCCGTAGAACTAGTTACTTTATTGTGCAAAGCCGATTCGCCGGCGGAGGTTCGTTGTGGAGTTACGCGAGGCTCTATCGCAGATTGCCGAGATTCGCGCCCAGGCGGCGGCCGCCGAGCGGTTTCGCGGCTACCGGGCCGTCCCGGTCGGCACGTCCGGCGGTCTGGCCATCCTGGCCGCGGTCTTTCAGCCCCACCTGGTGCCGAACCCGGCCGCCGACGTCGCCGGCTACCTGGCCCTGTGGGTGACGACCGCCGCGGTCGGTGTGACTGCCGCCGGGTCGGGGCTGCTGTTCCGCCACTGGTCAGTGCGTCACCCGCTGAGCCGGGAGTTGACCCGACTGGCGGTCGGGCAGTTCGTCCCGTGCCTGGCCGCCGGGGCGCTCGTCACGCTGGCGGTCACCCGGCATGCGCCGGAGCTCGCCCGGGCGCTGCCGGGACTGTGGCAGGTCATCTTTTCGCTGGGGATGTTCGCCTCGTGCCGGTTGTTGCCGCAGGCGACCGTCTCGGTCGCGGTCTTTTACCTACTGGCCGGGACGGTGAACCTGGCCCTCTCGGACGGTCCGGCGGCGTTTTCCCCGTGGGCGATGGGGCTGCCATTCGGGCTGGGGCAAGTGGCAATGGCGATGGTCCTCTACTGGAACCTGGAGCGGGACAATGGCCGATAACCCCGGCCGGTACAGTTTCGACGGGATCGACCGGGTGCTGCACGAGAAGGCCCGGCTCGGCATCCTCACGTCCCTGCTGTCGCACCGGGACGGGCTGGTATTCGGCCAGTTGCGTGACCTGTGTGCGCTGACCGACGGGAACCTCAGCCGCCACCTGACAACGCTCCAGGAGTCAGGTCTGGTCGAGATCTGGAAGGGGTTCAAGGGTAAGAGGCCGCAGACGCTGGTACGGCTGACCGCCGAGGGGCGGAAGCGGTTTGTGGAATACCTGAGCCTGCTGGAGACGATCGTCAACGGCGCACTGTCCGCCGCCGAGCCGGGGCAAGACCCGGAGCCGAAGCAGGTCGGCTGGTCTCCGGCCTGATGGGATCACTTTGCTTCACCAATTGACTTCCCAGGTAGCGTCATGGACGTGATCCGGGCCGAGGTTCTCGGCATGTGTTTCGGCGTGCGCGATGCGCTGGCCGCAATCGGCGACATGGCGGACCCGTCGCGGGTGACGATCCACGGGCAACTCGTCCACAACGAGGTCGTGGTCTCCCGGCTGCGCGTCCGCGGGTTCGGCATGACCGAGGAGGATGCTCGTGACGAGGTCGCCCCGACCCCGGCAGTACTCGTCACCGCCCACGGGATCAGCGACCGGGAGCGCACCCGGCTCGCCGATGCCGGCAAGGAGTTGATCGACACCACCTGCCCGCTGGTCCGCCGGGTCCACCTCGCCGCCCAGAAACTGCAACGCGACGGCTATCACGTCCTGGTGATCGGCCGGCAGGGGCACGTCGAGGTACGCGGCATCGTCGAGGACCTGGACTCGTTCGACGTGGTGCCGGACGTGGCGTCGGTCCATCGTTACCCGCACGCGCGCCTCGGGGTGATCTGCCAGTCCACGACGGCGCCCCGCGTGGCGGCCGAGGTCCGGGCGCGGATCGAGCGAGAGAACGCACACACCGAGGTGAAGTTCGTGGACACCACCTGTCAGCCGACCCGCGATCACCAGCGGGCGCTGATGGAGTTGTTACCCAACGTGGACGCGGTGGTAGTTGTCGGCGGGTCGAACTCGAACAACACGCGAGAACTCGCGGCCCTGGCAAGGAGCCGCGGGGTGCCGGCCTACCACGTCGGCGGGGCCGCGGACCTGCGGTCCGAGTGGTTCACCGGATGCCGGCGGGTCGGGCTGACGGCCGGCACATCGACCCTCGACGAGACGGTGCAGGAGGTGGAGGATGCGCTCATCCGCCTGGGCGGCCCGGCCCCGCTGTGACCGGACCGCGGAGTCACTTCCCATTTACTCCTGGCAACAGGAGATCACCGGAGTTCCGGCCGAGGCGGCCAGCACGGCCGGCCCGGTGCAAGCGGCCAGCACATCCGGCGAGCAGGTCCGGCCAGGGCAATCGGACTCGGCCGCCTCGCACGCCAGCCGCGCCTTCGCCGCGCAGCACGAGCCTTCGGAGACCGTCAGCGTCTCGCTGCCCGATTCCCGCGGGGCGTCACCGGAGAATGCGACGTACACCCCTGCGCCGGTCACTAGCAATGCCGCCGCCAAACCGGCCAGGATCTTCATCGCCATGAGACATCCCCCGTATGAGGACGAAGTCCCGGACACCGTCCGGGAGAGGAGGCGTCGAGTCGCCCCCTGGCAAACAGTGTAGCCGGGGTCAGAGTGTTTTTCCTCCCCGAACCGGCACCGAGGAAAAAAGCGGACGGGCGGCCCCGCGGCCGCCCGTCCCTGACCGTCACGACTTACTTCTGCTCACCACAGCACGCGCCGGGGCAGCACGGCGAGCCTGGCTCGCAGCAGTTCGCCGGGCAGCACGGCGAACCCGGGTAGCAACACTCGGCCCCTTGGGCGCAGCAACCGGCGGCCGACGCGCTGCCAGACGTGGCCCAGGAAAACCCGGACGCGCTCAGCGCGGCAGACACCATCAGCCCGGCAATGATCTTCGCAACCATGTTCGTTCTCCGTGATAGTGGATTCAGACCGATAGCCCTCGGTCGGCGCGCACACCGACCGTCTGCGACAGCATGGCCGCCCGTGCGGGCGTGTCGCTGCGCGGCTAACAGCGGAGAACGTGATGGGTGTAGAGCTTCGCCTGGACTGTCAGGAACGGCAGTTCCGTGGTCCCAACGCCGGGAGCGGTGAAGTGTTGCTCGAAAGCGCGGTCTGAAAATGCGAGGGTCACCCCGGACGGGGTCGTGTCGGCCGCGGCGTCCGTGGGGGTGGGTGGGATGGCATCGACTGCCTGGCC
>Ga0247822_10001032_pt1 | contig 16449 bp, 14 predicted proteins | sample 13C_Cellulose_Da_FD_192423 | JGI IMG/M metagenome (GOLD analysis project Ga0247822, IMG submission 192423) | Soil microbial communities from agricultural site in Penn Yan, New York, United States - 13C_Cellulose_Day30 | ecosystem: Environmental > Terrestrial > Soil > Agricultural land | place...
ACGCGCGCGCTCGGCCGCGCTCGCCAGGTCCCGCGCGCGCGCGTCGTTCCGTGTCTCATCGAGAAAGATTTCGAGCACCGACGCGGGATCCGCCCGCACGCGCGAGAGCACGGCATGGAAGCCGAATACCACCCGCGGCTCGCGCTTCGCGTCGCGGCTCATGCGGGCACGAGGTCGATCTTGCGCGTGTCGAGGTCCACCCGCACCAGCTTCACGGTCATGCGATCCGCAAGGCGGAAGCGCTTGCCGGTGCGCTCGCCGAGCAGCATGTGGCGCGCGCCATCGAACTGGAAATAGTCGCGCCCAAGCTCGGAGATGTGCACCAGGCCGTCGACGAAGTACTCGTCCAGCGTGACGAACAGGCCGAAGGGCACGACGCCGGTGATGGTGCCGGAGAACACGCCGCCGACGTGGTCGCGCATGTAATAGCACTTGAGCCAGGTCTCGACGTCGCGGCTCGCGTCGTCGGCGCGCCGCTCGGTCTCGGAGCAATGCCGTCCCAGTGCTTCCCAGTCGACTCCCTCGTACCTTTGATTCTTTAAAACTGCTTTTATCGCGCGGTGCACGAGAAGGTCCGGGTAGCGGCGGATCGGCGAGGTGAAGTGCACGTACGAATCGAAGGCGAGGCCGAAGTGCCCGAGGTTGTTGGGGCTGTACACCGCCTGCTTGAGCGAGCGCAGCAGGATGGTCTGCAGCAGCGCGAAGTCCGGCCGCTTGCGGATCTTCTCGAGCAACTCGGCGTAGTCGCGCGGCCTGGGGATCTCGCCGCCCGGGAGCTGCAGCCCGATCTCGGCGAGGAAATCGCGCAGCGCGGCGACCTTTTCCGCCGCCGGCACGTCGTGGACGCGGTAGAGCGCCGGATGGGCGTGCTCGGCTAGCAGGTTGCCGGCGCACACGTTGGCCGCGAGCATGCATTCCTCGATGACGCGATGCGCATCGTTGCGCGCCTCCGGCACGATCCTCTCGATCTTGCCCCCGGCGTCGAAGATGATGCGCGTCTCGACGGTCTCGAAATCGATCGCGCCGCGGCGGCTGCGCGCCTCCAGCAGCACCTTGAAGGCGTCGTAGAGCACCACCAGGTGCTCGGGCGCCTTGCCACCGGAAAGCCAGTCCCAGACCTGCGTGTAGGTGAGGCGCGCCGCGGAGCGGAATACCGCCGGGTAGAACTCGTAGCGCGCGACCTCGCCCTTCGGCGTGATCGCCATCTCGCACACCATGGCGAGGCGATCGACGCTCGGGTTGAGCGAGCAGATGCCGTTGGAGAGCTTCTCCGGCAGCATCGGGATCACGCGGCGCGGGAAATACACCGACGTGCCGCGCTCGCGCGCCTCGAGGTCGAGCGCGTCGCCATGGCGCACGTAGTGGCTGACGTCGGCGATCGCCACCCACAACCGGTAGCCCTTGCCGTCGCGCCGGCAAAACACGGCGTCGTCGAAGTCCTTCGCCGTCTCGCCGTCGATGGTGACGAATTGCCGGTCGCGCAGATCGCGCCGGCCGGAAAGGTCTTCCTCCCTCACCGCCTCGGGCGTAACGCGCGCCTGCGCCAGCGCCTTCCTGGAAAACTCGTGCGGCAGGTCGAACTTGCGCACCGCGATCTCGATCTCCATGCCTGGATCGGCATGGTGCCCGAGCACCTCGGCGACGCGGCCGATGGGCTGCGCGTGGCGGCTCGGCTGCGCGACCAGCTCGACCGTCACCACCTGCCCCGGCTTCGCCTTGCCGGCTTCGGCCGGCGGCACCAGGATGTCGTGGGCGATGCGCCGGTCCTCGGGCACCAGGAACAGCACGCCGTGCTCGGCTTGCAGCCGGCCGACGATGCGCCGCTTGGCGCGCTCCAGCACTTCGACGATGGTGCCTTGCGGGCGGCCGCGCGGGTCGCGCCCGCTCACCCGCACCGCGGCCCGGTCGCCGTGCATCACGGCGCGCATCTCGTGCGGCGGCAGGAACACCGGCGGGCTGCCGTCGTCGGGCACGAGAAAGCCGTGGCCGTCGGGATGACCCTCCACGCGGCCGGCAACGAGCGCGATGCGCCGCGCTACGAGCAGGCTGCCGGCGCGGTTCTGCACGAGCTCGCCGGCGCGCTCGAGCGACGCGAGCGCGGCATCGAAAGTGCGCCGCTCGCGCCCGCGAATGTCGAGGCGATCAGCGAGCTCGTCGGCGGTGAGCGGCGCTCCGGCGCGGTTCAGCGCGTCGAGAATCTCGCGACCGTATTCGGCATCCGGAGCGCTCGGCCGCTCGGCGCGGCTGCGGCGCCTAAGCGCTGTTTTTCTGGGCTTCTTCTTTGACACTCTGAAGTCCTGCAACTAAAATCCCGCCTCCCCTGCCGAGGTGGCGGAATTGGTAGACGCACTAGGTTCAGGTCCTAGCGGTGGCAACACTGTGGGGGTTCGAGTCCCTTCCTCGGCACCAGAACCAGAATGAACAGCCCGTAGCTTACTGCGTAAAGGCGACCCGCGCCCTGCTTGATTATGCCTGGGCGAGCGGCGCTCGCCTCAGAGCGGCGGGATGCCCGAGCGGGTCGTCCATATGGACGTGCCCTTTTGCCCCGGCGCGCGCCGCAGCGCCTCGAGGCTGTAGAGGCGGCTCGCGAGCAGCTCGAGCGCATTCAGCACCTGCTGGCGCAGGAACTCCGAGCCCGTCATGGAATCGCAGTCCCATCGCCCGTGGTCGCCTCGCCCGAGCATCTCGGCGGCGTACCCGCTCACCAGTCGCAGCTTGTCGCGGCAGTATTCGTCGCGCGCCGCCGCGCTCGCCGCATCGCAGAGCGTGAGCACCCGCCGCAGCGCGCGCAGGTCCGGCGCCTCGCCTGGCGCGGACGAGATGAAGAACTGCTTCAGCGCCCTGTGGTGCCGGCGCGCCGCATCGAGGTCGGTGGTAGGCATGGTGGTGCTTTCCTTGACCCGAATTGTCCCTGAGTACGCACATTTTCGCTGTCGCGCCGGGCAAGCCGGTACGGTCGACCTGCTTCGACGACGCGTCGCCTGCCAGTGACAACCGCCGCGTTTAGGGGATCGACTACGCGCGTAGCTTTTCAACGGCATGCGGGCAAGCGCGTGGGCGCTGGTCATAATGGCACTTCCTTGGCTGCCCGCAAACGCGCCACCCTGCGAAAGCTGTTGCTGCTCCTCGCGCTCGCCGGCATCGTGCCGATGACCTTCGTCGCCACGCTGCTGCTCGCGGCGCTGTCGCGCGCCGATCCCGGGCTGGACCGCGCCGATGGCGCATGGGCCGGGCTCCTCGTGCTGGTGCTGCTGGCGAGCAGCCTGTTCGTCTGGCTGGTGGGCCGCCGCCTTGCCGAAGTGACCGATGAGCCGGCGGTAGAGGTGAGCGTCGAGCTCAAGCACGCCCTGGACGCCGAGCGGCGCGCCCGCCAGGCGGCCGAGGCCGTAGCGCGGGAAAAGGACGAGTTCCTCGCGCTCCTCGGCCACGAGCTGCGTAATCCCCTCGGCGCGCTGGGCAACGCGGTGAGCATCATAGAGCGCCTGCCCGCGGGCAGCGCCGACTTCAAAGCGGCGCGCGAGGTGATCGGGCGGCAGACCGAGCACCTGGCGAAGATCGTCGAGGACCTGCGCGAGGCGGGCCAGGCGGCAAGCGGCCGCATCGTGCTGCGGCGAAGCCTGTTCGATCTGTCGCATGCCGTGGCCGCGGCCGTGACGGCGCTGAAGCACGCGTCGACCCACGAGTGGCGGCTCGAGCTCGCCTCCGTGCTCGTGAGCGCGGATCCCGCGCGCATGGACCAGGTGCTCGCCAGCGTGCTCGGGCAGGCGGCCCGGACAAGCCCGCCGCACTCCATTATTCGGGTGGCGCTGCGCGAGGAGGCGGGCGACGCGCTGCTGCAGGTGGAGGACGGCGCCGTTCATTCCGCGCAAGAGACGACGATCGGCCTCGCGCTGGTGCAGCGGCTGGTCGAGCTGCACGGCGGCCGCTGCAGCGTCGAGCCGCGCACCGATGCGAGCGGCAGGCGCTTCTCGCTGCGGCTGCCCGCCATTCCGGAGCCCGAGCCGGCCGACACTCGCGAGCGCCGGCCGCCGCCGGCGCCGCGCCCGGCGCGCCAGGCGCGCGTGCTGCTCGTGGAGGACAACGACGACGCAAGGGTAATGCTGCAGCGGATCTTGCAGGCGCATGGCCATCTGGTGAGCGCTGCGCGCGACGCCCGCGCCGGGTTGGAAGCGGCAAGCGCGGGCTCGCCGAACGTCGCCGTGGTGGACATCGGCCTGCCCGGCATGGACGGCTACGAATTCGCTCGCGCGATGCGCGAGCGCCTGGGCCACGGTGTGCGGCTTATCGCCGTCACCGGCTACGGCACCGAGAACCATCGCCGGCGCGCCGCCGAGGCAGGCTTCGACGCCCACCTCACCAAGCCGGTGGACATCGACCGGCTGCTGGGCCTGATCGCGGAAGCCTAGCTCCCGGAATCCGCCACCCAGCCCGCGAGCAGCGTGTAGGTGACCGCGAGCACCACCGGTCCGACGAACAGCCCCACCGCGCCGAAAGCGATCAGGCCGCCCAGCACCCCGGCGAAGACGAGCGGCAGCGGCAGGTGGGCGGTTCGCTTGATGAGCATCGGGCGCAGAATGTTGTCCACCGCGGCGATAAGGATCGACCAGACGAGGAACGCCGTGGCGACGAGCGCCGAGTCGCCCCGCCAGTAGAGCCACGCGACGACCGGCAGCAGCACGAGCAGCGGCGCCTGCGCCAGGGCGAAGACGAAGACCAGCGCGGTCAGGAAGGCGGCAAACGGCACGCTCGCCAGCACCAGGCCGAGGCCGGCGAGCAGCGCTTCCACCGCCGCGGTTACGACCACGCCAAGCGCCACGGCGCGGATCGCCTGCGCAGAGAGGTAGGTCATCTCCTCGCCGCGCGCCCCGGCCAGGCTGCGTGCGAACGCGCGCAGCCCCCGCACGATGCTCTCGCCATACGCATAGAAGGCCGCGGCGATGATGACGGTTAGCAGCAGATGCAGGAAGAACATCGCCAGCCCGCCGGCCCGCTGCAGGATCCAGGCGGCGATGCCGCGCCGGTAGGGCTCAACTTGAGCGCGCACCTCGTCCGGGCTCATGGCGGCGAGGCGTTCCCACCCCTGCGCCGCCTGTTCGCCGAACAGCGGCGTGCCGTGGATCCACGCCGGCGGCGGCGGCAGCTTCCACTGGCGCAGCGATTCGACCCGCGCCAGCATGTCGTCGGTGTTCTCGACGATGGTCGACACGGTAAGCCCGAGCGGCACGATGAACACCACCAGCGCGGTGGCCGTCATGACAGCCACCGCGAGCCGCCGGCTGCCGCCCAGCCAGCCCTGCACGGCGATCATCGGCGACCAGGTCGCCACCACGAGCAGCGTGGCCCAGATCGCCGCCGAAAGAAACGGCCAGAGGATCCAGGTGCAGGCCGCGATCATGCCGACGACGAACAGCACCGCGAGCACGGTGCGCACCAGGCCAAAAGGCTGGGTGTGGACGAAAGGCACGCGCTGCACGGGTTCCATCGGCCGGCCCACTAGAGCAGCGCCCGCGTGCCGCGCGCCGCCATCGCCTTCGCGGCCGCCACGTCGGCGCGGCCGCAGCGCACCAGTGCGATCACCGCCTTCAGCCCGTCGCCCAGGGACAGCTCGTGCAGCGTGAGCTCCGCCGCCGGCTCGGCGGATCCGGCGGCCACCTTGTAGCCGAGGCGGCTCACGCGCAGCGGCACGCGATCAAGCCTCACGTGCTCCGCGGGCGCGCCGAAGATCGCCTCGATCTGGTAGAGCCGCGCCTCTAGCGTCTGCGCGCTGGCTTTCGTCTCGAGGTAGTCGTCCAGCGTCGTCTTCAGCTCCCGCTCGATCGAGGAAATCTGCGCCGCGACGCCGCCTTGGCCCTGCGCGAGCTGCTCCAGCCCGTCGCTGCGCAGGTGCAGCAGGCGCAGCTTGGCGTGGAGCAGCGCCTTGCGCTGCTCGAGCTCGACCGCCGTGCGCTCCAGCTCGGTGATGCGCTGCAGGGCTAGGGCGGCCAGCCGGTGCAGGATGCGCACGCCTACCTCGCGGCGGCAGGCCTCCAGATCGCCCGCCGCGCAGATCAGCTTGTGCTGCGAGAAGCTCACCGTGGTCTGCGCCACGTCCTGCTGCAGCGCGCCGTCGACCAGCCCCGGCGCGAACACTTCGCGCTCGGTCTTGAGCATTCCTAGAAGCGCGTACGCGTCGGCTGTTCCGGAATTGCCTTCAAGGAAACCCGTCAGTTCGGGGCTGCGCCCGAGCAGCAGGGACACGTCGTCCGCGGTGGCGAAGGCGGCGTTCAGGAGTGAATCGTCCGCCCATGCGCCGCGCGAGAGCGCGATCGGGTCCGGCAGCAGCGGCCCCAGCTCGCGCAGGTGAACGATGGCACGCGTGACGGCCGGCGCCATCCTGCGCGCGTAGCCCGACATGGTGCGCAACCGCGGATCGACCGCGTCCACGACCGCCTCCACGCCCATCGTGAGCAGTTCCGCGTCCACGGCCGCGGGCGGCGACGGGCCGAACAGCCGGGCGGCAAGCTCGGAGAACAGGCTCACTTGGCCGCCTCGAACGCGCCGCCAAGGGCGAGGTGCAGGTTGACGCGCTGCACGCGGCGCTCGGCCTGCACGCGCAGCAGCGCCGTGCGCGAGGCATGCAACGCGAGCGCCTGCTGCTGCACGGCGCGCAGGTCGCCGGCGCCGACGCGGTAGCGTGTGTTCGCGAACTCCAGCGCGCGCGCATTCTCGTCGACCGCCTCCTTGAGGAGCTGCTCGCGCTCCTCGAGCGCCAGGACGGCCGACAGCGCGTTCTCGACCTCGCCGAAGGCGCGCGCGCCGACGCGGCCATACTCGGCCACCGCCTGCTTCTGCTCGGCGGTGCGGATCTCCACCTGCGACTGCAGCTTGCCGCCCAGGAAGATCGGCGCCATGAGCGAGGCGCCGACGCTCCACACCGGGTTGTCGCGCTGCTGCAGCACGAACAGCTCGCTCGAGACGCTGCTCAACGCGGCGGTGAGCGAAATGCTCGGCAGGCGCGCGGCCTTGGCCTCTTCGACCGCGTAGAAGGCGGCGGCGACGCGCCGCTCGGCGGCCACCACGTCCGGGCGGCGCTCGAGCAGCTCGGCCGGCATGCCCGCCGGCACCGGGCCCGGCAGCGCCGCGAGCTGCGTTGGCACCTCGAGCGCGGCGGCCGGGTAGCGGCCGGCGAGCGCCTCGAGCGCGCGCAGCGCCTGGCGGTACGCAAGCTCGAGGTTGCGAACGCTGTCGCGGTACGTGGCGAGGCTAGCGCGCGCGACGCTCAGGTCCAGTTCGTCGCCGCGGCCGACGCGCAGGCGGTCCTGTGCGAGGCTCACCTGGCGCGACGCCGCGGCGACCATCTCCTCGGCGATCGCCCGCTGCAGCCGCGCCTCGGTGGCGAGGAACCAGCTCTTGGCGACCAGCGCCGCGATCGACTGGCGTGCGTACTCCGCGTCCAGCGCGGCCGAGCCATACTGCAGCGACGCGGCTTCGCGCCCGGCGCGCACCCTTCCCCACACGTCCAGCTCCCAGTTGGCGAAGATGCCCACGCCCTGCAGTCCGCTCGAGTCGCCGCTGAACTTGCCGCCGCCGCGCGCCAACGCGTTGACCTGCGGGTAGAGCGTTGCGCCGGCCAGCTTGACCAGCCCTGCGCCCTGCTCGACGCGCGCGGCGGCAACGCGCAGGTCTGCGTTGTAGGCGAGCGCTTCGCGCACCAGCGCATCGAGCTGCCGGTCGTCGAACGAGGCGAGCCAGCCGTCGCTGGCCGCCCCGGCAACGCTCGCCGACTCCGACCATCGGTCCGGAACGCGGAAGTTCGGCAACGCCTCCTGCGCCGTCGCCTCGCGCGCTGGCGGCGGCTTCAGCGCGCAGCCGGCGAGCGCCGCTGCCGTCGCCATCGCCAGGATCGAGGCAAGCGCGCGCATCGGCTCAATGCAGCTTCAGGATCAGGTAGTTGACGTACGAGCCGACCCGCAGGATCACCTTGCGGATGATGTGGATCGCGTGCAGGTGGTCGGTGTAGATCGCCGCATCTCCAGCGGCGCCGGCGGCGAGGAACACTTCGCGGTCGCGCTCAGCGATGTCGAACTTGACCGCATAGCGGCCAGGCGGCGCGGCGACGAAACCGGTCGTCGGCACGGCGCCACTCGCCTGGAGCTGGCCCTGGCCCTGCGCCCAGATGATCGAGTTCACCTTGCCCTTGATGATCCTGCCCGGCAGGGTCTTCACGGCGAACTCGACTTCGTTTCCCGGCGCCACCCGGTGGAGCTCGTTCTGGTGGAACAGGGCCACCGCCTGGCCATCGGCCTCCACCAGCGTCATCACCGGGTTCAGGGGCACGCCGGCAACGAACGCCCCCGGCCGCAGCTGCAGGTTGATCACATAGCAGTCGCACGGCGAGCGCACGGTGGTCTGCTCGAGCTCCCATTGCGCGTTGTCGAGCTGCGCGCGGATCTGCGCGGTCGGGGCGAACTCGTCCTTCGCCCTTGCGCCGAGCTTCTGCTTCACCTGCTGCTCGCTCGCCACGGCCTGCGCCTGCGCCGCGCGCGCCTGCGCTTCCGCGCTTTTCGCGGCGGCGAGCTGGCCCTCCAGCTCGCGGATGTCTGTCTCGGTGCGCTCCAGGTCGAAGCGGCTGCCGGCGCCGCTCGAGGCCAGTTCCTCGTACTGCCCAGCGCGCTTGCGGGCGAGTCCCAGCTTCGCGCCGATCTCGCGGCTCTTGCTGGCGGCTTCGGCAATCCCGGCGCGCGCCTCGGCGATTTTGGCCTGCGCGCCCTTGGCCGACTCCTGCAGCTCGAGCTGCGAGGCCTGCGAGTTGGCGAGCTGTGCTGCCAGCGTGTTCACCTGCAGCTGGTAGGGCGTCGGGTCGACGCGAAACAGCACCTCGCCCTTCTTCACCAGCACATTGCCTTCGGTCACCGGCACCTCGATGACGCGCCCGCGGACCTGCGAGACTATCGGCACGGTGTACTTGTAGACCCGCACGTCCGAGGAGGCGGGCGCCACGACGTTGAGCATCAGGATCAGCGCCGCCAATCCGACGATCGGGATGATCGCCACCGTGACCTGCGTCTTCGTGTTCCACGGCAGCCACTTCAGCTTGATGAAGATCAGCCAGACGAAGAACGAGTAGATGCCGAGGAGGATGACTTCCATTACGCGGTCTTCCTGTCGGCCGCATCGGCCGGGGCGCGCTTGACCGCGTCGGCCAGCCGCAGGCGGGCAAGCTCGTCGCGCAACGCCCGCAGCTGCGGCGGCAGCGTGCCGCGGTCGGCCATGTCGTCGAGGTCCTGCCTGAGATCGACGATCTCCTCGCGCAGCAGCTTGCCTTCCCGGTACTTCTCTGCCATCTCGTCGTAGTAGTCGCCGTGCTTGTCGGTGCCGTAGGCCACCCGGTAGGCCACCGGCTTGGTGTAGGTCCACAGCCAGGCGAGCGGCCAGAGCAGGCCGCCGAACACGAGCGACAGCAGGCACAGCGTGGTGATCGCCTCCTTCTGCGGGTGGTGGCGCTTCTCCGCGATCTTCTCCGGCAGCACGTGCACCATCCAGAAGAGGACGATGACCACCACCGGCACGATGACCAGCACGGCGATGGCGAGGATATCGGCCGCCGTGTCGAGCGCCTCGCCCGACAGGAACAGCGCGTGCGCCGGCGAGGCGGCCAGCGACGCCGCAAGCGCCGGCGGCAGCAATCCGAGAGGTTTGCGGTTCACGGCTGCTTCAGGCCATGATGTTCACGCCGCCGTCGATGTAGAGGATCTCGCCCGACAGGCGGCGCGCGTAAGGAGTGGAGAGGAAGGCGCAGGTGTAGCCCACGTCCATGATGTCGACCAGCTCGCCGAGCGGCGCGCGCTCGGCGGCGGCGTTGAGCATCAGGTCGAAGTCCTTCAGCCCGGACGCGGCGCGCGTCTTGAGCGGCCCTGGCGAGATGGCGTGCACGCGGATGCCCTTCGGGCCGAGCTCGTAGGCGAGGTAGCGGCAGCACGACTCGAGCGCCGCCTTCACCGGGCCCATGACATTGTAGTTCGGCACCACCTTGTCCGCGCCATAGTAGGTCATGGCGAACAGGGTTCCGCCGTCCTTCATCAGCGGGGCGGCAAGCTTCGCCATGCGTATGAAGGAGTGGCAGGAAATGTCCATCGCCTGCTTGAAGCCCTCGGCGGAGCAGTTGAGCAGCCCGCCCTGCAGGTCCTCTTTCGGCGCCCAGGCGAGCGAGTGCACCAGGATGTCCAGCGTGCCCCACTCTTTGCCGATCCGCTCGAACACCGCCTCGAGCTCGTTCGGGTGCGAGACGTCGCACTGCATGAAGATCGGCGCGGCGAGCTCCCCGGCGAGCGGCTCCACGTAGGATTTCGTCTTCTCGTTCACGTAGGTGATGGCCAGCTCGGCGCCAACCTCGTGGAACGCCTGCGCGATGCCGTAGGCGATCGAATGCTCGTTGGCGATGCCGGCGATGAGCGCTTTGCGGTCCTTCAGCACCGGACGGGGAACATCCAGCTTCAATCCCATTGGCGTGGCTCCTAGAGTTGCATGGCGGGCACCCGTCCGGGCACCTCGAGCGCGGCCTCGGTGGCGGCGAGCACCTGCTCCACGGACACGCCGGGCGCGGTTTCGGCCAAGGTGGCGCGGCCGTTCGGAAAGGAGATGACCGCGAGCTCCGTGACGACGAGGTCCACCGGGCGCACGGAAGTGAGCGGCAGGGTGCATTTGCGCACGATCTTGGGCTTGCCCTTCGCGGTGTGCTGCATGGCGATCACGACGCGCCGGGCGCCGGTGACGAGGTCCATGGCGCCGCCCATGCCGGGCACCATCTTGCCCGGCACCATCCAGTTGGCCAGGCGGCCAGACTGGTCCACCTGCAGGCCGCCGAGCACCGTCATGTCGAGGTGGCCGCCGCGGATCAGGGCGAACGACATCGCGCTGTCGAACGAGCAGGCGCCCGGCAGCGCGGTCACCGGGCGTCCGCCCGCGTCGGTCAGGAGGTGCTGCGCGAGACCCGGCTCCGGGACCGGGCCGGTGCCGATCAGCCCGTTCTCCGACTGGAAGAAGACATTCACGCCCGGCGGCAGGTAGTTCGCCACCGCGGTCGGGATGCCGATGCCGAGGTTCACCAGCATGCCCGGGCGCAGCTCCCGCGCGATGCGCTTTGCTATGAGGGCTTGTACGTCCATGGCCATGGCTAGGCGTGCGCCACCACGTAATCGACCAGCGTCGCCGGTGTGTGAACGTGGTCGGGCGCGATCACGCCGACCGGCACGATGTGCTCGGCGTGCACGATCACTGTCTGCGCCGCCAGGACGATCACCGGATTGAAGTTGCGCGCGGTCAGCGCATAGGTGAGGTTGCCCAGGTAGTCGCACAGGAATGCCTCGACCAGCGCGAAATCGGCACGCAGCGGCATCTCCAGCAGGTACTCGCGGCCGCCGAGCTCCATCTTGCGCTTGCCCTCCTCGACCACGGTGCCCACGCCCGTCGGCGTGAGAAAGCCGCCCAGCCCGCAGCCGGCGGCGCGGATGCGCTCGATGAGCGTGCCTTGCGGCACCAGCTCCACCTCCATGGCGCCCTCCAGCATCTTCTTCTGCGTCTCGGGGTTGAGGCCGATATGGCTGGTGATGGTCTTCTTCACCGCGCCGGCGCTCACCAGCTTGCCGATGCCGATGCCCGGAGTGGCGTTGTCGTTGCCGATCACGGTGAGCTCCCGCTTGTCCTGGCGCACCAGCTCGTCCATGAGGCATTGTGGCGTGCCCACGGCCATGAAGCCGCCGACCATGACGCTGGCGCCGTCCGGGATCATGGCCACCGCGTCGCGCAGGCTGACTGTCTGCATGGCTTACTGCGCTACCCAGCCGCCGTCGACCGGCAGCGCGGCGCCGCGGATCTGCGCCGCCGCTTCCGAGCACAGGAACGCGGCCAGCGCGCCGATCTGCTCCGGCGTGGCGAATTCGCCGGAGGGCTGCTTCTCCGCCAGCAGCTCGGTGCGCGCCCGCTCCGCGGGGATGCGCTCTCGCGCCGCACGGTCGTCGATCTGCTTCTGCACCAGGGGGGTAAGCACCCAGCCCGGGCAGATGGCATTGCAGGTGATGCCGCTCGCCGCCGTCTCGAGCGCCGCCGCCTTGGTCAGGCCCAGCACGCCGTGCTTGGCTGCCACGTACGCCGCCTTATGCACCGACGCGACCAGGCCGTGCGTCGAGGCGATATTGATGATGCGTCCCCAGTTGCGCCGCCTCATGTGCGGCAGCGCCGCCTTCACGGCATGGAAGTTGGACGAGAGGTTGATGGCGATGAGCGCATCCCAGCGCTCGTCGGGAAACTCCTCGAGCGGCGCGGTATGCTGGATGCCGGCGTTGTTGACCAGGATATCGACGCCGTCGAGCTGGCGCGCCGCCGCGGCGACCATCTCGCGCACCTGCCCTGGCTGCGAGATGTCGGCGCCGCTGAAGCCGACCTTCACCTCGAGCTCGGCCGCGAGACTTGATCGCAGCCGCTCGATCTCGCGGGCATCGCCGAAGCCGTTGAGCATGATGTTGGCGCCCTCGCCGGCAAGCGCCCGCGCAATGCCGAGGCCGATGCCGCTGGTGGACCCCGTTACCAGCGCCGCCTTGCCCTCGAGCAGGCGCTGGGCCTTCATGCCGCCAGGCTCCTCGGGCCGGCGCCGGGAACCGCGCGTGCTGCGCCGAGGGCGGCGCGTGTATGGCGCGCGATCATCAGCTCCTCGTTGGTGGGGATCACCCAGGCGGCGACGCGGCTCGCCGCGGTGCTGATCCGCGGGCCGCCGGCCTGGTTGGCCGCGGCATCGAGCTCGAGCCCGAGCCACGCGGCGCCCCGGCAGACCGCCTCGCGGACCGGCGCAGCGCGCTCGCCGATCCCGCCCGTGAATACCAGCGCGTCCACTCCGCCGAGCGCGGCGGCGAGCGAGCCGAGCTCGCGCCCGATGCGGTAGACGAAAAGCTCCACCGCCCGGCGCGCGCGCGGCTCGGTGCTTCCCAGCAGCGTGCGCATGTCGCTCGAAATGCCCGACACGCCGAGCAGGCCGGCCTGCTGGTAGATGAGCTTCTCGATGGCGCGCGCGTTCATGCCCAGCTCGTCCATGAGGTATAGGATGACCCCCGGATCGATGTTGCCGCAGCGCGTGCCCATGGGCAGGCCGTCGACCGCCGTGAATCCCATGGTGCTCGCCACGCTCTCGCCACCGCGCATGGCGCACATGCTGGCGCCGTTGCCCAGGTGCGCGATCACCGTCCGGCCGGCCGCCGCAGCCGCGTCGTAGCGCGGCAGCGCGCCGGCGATGTACTCGTAAGACAGGCCGTGGAAGCCGTAGCGCCGCACGCCGCGCTCGGTGATCGCCGCCGGCAGCGCGAACGCCTGCGCGAGCTCGGGCTGCGCTCGATGGAAAGCGGTATCGAAGCACGCCACCTGTGGCAGCTGCGGCAGGCGCTCCAGGACCAGGCGGATCGGCGCGAGGTTGTGCTTCTGGTGCAGCGGCGCGAGCGGCGCCAGCTTCTCCAGCCGCGCGACCACCTGCGGGTCGACCAGCACCGGGCGCGAAAAATCGACGCCGCCGTGGACTACGCGATGCCCCACCGCGGCCAGGCGATAGTCGGCACGGCGTTCCTGCAGGAACTCGATGAGGTGCGCCATCGCGCCGTCGTGGCCGGGCCGCGTACCTTGCGCCCACTCTTGCCCGCCGGCCGCGTCGCGCGCGCTGAACTTCGGCGCGGTGTAGAGGCCCTCGAGGAGCCCGGCCAGCGCCGGCCGGGGCTCGCCGTCGCGCTCAGCGAACAGCGAGAACTTGATGCTCGAGGAGCCGGCGTTGAGGACGAGGATCGCGTCGACCATCGTCACACCGGCGTGGCGGCCGCCTCGCGGCGAGCCTTGCAAAGCAGCGCGGCCACGGCGCACGAGGCGAGGCGCGTCATCACCGCGTCCGCGCGGCTCGTCAGGATGATCGGCACGCGGGCGCCGAGCACGATGCCCGCGGCGTCGGCACCCGCGAGGAACGACAGGCTCTTCGCCAGCATGTTGCCGGCCTCGAGGTCCGGCACCACCAGCACGTTGGCGCGGCCGGCGACCGGCGAGTCCATCTTCTTGATCTGCGCGGCCTGCAGGTTGATGGCGTTGTCGAGCGCGAGCGGCCCGTCCAGGATGCCGCCGGTAATCTGCCCGCGGTCGGCCATCTTGCACAGCGCCGCCGCCTCCAGGGTGGAGGGCACGTCCGGGTTGACCGTCTCCATCGCGGACAGGATCGCCACCCGCGCCTCGTCTGCGCCCAGGGCGTGCGCCAGGTCGATCGCGTTCTGCACGATGTCGACCTTCTCCTTGAGCGTGGGCGCGATGTTCACTGCGGCGTCGGTGATCATCAGCGGCTGTGGATGGCCCGGCACGTCCATGATGAAGCAGTGGCTGATGCGCCGGGCGGTGCGCAGGCCCGCGTCGCGCCGGACCACGGCGGCCATCAGCTCGTCGGTATGCAGGCTGCCCTTCATCAGGGCCTCGGCGCGGCCTTCGCGCACCAGCGCCGCCGCTGCCGCGGCCGATGCTTCGCTGTGCGGTGCGTCCACGATCTCGTACTTCGACACGTCGAGGCCGTGCTGCCGGGCCAGCGCCTCGATGCGCGCGCGCGGCCCTACCAGGATGGGCTTGATCAGGCCGGCCTCGGCGGCTTCGACCGCGCCGCGCAACGAGCTCTCGTCGCACGGATGCGCCACCGCGGTGGGCGTCGGCGGCAGCGCCTTGCACATCTCGATCAGGCGCTGGTACTTCTCGTGCTTGTGCTCGGGGGCGCCCATCAGTGAGCCCGCTGGGCGGAGGCCTTCTTGCCCAGGACGCCGCGGACACGCTCCACCGTCGAGCGCTGATCGGCCGTCAGGCCTTCGTGCCGCACGCGCACGTCCTGCGCTACCCGGTCGAGCAGCGCGAGCAGGCGCTCGCGGTCTTCGCGCCGGGGCAGCAGCGCCGGCAGCGTGGCGATGGCCTGCTCCGGCTCGTACTGGGCGATGACCTCCTGCTCGCCGCGCACGCGCCGCCACTGATCGAGCGGCAGCGGCGGCATGAACTCCTGGTAATCCTTCATCATCTCCTGCTTTTGCTCGAGGCGCGACAGCGGCACGTCGCCCTTGCGCGTGACCAGGAACGCGACGCGGGCAAACGCTTCCGGGTAGCCTCCCTTGTCGATCGACGCCAGCATGTCCTTCACGAAAGGCAGCTCGCGCGGGTCGCTCACCGGCGCCGCGGGAGCCTGCGCGGCGTGCTTGTCGGCGAGGTAGAAGGAGAACAGGTTGCCGTACGTGTGGAAAAACATCGCTTCGGTAACCGCGTCGCGCAGGCCGCGGTAGTAGTCGAGCGAAGCGCTGATAAGCTCCGACTCCATGGCTTCGGCGCGGCGCATCGGGTGGTCGGCGGGCAGCGCCTGGCGCTGTGCCTTGACCTGCTGCGCGGCGGGCCCGAGCCATGCAAGCCACGGATTGAGGTCCGAGAACGCCCAGCGCTGCAAGCGCAGGGGGTGGAATTCCCGTGCGAGCCTCGCGGTGAAGTCGTTCGACATCGCCTGGACCAGGGGCTGCCCGAACATCTCGTAGGCGCGCTGGGCGAGCTCCGAGACGGCGGCGACCGCTTCGAACGGCTTCTCGTCCGCGCGCTCCAGCCGGTTGAGGCGCTTCATGATGTCCTCGAGCCTGACCTCGTGGAAGTCGACCTCGTACTGCGCCTTGCCGTCGGTCTTGCGCTCGCTGATGTGCATGCCGTACAGGCCCGGCGGCAGCAGCTCGATCGACTTCATGACCTCGACGATCTGCGCGTGCTCCTTCTTCGCCACCTTGCCGGAGACGAAGATGCCCAGGTGGCCGACCTCCTGGTGCAGCAGGCCGACGATCACCTGGCCGCGCGCCTTGATTTCCTCGGTGCTGCCGTAGACGTCGGCGACCCAGTTGAACGCCTGTTGCGGCGGCGTGATGTTGTCGCCCATCGAGGCGAACAGGACGATCGGGGCGCGGATCTGGCGCAGGTCGAACACGCCGCTCCCCGCGCCGGTCTTGACCTCGCCCGACCACAGCTTGTTGCCGACGAACAGATTGCGCGTGATCCACTCGATCTCCTCGCGGTTCATCAGGTAGTAGCCGCCCCACCAGCGCTCGAAGTCGAGGAAGCGCGGCGGCTCGGTGTCGGCGTTCGCGAACACGTGGTAGTACTTGTCCCAGAAGGTGTTGGCCGGGTTCAGGTTCTCGAAGTTCTCCACCAGGTGGGCGCCGTCGAACTTGCCGTTGCCCAGGTCCGCGGTGAGCGAGGCGAGCCACGAGCCCCCGAGCATGCCGCCGGCATAGCGCATCGGGTTGTCGCCTTCGCCCTCGCTCAATGCGCCGCCCCAGTAGGACATCGGCGCCCCGTTGATCACGACCGGCCCCGTTTCCCCGGCTTCGGCGCTCGCCAGCATCATCGCCGCCCAGCCGCCCTGGCAGTTGCCCACCAGCGCGGGCTTGGGGC
>Ga0247822_10001033_pt1 | contig 16443 bp, 14 predicted proteins | sample 13C_Cellulose_Da_FD_192423 | JGI IMG/M metagenome (GOLD analysis project Ga0247822, IMG submission 192423) | Soil microbial communities from agricultural site in Penn Yan, New York, United States - 13C_Cellulose_Day30 | ecosystem: Environmental > Terrestrial > Soil > Agricultural land | place...
GACGCTTCATGTGGTGCTTACGACGACGGAATTTGATGATCTTCACTTTGTCGGCACGGCCATGAGCAACCACTTCAGCAGTAACAGTTGCACCTTCAACAACAGGAGCGCCAATCTTGACGTCTGCACCGTTGGCAACCAGATACACTTTGTTGAATTCAACAACGCCACCGGTGGTGAAATCGATTTTTTCGAGTTTGAGGGTTTCGCCCACAACTACGCGATGTTGCTTGCCACCGCTTTCAAAAATTGCATATGCGCTCATTGTATGCTCCAAGACGCTGGACGACACGAAGTAGCCGGGCGACATGCCTATGGCGTTTGAGACTAGCGTCGTATACCTGTTTTTACAGGGGCGGCGATTGTATGCCAAGGGCGCACCAGTCCGCAAGCTGAAAGCTGACTATTTTATGAGCTGCAAACCTTGCATCCAAGCCTCCAGCGCCAGCGGCCAGTTGGACACACTACCCTGCCCCTGAATCATCCCCACACCATGGATGCTGGTTTGGTAGACATGCAGCTCGGACTGTTTATTGTACTTTTGTACTTCGGTGAAAAACGCGAGACTGTTGCCGACCGGAACCGATTGATCACCAATCCCGTGCAGCATAAATACCGGCGGAATTTTATCGGTAACCTGAAACTGCAACGAGTTCTCGTGCACCAGCTTGGGATCGGGGTTATCGCCCAGCAATGCTTTGCGCGAACCGGCATGGGCATCGGGACCCTCAAGGGTGATAACCGGATAGCCGAGGATGGCAAAATCCGGGCGGGCGCTGACTGCGCCCATGGCATCTTTCGTATCGCCATTGAAATCAAAACGGGTCGCCACACTCGCCGCCAAATGGCCGCCAGCAGAAAAGCCAATCACACCGATTTTGGCCGGATCAATCCCCCACTCAGCCGCATTTTTGCGCACCAGCCGCACCGCGCGCTGGGCATCCAGCAAGGGCGCGGGAAAGCCGTACTCCTGCATCCGATACTTGACCACAAACGCCGCCACCCCGCGTGCCGCAAACCATTTGCCGATGTCATATCCCTCATGGTTTATCGCCATGCGCACATAGCCGCCACCGGGGAAAATCACTACCGCTGTGCCATTGGGTTTTTCCGGCCAGTAGGGTATGAACGACGGGTTATCCACCGCATAAACGCGCTGGTCCTTCACATGCTCGCGGTCGGGTTTGACCAAAGGTTTCTCTGCCCACAGGTAAACAGGCTCGGTAGGTAGCTTATTCACAGGGTCATTCACGGGATGGCTCACAGAATTGGCAACTCCAACAGTCGACAGGCAAGTTAATAGCAGCAGGATAAGCGCACCGGAGGCGCGACGCAGAAATTCAGGCATGGGATCTCTCGCTCGTTCTTATAAATAGGAAATATCAGGCGAGCGAGAGCTTAACAAACTTGTCGGGGGATGTTGTCGGAGAATAACGGGAAACACAGCCGATCAGTGGCGGAACTGCGACTCCTCATCTTCCCACCAATGGTTCAAACGCCAGTCGACGCGTGTTGGGTCCGCCGCCTGCAGCAGCCAGTCGCCGGTCATTACTTCCAACTCGGTCAGCCCTAGCTTCATATCGCCCCAAAACCCCTGGGCATCTTCATGGATATAGGCTTTGGCAAGATCCACCTCTTCACCCAGCATTTGCTCTGCGGTGAGTTCAAGTTTGACCAGATCATCTACCTCATGCTTTAACGCCCCGATTGCACCTGGCGCGTCGGGACCAGAGGCAATTTGGGAAACATGATAGGGATTATCTGCAGTTTTATTGTTCAGATTGTCAGTCGGCTTCATGGAAAATAGCTCCCGCTTTCGCTTCAAGATATTTATACCCACACAGGCAGTACAGCCTCTATAATCACCGCCTTTCTCAATTTTATCTTTAGTAACTTTTTACCTTTAGTAGAAAGTCCACCTTCAGTATAGGCCTTAGATTCCAATGCAAGAGCGCCCCATGCACGAACAGTACACTCCCGCAGAAGTTGAAGCCCAAGCCCAGCAATACTGGGAAGAACATCAAAGCTTCAAGGTTATTGAGGATCGCAGCAAAGAAAAGTTCTATTGCCTCGCGATGTTTCCCTATCCCAGCGGCAAGCTACACATGGGGCATGTGCGCAACTACACCATCACCGATGTGATCGCCCGCTACCAGCGCATGCAGGGTAAAAATGTATTGCACCCAATGGGTTGGGATGCCTTCGGCCTGCCGGCAGAGAACGCTGCGCTGCAACGCAACACTGCACCCGCGGCTTGGACTTACTCCAACACCGACCATATGCGCAGCCAGTTAAAACAGCTCGGCTTTGGTTTTGATTGGTCGCGCGAACTGACCACCTGCAAGCCCGAATACTACAAATGGGAGCAGTGGTTCTTTACCCGTCTTTACCAAAAAGGCCTGGTGTACAAGCGCATGGCGACCGTGAACTGGGACCCGGTAGACCACACCGTACTCGCCAACGAACAAGTGATCGACGGCCGCGGTTGGCGCTCGGGCGCACTGGTTGAGCGCAAAGAAATCCCGCAGTGGTTTATCAAAATCACCGCCTACGCCGAAGAATTATTGGCCGATCTGGACAAGCTGCCCAACTGGCCCGAGCAAGTAAAAACCATGCAGCGCAACTGGATCGGCAAAAGTCGCGGTCTGGATATGCATTTTGATCTAGCTGCACCGGTAGGCGAATTTACCGGCTTTGATATCTACACCACCCGCCCCGATACCATCATGGGCGTGACCTACGTGAGCCTCGCCGCCGAGCATCCAATTGCCAAATTGCTTGCTGAGACTAATCCAGCGCTCGCGCAATTTATCGCTGAATGCAAAGTGCAATCAGTCGCGGAAGCCGATATGGCGACCATGGAAAAACGCGGTATCGATACCGGCATCAAAGCGCTGCACCCAATCACCGGCGAGCCGGTTTCAGTGTGGATCGCCAACTATGTATTGATGGACTACGGCTCAGGCGCGGTAATGGCCGTGCCCGCGCACGACCAGCGCGATTACGAATTCGCGCAGAAATACAACCTACCAATCTCCCAGGTGATCGCTCCGCAAAATGGCGAAACGATTGACCTGACCAAAGCTGCCTTCACCGAAAAAGGCGTGCTGGTTAATTCCGGCGAATACGACGGCCTCGATTTCAACGCCGCCTTCGACGCTATCGCCAGCACCCTGGAAATGGCCAACAAAGGCCAGGTGAAAACCAACTATCGCCTGCGCGACTGGGGTGTATCCCGCCAGCGTTACTGGGGCGCGCCTATCCCGATGTTCAACTTGCCCGATGGCGGCGAGATTCCCGTACCCGCACACAAACTTCCGGTGTTGCTGCCGGAAGATGTGGTAATGAACGGCGTTCACTCGCCGATCAAAGCCGACCCCGAATGGCGTAAAGCTGAACTGGACGGCCAAGCCGTTGAGCGCGAAACCGATACCTTCGATACCTTTATGGAATCCAGTTGGTACTACGCGCGCTACACCTGCCCGAACTTTGAAGGCGGCATGCTCGACAAAGCCGCGGCCGATTACTGGCTGCCGGTAGACCAATACGTAGGCGGTATCGAACACGCCATCCTCCACCTGCTCTACTCACGCTTTTTCCACAAGTTGATGCGCGACGAAGGTCTGGTGAGCTGCGATGAACCTTTCGAGCGTTTGCTGTGCCAAGGCATGGTGTTGAAAGACGGCACCAAGATGAGCAAATCCAAGGGCAACACCGTTGACCCGGAAGAGTTGATCAACCAATACGGCGCCGATACCGTGCGCCTCTTCTCCATGTTTGCCGCACCACCAGAGCAAAGCATGGAATGGAGCGATTCCGGCGTGGAAGGTGCAAACCGTTTCTTGCGGCGCTTGTGGAAAACCGTTGAAGGCCATATCAATGCCGGCACACCGGGCAAACTAGTCGTTGCTGATTTACCACAAGCCCAGAAAGACTTGCGCCGTAAAACCCACGAGACCATCCAGAAAGTCAGCGATGACTATGGCCGTCGCCAAACTTTTAACACCGCCATTGCGGCAACCATGGAACTGCTTAACGAAGTAAGCAAACTCGCCGACCGCGCCAATCCACTTGGACTCGCCGTTGAACGCGAAGCGCTGGAAGCGGCGATTTTGTTGCTCGCGCCAATTGTGCCGCACATCAGCCACTCACTCTGGCAGGCGCTCGGCCACAAGAGCATTCCACTCAATGAAAAGTGGCCAACACTCGATGAAAGCGCATTGACTCGCTCAACCGTTGAAGTGGTTATTCAAGTGAATGGCAAACTGCGCGGCAAATTGGATGCAGCGGTAGACGCACCGAAAGAGCAACTCGAAGCCCTGGCGCTGGCACAGGAAAATGTCCAAAAATTCCTGGAAGGTGTCACCGTGCGCAAAGTGATTGTGGTGCCCAATAAGTTGGTCAATATTGTTGCCAATTGATGCATCACTACGGGCGGGCGACACCGCCCGTTTCAGCGCAAATTCAATCAGCCAGATACAAAAGATAACGCCATGAAAAAAATCATTGTCAGCTTATTCATTCTCACCCTCTCCGCTTGCGGCTGGCACTTGCGCGGCTCGGCAAGCGGGGACGATAAGCTGGCGATGATGGTGCCATTGGATGTGGTGATCGAGAGCAAAGACAACCACAGCCCACTAATGAATGCGCTGCGTGAATCCCTACCTATCTACAAAGTCACGGAAGTCAAAGCAGCCAAACCCGGTGCACTCACGCTCACTATGGAGCGCGAAATAATTGACCGCCGCACAGCAGGTGTAGGTAGTGATGCGCTCACCAGCGCCTATGAACTTACACTGCGCGTGGGCTACAGCATTGAGAAAGCCGGCACGATCATCACCCCGCGCGAAACCAGCTCGCGCGTGTCACGCACCTATAACTTCAACGTCAACAACGTGAATAGCGCAGCGCAGGAAGAGGAATTGATACTGCAGGAAATGCGTCGTGATCTGGCGCAAACGGTGCTGCGCCGCCTGAAAAAACTCAACGCCATGCCCGCGCCTGTAACCACGCCTGCCACTGCCGCTCCATCTACACCAGTGACAGCTCCGTAAAAATGCCCAAGCTACGCGCCGAACAGTTAGGAGCTGCGCTCACCAAACAATTGGCGCCGATTTATTTGGTCTCGGGCGATGAACCATTATTGATTCAAGAGTGCTGCGACCAAATTCGCGCCGCTGCACGCAAAAATGGTTTTGGCGAACGCGAGCTGTACCATGTGGATACCAGTTTCGACTGGGGGCAATTACTCGCTGCTGCCAACAGTCTCTCGCTATTTGCCGAGAAAAAAATTATTGAAGTGCGTATGCCTTCGGGCAAATCGGGCGATAAAGGCGGCAAGGTTTTGCAGGAATATGCGCAGTCGCCCGCCCCCGATAATGTGCTCTTGATCGTCACCGAAAAACTCGATGGCGCCACCCAAAAAAGTAAATGGTTTAAAGCCATTGAAGATGCCGGCCAACACATCCAAATCTGGCCGATTACCCCCGCACAATTACCGCGCTGGATTGGCGTGCGCTTGCAACAATCCGGTTTGCACGCTGACAGCGATGCCATTGATTTGCTCGCCTCGCGCATCGAAGGCAATTTACTCGCCGCGGCGCAGGAAATTGAAAAACTAAAATTGCTCACCAGCGACAATCGCATCAGTTATGAATTGATGGCATCGGTGGTCGCCGATAGCGCGCGCTACGATGTATTTGGTCTCACCGACAAAGCGTTGCACGGTGATGCGCGCGCCGCTGTACGCACCCTGCAGGGTTTAAAAACCGAAGGCACTGAGCCGATCAATATTCTCTGGGCAGTGACACGCGAAATTCGCGCGCTGGTGCAAATTTCGCAAGCAGTTGCGCAGGGAAAACATTTTGAATGGGCCGCGAAACAAGCGGGCGTATGGGATAAACGCCAGCCACTGGTACAGGCCGCACTGCGCCGCTTAAAGCCCGCACAATTGCAACAACTGTTACGCAAAGCCAATGGCATCGATAAAGCGGTAAAAGGTATGCGCAATGCCGAGCCATGGGATGAACTGCTCGATTTAATTTTAAATCTTGCCGGCGTACAAAGTTTGAATCTGCAAAACGAGCGGCTAAGCTTGAGACACTAAAACCGGAACCATTAAAACAACAAGTGTGCGTACACACTGCCACAATAAAAAACACAGCAAGCATAGAACTTTGCATCGCACACGTTCATGTCGATGTAACTCCATCTACTCTGCAGGACCTATCCTATGAAGCTGCATAATATCATTTTCCCCCTTGGCCTCGGCCTGATGCTGAATCTTTGCGCCCCACTGGCCTCCGCCGATTCAGCAACACTCTCATTCGGTATTACACCAACCAAACGCGCGGTTGACTATGATTGGATGTCGATCAAAACCTGGGAAAAAATGCACGCTGAAGATGTGCTCACCGCACAATACGATCAAGTCGATGTGCTGTTTGTGGGCGACTCGATTACCGCTGGCTGGGATTGGCCAATGTGGGAGAAAAATTTCAAACCACTCAATGCCGCTAACTTTGGTATCGGCGGCGATAATACCGGCAATGTACTCTGGCGCTTGCAACACGGTGCCGTCGGCAATTTGCAACCAAAGCTGATTGTGCTGTTGATCGGCACCAATAATGTCGGCGGCCTGCAGGAGTCAGCAGCGCAAGCGGCCGATGGTGTGACCCGCGTGGTACAGCAACTGCAACTGGCCTGGCCGAACAGCAAAATCCTGTTGAATGCGGTATTTCCATTTGATCAGGACCCAAAATCGCCCAATCGCGCTACCATCAAGAAACTCAACCAAACCATCGCCAAACTGGGCGATAACAAAACCATTTTCTTTAAAGACTATGGCCCATTGTTAGTGCAAAAAGATGGCAGTATTTCACCCGAGATCATGGCCGATTTCCTGCATCCAACGGCCAAAGGCTATCAAATATGGGCCGAGGCAATGACACCGGACATACACACACTGCTGCATTAAATATTTATAGCGGCGGGCACTTGGCTCGCCGCATCACTACCGCACGGAGCTTGCATTAATGAAACCCCATTCTTCTGCCTGCGCACTGTTTTTTTCTGCCGCTGTACTGTGTTTTTCCATCGCACAGCTCTCCGGTTGCAGCACCACCCAACCACAGGATGCCGCTGTGATCACCATCTCCGCCACCGACACCCATATCGCCCGAATGGGCCGCACCCATACCAACAGCGACCAAAGCCTGACCTTTGGTTTTCCCGGCGTGAGTTTTAAAACCGATGTAGTGGGTACCAGCCTCTCGGCCAAGCTGTACAGTTCGGCCGGCAATTCCTGGGTAGATGTGATTGTCGATGGCGGTCCGGCCAAAGCCATCAAGATTAGCCGCGAACCAACCACGGTCGAACTCTTCAGTTTCCCCACCAGCGGCAAGCACTCGGTAGAGTTGGTGCATCGCTCGGAAAACTGGCACGGCAGCGTCAGCCTGCAAAACTTCACGCTCAAAGGGGAAAAGTTTTTACCCGCCCCGCTCATATCCCGGCGCAAATTGCTCATCCTCGGCGATTCAGTGACATGCGGCGAAGCGATTGACCGCGTTGCCGGCGAAGAGAAAAACACCCGCTGGTGGAATGCGCGTGAATCCTACGGGATGCTGACCGCACAGATGCTCTATGCCCAGGTGAATCTGGTCTGCTGGGGCGGACGCGGCCTGGTACGCAGCTGGAATGGTAAAACCGATGAAGCCAACCTACCCGACTTCTATGAGTTTGCGGTGGGAGATAGCGATCCGGCCATGAAATGGGATCACTCACAGTACCAACCGGATTTGATCGTCAGCGCCATAGGCACCAACGATTTCAGCCAAGGCATCCCGGCGCGTGAAGCTTATGTCACCGCCTATGTAAAATTCATCAACAAATTACTGGCCGATCATCCGCAAACGCAGATCGCCCTCACCGAGGGTGCCATTCTTAATGGCGACAAAAAAGCAGCGCTGATCGACTATATCCGCGAAGCCATTTCGCGGGTGAACAATGCGCGCGTACATCAGATTACCTCCGCTCATTATCCCGGCGATGCACAGGACTCCCACCCCACCAAAGCCCAACACGCTGCTATGGCAAAAGATTTAGCGCCGCAGCTAAAAGCCTTGATGAACTGGCAATAAGTTCCCTCTGGCTAGCGCCTTCGGCGTAAGCCCTATTAAATCCACTCTTCTTGAATAACCCCAAGGCTTACCCCAAGCCTTGGCTGTCCACTCCTGCCCCAATCTTTCGCTCTCAAAAGCACCGGCCAACGCCTCGATCAAAGACAAAACCCTGATCAAGAGTATTCATATTGAGTAGCACATCAACAAAAAACCCCACTTTTGAGGGTGGGGTTTTTCTATGGCTTACATCCATAACACGCTTCGACTTTTACTCACTCAACTTGCATTTTTGCACTCACACTGAAACACGACGACGTACAAAAAACATGGCCAATAAACCTATCGCCAGAAGTGCATTCATCCCTGACTCTGACACAACTTTCGGAGTACCGGACCCAAATAGAAACAGGTTGGATAAACCACCACCGCGACCGTCCAGATCGCGATACTCAAAGGTGCCGGAAGTGGCTCCCTGAGATAGAGACCAGGCAAAATAATCCGGATTACCATTGCCATGGCCGACATGCATGGTAATTACCGCCAGACCATAGATGGACCAGAAGCTATCATCCAGAGTCCAGGTTCCCGCCACATTACTTTGCCCCCAGCTACCGGTAGTCAGCACCACGCTAAACAAGTCATTGGTGCCATTTCCGGTCAGCTCGCCTTCCTTAACCCAACTGCCGCCAAATAATGAACTGACTTCTGTCGGGGTATTAATGTTTTCATCATTGCCTGTTTTACATTGAACCGCCGAATCCAGCGTCGCAACACGCTCATTCATCGGCAAACAAGTCACTGGTGTGGCAACTGCCACCGATGCCCAGCAACTCAACACAATCATCACCAAGGTTGATTTCCATAATTTGCGCATGATTATTTCTCCCACAAAGTGCGACACATGTCACAAAAATAAAGAGGCAATAAGGATGCCGGCGCCAAAATCATCAAAAAAATCAACTGATTAAAAATAAGTAGCGCGCCAAGTGGCGCCAAAGAGAACAAAAGTGTCAGTTTTATCGACATTTTGGCACCTAAAATTCGCCAAATTTCTGTCGAACTCGCCCCCAGGTTTTTTGTCTGGAACACAAAAACAAAGCCCCGCACAGGGCGGGGCTTGTCGGTTTTAGCAGCGTTTTATACCGGCATCATTTGCCTGGTCCAAACGGCTTCATCAGCAGGATCAATTTCGGCAGGAGTGTCAGTGAGCCCACAATCGCCATAAACATCGCAAACGCGGTCAGCACGCCGAAATAAATAGAGGGGATAAACTGTGACAGCATCAGGATGGAGAAGCCCACAATAATCGTTACCGAGGTGTAATACATCGCGCGGCCAATAGAGGCGTGCGAGCGATGCATGGCGTCCACATAATTTTGGTCGAGGGCAAATTCAATCCGGAAGCGATAGAAATACTGGATCGCCTGATCCACCCCCACACCCACCACAATTGCCGCAATCGTGGTCGTCATCATATCGAGTGGAATTCCCACCAAGCCCATTGCGCCCAACACAGTTCCCGCCGCAAGAATGTTGGGCAAAATGGCGATAAGTGCAATTTTGAATGAACGGAACAACACCACCATCATCAACATAATCGACACAAACACTACGCCGATGGTGGCAATTTGTGAGGTAAACAAACTCTGCAACATGTTGTTGTAGAGCACCAGCATACCGGTGAAATTGACCTGTTCCGGCTTCAGGCCGACATCCTTAAGCGCGTACTGGCGAATTTTTTCCACCAACTCAGCGCGCTTCAAATCCGGTGTGGTTTCGATGACACGCAAGGTGATCCGGGCTTGCTGCACTTCATCGACCAGATAGGGCGTAATCAAAAAACTCTTGATGTCATCGGAGAGCATATTGCGCAGCACGTTCAACTCAAAGTCATTCAATTTGCCTTTGTTGATGTCATGCGCCAATTGATAAACCGTTGCGAGCGATTGCACCTTGCCCACTTCCGGCAGTGACTCCAAATAATTGTGCAATTGTTTGATTTGATCCAGACCCGCTACGCTAAACCAATAACTGGGCGCCGCTTTGGCTGAACTGCCTTCATCTGCAAATGCATCTTCATCGCCAGCTTCGGCAAAGGGATCTTCCTCATCGGCAAATTCTTCTGCAGCAACCGTATCGCCGTCTTCGGCAAAGGGGTCCTCTTCGTCGCTTGCATCCGACTCCACCACATCGACGATATTTTTATCGGCATCGAGAATGATATCGAGCGTTACTGTGCCGCCCAGCTGACGGTCAATGACACTCAGGCCCTGATGGATTTCGCTGTCGCTTTTAAAGTAATCGACAAAGCGGTTTTCTACTTCAAGTTTGCTAATACCCCACACACTCACAAGCGCAACAATCAGTGAAAGCAATACAATTTTGCCACCGTGAAATTGTGCCAGTTTGGAAAAGCGCACAGTGAGCGCCGCGGAATTATCGCCGCGGTCTTTCGGCTCACCTTTGGGCAACACCATGAGGCCCGCAGGTAGCACCACAAATACCAAAATAAAACCAACCGACAGGCCAATCGTCATCATCCAGCCAAAATCGATTACCGGACGTATGCCGCTCATCACCAGTGACATAAACGCCACTATGGTGGTCAGCGCCGAATACAGACAGGGAACGGTCATATCACGCACGGTTTGCATCACAATTTCAGACTGTTCCATATCGGGATTCAGTGCGTGAACTTCGCGATAGCGCACCACCACATAGATCGTGAATGCAAACACCATGATTAACAGCAGCGCGACAAAGTTGGATGAAATAACCGTGAGTCGCCAATCAATCCAGCCCAGCCAACCGAGCATCAAAATTACGGACATTAAACACGTAGTGAGCGGCAATACCACAAAGCGCCACTGACGGAATAAAACGGCCAGCACAAAAATAATGAATGCCACCAAGGCAGCGCCAAACACCACCAGATCGCTTTTGATGTACGCGATCATATCAGTGGTGATCATGCTCACACCGCCGAGGAAAATTTGCGCGCGATCCTGATACTTGGCCACTATACCGCGCACAATTTCAACCCGCGTCGCATCTTGCGCAGCAGTTGCCGTGCGGTAATTCAAAAATTCGGCCGACACTTGCGCCAGCTCTTTTTCTTCCGCACCACTCAAACCTTCTTTGTCGCGCTTCAAACGCAAAGCATCGCGATGGCGCGCCATTTGGATGTATTGGTTGTTGACTTTTAAGTTGAGCAAAATGGCCGAGGTAGTGCCATCGGGGCTCAACAACATATCGCGATAAATCGGGCTGGTTAAAAATTCTTGTTTAACCATCGCGCGATCTACACCGGGCGTCAGCAATGTACGGGTCGATTCTTTTTGTTCCGCCAATGTGCGCATTGGGCTGTAGAGCAGCGGAACATCAATCATGGAGTAGACACTCGCTACGCCATCAACACTCGCCAACTCGTCGCGCAATTGTTTCAATGTATTGATTGACTCATCGGAAAACATATCCGCTTTGGGTGCATAAGTAAGCACCAGGAAATCACCGCTTTGGTAACGTTTGGAAATTTCACGCAGATAATCAATCGAGGTATCGTGCTCCAGCGTGAGCGAGTCGGCCGAGGCATCCAGTTTAAAGTTGGTCATACCAAAGGCTGCCCCCAGGGTAAGCAATACCAACAGGGTCAATACATGGTAGGGGCGGTTGATAATGAGCGCGCGGTACATCTGGCTGAGTGACGAAGAAAAACGTGAATATGTCTGCATGAAAAAATCCGGCTGTTGATATTTCCCTGGGTGACAGTGCCAACAAAGGCACAGTCAACGGTGCATCGACGAGAAAGGTGCGCCATTATGCCAGCCACCCCCAGTTAAAACAGTAAAAAGGCCATCAACTGATCGCAGTTGAAACGATTTGTTACAAAAGTCAGTCGGTTTTTTTGGTGTGGCCATCGCTGTGGCCAAGTGAGCGCTCGGGGCAAAGTAGATCGCGCACGCGCTGCTTTAGTTCCTTGGCTTCCGGAAAACCACCATCGCTCACCCGGTCCCAGATCAACTCATCATTAAGCCACACATGAAAAATCCCCCCGGTTCCCGGATGCAAGGCGACCTCATCCAACTCACCGTCAAACGTCGTCAACAACTCCTGTGCTAGCCAGGCAGAACGAAGCATCCAGCGACACATATTGCAGTAGTGAATCACCACCTTGTTTTTCGCACAGGGCGCCGTGTGGGTGGGAGATTTAATATCAGTCATATGATTGCCCTTTGGGAGATGAGTTAATAGAATTCGATGGTAAGGTCAGCTAAATCACAGGATCGGCGCCGAAATAGGCAATTTCAGGGTAGATAGTTGCAAAATAATGATTACGACGTCAAAAATACGGAATCTGCCATGCTCAAATTTCATTTTAAGGACAATCGGCGCCCACCCTTATGGGTCGTTGAAAAGCTCTTCTCGATAGGTAAGGCGGCAGATAATCATCTGGTCATCGACGAAGAAGGGATCGACCCGCACCACGCCAAAGTGGTCCAGGAAAATAACAAGTACTTCCTCAAAGATAACAACAGCGCGAGTGGTTGCTTTATTAACGGCCAGCGCATCACTCAAAAAGAGATTCTGCCCGGCGATATTATCAAAATCGGCAATAGCGAAATTATTGTCCTCGACCCACGCAGCCTGCCCGACAAAGCCAAAGACACCTATGTCGCGCCCTGGCGCCTGATCTCTGACAGCAGTTGGTTGGCGGGCAAGCATTTTATCCTGTCCCCCGAACGCAGCACAGTCATCGGGCGCGGCAACCAATGCGACATAATTATCCCCGGCACCCATTTATCGCGCCGCCATACCGAGATCAGTATCGAAGGCAACCACCTGCGCATCAATGACCTCGGCTCCGCCAATGGCACCTTCCTGAATGAATTGCGGGTGGACAATGCCACCGCCAATAATGGCGATCGCCTGCGGCTGGATGTCTATACCTTCCGCATAGTGGCGCCGGACCTGGAAGACAGCAAAACCCGTATCCGCAAACCCATTGATGAATTGAGCAAACCAGTCGAGCGCAAACTGCCCAGCAGCGAACCCAAACGCTGGAAAACCCGCCCTACCTCGCCCGGCAACCGCATCGAACCCCACTTGCATCAAGGGCGCCGCAAAGCCTGGCTGGCATTGGCCGCCGCTGCCCTGATTGCGGTTGCTATAGTCGCCTACTTGTTGTGGTAGAATCCGCGCCCTACTAGCTCAAAGAACCCTTGCTATACCCGGATTCAATCCATTAGTTTTCTATTATTCAGTAGTTATCAATCAATAAACGTCAGGAACACATCATGAGTTTTGAACTTGTCCCTGCGGGCAAAAGCCTGCCCGATGACTTTAACGTAGTTATCGAAATCCCCATGAACTCCGGCATCAAGTACGAGATCGACAAAGACAGCAACTCGCTGTTTGTTGATCGCTTGGTGAGCACCGCCATGTACTACCCCTGCAACTATGGCTACATCCCGCAAACCCTGTGCGGCGATGGCGATGCGGCAGACGTACTCGTGGTATTCCCACAGCCAGTACAAGCAGGCTCTGTGATTCGCTGCCGTCCGCTGGGCGTGCTGAAAATGACCGACGAAGCCGGTGAAGATGCCAAAATCGTAGCGGTACCGCACGACAAACTGACCACCATCTACAGCGAAGTAAAAACCCTGCAAGACCTGCCTGCAATCACCCTCAAGCAAATCGAACACTTCTTTGAGCACTACAAAGACCTGGAAAAAGGCAAGTGGGTAAAAGTCGCTGGCTGGGGTGACCTGGAAGAAGCGCGCGCCGAAATTTTGAAAGCGGCAGAAACCTACAAAGCAGGCAAGTAATCTAAAAGCCGCATCGACGGCAAAAAAATAGTGCTGAAAAAGCACAAAAAGCAAAACCGAAAAGCAGCATCAACCGCTGATCAGGTGAGAGAGATCACCGCGGGCCATTCACTGAATGGCTCGCGGTTTCAAAAGCGGGCAATACCAGCAGTGCAAACATCAAGGCAGGGATTAAGCCGAACAGAATAAGACCAGTGGCAGTGAGTAACGCATTAAACGCCTGAAACAACAACACGAGCAGGCCGCCGTTTATCACAAAAAACAACAGCAAGAAAAAACACAAGGTACTGACCATGAGTTCTGACTCTGCCGTAAATTCTGCTTCCGCTACGAGCGCCCCCCCTACAACAAAACATCCATTGCTCTGGGTGCCATCCGGTTATTTTACGATGGCGCTAACCTACAACATGCTGACTGCCGCGGCAGTGGTAATGTTCAGCAACCTCGGGATGAATAACGCTGAAGCGGCTGCCTATGCGAGTGCGCTTGGCCTCGCCTACACCATTAAACCTTTCTTTGCCGCCTTTTTGGAAATGTACAAAACCAAAAAGTTTTTTGTGTTGCTGTGTCAGATTATTTTAGGTGTAGGTTTTATCGGTGTGGCAATGGTGATGAACCTGCCCAATTACATCACCTTGATGCTGCTGTTCTTCTGGGTGCTTTCATTTATTGGATCATCACAAGACATCACCACCGACGGTGTTTACGTCACCTCGCTGGATGCAAAATCCCAAGCGCTCTACTGCGGCTGGCAAAGCCTGAGCTGGAACCTCGGCAAACTCGCAATGATGAGCGTGATGGTGGTATTGAGCGGCGTATTGCACGAACACTATTTCAAACTCGATCCGCATGTATCCGGCCCGGAGTGGATTAAATCCTGGCAAATCGTGTTTGCACTATTAGGTGTGCTGATGCTGATCATGGCCGCCTGGCACTGGCGAGTGATGCCCGATGGCGCGCGCGCAGAAAACACACCGCGCAATCCCAAAGAAGCCATTTCTACCTTGATGGATGCGTTTATCACTTTCTTCCAGAAGCAAGGCATCTGGATGATGATTGGTTTTGCATTATTGTTCCGCATCAGCTTCGGATTCCTGAACGCCCCGAGTATGTTGTTTATGAAAGACACCGTCGATAACGGCGGACTGGCATTAACCAATCAGGAATTCGGCATTATTTACGGCACCTTCGGCTTGGTTGCATTGCTGATTGGCTCATTGATTGGCGGCGCGTATGTGGCGAAAAAAGGGCTGCAAAAAGCGCTCTTCCCACTGTGCTTCTGCGTGAATATTCCCAACATCACCTTCTTGTTGATGGCGATTTACCAGCCGGAAAGCCATATGCTGATTAGTGCCGGCGTCATTATCGAACAATTCTTTTTTGGTATTGGCTCGGTCGGCTTCATGATCTATTTGATGCAGCAGCTTGCACCTGGCAAGTACGCCACCACTCACTATGCCTTCGGTACCGCCTTGATGGGTTTGTGCATGATGCTCACCGGTATGGTCAGCGGCGTATTGCAACAATCCATGGGCTATATCGGGTACTTTATCTTTGTGATGGCAGCAACTATCCCATCATTCCTGATTTGCTGGTTTGCACCTTTCCCGCACAAGCACGAATAACATTAGCGGCGCTGTTCACTATAAAAATCGCACAAAAAAACCGGCCTTGCGCCGGTTTTTTTATTTCCAGGTTTTGAGTTTTTAATGAGCCACACTATCAAAGTTGGCCGAGTAGCGCGCAATCCACTCCAGCGCCGCCTCTTCACTGCTGAGCAGCCGACCTTTAAGCGCAAGACGCTGGCGATAGTCTTCAATCTGGCACACCTGCTCTACCATACGCGTGCGGAAGTACTCATCATTGCTGGTAAAGCGCACGCCCACCTCATAAGAGTTAGACGACTCCTCGCGGCGCCACACAATCACACCGCGCCCGTGGTAATCCGGTTTGGTGATCGGGATATCAAACTCCACCATAGTGCCGACCTTTACCGGTTTATCGGTAATGAAGCACAGGCCACCTGCGCTCAGATCAAGCACCCGGACTTGTGAAGCTTCATCGCTGCCCGCACTGACCTGAATGGGAATCGAAGTGGGATGGCGAATATAAGAACGCATAAGCAATCACTCCCGGCAACAGATAGATCACACTGAATAAAGTGTAATCCAGCATTACCGGCAGGAACGGAAGCAATTGTTATGAGGATAAGGCAGGTTTAGATCAAAACAGCGGAGTGAAGTCGTGCAATCCAAGCAATCGCTATTGCAGCACCGGCTCAACCGGATCGGATGTATTGCCGCGCATTTTTAACTGCAGCCCTTTGAGAAAGTTGCGCAATACTTGCGATTGGCACTCGCGATAATTGTTGTGGCCCGGCTTACGAAAAAACGCACTCAATTCGTGTTTACTCAACGGAAATCCAGCGAGCTCCAGCATTTCCAACATTTGCTCATCTTTAAAATCCAGTGCAATTTTTAATTTGCGCAAGACAATAT
>Ga0247822_10001034_pt1 | contig 16435 bp, 14 predicted proteins | sample 13C_Cellulose_Da_FD_192423 | JGI IMG/M metagenome (GOLD analysis project Ga0247822, IMG submission 192423) | Soil microbial communities from agricultural site in Penn Yan, New York, United States - 13C_Cellulose_Day30 | ecosystem: Environmental > Terrestrial > Soil > Agricultural land | place...
CCGCTGATCCGGTTGACGGCGACCAGGTTGCCCGAACGGGTGCGCGAGACCTCGGGCCGGCTCTCCGAGAGGACCTGATCGATCTGGCGGATGAACCCCGGGAGATCGATGCCGCCGAGGTGCGAGCCGATCTTCTTGCGCGCGAGCATGGTCATGAACCGCAGCGCCATGTTGACGCTGAGATCGAAGTCGTCATCGACGGCGTAGCCGCGGGCGCGCGCGACCTCCAAGAGATCTTCGAGCTTGTGGCAGACGAGGTGGATGTCCGTGAAGCCGAGCATCCGCGACTCGCCCTTGAGCGTGTGGACCTCGCGGTGGAGCTGGTTGGACGCGTCGTCGTCGACGGCGACCAGGACCTGCGCCCAGGCGGCCTCGATGCGCGCCACCCGCTCCTGGGCGACCGCGCGGAACTGCTCGACGAGATGCTCCGGGAGGTCCACTTAGGGCTCGACCTCCACCAGCTCGGACGCGAAGCACGACAGCGTGCGCAGGCTGCGGTGCTGCCACAGCCGCTTGGGATCGAGCGTGAAGCGCAGCACGTAGCGGTCGGCGGCGGGCAGCTCTTCGATCAGCGTCAGCCACAGGGTGAACGCGTTCAGCGAGGACGCGTTCATGAACTCGACCTGCGACAGATCGACGCGGACCACGCGGGCATGCTGCGCCGCGGCCAGCCGGTGCAGCTGCTCGACGAGCTCGCCAAGCGCCGTCTCGACCGTCGCGTCCGCATTGCCCCGCATCACCAGCACGAGTGGTTCCACACTCGTGACCTCCGCCGCGAAGCCGCTCTCGCGGACCGCGGGCACCCCACCCCATTCGCTCATGCTGGCCGAGTATCTCACCCAAGGCGGCCGAGCAGGAAGCGTGCGAGGGCCTGCGCTTTCGGCACGAACGTGGCGAGCTCGACGTACTCCGTCGTCGTGTGGAAGCCCGCGCCGCGGGGACCTAGTCCGTCGATCGCCGGGACGCCGAGCGGGGCCACGGTGTTCGCATCGGAGCCGCCACCGAGCAGCGGCGCCTCGCCATCGCCGAGGCCCGACGCGCGAGCGCACGCGGCGTACTCGTCGCGCAAGGCGGCCGAGGCCTCGGTGCGCTCCAGAGGGAGGCGATTTGCCCCACCCGAGGTCTCGACGCGGACACCCGGGACCTCGGCGGCGGCCGCGGCGGCGGCGGCCTGCAGCGCGGCGACGAGCTCCTCGGCGTCGGCGACGGTCTCGTAGCGGAGATCGATGGCGCACTCGGCGCGCTCGGGGACCGTGTTCTTCGAGGTGCCCCCGGTGAACGAGCCGACATTGACCGTGACGCCGCGCTCGTAGCTGGTGAGGCGCTGCGCCGCGTCGATGAACTTCGCGAGCGCCCAGATCGCGTTCGCGCCGTCCTTGTGGTTGTTGCCCGCGTGGGCAGCCTTGCCATGCGCGGTGACCGTCATCGCGCCCGTGCCCTTGCGGCGCGTGATGATCATGTCGTTGATGCGGCCGGACTCGAACACGAGGGCGCACGCGGCGCCGCGCGCGAGCTCGCGCAGGTGCGGTGCGGAGCTCGGCGAGCCGACCTCCTCGTCGGAGACCGAGACCACGATGATCGGCAGATCCGCGAGCGCGCCGGCCTGGTCGAGCGCGGCGAGCACGGTGCAGATCACGGCGAGCCCGCCCTTCATGTCGAGCGCTCCGGGGCCGATCGCGCGATCACCCTGTTCGCGCCAGCCCTCGAAGTGGCCGGGCGGAAACACCGTGTCGTGGTGCCCGACGAGCAGGATCGGCGGCTTGCTCGCCGCGGCCGGGGTGCGCCACACGAGGTGCTGGCCGTAGGTGGTGCCGCCCGAGATCGCCGTGCAGCTCAGCGAGGGCAGCGCGAACGCCTCGCGCAGCATCGCACCGACGCGGTCGACGCCCTCGACATTGGCCGTGTAGCTGTTGACCTCGACCCACGCGCGGGTGAGCGCGTGCATCTCGGCCTCGCGGGCGCGCACGGCTGCGAGGATGTCGTCGAGTGACGCAGGCGGTTTTCCCATGAGCTGGGGCATGGCATACCAGGCCTCACGATGGCAAAGCGATTCAAGGCGGCAATCATCGGAGGGAGCGGCTATGGGGGCGCGGAGCTGGCGCGCCGACTGCTGATGCACCCGGACGTCGAGCTCGTGCGCGTGGCGTCGATCGACCACGTCGGCGAGCCGCTCGGTGCCGTGCACCCGAACTTCGACGGCGCGACCGACCTCGTGTTCGAGGATCTCGCCCCGGTCGACGCCGCGAAGGGCTGCGACGTCGCGCTGCTCGCGCTGCCGCACAAGGTCACCGCGGCGAAGGTGCCCGAGCTGATCGCCGCGGGCGTGAAGATCGTCGACATGTCCGGCGACTTCCGCCTGCGCGACGCCGCGACCTACGAGAAGTTCTACGGCGCGAAGCATCCGCACCCCGAGCTGCTCGGGACGTTCGTGTACGGCCTCCCCGAGCTCAACCGCGCGGCGATCGCGAAGGCGAAGTACGTCGCGTCGCCCGGCTGCTTCGCCACCACCATCGCGCTCGGGCTGCTGCCGCTCGCGCGCGCTGGCCTGCTCGATGGCGCCGTGATCCACGTGCAGGGCATCACCGGCTCCTCGGGCTCCGGCATCGCGCCGCAGGCCGGCACGCACCACCCGAGCCGCGCCGGCAACCTCAAGACCTACAAGCCGCTCGAGCACCAGCACGTGCCCGAGATCGTGCAGACGCTCGCCGACGCCGGCGCCAAGGGCGTCGAGCTGCGCTTCGTCCCGGTGTCGGCGCCGCTGACACGCGGCATCTTCGCGACGGCGTTCGTCGAGCTGCCGGAGTCGATGGACAAGACGCGGCTCGCGTCGCTGTTCGACGAGACCTACGCGCGCGAACCGTTCACGCGGCGGCCCAAGGCGCGCCTGCCCGAGGTGGTCGCGGTCGCGGGCTCGAACCATGCGGAGGTCGGGTTCGCCGTCGGACCGGCCAGCAACGGCAAGCGCACCGTCACGCTGTTTTCGGCGACCGATAATCTGGTGAAGGGCGGCGCCGGCCAGGCGATCCAGAACATGAACATCATCCTCGGGTGCGACGAGCGCGCGAGCCTCGAGGACGTCGGGAACTGGCCGTGACGGACACCCTCGTCGTCAAGATCGGAGGCGAGGTCGTCGGCTCGGGAGAAGCCGCGGTGCTCGCGGCGGACCTCGCGGTGCTCGTACGCGGCGGCGCGCGCGTCGCCATCGTGCACGGCGGTGGGCCGCAAGCGACCGCCTTGCAGAAGCAGCTCGGCATCGAGACCAAGCAGATCGCGGGTCGCCGCGTCACCGACGCCGCGACGCTCGACGTGATGAAGATGGTGCTCGCGGGCAAGCTCAACGTCGATCTGTGCGCGACGCTGTGCGCGGCGGGGCTATCCGCCGTGGGCCTGCACGGCGCCTCGGCGCAGGTCGTGCGCGCAGTGCGCCGTCCGCCCAAGGTCTACCCGAACGCGGGCCCCGAGCCGGTGGACATGGGCTTCGTCGGCGACGTCGTCGGCTTCAACCTCTCCCTCCTCGAGACCCTGTGGTCCGCCGGCCACGTCCCCGTCATCGCGTGCCTCGGCGCCGACGGTGACGGCGGCGTCTACAACATCAACGCGGACATGGTCGGCAACCAGCTCGCCGCCGCGCTCCGCGCGACCCGCCTCCTGCTCGTGACCTCCACGCCGGGCGTGCTGCGCGACGTCACCGATCCGTCCTCGCGCCTCGCGCGGCTCACCGTCGACGAAGCGCGCGGGGCGATCCGTGACGGCATCGTCACCGGCGGCATGATCCCGAAGCTCGAGGAAGCGATCGCGGTCGTCACCGAGGGCGTGGGCTCGATCCACATCCTCGGCAAGCTCGGCCCCGGCGACCTCGTGCGCGCGGTGCGCGAGCCCGGCTCGGTCGGCACCGAGCTCACAGGGTCGACTTCGCCGTAGAACACCGCCTGGTGATGCGGACCACCGGCAATCGCCGCGTCGGAAGCTCCGAGGTCGACGTCCGCTGTGGCGCCCTGGGCCCGCGAAGGCGCGCGATCCCGAACGCCCGCATCAGCGCCTCGAAGTCGAGATAGTGGGGCTTGCTCGTCATGCCCCTCGATTCGACCTCCCCACACTCAACGTGAAGTCCTGCACGACCGATCGCGTAGTCGACGGTACGGGAGTGAGGCTTAGACCAAGGGCGCGCCCGTGGCCGCCTCGGCTGCCTCGCGGGTGACGCCGGGCGCGAGCTCGATGATCTTGAACCCGTGGCCGGTGGGCTCGAACACGCCGAGCTCGGTGATCACGAGGGAGACGACGCGTGCGGCGGTCAGGGGATAGTCGCAGGCGCGGACGAGCTTGTGCTCACCCTTCTTCGTCACGTGCTGCATCATGACGATCAGGCGGCGGCAACCCGACGCGAGATCCATCGCGCCGCCGATGCCCATGACCTTGCCGCCCGGGACGGCCCAGTTCGCGAGGTCGCCGCCGGTGGACACCTGCATCGCGCCCATGATCGCGAGATCGACGTGGCCACCGCGGATCATCGCGAACGAGGTCGCGGAGTCGAAGGTGGAGCCGCCGGGGAGGACGGTGACCGTCTGCTTGCCCGCGTTGATGAGGTTCGGATCCTCGTCGCCCTCGTAGGGGAACGGGCCGGTGCCGAGCAGGCCGTTCTCGGAGTGGAGCCAGGCGTGGCCCTCGGGGAGGTAGTCGGCGACCTGCGTGGGCAAGCCGATGCCGAGGTTCACGATCGCGCCCTGCGGAATCTCGCGCGCCGCGCGGCGCGCCATGGCTTCGGTGGAGTACGGCATGGCTACGTGGGCCTCTTGCGGACGGTGCGGAACTCGAACGCGTTCTCGTGCTCCGGCACGTGGACGACCTTGTGGATGAAGATGCCCGGCAGATGCACGTCGTCGGGATCGATCGCACCGTTGTCGACGAGGTGGTCGCACTCGGCGATCGCGAGCTTCGCGGCGGACGCCATCGCCGGGTTGAAGTTGCGCGCGGTGCGCCAGAACCGGAGGTTGCCGAACCGATCCGCGGTGTGCGCGCGCACGAGCGCGACGTCGGCGTGCAGCGCGCGCTCGAGCAGGTAACGCCGTCCGTCGATCTCGCGGACCTCCTTGCCCTGCTCGACGACGGTGCCGACGCCGGTCGGCGTGTAGAACGCGGGGATGCCAGCGCCTGCGGCGCGCATGCGCTCGGCGAGCGTGCCCTGCGGCGTGATCTCGACCTTGACCTCGCCCGACGCCATGCGCGTGTGGAGGTCCTCGTTGGTCCCGATGTAGCTGCAGATGACCTTCTTGAGGATTCCCGCGCGCAGCCACTGCGCGAGGCCCTTGCCGAGGTTGCCCGCGTTGTTCGAGACCAGCGTCAGGTCGCGCACGCCGCGCTCGACGACGCCTTTGATCAGGGCTTCGGGGTTCCCAGATAGGCCGAAGCCGCCGACCATGATGGTCATGCCGTCCTCGAGCGGCGCGAGGGCTTCCGCGACGGAGGCGACGACCTTCTGATCGTGGCGCCCCCTCATGCCGCACTTCCGAACGCGAGGACGGCCGCGTCACCGAACGCGCGCACGCCGGTCACCAGCTCGGACTCGGCGATGCACAAGGGTGGCGAGAAGATCGCGGTGCCGCGCTTGGCGTCGACGTGGAGCGACAGCTTGCGCGCGGCGAGCTCGGCGCCGAGGCGCTGCCAGCGATCCAGCGGAGCCTCGACCTCGAGCGCCGCGAGCAGGCCGAGGCCGCGCACGAACGTCGTCGGGGAGAGCCGCGCGGCGACCGCGTCGAGCTCGCGGCGGAGCACGGGACCGAGGCGCTCGGCGTTGGCGTACAGCTGCTCGTCGTCGTAGAGCTTCATGGTCTCCAGGGCCGCGGCGCACGCCGTGGGGTGCGCATAGTACGTGAGGCCACATGCGAGCACGTGCTCGTCGAAGTGCCGGGCGACTCGCTCGTGCACGATCACCGCGCCGATCGTCGCATACCCGGACGCGAGGCCCTTGGCGACGGTGATGAGATCGGGCGTGACGTTCCAGTGCTGGAAGCCGAACGGCTTGCCGGTGCGGCCGAAGCCGGTGAGCACCTCGTCGGCGACGAGCAGCGCGCCCTCGGCGTCGCACGCCTGACGGACGAGCGGCCAGTACTCGGGCGGCGGCACGAGGACGCCGTTCGCGCCGGGGACCGGCTCGAGGAACACCGCGGCGACGCTGCGCGGACCTTCGAGCGCCATCGTCGCGCCGATGTTCGTCGCGCACTCGCGCTTGCACGTCTCGACGTGCTGCCCGAACGGGCACCGATCGCAATAGCAGTCCTGTACGTGGATCGCGCCGGTGAGCAGCGGCTCGAGCGCGGGGCGCCGCCAGTCGCCGGTCAGCGACAGCGCGCCCATCGACGCGCCGTGATAGCTGCGGTAGCGGCTCACGAGCTTGAGCCGTCCGGTGACCTGACGCGCGATCTTGATCGCGTTCTCGTTCGCCTCGGCGCCGCCGAGCGTGAAGAACACCTTGGAGAACCCGGGGCCCGCCATCGCGAGCAGCCGCTCCGCGAGCTCGGTCTTCGCGGGGAACACCGCGTTCGGCGCCGACAAGCACAGCTCGTCCGCCTGGCGCTTGATCGCCTCGACGATGCGCTTGCGCCCGTGGCCGGCGTTGACCTGGTAGCTGAGCGCGCCGAGGTCGAGCCAGCGCCCGCCATCGGCGGTGGTGAACCAGGCGCCCTCGCCGCCCGTGAGCTGCAGGGGCTTGGCCGCGTGCTGCGCGGTCCACGTGAAGAAGAATGGATAGTCACTCATGGCATCGGTCCAACGTGTTTCGTCCACGTGCTCGTGTCACGTGCACGTGCACCTCCACGATCTCCGGGACAGAGCCGACGTCCGCGGACAATTGGCTCCAGGGTCGGCGGAATGACGCGCGGCGCGAGGTGACACGGTCACTCCTCGTGTACGTGGACGTGACACGTGCACGTGCACGTGGACGAGGTGACTGCTCGCTCATAGCTGCCAGCGCTCGGCGGCCACGTTGTGGATGAAGCCCTGCTGGATCCACACCTCGCCGGTGTCGAGGTTCATCGCGATCGCGCCACAGGTCGCCGCGCCGTGCGGCGACTCGGGGGTCGCCATGTTGGTGTTGATGCTGCGCGGCCAGCCGTCCTCGGAGCCGAGGCGCTGCCACGCGTCCGCCAGGTCCGCGATCGGCGCGCGCGCGAGGTCGCGCTCGAGCCACTGCATGCGGTCGTACGTCGTGCTCGACGCGGGGACCTTCGAGCGCGCTTCGATGTCGCCATCGAGGCAGTGGTTCGTGTGGCAGTAGCTGCGTCCACCGTCGTTCGACGGGCTCGCGAAGACCTGCTTGCGCCGCGTGCCCGAGGCCTCGAGCGCGTACGCCGCGTGGCGATCGCCGACGAAGTAGTGGTGCCCCGAGCCGATCGGGCTGCGCGCGATCACGTCGCGCGCAGCGGTCGCCGAGCGCTCGTACAGCGCGCGCCGCACCATCGCGGGCCACACCACACCGAGCGTCGCGTCCGTCGAGAACAAGTTGTTGATCGCGACGCCGACACGCGCCGTGCTCATTCCCGCCATGCCGAGGCAGCCGGTGACGGTGAGCAGCGTCGCGCCCGGCGCCTTTGAGGTCTCGGGCAACCGCAGCGTCATCACGTACGGGATCGCCGTCGCGTGCATGTCCCAGGTCTGCGCGAGGATGCGTCCCGTCGGCGACTCGGCCCACAGCACGCTGCAGCCGTCGCCGCCCAGCCCGTGGGCGCCCTGCCCCGATGTCGCCGCCGTCGGATCGTCGTGCGTCGGCGCGGGCCGCCAGCGCGCGGGATCCGGATCGAGATCGCGCAGATCGGTGTAGTGATTCGCGACGACGATCTCCTCGGGCGTGACGTTCGCGCCCTCGGCGATGCCGACGAGCTCGGCGTGGAGGTCCGCGTCGTAGCGCTCGAGCACCGGCAGGTGCGCGCGCGCCGCGGCGAGCACCTGCTCGGCGGTCTTGAACTCGCCGACCCTCGTGCAGAGGTACACCCGGATCGCCGCGAGCGAGCTCACCTCACCGCGGAAGCTCTCACCGTGGATGCGGCCCCACTCGCGCGGGGACTTGCCTGCGGGCAGCTCGAGCGTCCTCATGGGTGCGCTCCCGGGGCGAAGTTGAAACCGTCCCCGCGTCCCCCAGCGATAACAACTGGTTCGCGATCGTAACTTGCGTACGTTGAAACCGTCCCCGTCATCGGAGCACGTCCAGGATCGGGCAGTTGCCCTTGCCCGCACCCTCGTCGGCCGCGGCGAGCACGAGCGCGATCGCCGCTTTGTCCTTCTTCGCGACGCGTGCCCACACCGGGCCCACTTCCTTGTCGGCGCTCCAATGCCAGCCCCACGTCTTCTGCGCGTCCCGCCACTCCTCCCTGGGGATGGTCCCGATGCGGCAGTACTCGGCCATCGCGTCGACGAGGACCTTCGAGGGCTTCTGGGCCGCGGCGGGCTCCTGCTTCTTCTGGCAGGCGCCGAGGGCGAGGACGAGCACGAGCACGAGCGCGAGAGCGAGCGCGAACTTCATCGGAGCTCCTGGAGAGCGGCGCCGAGCGCAGCGGCCGCGGGTTCGATCTGATCGAGGGCGGGGATGATGCCGAGCTTGCCGTTGGGGAACCGGCGGACGCGCAGGCCGCGTTCGTCGAGCGCGTCGGCGATGGAGGCGGCGCGGTCGCCCGCATCGATCACGCGGTAGGCGCCGAGGCCGCGCGCGGTGACGCCGGCGAGTGCGCGATCGAGGGCGGCCGAGGCCGCGGCGAGATCGAGCGCGCGCGCGGCGCGCAGCTGGTGGTGCTGACGCACGAGCGAGAGCTCGTCGCCGTCCCAGGTGGAGACCAGCGTCAGCGGCGAGCCGATGAACCACTTCGCTCTCGTGTGGAGATAGCCGGTCTGCCCGCCGCCCCACCAGGTGAGGACATCGGGCGTGAGGCCGGCGGCCGTCGAGAGGAACGCGCCCTTGCCGCTGCGGTAGGTGTGCGTCGTGGTCTCGACCGCGATCAGCGGCAGCTCGAGCTGCGCGCGCAGCGTGCCGAGCGCCTCGAGGAAGTCGGGCGGCAGCACGAGCCCGGTGCGCTCCTGGACGAGCTCGTAGACGAAGCCGAGCACGTTCGCCTTGCCGCCGGCGGCGTCGACGGCGGCGCGCAGCGCGGTGATCGTCGCGGCGGTGCCCGCGATCGCGGGGTGCGGCACGCGCGGCCACGCGAAGTGGCCGGGGCCGCCGAGGTGCGTCGACGGATCCGAGAGCGAGCGGCACGACGCCGCCGTGTGGCCGTAGTAGCCGCCGTCGAGACCGATCGCGACCTGGCCGGTCTTGCGCGTGCACCGGATGAGGCGGAGCGCCTTGTCGATCGCCTCGTCACGCGAGGAGGTCAGGTAGATGTGCGGCAGCTCGGGCACCAGCGCGCCGAGCCACTCGAGCGCGCGCACGGTCGCCGCCGTGACGTAGTTCATCAGCGTGAGCTTGTTGACCGCGGGACCGTACAGCAGCCCGCGCTCCTCGAGGGCGCGCAGCGACGGCGGCCCGCTCGCGAACGGCTGCGTGAGGCCCGACGCGAGATCGAACGCGGGCGCTTCCTCGTCGGTGGACGCGGCGCGGCGGCGCACCACCTCCTCCTTCACGATCGGATCCGGGCGCAGCGGGCCGAGCGGGATCCGGTAGTAGATCGCCTGCCCCTCCGGGTCCTCGTATTGCCCCGTGAGGATCGACACGACGTGCGCGCCGAACACGCGGTTGAGGTGCGTCATCTGCGCGGTGCGGCCGACACGGTTACGCCCGGTGACGTAGCGGTAGCGCGGCGAGCCGTCAGCGGTCGTTCGCGCCGCGGCGTCGCGGAGCTGCAGCTCCTTGAGCTTGCGCCCGATGCCGGCCGACTGATAGCCGGGCGCGACGGTGATCGACACCGAGTACATCGTGTTGCGCTTGCCGAGCATCGGATCGTCGTCGGGCCCTTCGACGTCGTGGCTTTGCTCGAGCGGTGCGCCGATCGCGAACGCAACGAGCTGCTTCGCGCCGCCGGCGGGACCGGGCGCCTCGCACACCATCAGCGAGCCCTCGGGATCCTCGATCGCAGCGCGGATCTCGGCGGGCGGCGTGCGGCGCGCCGGCTCGTACACCTGATATTCGATGTCGAGGATCGCCGGTAGGTGCGTCATCGCCTCGAGGTGCGGAACGAGCCGGTACGTCAGCTCACCCGGAGGCGCGGTCGACGTGGCGGCCGGCGCCACCTGGTCTTCCCACGCCGGCGGCTTCTGCCCCTCATGCGCGTCGAGCCACGACAACGAGCGGCGGATCGTCTCGAACAGCAGATCGATCTCGCGCGCCAGGAAGCTGTCGGACAGCCGGTAGCGCGCGGTGCGCGTGCCGGCGGCGAACACGATCGCGCCGCGCCAGAACCGCTGGTTGATGAACGCCTCGAGGTGGGCCGCCGTCGGCAGGTCGAACGCGAACGCGTAGCCGGTGCCGCGGGGGTTGCCGACGAAGTGCGGGTACGCGCGCGCGAGCTGCGCGAGCCGTGGCTGCACGAGCTTCTCCAGGCGCTCGGCGTTGTGGCTCGTCGACACCATGTCCGCGTGGATCCGGCCGCGCACCAGCGAGGCAGCGTGCGCGCTCGCGGGCTCGGGGTCCGCGAACCTCGACATCACCACGCCGACCTGCGCGCGCTTCGCGAACGTCACGGCGTCGGGGTAGTCGGGCTGGCCGCGCCTGTCGAGCAGGCGGAACTTCGAGTGCCACGCGAACGGCCCGCCGAGGCCGAAGCCGACCTGGACCTCGTCGAACACGAGGAACGTCTGGTGGTGGCGCGTGAGCAAGCGCAGCGCGCGGAAGAACCGCTCGGTCGCGTAGCGATCGCCGCCCTCGGACTGCATCGGCTCGATCATCACGCACGTGTACTCGCCGGTCGCGAGCTGCGCGTGCACCGCGGCGAGCGAGGCGACCTCGGCGGCGAGCAGTGGATCATCCTTGGCGTCGCCGAACCGCTCGACGAGCTCCTCGATGCCGCCGGTCGCAGCCGCCGCGTAGAACCCGCTCGGCGCCGCGGGCTCCTCGCCCGGCGTCGACCACACGGGGAACGGCGCGAACTGGGTCTCGTAGCCCTTGATCTCGAACGGCGTGCGCTTGCTCGGCGAGTGCGTCGCGTGCAGCGCGAGCAGCAGGCGACCGTGGAAGCTGCCCTCGAACGCGAGCACCTTGGTCGCGTCTTTGCGCGGACAGTTGATGCGGCACAGGGCCATCGCCTTCTCGTTGGCCTCGGCGCCGGACGCGATGAACGTGACGTGGGGCAAGCCGGGCACGAGCTGCCGCAGCGTCGACGCGTACTCCGCGGCGGCCCACGTCTCGCCGAGCGCGGTGTCGGGGTTGGAGACGAGCGTGTCCGCGAACTCGCCCTCGGTGTACGCGCGCACGACCGGATCCTCGGCGAAGCCACCGACGACGGTCGCGGTCTGGCTCATGCCGTCGATGACCGACATCGGCTGCTCGTCGACGGAGACCATCCACGGCCCCGCCGAGCGCAGGTGATCGATGATCGGCGGCTTCTTCTCGCGCGGCACACGGTCGCCCGCGTACAGGCGCGCGAGCAGTGCTTCGCTCGCCGGCAAGCGTCCGCCCGCCGGACGATTGATCTGCATCGGGCGCGGAAGATCGACGAGCGTGCGCGCGGCGTCCTCAGCTTCCTCGGCGGCGTGCTGCTCTTCGAGGCGATCGAGGTCGAACGCCGGGATGAGCGCGGCGAGGTGCGGGTGCGGTGTCACCGTGCCCAGCGGGTTCTCGAGGATCGCGACCGGGACGGTGACGTTGCGATGCGCCCACGCGCCGGCGGGGCGGTAGTTGCCGCTCTTGCCGACGCCGCCGAACGGCAGCTTGCTGCTGGCGAGGTTCGTCGAGCGGTTGCGGTTGAGGATGCCGGAGCGCGTGCGCGCGTAGAACTGCTCGAACCGCGCGCGCGAGCCCGTGAACACCGCGTTCGCGAAGCCGTACCGGCTCGCGTCGATCACCGCGATCGCTTCCTCGTCGGAGTCGATGACCTCGACACACAGATCGGGCCCGAACACCTCGAGGTCGGTGTAGCCCGGAAGGTCATGCACCCCGTCGGGCAGGCGGTGCAGCGAGGCCGTCCGGTAGAAGCCGCCGGGCAGCTTCTCGCCGGGGACGATCGGCTCGGCGCCCGCCTTGCGTGCGGTCTCGATCGCGGCCTCGAGCTTGGTCACCGCCCCGTGCGTGACGAGCGGGCCCGCGAACACGCTCGCGTCCTCGGGGTTGCCGAACCGCAGGCCGCGGGCGACCGTCGCGAGCGCATCGATGAAGCGATCGGCGACCTTGCGGTGGACGAGCACGCGCTCGGTGCCGGTGCAGCGCTGGCCCGCCGACAGGTACGCGCCGATCGCGACCTCGTGGACCGCCTGCCGCAGCGCCGCGTCGTCGAGCACGACGCACGTGTTCTTGCCGCCCATCTCGAGCGCGACGAGCAGCTCGGGGCGATCGAGCGAGGCTTCGAGGATGCGGCGGCCGACGGCCCAGCTGCCGGTGAAGCACAGGCCGTGGAGCTCGCGCGCCTGGGCCATCGCCGCGCCGACGTCTCCGCCACCGACGACCACGTTGAGCACGCCCGCCGGCAGGTTCGCGGCTTGCGCGGCCTCGGCGTAGCGCTGACCGCACAGCGGCGTCACGTCGCTCGGCTTGATCACGACCGTGTTGCCGGCGAGCAGCGCGGGGACCACGTGCGCGTGGCACAGGTGGAGCGGGAAGTTGAACGGCCCGATCACGCCGACCACGCCCAGCGCCTGATAGCGGAGGTGCTCGCCCGGGGCCACCTGCCCTGGCTTGAGGTCCGTGGCGATCGCGGCCTTCACGAGGTCGAAGCGGCCGAGCAGCGTCTGGATCTCGGCCTTCGCTTCGCTCCGGATCTTGCCGGTCTCGAGCACGATGGCGTCGGCGAGCTGATCGGCGCGCGCGGCGATCTGCTGCTTGAAGCGCTCGAGGTGGGCGGCGCGCTCGACCTGCGTCAGCGTCGCCCACGCGGGCTGCGCGGTGTGCGCGGCCGCCGCAGCGTCGGCGACGGCGCCGACCGTGTAGCCGGTCTCGAACACGACCGCGCCGTCGGCGGCGGGGTTACGCGACACGAGCGCGTTGCCCGCAGGCGGGACAAACGCACCACCAATAAAGTTACCGAGCGGCTGCACCGGCGAAGTACACCCCCCCGGGATCCTTCGGTCAAGTCAGCCGGGTGCCCGGCCGATCAGGCGGGCAAGACACCTCACGCTGGTCTCTCAAAAACATCAGGAATCCCGATGCTATATCCCTGCATGGCGTCGCTGGTCTTCATCACCGGACCGATCGCGGGACGGCGCTATCGACTGACCGACGGTGACCATCTGATCGGCCGCCGCGCGGACTGCCAGATCTTCGTGCCCGACATGCGGGTGTCGCGGCAGCACGCGCGGCTCACCAAGCGTGGCGAGGGCTGGACGCTCGAGGACCTCGGTTCGAACAACGGAACGTTCGTCAACGGCGTGCGGGTCGAGCACGCCGCGGTGGTCGATCTCGAGGACGAGATCACGATCGCGAACAGCCGGATCCGCGTCGAAGCGAGCGAGCCGCCGGCGCCGTCCGCGGGCGAGGCGGTCACGCTCGTCGAGGTCGGGACCGCGTCGCTGATCAAGAGCCGGATCGACGCCGACGAGACGCGCCCGTTCGCCGCGGCCCACGACGACGCGATCGATCCCCGGGAGGTCGTGCTGCTCGAGCGCAAGCTCGATGCGCTGTCGCAGGTGCTGCACGCGACCGCGTCGTCGGACACCGTCGAGGCGCTGCTCCACAAGATCGCCGAGGCGCTGCTCGAGCTGTTCCCCCAGGCCGACGACGTCGGCGTGCTCGTGGACGACGAGCGCACCGGAGATTTGCGCGTGCGCTGCCAGCGCCATCGCGCGACCGCGGCGGCCGTGACCGGAGAGCTGCGGGTGCCCAGCACGATCATCCAGCACGTGATCAGCGACGGTCGCGGCGTGTTGCTCGGCGACCGCCGGCATGGCGACGAGAGCGCGGGCCTCCGCATGGGCGCGCCGCTCACCTATCATGGCGCGCACTACGGCGTGGTCTACGTCGAGAGCCACGCGGTCGGGTTCCGCCAGGACGACGTCGACCTCCTGCAGGCGATCGCGACGCAAGCCGGGCTCGCGCTGCACGCCGCGAAGATCGCGACCGAGCTCGCGCGGCGCGAGCAGCTCGAGCGCGACCTCCGCGTCGCACGGCAGATCCAGCGCAGCCTCCTCCCCGCGCGCGCGCCGGCGATCCTCGGCCTCGACTTCGCGGTCCACTACGAGCCCGCGTACGAGATCGGCGGCGACTTCTACGACTTCATCTGGCACGACCCGACGCACCTCGGGATCGCGATCGGTGACGTCGCGGGCAAGGCGATCAGCGCGGCGCTCTACATGGCGCGCGTGACCTCGGAGCTGCGCTCGCGCGCGGCCATCGCGCGCACGCCCGCCCGCCTGCTCCGGCGCGTCAATCGCGCGATCGCCGAGCTGGGTGACGACGGCATGTTCGCCACCCTCGCGTACTGCATCTACGACCTCGAGCACCGCTCGCTGGTGTTCACCAACGCGGGCCACTGCACGCCGCTGCTTCGGCGGCGCGGCCAGGTGTTCCCGCTCCACGCGGACCGCGCGCACGCGCCGCCACTCGGCGTCACCCCCGAGCTCGACGCCGACGAGGCCAGCATCCAGCTGCTGCCGGGCGACGTGCTCGTGCTCGTCTCCGACGGCATCCTCGAGGCCCGCAACGCGCGCGGCGAGGAGTACGGCATCGCCCGCCTCGCGGAGCGCATCCGCACGACGCCCGGCCCGGCACGCGCCATCGTCGACGCGATCCTGAGCGATGTCGATCATCACGCGCAGGCCCAGCGCGATGACATGACCATCGTCGCGATGGCGATCGAGGAGCGCCGCGCCCGGCGGGAATCCGAGGCGGCCCTGTCGTAGGCCTGTCGCCCGGTGCCCTGCGACGGCGAGCCGCGGAGCTCCGTCCGGATATCGAGATGAAGCTCGCGTTTCCGAACTTCACCCTCGAGGTCGGCCCGATCCGGCAGCGCAAGAGCGCGGTCGTCCACCCCGGACTCACCGAGTACTGCGTCCACACGAACCGCGCACCCGATCCCGAGGACATCCGGGCCCAGATCGAGACACAAGGCTTCCAGCTCATCAGCGCGCAGATCGCGCGTAGCTCCGGGATGGCCGGGCTGGTCGCCGCGCGTGGTGAGGAGGTGCTGTGCGTGAACCTGAGCGGTGCCCCCTGGAACGTGGTGTTCGCACAGCTCTCGGTGCCATCCGCCACAGCTCGCGTCGAGATCACCGACGGCGCCTTCGCGTGGGACGGGGTCTCGTGGCCCGCGCCGTTTCGCGAGGCGGCGATCGCGAGCCTGCGCGATGACAGCGTATGCCTCGACGTCATCGACGACGAACCGGAGCGCGTGCTCGACGCGATCCGAGCGTGGGCGATCGCGGCCGGCTGCACGATCGAAGACCCATGCAACGCCTGGGAGCCGGAGCCCGACCTTCACATCGAGCGCGGGATGCGGTTCCTCCGTCGCTCCGACGGCATCACCCATCGCGGCCGCCTCGCCATCGAAGGCGAGAATCTGCTGTCCTGGTTCCTCGAACGGATCGCAGGTTGAGCCCCGCGAGGGTGACCCACGGGATTCCGCTGGGTTGAGCGCACATCCTCGCGCGCTTCCCTCTTGCCAAGTCCGCGCGGGGCATGCCATAAGTCCCGTCCCCGAGGTTTAGCCATGGCCAAGAAGAGCAAATCGGGACGCGAGCTCATCCGCCTCGTGTCCACCGCGGATACCGGCTTCTTCTACACGACGTCGAAGAACCGTAAGCGCACGCCGGACAAGCTCGTGCTCAAGAAGTACGACCCTGTCGTTCGCAAGCACGTCGAATTCAAAGAGTCGAAGATCTAAGGAGACGTGCCATGTCGCGCGTTTGTCAGGTCACCGGGAAGAAGCCGCTCGTCGGCTCGAACGTCAGCCACTCCAACCGTCACACCAAGCGCCGCTTCGAGGTCAACCTCATGAACAAGCGGTTCTGGCTCGAGGACGAGAAGCGCTGGATCACGCTGCGCGTGTCCGCGCGCGGCATGCGCCGCATCGACAAGCTCGGCCTGCCGGCGGTGCTCACGGAGCTCCGCACCCGCGGCGAGAAGTTCTGATCCGTTCGCCCCTGCGAGGCGCTGCGCTCATCGCGGCCCTCGCCGCTACGACGGCCTGCCCCGGCCCCTCGAGTCCGCGGCAACCTCAGGTCCAGCCGCTCACGCTCGCCATCGGGCGAGATGGCGCGTCGCTGCGCGCGATCGCCGCCAGCCCCGACGGGGCGCGCGCCTTCGCCGCCCTCGGATCGTCCGACAACCGGACGGTCGTCGAGGCCTATGCGGGCGACAAGCGCGCCGCTTCCC
>Ga0247822_10001037_pt1 | contig 16430 bp, 8 predicted proteins | sample 13C_Cellulose_Da_FD_192423 | JGI IMG/M metagenome (GOLD analysis project Ga0247822, IMG submission 192423) | Soil microbial communities from agricultural site in Penn Yan, New York, United States - 13C_Cellulose_Day30 | ecosystem: Environmental > Terrestrial > Soil > Agricultural land | place...
GCCGACCCGACCGCCTCGTGAGGCCGCACCGGCGCTGAGCGTCCTCCGGCCCCACGCGGCCGGGATCGACGTCCACTCCGACATGCACATGGTCTGCGTCCCGGCCGCGAGCGTCCCGCCGGCGACCGGCGACGGCGGCCTGCCGGCCCACGTCCGGCGGTTCGGGGCCAACTCGTGCGACCTCCACGCCATCGCCGAGTGGCTCAAGGCGTGCGGGGTCACTACCGTCGCGATGGAGTCCACCGGGGTGTACTGGGTGCCCCTGTTCGAGTTGCTGGAGGCCCGCGGGTTCGAGGTCTGGCTGGTCGAGCCGGGTCAGCTCTCCCGGTGCGGGGCACGCCCCAAGACCGACGCGCTCGACGCCCAGTGGATCCAGCGGCTGCACGCCTACGGCCTGCTCCAGCCGTCGTTCCGGCCGGCCGACTCGGTGCTGGCGCTGCGGGGCTACCACCGCCAGCGGCAGATGCTCGTCCGCTCCGCCGCCGGGCACACCCTGCACATGCAGAAGGCGTTGGCGCAGATGAACGTCAAGCTGGCCGAGGTGGTGTCCGACATCACCGGGCTGACCGGCCAGCGGATCATCGCCGCCATCCTGGCCGGCGAGCGCAACCCGCGGGCGTTGGTGGCACTGCGGGACCCGAAGTGCAAGCGGGACGCGGCGGCGATCGCCCAGGCGCTGGAGGGGACGTGGCGGCCCGAGCACCTGTTCGCGCTGGGACAGGCGCACGAGTTGTATCAGTTCCTCCACCGGCAGATCGCAGCCTGCGACGCGGCGATCCAGGCCGAGCTGACCAAGCTCCCCAACCGCGCGGGTAACAAGCCGTTTTCGGCGAAGCCCCGGCGGACCGGGCGGAAGCCGAACGACCTGGCGTTCGACGCCGCCGGCCCGCTGTGCCGGGCGCTGGGGGTGGACCTGACCGAGGTCGAGGGGATCGACGTCGGGACGGCCCTGGTGATCCTGTCCGAGATCGGGGTGGACGTGTCCCGGTTCCCGACGGAGAAGCACTTCGCCAGCTGGCTGGGGGTGTGCCCGCGTCAGCACCAGAGCAACGGGACGACGAAGAAGCGCGGCCCCCGGAAGGGGAAGAACCGGGTGGCGATCGCACTGCGGATGGCGGCGCAGGCGGTGGGGCGAACCCAGTCCCCACTGGGGCTGTTCTACCGGCGGATCAAGAGCCGTATCGGGGGTCAGGGAGCGGTCACGGCGACCGCCCACAAGCTGGCGGTGGTGGTGTATCGGATGCTCAAGTTCGGGACCGAGTACGTGAAGCGGTCGATGGCGGAATACGAGGTGAAGTTGCGGGCGAGTGTGGAGCGGCGCCTGCGGGCGAAGGCGGCGAAGCTGGGGTTCGAGCTGGTGCCGCGGTCCGCAGCCGGCCCCTGACCGGGTGGGTAGTCGGTCGCGACGGACCCGGACCACCGGTCCGGGGGAGGGGGGCCTATGGCCCGAGTGACGAGAGTTGAGGGCGTGGCGGCTGGTAGCAAGCAGGCCGGCGGAAGAAGTTCATGGGGAACCGACGCGCGCAACCACCGCTTGTCGGTCGTCCACTGCTACTTCGCGGTCACGGCCCTGGTGGCGGAGCCGCCCAGGCTGCTGCGGACCGTCACGCCCTGCGGGTTGGACGGCCAGGTGAACTGCTCCTCGTGCCTCCCCCGCCTTTGTTCGCAAGCGTCCCGATCAGCTAGTTGGTCCCGGTCACGTACACCCAGAGCGTGGCCGAACCGCTCGGCCCGTCGCCTCAACCCGCAACTCGCGCTTCGAGACCGTGTACTCGGCTCGCGTCACCGACACCGTGTCCGCCGGTCGCGGGATCACGGTCAGGGCGGCCGACCGGGTCACACCGCCGGCCGCCGCGGTCAGGGTCACGGCCGTGTTGGCAGTTACCACCGTGGTCGTCACCGTAAAGGTGGCGGCGGTCGCACCAGCCGGCACCATCACGCTCGCCGGGACGCCGGCTGTAGACCCCAAGGAAGGTTGGTTTTGGCGTCGAAAGGGCCGATGGGCTCATTTCGTCACAGCAGCGGACCGCACCTACGCTTCACCTCCCACCAGACGGGTCAGGACCAGCAAGGACCCGATCAAGTGGAGCCCGACAGTCGCCGCGGCGGTGTGGCGCATAGAATCCCGTGCCCAACCCACGGAACGGACAATGAGCTTCCACAAGTCCAAGGACGCAGACTGAGATCCGGATCGCTTCGCCATCGCCCGACCCCCGTCGCATTCCGCGGCTGCCCCCCGCCGCGCACTACCGCCCGGTCGTGGCTCGGTCGAACCCGCCGGACCGATGCAAGACGGCCCGGGCGTCGTCCGCCCCGCGGTCGCCGCAATCGACCGTCACCAGGTGCCGGCCGGCCTTGACCTCGCCCTGGTAGTAGTCGGCGTCCTCCTCCGGGATGGCCCACTTGATCACCGCCCTGGCCAGCCCGGCGTCCGACGCTGGTCCCAGCGCCGCCTGGTACTTCGGAGCGGCAGTTCCTCCCGCTCCAGCCACGGCACCTCCTTGTCGGCAGTTGGCAGGCTGCTTGCGGGCGGGGAATGGCCGGGACGACCCGCCGCGACGACGGGTCATTCCTCGAACGGACTGACGTCCCAGACCCGGGCGGTGCCGTCCCAACCGACCGAGGCCAGGCGCGTCCCACACGGGCTGAAGACGACCTCCTGCACCTGGTTGGTGTGCCCCCGGAAGGTCCAGATCGTCCGGCCGGTGGCCGCGTCCCAGACCCTGACCGTCTTGTCCGTGCCGGCGGCGGCCAGGCGATCGTTTTGCGGACTGACGGCGATCGGTCTCGTCACCTGCCAGGGCTCCTCGAACGAACACAGTTCTTCGCCGGACGGCACCCGGATGACACGGACCCGGGTGTGATTCGACCGGGGGTCGGTAGTCATGATGACCAACCGACTCCCGTCCGGGCTGAAAGTGGCCGAGTGGGCATGGCCCGCGCGAACCGGGATCGGCATGACCACCCGCCAGGTCGCCAGCTCCCAGACGGCGAGTCTGTTGCCGGAAACCCTGGCCGCGGCGTGACGATCGTCCGGGCTGAGGGTGATCAGGTTGGGCAGGCCGGGGCGCGTGTAGTGCAGGGAGTGGAGTACCCGGCCCGACTCGACCTCGATCACCCGAACGGTCTGGGTCCGGTGGTCGACCGCGGCGAACCTCCGCGCGCCCGGGCTGAGGGTTGTCGTCCGTTCGAGCGGCCCGAGTTCCTCCCCGGTGTCCGTGCGATCGAGCCGGCGGACTTCCTGACCGGTCTCCACGTCGAACGTTACAACCGCCGCCCGGGCGGCGTCAGCCGGGGCGGGCGGACTGGCCCCCCTGACCGGAAACGGTGTCGTACTCAGCAGGATCACGTGGCGGCCGGCCGAAGTGAAGGCGGCGTCGACGTGCTCGCTGGCGCCGACAGGTGGGTTGAAGGTCTTTCGTCCCGTGGCGAGGTCCCAGACGGCCAGCGGAGTCTTCGACCGGGTCATGAACAGTTCGAGCGTGAGCAACCGCCGGCCGTCCGGGCTGAACCGGACGTGGTGCAACCTCTTCGGCTCGTCTCGGAGGCACACGAGTTCGGCGTTGCAGACACGATCCAGGTAGCGCCACTCCCGGTCGCGGTGGGCGGCCGGAACCTGGCGGAGTTGCTCGCGGGCGCTCCCGAGTTCGGCGGACAGCCAGAGCCGGTGCGCCAGCGCGATGGTCTTGGCGGACGCGTCGGCTTCCGCCCGATGGCGCTGCCCGTCCGCGTCCTCCAGCGCCGCCGCGGTCCGCCGCCAGAGGACGGTGACCGTCGCCAGGCTACAGAAGCCCGAGACGACCAGGACGGCGAGCAGTGCCGCGACCGCCGGGCGCCGTCGGACCCACTTCACGAGGTACTCTGACGCGCCCGCGGCGCGCGCCCGGATCGGCTCGCCGCCTATGAACCGCCCGAGGTCGTCCGCCAGGGCTTCGGCACTTTCGTAGCGCTGCCGCGGCGACTTGTGCAGGCACTTCAGGCAGATCGTCTCCAGGTCGCGTGGGCAGTTCGGCCGCAGCCGGCGGGGCGGGACCGGCTCGACTTCGAGGACCATCTGGAGGGTGTCCAGGTCCGTCTCCCCGCGGAACGGTGGCCGGCCCGTGAGGCACTCGTAGAACACCGCCCCCAGTCCGTAGACGTCCGCACCGGTGCCGACCGCGTCGGGGCGGCCGGCCGCCTGCTCGGGGGCCATGTAGCCGGGCGTGCCGAGGACCGCCCCCGTGCGGGTGGGGCCGGCCGGCCCGTCCATCAACTGCTTCGCCAGCCCGAAGTCGATGATCTTGGGAACAGCAGCGAGGAGTGAGGAGTGAGGATCGAGGGGTGAGGTCGGACTCGATCCTCGGTCCTCACTCCTCACTCCTGCCAGGAGGACGTTGGCCGGCTTCAGGTCGCGGTGGAGGACGCCGCGCTGGTGGGCGTGGTGCACGGCGCGGGCCAGCGACTCGACGAGCCGGGCGGCCTCCCGCGCCGGCAGCGGCCCCCGGCCGAGCCGCCGGGCCAGGCTCTCCCCCTCGACATACTCCTGCGCCAGGTACGGGTAGCCGTCGCGCTCGCCGACCTCGTACACCTGCACGATGTGGGCGTGCTGGAGCCGGGCCGCGGCTTCGGCCTCGGTTCGGAAGCGGGTCCGCTGCTCGGGTCCGGCGTGGCCGCCGGCCAGTATCATCTTCAGCGCCACCAGACGGTTGAGCCCCGCCTGCCGCGCCTTGTAGACGACGCCCATCCCGCCCCGGCCGACCTCCTCCAGCACCTCGTACCCGTCTAGGTGCAAGCCTGGAGACGGACCGCCGAGGGCGTCGCCGGACGGCGGCGGTGTGTCCGGGCCGAACGCGGGGTCGGTGGGCGGCTCCAGCCGCAGCCCTTCGTGGACCTGCAGAAGCCGCTCCAGCCGCTCCCGGTATTCTGGGAAGCGGGCCGGCCACTCCTCGGCGGACGGCTGCTGCCCCAGCTCCTCCCGGACGACGTACTCGGTGTAGATCAGTTCCAGCGCGTAGTCGGGGTGGTCGGACAGGTCCGGCTCGGCCCGGAGATAGTCCTCCGCCGCGCAGGACTCCCCGGCGCGGAGCCGGCGACCCAGTTCGGCGCAGGCCCAACGGAGATGGTGTTCGGGGCTCTTCAGTACCGCTCGGCGTTCCGCCATGGTCCCGACCCGGGGTGCCGCCCAGAGGCTACCGCGCGGCCGCGACGGCCACAAGCGGCCGCCGCGTGGTACATCGGTTTGGTTTCCGGGAGGGCGAGGCTCCCGCCGAGCCAAGGTATCCCAGGCTCGGCGGGAGTCTCGCCCTCGCGATCGATCACCCGAGTTCCTCGGTCAACGGGTCCCGGTCCAGCAAGTCGAAGGCCAGGTTCGCCCAGAACCAGTCGAAGCTGCCCTGGCCGAGCAACTGGTCGGCGTCGCCGTCACTGGCGACCGCGTTGCCCTTGAAGTAGTCCTTCCGCAGGTCCTTCACTCGGTCCTCGTACGACAGCAGCGGATCGACCCACACCGAGCGGATGGCCAGGAGCGCGGCCGGATCGCCGTCGTAGGCGGTGGTGCCGTCGAAGAGCAGGTCGTCGTCGGCCCCGCCGTCGAGCCAGTCGCCGCCCACGCCGCCGACGAGGATGTCGCGGCCGCCGCCGCCCGAAAGTACGTTCTTGCCCGCGGCCCCGACCAGGACGTCGTGCCCCCCGCCGCCGGTGACGTTGGAGACGTTCGCGATGCCGCCGGCGACGTCCGTGGAGGTGCCCAGCGTCAGGTTCACGACTACATCGGTGGCGTACGCGGAGTAGTCCAGCGTGTTCACCCCGCCCTGGCCGTCGAGCGTCAGTGAGCCGGCGGCCGCGCCGTGCAGCACCGCGACGGAGTCGCTGCCGGCCCCGGCGTTGAGTTCGAACGCCGTCCCCGGCTTCAGGCTGTGGGCGGTGAACGCGTTGCCGCCGGAGCCGCCGTTGAGGACAACCCGCTCCAGCGGCGCCGTCACGCCGTACTGGATCGTCAGGTACGGGCTGTTGCGGTTCACCTCGTTCTCGGAGATGTGGTAGCTCGTCGCCGCGCCGAAGCCGTGGTCGTTGATGAAGAGCTGGTCGTAGCCGCCGTCCGAGTCGTGGACGGCGACCCGGCTGACGGAGTCGAGCGAGTCGGCGGCGCTCCCCACGTTGTAGGTGTCGTCGCCGTCGTTTCCGTCCACGCCCATGAAGAACGGTGACGGCGGGGTGCCCTGGACTTGGAAGACGTCGTCGTGCGCGCCCGCCGAGATGCCCATGTGCTCCACCCCGAGGTAGGTGATCAGGGCGATGCCATCCCGGCTGATGCCGGTCGCCGTGACGGCGTACGTGTGCCCGCTCGTGTTCGGGTCGTCGCGCAGCTCCAGGCCGTCGCCGAGCGTGTCGGGCAGGTGCCCCTGGCCGTCGACGGTCAGCGCGCCCAGGATGTCGTCCAGGCCGATCGGGGTGTTGACCTCGATGTGGTCGTTCCCGCCGCCGGCGTTGATCACCACCGGCGTCGTGGCGGCGGTGCTGTTGACGTTGATCGTGTCGTTGCCAGTGCCCGCGTTGAGGGTCAGAGCCTCGATCATGCCGAAGCTGATGTCCGCCGCGCCCGTGCGGCCGACGCCGTTGTTGTTGACGGTGTAGGTCTTCGCCGTGGCCGTCCCCTGGTCGTTGACGACAAGCTTGTCCCCGGCGGCGTGCGCGCCGCCGGGGACGATCAGGTCGCCCAGCAGGTCATCGAGCGTGTTGGCGGTACTGCCGACCGCGACGAAGTCGTCTCCGATGCCGCCGGCGACCCGAGTGGAGGCGGACGTGCCCCGGACCTGGATGAAGTCCGGCCCGCCGCCCGCATGGAGGTTGAGGGTCTCGACCGCGTCGTAGCCGACGGCGAAGAAGAACGGCCCGAGGAAGCCGAGCTGGAGCCACCGGCCCACGGACGACCCCGTGACCGTGTACAGCTGGCTGAGGAGCAGCGCGCTGTACGGGTTGTTCTGGTCGTTCAGGTTCATCACGTCGGCCCCGCCGCCGGCATCGACGCTCAGGCCGTAGGCGTTCTCCAGGTTCTTCGACACGGGCGTGACATGGATCGCGTCTCCGCCGCCGTTAGCGTTGACGGTAACGAAGGCGGCCGTCCCTTCCACCGTGACCTCGTCGTCGTGGTCGGTGGCGTTGAGGGTCAGGCTGCCCAACGACGAGTAAACGATGGTGGTCCCGCCGTCCCACGTCACGTGGGTGTCGGTGATGAGGTACTCCTTGCCGGCCGAGGCGGCCTTGTCGTTGAGGGTCAGTTTGTCGTCGGACCCGTCCCCGCCGTCCACGGTGAGCGGACCGAGCACGGTGTCGAGCGGGATGTGGAAGAGCTTGTTGAAGGTGCCGACGGTGAAGGCGTCGTCCCCACCTCGGCCGTAGAGGGTGGTGGAAGTGATGGCGAGGGTGCCGAACACGGCAAAGGTGTCGTCGGAGCTCCCGCCCATGACGCCCAGGGCTTCCACGCCGTCGTAGGTGATCAGGGCGGCGCCCGACCGCATCACCGTGTCTTCGTCCACCGAGTACGAGTGGCCGGTGGCCTCGCCGGTGTCCCGTAGCAGCAGGGCGTCGTGCGCGCCCCCGCCGGCGTAGACCGTCAGGGCACCCAGGATCGAGTCCAGCGTGTGGAGGTTGAAGCCGAGGTTCCGCCCCACCCGGACGAGGTCGTCGCCGGGCCCGGCGCTGACCGTCGTCTCCGCGACGGTGCTCGAGACGTTGATCACGTCGTCGCCGGAGCCCGCGCCGACGTAAAGGTCTTCCACGCCGGAGTACACGACCGAGGCGGTCCCGGACCGGGTGACCGTGGTGTCCGAGACCCCGTAGGTGTGGGCCGCGGCGCTCGCCGAGTCCAGGACCACGAGCCCGTCGTCGCCGGGGCCGGCGTTGAAGGTCACCTTACCCTGGATGGGATCGAGCAGGAGGTTCAGGAAGCCGACGGGCTTACCCACCACGGTCGTGTCGTTGCCGCCGCCGGTGTTGATGATCACCGGCGAGTTGGGCGAGGTGCTGCTGACCCGGACGTCGTCGTTGGCGCTGCCGGTGCTGAGGGTGACACCGTCGATCGTTGTGCTGTAAGTGATCTTGCCCCGCCCGGCTCGCTGCACCGAGTTCGCCGTGATGGTGTACTCGTAGCCGTCCCCGACCAGGTAGTTGTCCTTGACGTTGAGCTTGTCGTTGTTGAGGCCGCCGAAAACGCTGACGTCGGCCAGCAGTCCGCCCAGACTGAAGACACTGGGGAATAGCTCGAGGGGGCTGCCGATGTTGACCGTGTCGTTGCCGTCGTCGCAGTCGATGAGGACCGTCCCGCCCGCGGCGGTCGTGTGCAAGTTGATCGTGTCGTTGCCCGTCCACCCGTGAACGGTGACCGGAATGCCCGCCGGCGTCTCCTTGATGGTGATGGTGTCGTTGCCCTCGCCTGTGCCGACGAAGATCTTGCCCACCGGGAAGCTCGGCGAGTTGAGCGGGAAGAGCCACTCCTGGCCGTTAATGACCGCACGGAGGTTGTTCCCGACCACGTCGATCGTGATGACGTCGTTGACCTTGTCGGTGTTGGCGTTGATGGCGAGTTCGTCTGTGTCCGAGTTGTAGTTCAGCAGGCGTTCGTTGTCGATGATCTTGACCGTCGCGGTCCAGGTCTGTTCAAAGGGGAACCCGCTTTCGATCTTCGCCGTGAACTGTTCCTGCTGCTCGTGGTTGCTGTCGTTGAGGATCGGGATGGAGGCGATGATGCTGGCGCCCGAATCGACCGCTGTGTAGTCGCTGCCACTCTTGGCGGTGCCGTTGCTCGTCTTGATGTGGGCGTTCAGGCCGGTGAAGATCGTCACGTTGCTGCCGTTCTCGGTGATGAAGTGGGTGGTTGAGCTGGACGGGAAGACGTCGAGGTCTTCATCCGTGTACGACGCGGGGTTGAACCAGTAGGCCGACGGGGCGAGGTAAGTCTCCACCGCGATGCCGTTGTGGTAGACCTCGAAGTGCAGGTGGGGGCCGGTCGAGTTGCCGGAGCTGCCCACCAGGCCGATGGCCTCCCCGGCCTTGACCACGTCGCCGAATTCCACGGCGACGGAGTTCTCCCGCATGTGGATGTACCGGGTGACCCAGCCGTTGCCGTGACTGATTTCGACGAAGTTGCCCCAGTAGCCCCCCTCGCACTCCCCGTTGCACTTCTCGTCGTTCCGGTCGAAGTAGCCGTCGTCCCGGTCGGTCACGACGCCGCTGGCTACCGCGAAGATGGGCACGCCGAGGTCCATGGCGTCCCACCCGCCAACCGAGATGTCCAGGCCATCGTGGCCGTCGTACGTCTCCCCACCCTTCTCAGGGTCCATGATTGCGTACTCGCCCGCAGCGGGGTTGAGGTCGACGTAGTTGTTGATGTACCAGTTCACCTGCGGCGTGCCGGGGAGCGGGGAGACAAACTTCGTCTCGCCGCTGAATCCCGACTGGAACGTCGGCGCGGTGAACGACAGGCTGGCGGTGTTGTCCGCCAGGCTGGTGTCCACGAACCCCGAGATCGGGATCAGCTCCACCGCGAGGGTGTGGGGCCCCGCCCTCATCCACAAGTTCTCCAGTTTGGTGGACTGGGTCACGTCGTCGTAGACGGTCGTGAGCTCGACTATGTCCGTGTCCGCCAGGGTCTGGCCGTCGTAGGTGAACTCGACGGCGAACTTGGCCCCGAAGGGCATGTCGAAGCCGGACCACTGCACCCGGGCGCTGGCCACCGTACCCGCGGTGGGCACGTCGATCGAGTTACCCCAGGGGTCCATGAAGGTGAGGAAGTCCACCCGCAGCTGGGCGGGGACCGTTCGGTCCTCCAGGTACTCGACGTCCAGGACGGGGCGGCGCCGCCGGGGGCGGGTCGGCTTCCGGAGCCATGAGCGCAGTGACATGGGGTACTCCCGGGCAAAATGGTCGGCGTCGATCGGTGATCGTTCGCCGATCCAGTGCCCCGGGAAGGCCGGGATCGAAACAAGAAAATGGCCGGACCGCGGAAATGCCAAGAATGTCGATCCTTGCATCCGGCCGGCCGCGGGGATACCGTGGCGGACGGCCCGACGCCCTCCGGGCCTTGCCCTTCGAGGACGGGCCGAGGGTCATGCCGGAAACCAAGACCGACTTCGCCGACCTGCTGACCCGGGCACGCCAGGGTGAGCCAGGCGCCCTGGCGGAATTGATCCGGCGGTACGAACCGGAGGTCCGGCTGGTGGCCCACGTCCAGCTGGGTCCGGCGCTGCGTCCGCACCTCGACTCGATGGACCTGGTCCAGTCGGTACACCGCAGCCTGATGCTCGGGCTCCGCGCGGGGAAGTTTGACGTCGGCAGCCCGGACCAACTCGTCGCGCTGGCCCTCACCCTGGTGCGCCGGAAGGTGGCCCGCAAGTGGCGACACCTACGGCGGCAACAGCGGCTCAGCTCCGGTCGGGTCGGAAACGACCTCGAACGGACCCTGGCCTCCCTGGTCGCACCCGGTGCCGATCCTGCCGAGTCGGCCCAGATCGACGACGCCCTCCGCCACATCTGCGCCACCATGGACGAGACGGAGCGGCGGGTGATCGAGCTGCGACTGGAGGGCCGCACCACCGCCGAGGTGGCCCGCGATCTGGGCCTCGACGCCGACGTCCTCCGCGTGCGGCTGAGCCGGCTCCGACGGCGCCTGCACGCCTGCGGTGTGCTGGAGGAGTGGCTGTAATCACTCCAACCTTCTCCAGTGAAGAACCAGGTCTCTCCCGAGGCGGATTCTGCGCGCATCGGTCCGGCACCCCGCATTGGCCAAGCCGGGCGAGGTGACCGGAGCGCGTAACGCCAAGAGGCGAATTGCCCGCGGGGTGTCGAACCCCGCCTCGGCCAAGCCGGGCGATGTGACCGACGCGCGCAAATCTCCCCGCAGAGTTCGCGAGGGTTAGTTGGCAGATTCTTGCCGGGCGACCGCCCTGCTAGCTGATAACCGGCGAATCGCAGGGTCGAATCCCTCTCACAAAGCTGACAGAACACGCTACTGACGAACGCGACAGGCAGGTTAGCGCGAACGGCCGTGAGGTAGCTCCTCTCGGCCGCGCTCGTTTCATGCATTCTTCCAGGCATTTCCGCCAACACCGAGCGGTAGCCGAAACCCTCAGTTTCGGCGAAGACATCTCGGGGATAGAGGGGAACCATGACGATTCCTCTGGGGCCCCGAAGGTCGCGTTGAACCGACGCGCGATGACCACGGGCCCTCTACACCTCCACCACCGCGGGTGAGAACTCCGAGGTGTCACCCGTTCCCAGGCTGGTGGCCGTAGACGTAAGGAACGGCTTGCCCCGGACGGCGGCGTACCGGAACGAGAAGACGGGAGTTGTGCCGTCCGCCCGGGTGAACACGATCATCGACCCGAGGAACACCTCCCCCTCCCCGGCGCGGGAGCTGGCGAAGAACTCGACCCGGAACGCCGTGCGCGGGGTGCTGCTCAACGTGCCGCGGACGATCCGGCCGCTACCGCCATCGGCGACCGGGGCCTGGAGGACGGGATAGTTCTGCAGCCGGTTGGGGCCGCCGTCGGCGTCGCCGGGGTCGTTGGGGGTCGGCCCGTCGGACGCCAGGTCGATGGCCACGCCGCCGTTGCCGAAGATCGAGTTCGACAGGATGCTGTTGCCGGCCACGTCCGCGGCGGGGTCCACGGCCACGGCGACGGCGGAGTCGGCGTTGAAGGCGATCGTGTTCCGCACGATGGCGTTATCGGCCGGGCCGACCGGCGCGCCGAACTGCGCCAGGAAGACGCCGTCCGCGAAGCCGGCGACCGTGCCGTTGCCGAGGTCGTCGCGCCGCGCGTTGGTGCCGATGAAGTTGCCGACGATCGCGTTGTGGTGCGAGTCGCCGTAGAGGAAGACGCCGTTGTACCCGTTGCCCGCGATCACGTTCGCGTCCCCGGTGATCAGGCTGCCGACCAGGTTGAAGCTGGCGTTCTCGAGATAGACGCCATCGATTCCGTTGCCCAGCGGTCGTGTCCCGGCGGCGTCGGTGCCAATGTAGTTGCCCTTCACCACGTTGCCGCGGGCGCCATCGCGGAGGTCGATGCCGTCGTCGAAGTTGCCGGAGACGACGTTCCGCTCCGCCGGGGTCCGGCCGCCGATGACGTTGAACCGCCCCCCCTCGACGCGGATGCCGTCGCCGAGGTACAACTCCGTGCCGTTGCCCAGCGCGGTGTCGCCCGAGATCGTGGTGCCGACCAGGTTGCCGACGACCCGGTTCGCGACGGACCTATCCCCCTCGATGTGGACCCCCTGGAGGTCGTTCCCGGAGATCAGGTTCCGCTGCCCGACCCCGGTGCCGCCGATCGTGTTGCGGGCGCTATCAGTCAGGGAGAGGCCGGCCAGGCGGTTGCCGCGGTCCTGCCGACCGGACGGGTCGGTCCCGAGGAAGTCCCCGGCGATCGTGTGCTTACCACCCCCGTGAATGCGGATGCCGTTCCCGTCGAACCGGTTCACGGCCAGACCGCGGACGGTACTCCCCGCGTGCGCGCGGAGTGTCAGGCCGTCCACGCCCGCGCCCGCATCCGTGCCGTCCAACTCGATGACTGGCACGCCGCGGTAGCCCGGCCCGCGCTGCGCCCCGCCGTCGATGCGCAGGGTGTGGGTGACGGCCGGCAGGGCGGAGGCCGGCGCGATCGACCAGTAGTCGCCGGGGTCGAACCGGCCGTCGTGGTCCGCGTCCACGAATCCGGGGTCCGCGGCCGGGATGGCGAAGGCGATCCGGTCCGCGGCCGGGGTGGCGTTCGCCCGGAGGATCGCCACCCGCAGCGACCCGGGTCCGGCGTCGAGTGTGTTGGTCACCAGGAACGTGGCCGGAGTGCACCGGGTTTCGAGGGGCTCAGCCCACAGCCGTGTGGCCGGGAACCGACTTGTGCGAGGTCGCGTCATGGGAGGGGCCCTGTGAGAGGTACAGGTTGATGCGGAACGGCCATCGTGCCGTAGGGTCCGGACGACATCACAGGCACGCGTCGGCCAGTAGAGCGAGGAGAGCGGCCGCGCCCCTCACGGGGCGACGACGCTTCTTCGCCGCCCTCCAGTTCGCTGTACAGCCCGGCGCGGGCATAGGCCCACCAGCGCTCGACCGTGGCCACGGAAACTCCGAGGGCCTCGGCGGCTCCCGGGGTGGACAGGCCGGCGAATAAGCGGAGTTGGACCGGCTGCGCCTCGGCCGGCTCCTCGTCGGCGAACCGGGTCAGGGCGTCGTCCAAGTCGAGCAGGACCTGGGGCGATTCCGTGACCCGTTGGAACACCTGCAGCGGCACCCGGTGCCGCCCGACGCCGTGCTTCACGGTCTTCTTGCGGCGGGCGCTCTCGACCAGGATGCGGCGCATGGCCTGGGCGGCGGAGGCGAAGAAGTGCCGGCGGCCGTTCCAGTCCCGTGGCGGGTTCCCTTCGACGAGCCGGACGTACGCCTCATGGACCAAGGCGGTGGGCTGGAGCGTCTGCCCCGGCTTCTCATCCGCCAGCAGGGCAGAAGCCGGCTTCCTCAGCTCGTCGTAGACGTGCGGCAAAAACTCGGTGGCGGCCGTGGGGTCGCCCCGGTCGACGGCGTTCGGGATCTGGGTGACGTCGGCCACGCCGCCGAACATACCCCGCCGGCGAGCGACCCGCGACCGGAAACCGGCCACCCGCTCGTCAACTCGCCGACCACCTGCTCACCGTGCGACTCTTGTGGGCTGCGGTCCGGCACGCCGGAGCATGCATCTTGCAATACCCGGGATCGCCGGCGGCTGAGGTGGTCAGCCGGTTCAGGACCTGCGTCACGCGAGGCCGGCTGACGCTGAGGTCGGGGCGAGTGCCGCCCGGTCCTCCAATCGACCGGAGTCCAGGACGGCTTGGCGGCGGCGGGCGAATTCGAGTGGGTCGCGACGCTCCTCGGAACGGTCTTCGGATCGGGTCTGGTCCCGGAATGAGGGTCCCAGGAAGAGACATCGCTAACCGCCGCTCGCCCAACCTGTCGATCCGAGAAGCTCCCCGCTCGACGAATTATGAATCGGGTCGAGCCCGGCCTCGGAGAGGTGACCGGACCGGCCCGGGCAATCACGGGCCTCGGTGACACGACGGCCCGAATCGGCGCCGCCCCGAGGGCGTCCCGGGCTGGCCGCTGCGTCCGACCTGGCGATCCCGGTCCTGGACGTGTTCCTCCCGCATCCCACCACCCGGCCGTCGGACCGGACCTGTGGGGAGCCGAATCGGTCGGAGACCTGAACCTCCCCCGGTGAGTGAGCGATGACATGCCGACCGGGCCGCCCCGACTGCGACGGGCCGGGTCTGGCGTGACCCGACGGCACGAACTCTACCGACTCGGTGTCCGGGGACAGGGCGCGTTCAGCCATTGTTGAGAGTCACGGGTTATTCGGCCCGGACCCGGTCGCCGGCCCTGCTCAGACCAGGGGACCGTGCCGACCGGGTTCGTCGGCCCCGACTTCGCCGTCCGCTCCAGCTGGGACGACGGCCCGCCGATTGACCCCGACCGCCGCGTCCCGCAGAATCGGGCCGCCGGGTCGGCGCCACACCCACGCTCTCACTCCGAGCGGAGTACATCATGTCACGCCCACTCCCCGCCCTGGTCCTCCTGGCCGCGTCGGTGGCCCTCCTCGGCCCCGGCACGACCCCGGCGGCCGCCCGGTCGCCGGTGCCCAAGGGGGTGCCGCCGGAGCCGCTGCCCCCGCCGGTCACCGTGGCCGGCTACCGCATCGGGTACACCCGCGACACCAGTACCGGCCGGATCAACGCCCACTTCATGGAGGGGTTCCATCCCGACCACGTGGACGTGCTCAGGAAGCAGAGGCAACTGGGGACGGTCTTCCTCTCCCGCATGCACCGCCGGCCGGTCACCGACGCCGACCTGAAGCTCCTGCGCGACGTGCCGATGACCGGGCTGTTCCTCGACAACGTGCCAGTGACCGACGCGGGCCTGGGTCACCTCGGCGGGCACGAACACCTGGAGTCGATCTACCTGTCCAGGACCCGGGTGACCGACGCCGGCCTGGACGCCCTCGCCACCCTCCCCCGGCTGGCCGAGGTGATGATCGACTACGGCGACGTCACCGACGCCGGGCTGGCCAAGGTCGCCGCCCTGAAGCGGCTCCGGAGGGTCGGATTCTACAAGTGCCCGAAGGTCACCGACGCCGGCGTGGCCCGGCTGGCCCGGCTCGAATCGCTCGAGCGGCTGTTCCTGAACAACAACCCGAAGCTCACCCGCGCGGTCGTCGAACCGCTGTGCTCGCTCAAGAACCTGGACCGGCTGGAACTGGACGAGGTCAAGCTGACGGCCGCCGACGTCGCCGAGATCGCCTGCCTGCCGAAGGTGGAGACGCTTGGCCTGTCGAAGTCCGGCATCGACGACGAGGCGGCCGTACACCTCTCGGGGATGCAGTCCCTGACGTCGCTCACGATCCAGGAGGCGAAGATCACCGACGCCGGGGTCGCCCGGCTGGCGCGGCAGAAGGGCTTGCGGTCGCTGGGGCTGTCCCAGACCGGGGTGACCGACCGGGGCGTTGCCGCCCTGGCTGGCCTGCGCGATCTGGAGTACCTGGGGCTGTCGTCCACGAAGGTCACCGACGAGGGCGTGACGACGCTGGCCATGTTGGGGAAGCTCAAGTACCTGACGCTGGACGACACGGCGGTGACGAGGGCGAGCGTCCGGGTGTTCGACGGGATGAAGGGCCTGGAGGTGCTGTACCTGAAGGGGACGACCGTCACGACAGGGGAGATCGAGGGCCTCTGCGAGCGTCACCCCGGGCTGACGGTCTTCCCGACGCCGCGGTCGGCTCTGGAGAAGCGGCTGCGGGAGCGTCCGAAGCGCTAACGGTCTGGTCCACTCCGGGCCTCCGACCCGACGACCTCCCCCACGGCTACCTTCCCGGGCGTTGACGGTCACGGACGGCGGCGCATGGATCGAGCAATCAGTTACTCGATCCATGCGCCGCCTCGCTCCTTACCCCGTCACCGGGTATGGCGTCCCGGCGCTACCACCGACGATCTCCCCGCCCCGCGAGCACCCGGGTGTTCGGGGTGATTACAACTCAGAGTGTTCCGTTCTTGAGCTGTCGAGAACCGCGGGGTACAGTACTCGGTTGCACCGCGACCGGGACTGCTCATGTCGGATCCGTATCATCATCCCTCCATTCCCGAGCGAGAGCCGCCGGACACTCGGCAGCCCGACAGCCCGCACACCAGGGCCGACGCTCAGACGGCCGCGGCCCCCCCCTGCAGACGATCCGAGTACGGCTTCGGCCGGGAGGCTGTTCGCCAACCAACTTCTCAAACTGGCCGGGGCCGCGCCGACGGATAGTGCGCTGCCGACCTCTCCGGCCGGTTACATGATCGAACGGGAGCTGGCACGGGGCGGGATGGGGGTGGTGTACCGCGCCCGACAGGAGACACTGAACCGGGACGTGGCGGTCAAGATGGTGCTCGGGGCGGCCCCGATG
>Ga0247822_10001038_pt1 | contig 16424 bp, 10 predicted proteins | sample 13C_Cellulose_Da_FD_192423 | JGI IMG/M metagenome (GOLD analysis project Ga0247822, IMG submission 192423) | Soil microbial communities from agricultural site in Penn Yan, New York, United States - 13C_Cellulose_Day30 | ecosystem: Environmental > Terrestrial > Soil > Agricultural land | place...
GTATCCGGCGCCCCGTCCGCCCCAACGATCAACTGGGTCGACTGCCCCGCCGGCGCGAAGGCCGGCGGACGGCGCCTGTCCCTCTTGTCGGGCCTGGCCTCCTCCAGCCGCCGCCGCACCTGCCCCATGGTCCTGCGGATCTGGCGGGCGTCCTTCTCGGGCGCCAATCGCCCCAGGGCCTCATCGCGCGGCAACTCGATATTGGCCGACAGCCGGTCGGCGTACCGCCCCGCCAGGGCCACCAGCCGCTCATCCGCCTCCGGGATCAACTTGAGATGGATATAGCCCCGAAAATCATGATCCTCGCGCAAGCGACGCGCGACCTCGACCAGTTGCTCCATCGTATAGTCACCCGAGCGGACGACGCCGGACGACAGGAACAGTCCCTCGATGTAGTTGCGCTTGTAGAAAGCAAGCGTCAGGTCGACGACCTCCTCGACCGTGAACCGCGCCCGCTCAACGTTCGAAGATGTCCGGTTGATGCAATATACGCAGTCGTAGATGCAGAAGTTGGTCAGCAGGATTTTCAGCAGGCTGACGCACCGTCCGTCCGGCGTATAGGCGTGGCAGATGCCCATTCCCTCGGTGGAGCCTACGCCCTTTCCCCCCAGAGAATTGCGACGGGGCGCGCCCGACGACGCGCATGACGCGTCATATTTGGCTGCATCTGACAGGATGGAGAGCTTTCGCCGAAGTTCAATACGCGCCATATGTTCATGATATGTTCTGACGCTGGAAAGGTCCAGCGTGGCCATACGACGTGCCGGATTCGGAACCCTCGCCTCAATGGGTCCGTTTCCCAGCCCGGTTCACGGCCACGCCCTGATGCTCGACCTGTCTTCGAAAGCGACGCGCACGCGCATGTTCTCATCCGACGGCCCCGCCTCTGTCCTTCGACCGACCCCCGCCGGTCTGTGGTGCCCGAAAGGCGACTTCTACATCGACCCGCCACGCCCGGTTGACCGGGCCGTCATCACCCACGGACATGCCGATCATGCGCGCGCAGGCCATGGAGCCGTTCTGGCCACGCCCGAGACTTTGGCCATCATGAGCGAGCGCTACGGCGCGGATTTCGCAGGCCGGACACAGGCCCTGAAATATGGCGAGCGGCTCGCAGTCGGCGGCGTCGAGGTTTCGCTGGCGCCCGCGGGGCACGTCCTTGGCTCGGCCCAGGCGACCGTGAGGCAGGCCGGTTTCACCATCACCGCCTCCGGCGACTACAAGCGCCGACGTGATCCGACCTGCGCCGCCTTCGAGCCGGTGCCCAGCGACGTCTTCATCACCGAGGCCACCTTTGGCCTGCCCGTCTTTCGCCATCCGCCGGACGTCCAGGAGATCGGACGGCTGCTGCGCTCGGTCCGGCAATTTCCGGAGCGCGCCCATCTGGTCGGCGCCTACGCCCTGGGCAAGGCGCAACGCGTCATCCGTCTGCTGCGCGAGGCCGGCTATGATGAAACCATCTACGTTCACGGCGCCCTTGAACGGTTGAACCGTCTCTATGAGCATTTCGGCGTCGATCTGGGACCTTTGGCCCCGGCTACGGGATCAAAGGCCGACTTCGCCGGACGCATCATCATCGCCCCGCCCTCCGCCATCGCCGACCGCTGGAGCCGACGTTTCCCCGATCCCGTAACCGCCTTCGCCTCCGGCTGGATGAGCGTGCGGGCCCGGGTGCGCCAGCGTGGCGTCGAACTGCCGCTGATCCTGTCGGATCACGCCGACTGGGACGAACTGACCCACACCCTGACCGAGTTGTCGCCACTGGAGACCTGGATCACCCACGGCCGCGACGACGCCCTGCGTCGCTGGGCCGAACTGCAGGGACTGACGGCGCGAGCCCTCCATCTCGTCGGCTATGAAGACGAGGACGACGATTGATGCGCGCCTTCGCCGCCCTGCTCGACCGACTGTCCTTCACAGCCTCGCGCAACGCCAAGCTGCGGCTGATCCGCGATCATCTGGCCGACGCTCCCGATCCCGACCGGGGCTGGGCTCTCGCCGCCCTGACCGGCGCCCTGTCCTTCACCGCCGCCAAGCCCGCCATGATCCGTCAAGCGGTAGAGGGACGCGTCGATCCTGAACTGTTCCGCCTGTCCTACGACTATGTCGGCGACCTGGCCGAGACCGTCGCCCTGATCTGGCCAGCGCGTCACGGCGCCAATCGCGAGCCCGAACTTTCCGAGGTGGTCGACACGCTGAACACCGCCAAACGCGGCGAGGTTCAGGGCCTGCTGGAAAACTGGCTCGACGCCCTCGACGCCGATGGACGCTGGGCGCTGTTGAAGCTGGTGACCGGAGGCCTTCGCGTGGGTGTCTCGGCGCGACTGGCCTGGCAGGCGGCGGCTGATTTCGGCGGTGTAGGGGTCGCAGAGATTCAGGAGGTCTGGCACGCACAGAGCCCGCCCTATGCCGACCTTCTGGCCTGGCTGGACGGCCGGACCGAGCGCCCCTCGGCCCTGGCGCATGGCCGCTTTCGCCCCGTCATGCTGGCCCAGCCGATCGATGAAGCCGTGGATCTGCCCAGGCTGGATCCCTCCGCCTACGCCGCCGAATGGAAATGGGACGGCATCCGGATTCAGGCGATCAGCGAAGGGGGGGTGAAACGCCTCTACAGCCGCACCGGCGAGGACGTGTCCGGGGCATTTCCCGATGTCGTCGCCGCCCTGACCTGCGAGGGGGTCATCGACGGCGAACTTCTGATCTTGCGCGAGGGTCGTGTCGCGCCCTTCGCCGACCTGCAGCAACGACTGAACCGCAAGACGGCCGACGCCAGGCTGATGCTAAGCCATCCGGCGGGCGTTCGCGCCTATGACCTGCTCGCCGCCGATGGCGAAGACCTGCGCGCCCTGCCCTTCGCCGATCGTCGCGCCCGACTGGAGGCCTTTGTCGCCGCCGCCGGATCAGACCGCATCGACCTGTCCCCTCTGGTCCCCTTCCGGACCTGGAACGACCTGACCGCCCTGCGCGCCGTCCCTCCGCCCGGCGACGCGCAATCCGCTGAAGGTCTGATGCTGAAGCGGATCGACAGTCTCTACGAAGCCGGTCGGCCGAAGGGGCCGTGGTTCAAGTGGAAACGCGATCCCCACCTGATCGACGCGGTGCTGATGTACGCCCAGCGCGGCCACGGCAAGCGATCCAGTTTCTATTCCGACTACACCTTCGGCGTCTGGACCGAGGATGCGGACGGCATCCACGTGCTCACCCCGGTGGGAAAGGCCTACTTCGGCTTCACCGATGAAGAACTGAAGCAAATCGACAAGTTCGTACGCGATCATACGGTCGAACGTTTCGGGCCTGTCCGCTCGGTCACCGCCACCCGCGAGTTCGGTCTGGTGCTCGAGGTGGCTTTTGAAGGGCTGCAACGCTCGAAACGCCACAAGTCAGGCGTTGCGATGCGCTTTCCCCGCATCAGCCGCATCCGCTGGGACAAACCGGCCAGGGAAGCCGACGAACTGGCGACGCTCGAACAGATGCTGGACCGGACCGACGGGTGAAACGGAACAGGAACGCACCTATATTCACGTCTTCCCCGCCTGGACCCACCGACTTGGACCTCAGCGTTTCCGCCCCCGATCTTCTGCCGCGCCGCTTTCGCGACTGGTTCGCCGGACGCGGCTGGTCGGCGCGCGCGCACCAGATGGCCATGATCGAGAAGGCGGATGCCGGCGCCGACGTGCTGCTGATCGCCCCGACCGGCGGCGGCAAGACCCTGGCCGGCTTTCTGCCCAGCCTGATCGACCTGGCCGAGCGTGGGCCGCGCAACGGCCCGAAATCCCTGCACACCCTCTACATCTCGCCGCTGAAGGCGCTGGCTGTGGATGTGGAGCGCAACCTGCTGGCCCCTGTGCGGGAGATGGACCTGCCCATTGTGGTCGAATCCCGCACCGGCGACACCGGTCAGTCCCGGCGCCAGCGCCAGCGGATCGCGCCGCCCGACATCCTGTTGACCACGCCGGAACAGCTGGCCCTGTTCTGCGCCTGGGAAGGCGCCCGCGACTATTTCGAAAACCTTCGCTGCGTCGTAATCGACGAGATCCACGCCATCTACGGTTCAAAGCGCGGCGACCTGCTGGCGCTCGGTCTGGCGCGGCTGCGCAGTTTTTCTCCCCACCTGCGTTGCGTCGGCCTTTCGGCCACGGTCGATGATCCGGCGCGCGTGCGACGCTGGTTGTCGGATCGGGGCGACGACATGGTTCTGGGCCAGCCCGGCGCTCCGCCCCGGCTGGAGGTCCTGCTGTCGGAAAACCGCGTGCCCTGGGCCGGTCACACCGCCCGGCACGCCATGCCGGAAGTCTATGAGACCATCAAGACGGCGAGAACGACCCTGGTTTTCGTCAACACCCGCTGGCAGGCCGAGTTCGCATTTCAGGAACTGTGGCGGCTGAACGAGGACAACCTGCCCATCGCCCTTCATCACGGCAGCCTGTCCGCAGAACAACGCCGCCGCGTCGAGGCGGCCATGGCGCGAAATGAACTGAGGGCCGTGGTCTGCACCTCGACGCTGGACCTGGGCATCGACTGGGGCGCGGTCGATCTGGTCGTTCAACTTGCAGCGCCCAAGGGATCGTCGAGGCTGGTGCAGCGTATCGGCCGGGCCAATCACCGGCTGGACGAGCCCTCCCGCGCCGTGCTGGTGCCCGCCAGCCGGTTCGAGATGCTGGAGTGTCAGGCTGCGGTCGAAGCCGTGGCCGAAAACGCTCTGGACGGCGATCCGCCGCGCATCGGCGCGCGCGACGTCCTGGCCCAGCACGTCATGGGCTGCGCCTGCTCCGAGCCCTTCGACCTTGTGGCCCTCTATGAGGAGGTGATCCGCGCCGCGCCCTACGCAGACCTGACTTGGGAAGCCTGGGAGCAGGTGGTCGATTTCGTTTCCACCGGCGGCTATGCGCTCAAGACCTATGATCGTTTTCGACGCATCATCCGGGGCCTGGACGGGTTGTGGCGGGTACGAAACGAGGAGACGGCGCGACGGCACCGGATGAATGTCGGCGTCATCGTCACAGCCCAGACCCTGAACATCCGCCTGCCGGGCCGTCGTGGATCAGGCCGCATGATCGGCCAGGCCGAAGAGTGGTATTTTGAACAGTTGTCGCCCGGCGACAGTTTCCTCTTCGCGGGTCAGGTCTGGCGCTTCGAGGGTGTCGAGGGCACCGACGCCATCGTCACCCGCTCAACTTCCGACGAGCCCAAGGTTCCAAGCTGGGGCGGATCGAAATTCCCACTGTCCACCTACCTCGCCAGCCGCGTGCGAACAATGATGAGCGACGAGGCCGCCTGGTCGCGCCTGCCGCACGATGTCTGCGAATGGCTGCACGCCCAGAAGGAACACTCCAGCCTGCCGGGCGAGGACGACTTGCTGGTGGAGACCTTCAGTCGGGGCAAGCGGCATTTCATGGTCTGCTACGCCTTTGAGGGGCGGCTGGCGCACACCACCCTCGCCATGCTGATCACCCGGCGGCTCGACCGCGCGGGCGTCGGACCGATCGGCTATCTGGCCAACGACTACGCCTTGTGCATCTGGGCCATGCGGCCGATGGACGGTCTCGATTTCGACGCCCTGTTCGAGCGGGACATGCTGGGCGACGATCTTGAGGCCTGGCTGGACGAGAGCTTCATGATGAAACGCGCCTTCAGGGAATGCGCCCTGATCTCCGGCCTGATCGAGCGGCGCATGCCGGGTCATGAAAAGAACAGCCGTCAGGTCACATTCTCCGCCGACCTGATCTATGACACCCTGCGCCGCCATGACCCGGACCATCTGCTGTTGTCCTGTGCCCGCGAGGATGCCGCCCGTGGTCTTCTGGACGTGGCGCGTCTGGCCGAGTTGCTGACACGCATCTCGGGCCGTATCCGGGTCGAGCGCCTGGCCCGCCTGTCGCCGTTCGCCGTGCCGTTGCTGATGGAGATCGGCAAGGAGCGCGCGCCTGGCGCCTCGGCCGCCGACATGATGCTGGAGGACGCCGCCCTGGTTCATGAGGCCATGTCTTGACCGCCGCTGAAATGGCGAGCGTCGCCAGCGACGGCGCCCTGAAGGTTCGCGTAGCCGGCGTCGAGGCGACCCTGCGGACCTCCGGCGCCCTTTGGCTGGCGCAGGAAAGCATGCTGGTGGTCTCGGACCTGCATCTGGAAAAGGGATCAGCCTATGCCGTCGGAGGGCAGATGCTGCCCCCTTATGACACCCGGGAAACCCTGAACCGGCTGGAGCAGGAGGTCGTCGCCCTGACGCCCCGATCAGTCGTGCTGCTGGGCGACACTCTCCACGACGCGGGCGCCGAAAGCCGGATCGCCGCTTCGGAGCGGGCAAGGCTTCGCGCCCTGTCTGAACGGTTACGACTGATCTGGATTTGCGGCAACCACGACCCGGGCGGCGCCGGAGACCTGGGCGGCGAGACGGCGGCGGTCGTCGAGGCGGCAGGTCTCATTCTGCGTCATGATCCCTCGCCCGGCCCTGTTCGAGGCGAGGTGGCCGGACACCTGCATCCCTGCGCCCGCATCAACGGTCCCGCCGGCAGCATTCGCCGCCGCTGCTTCGCCTCGGACGGTCAGCGCCTGATCCTGCCTGCTTTCGGCGCCTACGCGGGAGGTCTGAACCTTCTGGACGCAGCCTTCACGCCGTTGTTCGAAACCCGCCCCGTGGGCTTCGCCCTCGGTCGTCGCGTGACGCCGCTGGCGCGTGATCGCCTTAAGCCCGACCGCGCCACGCCGCGCCGTTAGGCGCCTGTCCGGAAGACCAACCCGTCTTCGACTGCAACATGCGCCTGAAGCCATGGCGGGCATTATGGATGAGAGGGCCGCCGCACCCTGACCTCTCGTTTTGCGTGCCGTAGCCCAGATCGTTGATGGAACATGCCGCCGTCGAGGACTATCCTTCAACCACTGCGACCGAGCGAACCGCACACTACGCAAGGAAGAGGCCCGCCATGACCGTCAAAGCTTACGGCGCCCACGCTGCTGACAAGCCGCTCGAGCCGCTCGACATCCTCCGTCGCCAGCCCGGCGACCATGACGTCCAGATCGAGATCGCCTATTGCGGCGTCTGCCATTCGGATCTGCACACGGTGCGCAGCGAATGGCCCGGTACCCTCTACCCCTGTGTTCCCGGACATGAGATCGTCGGTCGCGTCTCCGCCGTCGGCTCCCGGGTCAGCCGCTTCAAGGAAGGCGATCTGGTCGGCGTCGGCTGCATGGTCGACAGTTGCCAAGCCTGCGCCTCTTGCGACGAAGGCCTAGAGCAGTACTGCGAAGGCACGGGAATGGTCGGCACCTACAACGGCCCCACGCCGGATGCGCCTGGCCACACCCTGGGCGGATATTCCCAACGTATCGTCGTCAGCGACAAGTTCGTGGTGAAGGTCAGCCACCCGGAGGATCAACTGGCCGCCGTCGCTCCCCTGCTGTGCGCCGGCATAACCACCTGGTCGCCGCTGCGGCACTGGAACGCAGGACCGGGCAAGAAGGTGGGCGTCGTCGGCATCGGCGGCCTGGGTCACATGGGCGTCAAGCTGGCCCACGCCCTGGGAGCCCATACCGTCGCCTTCACCACCTCGGACAACAAGCGGGCCGATGCCCTCGCACTGGGTGCAGACGAGGTCGTGGTGTCGCGCAACGCGTCCGAGATGAAGGCGCACTCCGGTTCCTTCGACATGATCCTGAACACCGTGGCGGCCAGCCATGATCTGGACGCCTATACTCGCCTGCTGAAACGTGACGGCGTGCTGGTCCTGGTAGGCGTGCCCGAGCACGGCCATCCCTCGCCTTCGGTTTACAACCTGGTCAGTCGCCGCCGCGCCATCGCCGGCTCGATGATCGGCGGTATCGCCGAGACCCAGGAGATGCTCGACTTCTGCGCCGAGCACGGCGTCATCGCCGATATCGAGATGATCCCGATCCAGAAGATCGAAGATGCTTACGCCCGCATGCTCCGCAGCGACGTGAGGTACCGCTTCGTCATAGACAGCGCGAGTTTGGCGGCGGCCTGAACACGGGCGTGGGCCGCGAATCTGCTGCACATATCCCCCGCGACATCGGAACGCCGCTGGCCATGGAATTCGCGACGCGCCCAAGATGGGCGGCGCGCTCGTGAGCGTCAGCCGTAGAGCAGAATTATGAGCAAGATGAATTCGAGCTGGCGCTTCTGGATTGATCGCGGCGGCACCTTCACTGACATCGTCGCGCGCGCGCCAGACGGCGTCGTGCAGACCGGCAAGCTTTTGTCAGTCAACCCGGAGCAATACGCCGACGCCGCCGTTGAAGGCGTCCGCCGCATCCTGAAAGCCGCGCCCGGACCGCTGGCGGCGGGCTTGGTGGACGAGGTGCGGATGGGCACCACGGTTGCGACCAATGCCCTGCTGGAACGCAAGGGCGAGCCGACCCTGCTGGCCATAACCTCCGGGTTCGGCGACGCGCTGAGAATCGGATGGCAGGCCCGCCCCGAACTGTTCGCGCGCCACATCGTCCTGAACGACCAGCTCTATGCTCGCGTGGTCGAAATAGACGAGCGCGTGACTGCCAACGGCGCGGTGGATCGTCCTCTTGACGAGAGCAAGGCGCGGGCCGACTTCGCAGCGGCCTATGCCTCCGGGCTCCGGGCCATCGCCATCGTCCTTGTCCACGGCTGGCGCTTCACCGCCCATGAAACGCGGCTGGCCCATATCGCCCGCGAGGTCGGCTTCGAACAGGTCTCGGTCAGCCATGAGGTCGGCGCTCTCATCAAGCTGATCGGACGCGGCGACACCACCGTGGCGGACGCCTATCTGTCGCCCATCCTGCGCGCCTATGTCGATCGGGTCGGGGCCGATCTCGGCGCGGCGACGCCGCTGCAGTTCATGCAGTCGTCCGGCGGGCTGACCGCAGCCGACGTCTTCCGGGGCAAGGACGCCATACTGTCGGGACCGGCGGGCGGCGTGGTCGCCATGGCAGAAACGGCCAGGTCAGCCGGGTTCGATCGCGTCATCGGTTTCGACATGGGCGGCACCTCGACCGATGTGTCTCACTTCGCCGGAGATTATGAACGCACGTCCGACGCAGTGGTGGCCGGCGTGCGGCTCCGTGCCCCCATGTTGAGCATCCATACCGTTGCGGCAGGCGGCGGCTCCATCTGCCGGTTCGACGGCGGGCGGCTGAGGGTCGGACCAGAATCCGCCGGCGCAGCGCCCGGACCGGCTGCCTATCGTCGTGGCGGGCCGCTGACGGTGACCGACTGCAACGTCATGCTGGGCAAGCTGAGCCCCGACTTCTTCCCTGCCGTCTTCGGCCCCCACGCCGACCAGCCGCTGGACGCAGAAGTGGTGCTGGCCAGGTTCGAAGCCATGGCGGCCGAAATCGCCGCCGCCACGGGCCGCGCCGTCACGCCGGGCGACCTGGCCGAGGGTTTCATCACCATCGCCGTGCAGAACATGGCCGAGGCGATCCGCTCGATCTCGATCCAGCGCGGCTATGACGTGACGCGCTATGTGCTCAACTGCTTCGGCGGCGCGGGCGGCCAGCACGCCTGTCTGGTGGCCGACGCCCTCGGCATGACCAGGGTGCTGCTGCATCCCTTCGCAGGCGTGCTGTCTGCCTATGGCATGGGCTTGGCCGAGGTCCGCGCCTTCCGACAGACGACCGTCGCCACCCCGCTGGACGCCGACCAGGACGCCAGTCTGACAAATCGCGTCGCCGAACTGGCGCAAGCGGCACGGGCCGATCTGGAAGCCCTGGGCTTCAGTCCCGAGGCCGTCTCGACCGTCGCCCGCGCCGAGATCAAGTTTGCCGGGTCGGACACCCCCCTGACCGTACCCTTCGGGCTTGCCGACGCCATGGCCGAGGCGTTCGAGACCCTGCACCGCCGCCGCTTCGGCTTCTTCGCCGAGGGCAAGGCCCTCGTCGTCGAAACGCTGGAGGTCGAGGCTGTCGGGGGGTCGGATCATTCACCCACCGCCGCGCTCACGGCCAATGCTGCTGAACCGAATGCTGTCGCGCAGCTGACCGTCCGCATGGCGGGCGAAGATCACGCCACGCCCGTCTATCGCCGCGACGCCTTGACGCCCGGCGGGGCCATCGATGGCCCCGCTATCCTGCTGGAGGACACCGGCACGACTGTGGTCGAGCCCGGCTGGCGCGCTTCGGTCGACGTCTTCGCCAACCTGCTGCTGGAGCGGGTCATCCCCCTGCCCGCCCGCACAGCCATCGGCACTGACGTCGATCCGATCATGCTCGAGGTGTTCAACAGCCGCTTCATGGCCTGCGCCGAGCAGATGGGCGAGGCTCTCCGCGCCACCGCCTATTCGGTCAACATCAAGGAAAGACTGGACTTCTCGTGCGCCGTCTTCGACGCCAGCGGCGCCCTGATCGCCAATGCGCCGCATATTCCGGTTCATCTGGGATCGATGGGAGAAAGCATTCGCACGGTGATCGCCTCGCGCGGCGACCGACGCGACGGGCGCGGCATGAAGTCAGGCGACGTCTATATGTTGAACGCCCCCTACAACGGCGGCACCCATCTGCCCGATATCACCGTCATCATGCCCGTGTTCCTCGACGCGGACGACGCCCCCGCCTTCTTCGTCGCGGCACGCGGCCACCATGCCGACGTAGGCGGAATCACGCCCGGCTCCATGCCGGCTGACTCACGCAGCGTGGATGACGAAGGCGTGCTGATCGACGACTTCCTGCTGGTCGATGCCGGTACGCTTTGCGAGGCTGAGACCCGCGCCCTGTTCGCCTCCGGTCCCTGGCCGTCGCGCAACGTCGATCAGAACCTGGCCGACCTGAAGGCCCAGGTCGCAGCCTGCACGCGCGGCGCCGACGAACTGATCCGCATGACCGGTGAGTTCGGCCGCACCGTGGTCTCCGCCTATATGAGCCATGTTCAGGACAACGCCGAGGAAGCCGTCCGCCGCGCCATCGCCGCCCTGAAACCCGGCGCCTTCGCCTATGAGATGGACGACGGCGCCGTCATCCGTGTCCGCATCGACGTGGACACGGAACAGCGCAGCGCAGTGGTCGACTTCACCGGCACCACCGACCAGTTGCCAACCAATTTCAACGCCCCCCTGTCGATTGCGCGGGCAGCGACCCTCTATGTCTTCCGCACCCTGGTGGACGACGCCATTCCGCTGAACGAGGGCTGTCTGAAGCCCATCAAACTGATAGTGCCGGAAGGCTCGATGTTGAACCCGCGCTACCCCGCCGCCGTCGTCGCAGGCAACGTAGAAACCAGTCAGGCCGTGGTGGACACGCTGTACGGCGCTCTCGGCGTCCTGGCCTCCAGCCAGGGAACGATGAACAACTTCACCTTCGGCGACGAGGCGCGTCAGTACTACGAGACCATCGCCGGCGGGTCCGGCGCCGGGCCAGGCTTTGACGGCGCCAGTGCGGTCCAGACCCACATGACCAACAGCCGCCTGACGGACCCCGAGGTGCTCGAGACTCGCTTCCCCGTTCTGCTGGAAGAGTTCTCGATCCGGCGCGGTTCGGGCGGCGACGGTCGCTGGCATGGCGGCGACGGGACGGTGCGGCGCGTTCGTTTCATGGAGCCGATGACGGCCGCCATCCTGTCCAACCACCGTCGCGTGCCGCCATTCGGGGTCGCGGGCGGCGCTCCGGGCGCGGTCGGGATCAACCGGGTCGAGCGAACAGACGACAGCATCGAGACGCCGGGAGCCACCGCAGAGGTCGCCATGTCGCCCGGCGATGTCTTCGTCATCGAAACGCCCGGCGGCGGGGGCTTCGGCGCGAAAGACGCTTTCTGAGCCGGCCGATCCGCGCAACCATTCGTTCGGGGAGGAACGAAGTTCATGCTGGTGCTTCTGGGGATTCTGATCGTGGTCGCGGGCTTTGTCGCCCGGATAAATCCGCTGGTCGTCATTCTGATCGCAGCCATCGCCACCGGGGTGCTGGCGGCGGTCGGACCTGGCGTCGACGCACAGGGCCTGCTGGCGGCCGGGATCGACACGATCTCGCGCTTTGGCCAGGCCTTCAACGACAACCGCTATTTCCACATCACCTGGCTGGTCCTGCCGGTGATTGGCCTGCTGGAGCGGGCGGGCCTGCAGGAACGCGCGCGCGATCTGGTCACCAGGGTCAAGGCGGCGACGGCCGGACGGCTGATGCTGATCTATCTTCTGGTGCGTCAGGCCACGTCAGCCCTGGGTCTGACCTCGCTCGGCGGCCATCCGCAAATGGTCCGCCCCCTGATCGCCCCCATGGCGGAGGGTGCTGCAGAGACCCGGCACGGTCCCCTGACCGACAAGGCGCGCTTCCGCATCCGCGGCATGGCGGCGGGCACAGACAACATAGGGCTGTTCTTCGGCGAAGACATCTTCATCGCCATCGGCTCCATCGTCCTGATCGTCGGCTTCCTGGAGCAGGCCGGCATCAGGGTCGAAGCCCTGCACGTCTCCTTGTGGGCCATTCCCACCGCCATCGTCGCCTTCATGGTTCATGGCGTACGGCTGCTGATGTTCGATCGACAGGTGAAGAAGGACATGGCCGTCGCGGACGTCGCCGAAGACGTGGAGGCCAGCCAATGATCACGCTGGAACACGCCTATATCGCGACGGGGCTGATGTTTGCGGCCTTCTCCATCCTCAGCCTGCGCGATCCGTTAAACCCGACGCGATTCCGCAGCGCCTCTTTCTGGGGCCTGATCGCCGTCTCGCTGCTGTTCGGCTCCTGGCTGGGCGGGTTTGGCAACGGCCTGCTGGTCATAACCCTGGTCGTCATCGGCGCGACCGGCAAGCTGGGCGTCGGCAAGCCCGCCACCACCTCGCCTGCACAGCGTCAGGTCAGCGCCGCCCGCTGGAAGAACGCCCTGTTCGTTCCGGCGCTGATGGTGCCTCTGGTCGCCGTCGGCGGCACCCTGCTGGCCAAGCATACGCCCGCGGGAGCCTGGCTGATCTCGCCGGTGCAGACGACCCTGATCTCGCTGGGACTGGGTTGCGTCGTGGCCCTGGTCGCCGCCATGGTCTGGTTCCGTCCACCGGTCATGGCTCCGGTTCAGGAGGGCCGTCGCCTGATGGACTCCATCGGTTGGGCCGCCCTGTTGCCGCAAATGCTGGCCTCGCTGGGCGCCGTGTTTCTGGCCGCCGATGTGGGTCAGGTGGTGGGCGACCTGATCGCGCGGGTCATCCCCATGACCTCGGCCTTCCTGGCGGTCTTCGCCTACTGCGCGGGCATGGCCCTGTTCACCATCATCATGGGCAACGCCTTCGCCGCCTTCCCGGTGATGACAGCCGCCATCGGCCTGCCCATTGTGGTGCATCAGTTCGGCGGCGACCCGGCCATCGTCTGCGCCATCGGCATGTTGGCCGGCTTCTGCGGAACCCTGATGACGCCCATGGCCGCCAACTTCAACGTGGTGCCGGCCAACCTGCTGGAACTGCCCGACCGCAACTCGCCTTTGAACGGCGTCATTCGCGCCCAGATTCCAACCGCGGCCATCATGCTCGTCGCCAACATGCTGCTGATGTACTTCCTCGCTTTCCGGTACTGACATGATCCAGATCGACGCCGCTCTTAATGCCGGCCTGGCCTCTCGGTTCGCCGCCACGGCGCTCGGCCATGTGACGCGTGAATATCCCAACCACATCATGCATGTGCTGACGGGACCACAGGACGCCTGCACCCCGCGCGACATGCATCCGATCTTCTTCGGCAGCTTCGACTGGCACTCTTGCGTCCACGGCTGGTGGACACTGTTCACCCTCTACCGCCTGCACCCGCGGATAGCCGAGGCGGCGCAGATCCGCGCCCTGGCCGACGACCTGTTCACGTCCCGGAACGTCGCGGGCGAAGCCGCCTATCTGGCGCGTCCTGAAAGCCGCGGCTTCGAACGTCCCTACGGCTGGGCCTGGCTGCTGATGCTGGCGGCGGAACTGGAACGGCATGAAACGGACGAAGGTCGTCGCTGGGCCGGGACCCTGCGCCCGCTGGCCCAGGTCTTCGCCGGGCGCTTCAAGGCCTTCCTGCCGATGGCCGATTATCCGGTGCGGACGGGGACCCACTACAACACCGCCTTCGCCCTGCGCCTGACGCTGGACTACGCCGACAGCCACGACGCCGAGTTGGCCGCCCTGTGCCGCGCCGCCGCTTTGCGCTGGCACGCCGAAGACCGCGATTGTCAGGCGTGGGAGCCGTCGCAGGACGAGTTCCTGTCGCCCGCCCTGATGGAGGCCGTGCTGATGCGGCGCGTCCTGCCCGAGGCCGGGTTCCGCGTCTGGTTCGACGCCTTCCTGCCTCGCCTTAACGACGGTCAGCCCGCGACTCTCCTGTCCCCGGCCCGCGTCAGTGATCGTACCGACGGCAAGATCGCCCATCTGGACGGCCTGAACCTGAGCCGAGGCTGGTGCTGGCGCGAGATCATCGCCTCCCTGCCCGCCCAGGACCCCCGTCGCCCTGTCGGCGAACAGGCGGCCAAGGTCCATCTCGACGCCGCCCTGCCTCACGTAACCGGCGACTACATGGGCGAGCACTGGCTGGCCAGCTTCGCCCTGCTGGCCCTTATGACGTTCAAGTGAAGGTTTATGCGCGACCCGGCAGGCTGCTGGGAAGGCGCGATCCCGACCGGTAATGGAATGGTAGGCGGCGACGGGTTCGAACCGCCGACCCTCTCGGTGTAAACGAGATGCTCTGACCAGCTGAGCTAGCCGCCCTCATGACGCGCACGTCAGGCGCGCTTCATGCCTGTCTCTGCTCAGCCGTTCAAGGCGCTTTTCAAACCTTCCCCAACGCGGAAGCGGGCGGTGCGCGAGGCTGGACGGGGGATGGCCTCGCCGGTCTGCGGATTACGGGCGGTCCCGGCCTTGCGTTCAACGGCGATGAAGCTGCCGAATCCGACCAGCCGCACGTCCCGGCCGCGCGTCAGCGTAGCGGTCACATTGTCGGTAAAGGCTTCCAGCGCCAGCCTGGCCTGGTCGCGACTGATGCCCGCCGCTTCGGCCATGACGCCGATCAGCTCGGTTTTGTTCATTGGTCCTGCTCCCCGGCATGTTCCGGGGCGCACTTAAGGCCTTCCTGACGCGAGCGTCAAAAGCAACGCGGCCAGGGTTTCCCCGGGCCGCGCGCCTTCCGTCCGATTGTGTCGTCGGCCTAGTGGCTGACAGCCGTCCCGTCCTGCGCTGGCGCAGCCTGCGGCGTGGGCAGCAGCGGCTCAGCCGCCTCGTCCCACTCCACCGGCGTCAGCGTGCCGGTCAGAGCCCACTTCAACGCCTCATCGGCAGTCGAGATCGGAATGATCTCCAGCGCCGACTTCACGTTGGCCGGCACATCTTCCAGGTCTTTTTCGTTCTCCTGAGGGATGAGCACCGTCTTCACGCCGGAGCGCAGGGCAGCCAGCAGCTTTTCCTTCAGGCCGCCGATGGCGGTGACGCGGCCGCGCAGGGTGATCTCGCCGGTCATGGCGATATCCTTGCGGATAGGGATGCCGGTCAGAACCGAGACCATGGCCACGGTCATGGCCACGCCGGCCGACGGACCGTCCTTGGGCGTGGCGCCGTCCGGCACGTGGACGTGGATGTCGGTCTTCTCGAACACCGGCGGCTTGACGCCGAAGGCCAGCGAACGGCTGCGGACGTAGGAGGCGGCGGCGGAGATCGACTCCTTCATCACCTCCTTCAGATTGCCGGTCACGGTCATGCGGCCGCGGCCCGGCATCTTGATCGCTTCAATGGTCAGGATGTCGCCGCCGAACTCGGTCCAGGCCAGACCGGTGACGATGCCGACCTGATCCTCTGCGTCCGTCTCGCCATAGCGGAACTTCTTCACACCCGCGTATTCAGCCAATTTGGCCGCATCCACGGTGATCGAGGCGGCCCCGGTCTTGGCCATCTCGCGCACGGCCTTGCGGGCCAGGCCGCCCAGGGCGCGTTCCAGCGAACGCACGCCGGCTTCACGCGTGTAATAGCGGATCAGGTCGCGGATCGTCTCTTCGGGGACGATCAGTTCGCCTTCCTTCAGGCCGTGATCCTTGAGCTGCTTGGGCAGGACGTGACGCTTGGCGATCTCGACCTTCTCATCCTCGGTGTAACCGCTGACCCGGATGATCTCCATCCGGTCCATCAGGGGCTGCGGCATGTTCAGGCTGTTGGCCGTCGTCACGAACATGACCTGCGACAGGTCGTAGTCGACCTCCAGATAGTGGTCGCCGAAGGTCGAGTTCTGCGCGGGATCCAGCACCTCCAGAAGGGCCGACGAAGGGTCGCCGCGCCAGTCGGAGCCGAGCTTGTCGATCTCGTCCAGCAGGACAAAGGCGTTGGTCGTCTTCGCCTTCTTCATCGACTGGATGATCTTGCCGGGCATGGAGCCGATATAGGTCCGGCGGTGGCCGCGGATCTCGCTTTCGTCACGCACGCCGCCCAGCGACATGCGGACGTATTCACGCCCCGTCGCCTTGGCGATGGATTGCGCCAGAGAGGTCTTGCCGACGCCGGGAGGGCCCACCAGGC
>Ga0247822_10001040_pt1 | contig 16419 bp, 18 predicted proteins | sample 13C_Cellulose_Da_FD_192423 | JGI IMG/M metagenome (GOLD analysis project Ga0247822, IMG submission 192423) | Soil microbial communities from agricultural site in Penn Yan, New York, United States - 13C_Cellulose_Day30 | ecosystem: Environmental > Terrestrial > Soil > Agricultural land | place...
AGACCAGCCAGTTCAAGCGATCGGCCACCCAGCGGATCAGGTGCTGGATCAGGGTCTTCGCCACCCCGCCGTTGACGTTGTAGTGGCTCATGTGGTCGCCGACGCCATAGGTGCACCAGCCCAGCGCCAGCTCCGACAGGTCGCCCGTGCCCAGCACAAAGCCGTTATTCTGATTGGCCAGACGGAACAGATAGTCGGTGCGCAGACCCGCCTGCACGTTCTCGAAAGTGATGTCGTGGACCGGCTGGCCATTCGAGAAGGGGTGGCCGATGTCGCGCAGCATCTGTTCGGCGGCGGGGCGGATGTCGATCTCGGCGCCGGTCACGCCCAGCGCGGTCATCAGCGCCCAGGCGTTGGATTTCGTCCCCTCGGACGTGGCGAACCCCGGCATGGTGAAGGCCAGAATCCCTGTGCGCGGCAGCTCCAGCCGGTCGAAGGCGCGACAGGCGACCAGCAGGGCCTGCGTCGAATCCAGCCCGCCCGAGACGCCGATCACCAGGGCCTTCGCCCCCGTGGCCGTCATCCGCCGCATCAGACCCTGAACCTGGATGTTGAAGGCCTCGAAACAGTCCTGATCCAGACGCGCCGCGTCGTCCGGCACGAAGGGGAAGCGGTCCAGCGGGCGGATCAGGGCGTCGCCCGATCCCTGTCCCGCCTCGAACGGGACTACCGTCGCAGCCTCGCCCTCCAGACGAGCGCAATCGGCGAAGGTGCCGTTGCGCAAACGGTCCAGACCAATGCGGTCCACGTCCACGTCGGCGATGGTCAGATGGCTCTCCAGCGCGAAGCGTTCGCCCTCGGCCAGCCTGGCGCCCAGTTCATGGATGGTCGCTTGCCCGTCCCAGGCCAGGTCGGTCGTCGACTCGCCCCAGCCCGAGGCGGCGAAGACATAGGCCGACAGGGTGCGACCGGACTGGCTGGCGCACAGCAGGGCCCGTTCGTCCGCCTTGCCGATGACGATGTTGGAGGCCGACAGGTTGCACAGGATGCGGGCGCCCGCGAGCGCCGCCCGCGTCGACGGCGGCTGCGGCGCCCAGAAGTCCTCGCAGATCTCGACGGCGAAGACGAAGCCGGGACGGTTGCTCGCCTCGAAGATCAGACCCGGCGCGAAATCGACGCTCTCGCCGTTCAGGACGACCGAATCCTCGCTGCGGCTGGCGGCCGGCGCGAACCAGCGCTTCTCGTAGTATTCGCGGTAGTTGGGCAGATAGGTCTTGGGGACCACGCCCAGCACCTCGCCCCCGCCCAGCACAACGGCGCAGTTGAACAGGGCGTCGCCGTTGCGGATCGGCGCGCCGATCACGGCGACCACCCCCGCCTCGCCTGCGACCTGGGCCAGCCGCGCGATCTGGCGCTCCACCTCTTCCAGCAGGGCCGCCTGCATGTGCAGATCGTCGATGGCGTAGGCGCTCACGGACAGTTCGGGGAAGACCAGCAGGTCCACGCTCGCATCGCCCGCGCGCCGGATCAGCCGCTCATGCTCTTGGGCGTTGGCGGCCGGGTCGGCGACATGGACCACCGGCGTCGCGGCGGCGACACGCACGAAGCCGTGGGTGCGCGGGGCGTGGAAGGAATTGTTCGAAGCCATCAAACCATCCGCTCATCCCGGCGGAGGCCGGGATCCAGTGAGTGCCGCGAGGTGCGACGCCCGATCTCTAAAGACCATCCGGTCAATATAGGGTTGCATGGTGAAGCCAAAGCGCCGGATCCCGGCCTCCGCCGGAATGAGCGGTTTATAGTGACCTGCGAACCGCTGTCGGCTAAGGCTCACCCCATGAGCGATACGCCCAAAAAAGGCTGGTTCCAGCGACTGAGCGCGGGTCTGTCCCGGTCTTCGAAACAGATGACCGAACAGGTCGTCTCGACCTTCGTGAAGGAGCCGCTGTCCGAAGAGGCGCTGGAGCGTCTGGAAGAACACCTGATCGAGAGCGACCTGGGCCCCGCCGCCTCGGCCCGCATCGTCGAGCGTTTCCGCGAGCTGCGCTTCGGCAAGAGCTCCGACGAGCGCGAGATCAAGGAGGCCCTGGCCGAGGCCGTGGCCGCCGAGCTGCTGCCGCGTCAGGCGACCTTTGATCCCCTCAACGGACCCAAGCCCTATGTCGTCCTGTTCGTCGGCGTGAACGGCTCGGGCAAGACCACGACGCTCGGCAAGATCGCCTCGGACCTGACGGCCAGGGGCGCCAGGGTCATGATCGTCGCCGGCGACACCTTCCGCGCCGCCGCCCGCGAACAGCTGAAGGTCTGGGCCGAGCGCGCCGGGGCGCATTTCGAGAGCCGCCGCGACGGCGCCGACGCCGCCGGTCTGGCCTTCGACGCCTACACCAAGGCCAAAGCCGAGGGCTATGACGTGGTCCTGATCGACACCGCCGGACGCCTGCAGAACAAGTCCGCCCTGATGGACGAACTGCTGAAGATCGTCCGGGTGCTCAAGAAGGTCGACGCCGACGCTCCGCACGAGACCCTGCTGGTGCTGGACGCCACCGTGGGCCGCAACGCCCTGGAGCAGGAAAAAATCTTCGGCCGCACGGCCTATGTCTCGGGCGTGGTCATGACCAAGCTGGACGGCACGGCGCGCGGCGGGGTCCTGGTCCCCGTGGCCCAAGCCTCTGACGCCCCGATCAAGCTGATCGGCGTCGGCGAAGGCGTCGACGACCTGCAACCCTTCGACGCGCGCGCGTTTTCCCGATCACTGGTCGGGCTTGAGGACTAGAAGCGTATGAGTGAAGTCGTCGAAACCAAGCGTCCGCAGTGGATCCGTCAGGCTGTCGATTTCGGCGCCCTGATCGCCTTCATGGCCGCCTATTTCATCACCCGCGATATGATCAAGGCGACCTGGGTCCTGGTCATCGCCTCCGCCATCGCCCTGATCGTCGGCTTCGTGCTGGAACGTCGTCTGGCCCCCATGCCCCTGATCACCGGCGGTTTCGCCCTGGTCTTCGGCGCCCTGACCATCCTCACCGACGACGATCTGTTCGTGAAGCTGAAGCTGACGGTGCAGAACGGCCTGCTGGCCGCCGTCCTGCTGGGTTCGATCCCGTTGAAAAAATCGCCGTTCAAGGCCCTGCTCGGCTCGGCCATCAAGGTCACGGATCAGGCCTGGCGCACCCTGACGCTCCGCTATGGCATCTACTTCCTCTGCGTCGCCATCGCCAACGAGGTCTTCCGCAGCCCGGCTGCCGTCACCGCCATCTGGTCGACGCTGAACCTGGGCACGCCCGATCCCAACGGGGTCTGGACCGCCTTCCGCGGCGTCCTGTGGGTCGCGGCCTCCGTCTTTGGCCTGTGCCAGGTGCCGCTGATCATGAAGAACATGATCAAGGACGAAGAGCCCGGCCCGATCTCGCCCGACACCGGCCTATAGGGAACCGTCTGCGTTCTGACGATCTAAGTCATGGCGTCTGCTCGGCGCCCGGGCTTTTCTGCCGGGACCTCAAGTAGCGCGAAGCGCGGCAGGACCAGACAAAATGTCTTCAAACCGTCAGGGTTTCCGTCGTCAAAGCGTAAAGCGCGGCTGTTAGCTGTCACGCCATGTCCGGCCCTCCCGACGCGGCCGGAACGGGGATCAAGACGATGGTCAAGTCAGGCAAACAGGCGAAAATCAAGGGTGGACTGGCGGACTCGCCCAGCCACCTGATGCACCGGGTGCTGCAGCTGGCGCTCGACATCTACGCCGAGGAGGCCGGCCCTGACGGCCTGACCCAGCGCCAGTTCGCGGTTCTGGAAGCGGTGTCGGTCCGCTCCGGCCTGACCCAGACTGATCTGGTCAAGGCCACCGGCATCGACCGCTCGACCCTGGCCGATCTGGTCGCCCGCATGACCGCCAGGGGCCTGCTGGAACGCGAACGTTCGGCGCTCGACGCCCGCGCCAAGGCGGTGCGGCTGTCCGAAGCCGGCCAAGACGCGCTGGCGACCGCCCGCCCCCGCGTCGCCGCCGCCGACAAACGCATCCTGGCCCTGCTGCCCAAGGCCCGGCGCGAGGGGTTCCTCGACCTGTTGACCAGCCTGACCGACGCCGCCGACGCCGCCCCCGAACAGGCGCGCGCTGAAGCCAAGATCGCCAGAAAGGCGGCCAAGGAGGCTCGCAAGGCCGAGAAGGCGACGAAAAAGGCGCTGGACGGCGTCAAGCCGAAAAAGAAAAAGAAGACGGTCAAGGCGGCAGGCGAGACCCTCGCGACCGACGCCGTCGTCATCCCGCTCAAGGACGTGGCGAAGGCCTAGACCCGGATATCCAGCAACGAGCCCGGCCGCTGATAACGGGCGGTCGAGGATGCTTCCTGCGTCTGAACCGAACGAACCGGCGTGTCCGCCCGCGTCTCGACCCGCGCGGCGACGGACGTCGGCGCGCTTACGCCCATGGCGGCGCGGAAAAAGGCCGACTGGGAGGTTCTCAGCGCATGGGCCGCGCCGCCTGCGGGGGGCGGGAAGGCCGGACGGTCTGAAGGAATCGCGGACATGGGCCGACGATCCGCCCAAAGGGTCTAGATATGGTTAACGCGCGATTCACCCTGTTTCGCGCCCGCGGGCTCTAGCGTACCGGCGCCTTCAGCGCGTCCACCAGCTTCTGCAGGTCGGCGTCGGTCAGCACCGGCCCCGAAGACTTGGCGACGATGGTCCCGTAGGCGTCGACCGCAAAGCTCTCGGGCACGCCCGAGACGCCAAGGTCCAGCCCCGCCCGTCCTTCGCGGTCCACCAGCACAAGAGCGTAGGGATCGCCCAGTTCGTCCAGGAAGGCGCGGGTGGCGACAGGATCGTCCTTGTAGGCCACGCCGATGACGTTGACCCCCTCCGCCTTCAACTTTAGCAGCTGCGGGTGCTCCAGTCGGCAGGGCGCGCACCAGCTGGCGAACAGGTTGACGATCATCGGCTTGCCGACCCCCGCCGTCTTCAGATCCAGCCGTTGATCCGTCTCGACGTCGCCTTGCAGGATGGGCAGCACCGTCTGCGGGATCGGCTGGCCGACCAGGGCGTCGGGCTTGTATTCACGTCCCTCGCCCGGCGCGCCGGACAGGGTGTTCAGCTGCACCATCAGGAAGACGCCGAGAGCGACGAGCGCCGCGATCGGGATCAGGGCGAACCAGCGGTTCATTTCCGCGCCTCTTCCAGACGAACCAGCTCGCGCTTCCAGCGTCGGGCGGCGATCAGGGCGCGCAGCGAAAGGACGGCAAGCGCTGCGGCGCTGATGGCCCAGGACGACCAGACGAAGACGCCATAGGGGCTCATGTCGAGATCCGGCACAGGCGGCTCCTTACGCTTCCTGCGCGGCGCGGGCGCGCAGGGACAGCACGCGACGACGGCGCACCTCGGTGCGGATCGAGGTCAGCCAGACGGCCCCGAACAGCATCCCGTAGGCCGCCATCATGGTCAGCAGGGGGGCAAGATAGGCCGGGTCCAGACTGGTCCCGCCCGCACGCAGCAGGGAGGCCGGCTGATGCAGGGTGTTCCACCAGTCGACCGAGAACTTGACGATGGGCAGGTTGATCAACCCGACCAGACCCAGGACCGCGGCGGCGCGCCCCGCCTTGACCTCGTCGTCGATCGACGCGCGCAGGGCCATGTAGCCCAGGTAGAAAAGGAACAGCACCAGCACGCTGGTTAACCGCGCGTCCCACACCCACCAGGTCCCCCACATGGGCTGGCCCCACAGCGAGCCGGTGATCAGGGCCAGAGCCGTCAGCACCGCGCCCGGCAGGGCCGCGGCGCGCGCGGCGGCGTCGGCCAGAGGGTGCCTGAACACCAGGGCGAAGAAGCTGGATACGCCCAGGGCCGCATAGGCGCCAAGCCCCAGGGTCGCGGCAGGGACGTGGACGAACATGATCCGCACCGTGTCGCCCTGCTGATAATCGGCGGGCGCAGCGAAGCTGAGCCAGGTCCCGGCCGCCAACAGGACAACCGCCAGCCCCCACAGCACCGGCGTGACCGGGCGGGTGAAACGCATGAAGCGGTCGGGATTGGCGAGGCCGAACATGGTCCGCCGATTACGCGGCCCGGCAGGGAACGGCAAGCGCCCCCCGCGTATGGCGCTCGGCCGCGATCAGAGCTCGAGCCCGTGTTCGGCGGCCAGAGCCTCCAGCCTGACCATCGGACGCGGTCCCCAGTGGGCGATCACTTCCGAGGCGGCCAGCGAGCCCAGGGCCCCGGCTTTGGCCAGAGACAGGCCGCGCGCCAGACCCAGCAGGACGCCGGCGGCGTACTGGTCGCCCGCGCCCGTGGTGTCGACCACCTTGTCGACCGGGGCGGCGGCGATCTCGACCCGTTCGCCCCCGCGGAAAAGGACCGAGCCCTTTTCGCCGCGCGTCACGGCGGCGACCTCGACGATGCGGCCCAGATGGGCGGCGGCATGGTCGAAGTCCTCGGTCTCGAACAGGGCGTGCAGTTCACCTTCGTTGGCCAGAACGATGTCGGCTGAGGCCTCGATGAAGGCCAGCAGCTCGGCGCGCCAGCGGTGGACGACGAAGCTGTCCGAAAGAGTGATGGCGACCTTGCGGCCCGCGGCGTGAGCCGCAGCGGCGGCGGCCTCGAAGGCGGCGCGGGCCGGGGCCGGATCGAAGAGATAGCCTTCCAGATAGACAATGGCGCTGTCGCCGATCAGCTCGACGTCGATGTCCGCCGTGGTCAGCTGGTTGGCGGCGCCGAGGAAGGTGCACATGGTGCGCTGGGCGTCGGGGGTGACGTTGATCAGGCAGCGGCCGGTGCCGAAGCCCGAACCGGCGCCGCCTTCCAGAACCGGCGTATAAAAGTGGACGCCGGCGGCGCGGATGTCGTGACTGAAGACTTCGCCCAGGGTGTCTTTCGCGACCTTGCCGATATAGGCCGCGCGGCCGCCGAACGAACCGACGCCCGCCACGGTGTTGCCGGCCGACCCGCCCGAGGCTTCGACGCCCGCCGCCATGGCGTCATACAGAGCCGCGCTCTGGGCTTCGTCCACCAGTTGCATCGAGCCGGGCGTCAGGCCCTGGGCTTCAAGGAAGGCGGGGTCGCAGGGGCTCAGCACGTCGACGATGGCGTTGCCGACGGCGCAGACGTCGAAGCGGGCGGGAGCGTTGTTCTGGATCATGCGCGCCCCATAGCGGCACAGGCGTCGCAACGCCAGCGTCGGGCTTTTCGATGACGCCAGAAACAGCCTATGCAGATCGCCCCCAAGGAGCCGCCATCATGACCGAAGTCGCCGTCCTGACCCCCGATCCCGCCGATCCCTCCTATGCCGGGCAATGGCCGGGCGTGCTGGACCGGTTGTCGGAAGCCCTGGCCACAGCGGGGATCAGGGCCCGGCCGACGCCCTGGACCGAACATGTGGAAAGCGCCCACGGCCTGATGGACTATCCCCTGATCCTGCCGCTGATCGTCTGGGGCTACCACCGCGACCACGACGCCTGGATGCAGGCCTGCGCGACATGGGCCGAGGCGGGCACCCCCCTGGCCAATCCCGCCGAGGTGCTGCGCTGGAACTCCGACAAGCGCTATCTGGCCCGACTGGCGGAAGAGGGCGTGGCCATCCCGCCGACCATCTGGACCGACCACGCCAGCCCCGCCGTGGTCGAGGCCGCCTTCGCCGCCACGGGCGCCGGGCAGCTGATCGTCAAGCCGACGGTGTCCGGCGGCGCCTGGCGCACGCTCAAGGTCACGGCCGGCGATTTGCTGGAGGAGGTTCTGTCCGGCGCGCCGACGGGCAACGCCATGATCCAGCCCTTCCTGCCGACCATCGCCACCGAGGGCGAGACCTCCCTGCTCTTCTTCGGCGGCGAACTGAGCCACGTGGTCAACAAGCGCCCGGCCCACGCCGACGAGTTCCGCATCCAGGTGCAGTACGGCGGCCGGTACCAGCGGCTGGATCAGGCCCCCGAGGGCGCCCTGGCCCTGGCCGAACGGACCCTGGCCGCCATCGACGAGCCCCTGCTCTACGCTCGCATCGACATGGTCCCCGACGCCGACGGCCAATGGCTGCTGATGGAGGCCGAACTGATCGAGCCGGACTTCTATCTCGGTTCCGCCGCCGGGGCCGGCGCCCGCTTCGGCCGCGCCGTGGCGGATCGGCTGGGGCTCTAGACCCCCACGAAACTCGCCCGCGACGGGCACAGGTCCGCGATCACGCAGGCCAGACATTTCGGCCGTTGCGCCAGGCAGGTGTAGCGACCGTGCAGGATCAGCCAGTGGTGCGCCTTGGGCAGCCAGACCTCGGGCACGACCTTGTGCAGCTGGGCCTCGACCTTGTCCGGGGTCGCGGCGTTGGCCAGCCCCAGCCGGTGCGAGACACGGAACACGTGGGTGTCCACCGCGATGGCCGGCTCGATCCCCAGTTCGTTCAACACGACGCTGGCCGTCTTGCGCCCCACGCCGGGCAGGGCCTGAAGGTCCGTCCGGTTCAGCGGTACTTCGCCGCCGTGCTGTTCGACCAGCATCCGCGCGGCCGCGATGACGTTCCTCGCCTTGGTGCGATAGAGGCCGATGGAGGCGATCAGCGGGATCAGCCCTTCTTCGCCCAGGGCCAGCATCTTCTGCGGGGTATCGGCCACGGCGAACAGGGCTTTGGTCGCCTTGTTGACCCCCACGTCGGTCGCCTGGGCCGACAGGGCGACGGCCACGACCAGAGTATAGGGATTGACGAAATCCAGCTCGGTCTTCGGGTCCGGCATGATCCCCGACAGGCGCACGAAGATTTCCTCGACCCGGTCCTCATCTGGCGGCCAGCCGATCACGGCCCCGACCGGCGCCTTTTTCGGCGCACGCGACCGCTTGCCCTTTGGCGGGGCCAGGGCGGCGCGGGCGGCTTTCGACGGAGGGCGCGAACGAACAGTCATGGCCCCGGCTTCGCCTTCCCAGGGCGCGGCGTCAACGGCTTCCGGCTTGCTCTCCATCCTGCCATGACCCAAACGGGATGGCGGTACTCGGGGGAGACGCAGACATGATGATCATCAGAACCTGGCTGGCGGGCGCCGTTCTGGCGGCGCTGACGGGGACGCTGGCCGCCAGCCCGGCGACGGCTCATGACCCCTTCGCCGCCTGGCACGGCGCTCCGACGCAGCATCCGGGCACGCCCGCTGAGCCGAAGATCGTCGCCTATCGCGGGGCGGTGCTGTTCGACGGAACCGGCGCGCCGTCACGCTCCGGCCTGACCCTTGTCACCCGAGGCGAGCGCATTCTGGCCATCCAGCCCGACGGCGATACCCTGCCCCCCGCCGCCGAGATGATCGATGTCACAGGCCTCTATGTCCTGCCCGGCCTGATCGACACCCATGTCCATGTCGCCACCCCGCCCGACGCCGAGGCGGCGCGGGCGCAGATGCGACGCTGGCTTTATTCAGGCGTCACCGCCGTGCGCGGCATGGCCGACGACCTGCGCTCGGTCGGCGAGCTGGCGCGTCAGGCCCGGGTCGGCGAAACCCCCTCGCCCGACATCTACTACGCCGCCCTCATGGCGGGCGAAGGCTTCTTCAAGGACCCCCGCACCCAGGCCGTCAGCGCCGGGGCGGTCGCGGGCCGGACCCCCTGGATGCAGGCGATCACCGCCGACACCGACCTGCCGCTGGCGGTGGCCATGGCGCGCGGCACCTCGGCGACCGGCATCAAGATCTACGCCGACCTGCCCGCCGATCTGGTGGTGCGGATCACCGCCGAAGCCCATCGTCAGGGCGTGCCGGTCTGGACCCACGCCATGGTCTATCCGGCCACGCCGCAGGAGGTGATCGCCGCCGGCCCGGACGTCATGTCCCACGCCTGCATCCTGGCCCATCAGGCCCAGGCCCCGGCGGATCGCCCGATCAGCTACGCCAGTCGCACCCCCATTGAACGTGCGCCCTTCCTCAACGGCGACAACCCGGTGGTTCAGGGCCTGCTGGAGCAGATGCGCGACAAGGACATTGTTCTGGACGCCACCGTGCGCGTCTATGCCGAACAGGATCGCGCAGCCGCGGCGCCCGGCGCGCGCCAGCCCATCTGCTCCGGCCCCATGGTCTTCGCCCTGACGCGTCAGGCCTACCGCACCGGCGTCGCCATCTCCGCCGGCACCGACGGCGAAACGCCCGACAGCAATCCCTGGCCCACCCTGATCGAGGAGATGGAGTTGCTGCAGAACTCCGTCGGCATGACGCCTGCCGATGTCCTCGTCGCCGCCACCCGGACCGCCGCGCGAACCGTGAACCAGGCCGATGACATGGGAACCCTCGAAGCCGGCAAGCTGGCCAACTTCATTTTCGTCGCCGTCGACCCCGCAGCCGACGTCGCCAACCTGCGAAAGCTGGTTTTCACCGTGAAGCGCGGCCAACCCTTCCCGCGCGCGGCCTTCCATCCTCCTGCGGACTAGGCCGCGGCGCCGGAGCCACGACTGCGACAAAAAAGCGCGGGGCGCTCTTGTATTCTGGACGGCCCTGTCCATTTTACGCGCCGAAATCGAAGCGAGCTGTCTCCCATGGCCCTCCCCGCCTCTCTGAAGAAGCGCCTCCCCCTGATCGTCGGCGGCGTCGTCGGTATCGCCCTCATCGCCGGAGGCGTGGTCTGGTGGCAAGGCAAGCAGCGTTGGGAAGGCACCGACAACGCCTTCGTCCAGGCGGATACGGTTCTGGTCAGCCCGCGCATCAGCGGCTCGGTGATCGAGGTGCTGGTGAAAGACAATCAGCGCGTCGAGGCCGGTCAGGTCCTGGCCCGTCTGGACGACGCCGACGCCCGCGCCGCCCTGACCCAGGCCCAGGCCAATCTGACGGCCCTGACCGCCGCCGTAGCCAATGTCGACGCTCGCGCCGAACAGGAACAGGCCAATATCGCCGCCCGCGCCGCCGCCGTGACCCAGGCCCAGGCCCAGGCCGGCCTGGCCCGCGCCGAGGTCGACCGCTACGGCAAGCTGGCCGAACAGGGCTGGATATCGCAGCAACGTATCGACACCCAGCGCGCCACGGCCGAGACCGCCCGCGCCTCGGTCGCCCAGGCCCAGGCCGCCCTGACCGCCGAACAGCGTACCGCCGCCGTGCTCGGCTCGACCCGCAACCAGAGCGTCGCCGCCGTCGAACAGGCCCGCGCCCTTGTCGATCAGGCCCAGCTGACCCTGGACCGCACCGTCATCCGTGCGCCCGTCGCCGGGGTCGTCGGCGCGCGCGGCGTCCGCGTCGGCCAGGTGGTGCAGGCCGGCGGACAGATGATGTCCATCGTGCCGCTGCAGGACACCTACGTCGTCGCCAACTTCAAGGAGACCCAGGTCGGCCGCATGCGTCTGGGCCAGACGGTAGAGATCAGGGCCGACGCCTTCCCTGGCCAGGCCATCGTCGGCCGGATCGATAGCTTCGCGCCCGCCACCGGCTCCGAGTTCGCCCTGATCCCGGTAGAGAACGCCACCGGGAATTTCACCAAGATCACCCAGCGCGTCCCGGTCCGCATCGTCGTCGACCGCCGCGCCTCGGGCGAGCCCGTCACCCTGCGCCCCGGCCTGTCGGTCGAGGTGAAGGTCGATCTCAAGAGCCAGGGCGGCGCCGCCTTCGCCGACGCCCACCTGGGCCAGGTTGAAACCGCGTCTCTGGACGCGGCCCGGTGACCGACGCCGCCGTTCCGGCGGGCGCTCCGGCCGACATGACCGCCAAACCGGAGATCAACTGGCCGGTCCTGCTGCTCGGCTTCGCCGGCATGGTCATCGGCCAGTTCATGGCCATCCTGGACATCCAGATCGTCGCCGCCTCCCTGCCCCAGATCCAGGCCGGGGTCGGCGCCTCGGCTGACGAGATCAGCTGGATCCAGACCGCCTATCTGATCCCCGAGGTCGTGATGATCCCCTTGTCGGGATACCTGTCGCGGCTGTGGGGGACGCAGAAGCTCTTCCTCGCCTCCTGCGTCGGCTTCCTGATCATGAGCGTGGCGGTCGGCCTGTCGTCATCGGTCGAGATGATGATCTTCTTCCGCGCGCTGCAGGGCTTCCTCGGCGGGGCCATGATCCCGACCGTTTTCGCCGTGGCCTTCACTGCCTTCCCGCCCGAGAAACGAGTCACCGCCAGCGTCATCATGGGTCTGATCGTGACCCTGGCCCCCACCGTCGGTCCGACCCTGGGCGGCCACCTGACAGAATGGCTCAGCTGGCGCTGGCTCTTCTTCATCAATGTGTTCCCCGGCGTGATCGTGCTGTTCCTGGTCGGCCGGTACGCTCACTTCGACAAGGGCGACGCCAGTCTGGCCAAGGGCTTCGACTGGTGGGGCCTGGGCCTCATGGCCGCCTTCCTGATGAGCCTGCAATTCGTGCTGGAGGAAGGAGCCAAGAACGACTGGTTCGCCGACGACCACATCCTGCTGCTCAGTCTTGTGGCGGCGATCTGCGGCCCGGCCTTCATCTGGCGCTCGTTGAGCTATTTCAACCCGATCGTCGAACTGCGCGCCTTCGCCAACCGCAACTTCGTCGTCGGGGTCATCATGACCTTCATCGTCGGCGCGGCCCTGTTCGGCGGCACCTTCCTGCTGCCTCTGTTTCTCGGACGGGTGCGCGATTACTCGGCGGCCGAGGTCGGCACCACCATGGTGGTCTCCGGTCTGGCCATGTTCGCCACAGCCCCCTTCGCCGGCCGGCTTGTGCGGGCCGTCGACCCGCGCATTCTGATGTTCCTCGGCTTCATGCTGTGCGCCTGGGGCATGTGGGACGCGCGGCTGGTCACCGACGAGTGGGGCTTCTGGGAGTTCGCCGCTGTTCAGGCGGTGCGCGGCTGCGGCGTCATGATCGCCATGATCGCCTCGCAGCAGGTGACCATGTCCACCCTGCCGCCGCACATGGTCAAGAACGCCTCGGGACTGGTCAATCTCAGCCGCAATGTCGGCGGCGCCTTCGGTCTGGCCATCCTCAACACCTCCCTGACCCAGAACACCGCCCTGCACATGGTCGAGCTGACCAGCGCCATCAATCAGTCCGACATCGCCGTCAGGAACATGATCAGCGGCCTGGCCCAGCGCTTCTCGGGCTCCATCGACCCGCAGGCCTCGGCGGTGAAGGCCTTCTACGGCATGCTGCAGAAGCAGGCGACGACCCTGGCCTTCGGCGACGCCTTCGCCCTCCTGGCGGTGGCCTGCGCCTGCGCGGCCTTCGTCACCCTCTTGTCCAAACCCGGCAAGCCGAACCCCTCGGCCGAACCCTCCGAGATGCACTGATGCCGCGCGCGCCCGGTCAGGTCGACGAGCACAAGAGCGCGGCCATTCTTCAGGCCGCCTCGGACCTTTTCATGGAAAAGGGCGCGCAAGCCTCGATGACCGAAATCGCCCGGCGCGCAGGTGTGTCGAAGCAGACCCTCTACAACCGCTTTCCGACCAAGATCGACATCGCCCGGGCCCTGGCCGCCCAGCGCTCGGACGCCATCACCGCGCCGCTAAAGTCCGGAGCCGCGCCGGAAGAGGTGCTGAGCGCCATCGCCGAAACCCTGATCAGCAAGATTTGCCGCGAGGGCAAGGGCGCCTCCCTGCGCGGCGTGGCCCTGATCTCACCGGAAGCGCCCGAACTGGCGCGCGCCATCTATGACGCCGGGCCGGGCGAAAGCGTTCGCCGCATCGCCGCCTGGCTGGCCGAGCAGGACCGGCTGAACCTGCTGTCCGTGCCCGATCCCCTGGCCGCCGCAGAGATGTTTGCTGGCATGGCCCTGGGTCACGGCCACCTGCGCTCGGTTCTGGGCCTGCCCCACCCTCATCCTGACACCGCCTCTGCCCGCGCCCGCGACACGGCCCGTCGCTTCATCCGCGCCTTCGCTCCAGCCTAGACCTCGACGGAAGGCTTGTGGTTTGGCCTCGACGCCGGAACGGCGTAAAGGCGGACACGCCCTGTTCCTGCGGAGTTCCCCCATGCTGATCCACCTGTCGTCCTGGCCCGAGATCGACGCACGCCTGAAGGACGGCGCCGCCCTGTCCAGGACCGTCATCGTGCCGATCGGCTCGAACGAGCAGCATGGCCCGACCGGCCTGCTGGGCACCGACTGGCTCTGCCCCGAAATCATCGCCCATGCCGCCGAAAAGGGCGACGAGCGCCTGATCGTGGCCCCGACCTTCAACATCGGCATGGCCCAGCATCACCTGGCCTTCGCCGGCACCATCAGCCTGCGCCCGTCCACCTTCATGGCCGCCATCACCGACTGGGTGTCGTCGCTGGCCCGTCACGGCTTCGAGCGCATCTATTTCCTCAACGGCCACGGCGGCAACGTCGCCACCATCGAGGCCACCTTCTCGGAAATCTACGCCGAGTGGTCCTTCGTCGAGGAACAGCCCCCCTTCGTGCTGAAGCTGCGCAACTGGTGGGACCTGCCCGGCGTGCACAGGCTGTGCGAGGAGATCTTCCCGGTCGGCCACGGCGCCCACGCCACCCCGTCCGAGATCGCGGTGACCCAGGCCGCCTGTCCCGACCATATCAAGACGGCCGACTACAGCCCGAAAATCGCCCCCAGCGGCCCGATCCGCGACGCCCTCGACTACCGCGCCCGCTTCCCCGACGGCCGCATCGGCTCGGACCCGGCCCAGGCCAGCCCGGAAAAAGGCCAGCGCATCATCGACGCCTCCATCCCGGCGCTGATCCAGGATGTCTCGGCCTTCGCCGCCGAAGTCCTTCCCTGATCTTGAAAAGCCTGTTCTGCTTGCCCGGCAGGCGGAACAGGCCCAGGTTCCGCTCATGAACCCCATTGCTCGCGCCGCCCGCACCGCTCGCGCCGGACAGGAGACCGCCGAGGCCTCGGCCCGGGTCATCGCCCGACGCCTGGCCATCATGGGCGAGGCCGTGGCCGATCCCCTGCGCGCCGACCACGCCGAACTGAGTCGCATGGGGACGGAAAAGGTCGAGGCCCTGACGGCCTCGGCGGGGGCCGTGGCGTCCGGCACGCTCGAGCTGGCCGATCACGGCCGTCGGATCGTCAACCGCGAAGGGCTTGAAGCCTCGGCTCACATGACCCGTCTGGCCAGCGCCGACAGCCTAGCCGGCGCAGCCGCCCTCCAGACCGCCTGGGGCATGGGCGTCTGGTCGCGCGCCCTCTCCGACAGCTGGGATATGGGCGAAGCCCTGCTGAAGCTTCAGGCCAGGGCCCTGTCGCCGATCCACGCCGCCGCCGTGGCCAACGCCAGACGTCTCAAGCCCTGAGCTCAAGTCGCCGTGATGGAACGGCGCCGCGCCGGCCGTGTTGCTAGCGGGTGTCCTTCAAGGAGCCCGACATGGCCGAAGACCCCAGAAAGACCGATCCCCATCCCGGCATGATGGGCGACGGAACCGAAGAGCAGAACCTCAACCAGCCCGGCGACCCGTCCAGGCGGATCACCGAGGACGAGGTTGACGACGCCTTCACCAAGGACCCGAAGATCGTCCCGAAGAAATAATCAGGCCGTACGGATGATCCCGCCCCTGGCCTCGACCGGCCAGGGCGTCAGTTTGCCGCCCGCGCAGGGTCCGCCGACGCAGGCGCCCGACAGGGGCTCGAACACCGCCCCGTGCCAGCCGCACATGATCAGCGACCCGTCAGGCGTCAGATAGCGGTCCAGTTCCATGGCGATGGGAAAGCCCGCGTGCGGACAGCGGTCGACCCAGCCGGCGACCGCCCCATCCTTCTTCACCACAAAGCCGTGGAAGAAGGCCTCGCCGATCTGCAACACGAACCCGCGCGAGCCGGGGTCGGCGATGTCATCTTCCGCGCACAGAGGCACGTTCGGCGGCGTCTTCCAGACGCGCTTGCGCTCTTCGGGCGCGGCTTCAGCAGTATCGGACACTATTCGCGTTCGGGCTTGAGCGGGCGGGTCAGCAGGGCCTCGATCGCCGCGTCCACCGTGGTTTCGCCCGCCAGCACCGCGGCGACGGCTTCGCAGATGGGAGTCTCGACGCCCAGTTTGCGGGTCAGCTCGCGCACGGCGGGCGCGCTTTCATAGCCCTCGGCCACCGAACGCTTGCCGGCCAGGGCCTGTTCAACACTCATGCCCTGACCCAGGGCCAGGCCCAGGCTCATATTGCGCGACTGCGGGCTGGAGCAGGTCAGGACCAGATCGCCCAGACCGCACAGACCGGCGACCGTCTCGGCCTTGCCGCCCATGGCCTGGGCCACGCGGACGATCTCGGCGAAGCCGCGGGTGATGACGGCGGCGTGGGCGCTGCGGCCCAGTTCGCGGCCCTCGACGATGCCGCAGGCGATGGCCAGGACGTTCTTCAGCGCCCCGCCGGTCTCGGCCCCGATCAGGTCATCCGCCAGATAGGGGCGAAAGACCGGCCCCGACAGGGCCGTGGCCAGAGCCGTCGCCATATCCTCATCCTCGCAGGCGATGGTCACGGCGCTGGGCAGACCCCGCGCCACCTCGGCGGCGAAGCTGGGTCCCGACAACACGGCGGGCATGGCTGAGGGAATGGTCTCGGCCAGGACTTCCGTCATCAGTTTCAGCGAGCCGCGCTCGACGCCCTTGGCGCACAGGACGATGGGCAGGCCGGGCCGGGCGTAGGGCGCGAAGGCCTGCAAC
>Ga0247822_10001042_pt1 | contig 16403 bp, 20 predicted proteins | sample 13C_Cellulose_Da_FD_192423 | JGI IMG/M metagenome (GOLD analysis project Ga0247822, IMG submission 192423) | Soil microbial communities from agricultural site in Penn Yan, New York, United States - 13C_Cellulose_Day30 | ecosystem: Environmental > Terrestrial > Soil > Agricultural land | place...
GCGGTGTCGCTGGCGGGGCAGATGTACGAGTCGCGGGACTTCGGCGCGATGCCGATCCTGGCGGACGCGATCGAGGACGCGGGGTGCGCCAGCGACACCGCGGTCCGCGTGCGCCACGCGGGGTCGAACGTCACCGGGCGGAACGGGTTGCCGAAGATGTCGCGGAGTAAGGTGGCGTGAGCGGTCTCCTCTGCTGCTTGATCGCCAAACTGAAATGGGTCGTTTCCGGTCTGCACATGCCCTGCGGCTATCCTAGTTTCGAATGAGACGAACCTCGCAACTTCGAATGCGATGAGGGAGTCTTTTCTTGCAATCGCTCCAGGCGGAGCGGTAGTCATCATGACCGCCTTCAGTAAGTCTCTGAACAGCAACTCGGATCGGGTGCAGGGCAGCGAAGTAGGGTCGTAGTCAGGGAGGGCGGAATTCGCCTGCTCCAATGCTCCGATGTCGCACCTGCTATCAGCGAAAGACTCTGCGGTTTCGACAGCTCTGCGGCAGGCGTCTTCAGTGAGATAGTGCCAGAAACGGCGACAACACCCGCAAGCGAACAATCGTAACTTCCGTTCACACGTCTTGCGACGCTTGAACTTTACCAACATCGGTCTCGGGTCTTCACACGCCAGCCATTCCGCTTCGGTCATGGTGTTACCTCAGGCGTCGAGTTTCTCGCTCGCGTACTTCAGGCTGGCGCGGACGTTGTCGTCCTCGGTCCGCTGTTGCTCGTCGCGCGGCAGGTCGCGGACGCGCGCGGCTCACGCGTCGGGCGGGAAGAGGTCGAACCACTCCTCGGCCTCGCGGATGCGGACGCGCCGCGGGTGGTTGAGGTTCAGCGCGGCGGCGGTCGCGCGGCCGCCCGCGGTGAGTGGCACGACGCGCCACTCCTCGTCCCACGCGAAGTGGTCGGCCCAGCGGTCGGTTCGCGGGTTGTCGAGCGGCACCTCGGCGTCGGTCTGCGGGGTCCGGCACGCGGACGCGGTCGGACTTCCCCAGGTTGCAACTCGGGCACGCGAGCGCGAGGTTGTCGGGCGTGTCCGGGCTGCCGGACGACTGCGGGACGATGTGCTCGATGTGGAACGTGGCGCCCTGGAGCGACTGGTGCATGCGGCAGTACTCGCAGCGGCCGCCGGCGCGGGCGACGACCTGCCGCGTCGTCTCCGCCCACGACTCGCTCACGCCGGGGTCCGCCCGAGGAGCATGAGGGCCTGCGCGCAATAGCGCGATGGACTCGCTCAGTTCCGCGAGCGCCTCCAGCTCCTCGCGCTCGTCGGGGGAGAGTTGGCCGTTGGTGTTGCGGTGCATGAGCGATTGCAGGAGCACGTCGGTCCTGGGCGGGAACCGCATCGCGGCGACCGACTCGACCATCGCTCGCGGGGCTTCGATCACGGGAGACATTCTTCACCTCCGGCGTTCAGCGTACCGTCCGGGTTTCCCCAGTACCAGATCGACGACTCGCGTCTGCGGGTCCGCGGTGTTCGCCCCAAGGGGGCGACCGTCAATAGCCAGGGGTGGAGCGAAGCGCAACCCCTGGACACGGGCGCGATGAGCCTCGTGGCCCCGAAGGGGCTACCATGCGGACAACGGTAGCCCCTTCGGGGCCACGGGATGTTGTCGGGCGTGTCCCAGGGGTTCGCTCGCGGACCGCTCACCCCCTAGACCGGCAAACGTGACTGGGTCGGAAGGGGCGGATTTCGTAGGCTTTGGGTCATCCCCGGAGGCTGGCCCATGAAGACGGCGAAGCTCGCGGAGCCAACGATCACTCGCGACCTGACCCCCGACCGGACCGACTGCCCTTCCTGCGGCCGGCACATGGCCGCCGACTACGCCAACCGCCGGACCCTGCACCCCCTCGACGGCGTCACCCGGTTGAACCTGACCATCCGCCGCTGCCACAACGCCGACTGCGCCGCGTTCAAGAAGCCGTACCGGCCGGAGGCCGAGGGCTCGCTCGCTCTCCCCCGGCACGAGTTCGGGCTCGACGTGGTCGCCCTCATTGGGCGACTGCGGTACGCCGAGCACCGGTCCGTACCCGAGATCCGCACCCACCTCGTCGGGCGCAACTTGTCCGTGTCCGAGCGGACCGTCACCAACCTGCTCGACCGGTACGACGAACTCCTCGCCGTCGCCCTGGCCGACGACCGCCGGCTGCGGAAGGTGCTGGCGGCTCAACAGCAAGTCATCCTGGGCATCGACGGGTTGCAGCCGGACGTCGGTCACGATTTACTGTGGGTCGTCCGGGACGTCCTCAGCGACGAGGTTCTGCTGGCCAGGAGCCTGCTCTTGGCCCGCGACCAGGACCTGGCGGCTCTGCTGCGGCAGGTGAAGCAGAGCTGCCCGGTGCCCATCGCCGGGGTCGTATCCGACGGTCAGCGCTCGATCCGCAGGGCGGTGACCGAGGTGTTCCCCGGGTGCCGTACCAACTCTGCCAGTTCCACTACCTGCGGGACGCGGCCCGGCCGATCTACGAGGCCGACCGGCACGCAAGGTCGGGTTCAAGAAGAAGGTCCGCGGGGTGCGCAGGATCGAGCGGCGGGTCGAGGGCCGCACCGACGCGCAGGCGGAGGTGGTCCGGGGTTACTGCTCGGCGGTCCGTAGCGCCATCACCGACGACGGCCGCCCGTCTCTGGAGGAGTCGGGGTTGAAGCTCCACGCCCGGCTGAGCGCCATCAGCGGCAACCTGGGTCGGGCGGAAGCGAAGGGGGGATACCGGCCGAGTTGACCCGGCTGGGGGCGGTCGTCCGGGGCGCCCTGCGGAGTGCCGGTGGTGCGTTCGCCCCGGTGTACCTGGCGTCCGGGTGGGTGCACCGGGCGGCCCACATCCTCGGTGAGGTCGAGCGCGGCGGGGCGGCGGGGCGGCGGGGCGGCGGAAGCTGAGCGGTCTTCTGGGTGCGATGCGGCGGCACCGGGAATCGGTCGGGACGTTGGGCGGTGCGGTGGACCACTTCCTGAAGGTGAGTCGGAGTTACTGGCCCGGCCTGTTCGCGTGCTACGACGAGCCCGGGCTACCACGGACGAACCACGACCTGGAGCGTGCGTTCGGGAGCCACCGGTACCACGAGCGGCGGGCGACCGGTCGCAAGGGTGCCTCGCCCGCGCTGGTGCTGCGCGGGAGCGCGCGTCTGGTGGCGGGACTGGCGACCCGGCACTGGGAGGTGCCGGTCGCTGAGTTGGCCGGCGCCGACCGGGCGGAGTGGAAGCGGGTGCGGTCCGAGTTGGAGGCGAGACGGGAGCGGAGGGGCGAGCGGAGGCAGTTCCGACGCGACCCGCAGGCGTACCTCAAAGCCCTCGAAAACAAGCTCACCCAGTCACGATTGCCGGCCTAGAAAAAGGGGGACTTCGTCGTCCTCCTCCTGTGGCGCCACCACGTCCGCGGCCGACCGCGGCCTGATCGACGCGACGCCGACCGCGGCGGTGGACGGAACCGGTCTGGAGATCGCCCTTCAAGAAGGCCGGCAGGTCCGGCAGGATCAGGTGTTCCGCCTCGCGGCGGAGGGCGTGGCGGATCCAGCCGTCGTGATCGACGGCCTTCTGCGGCCGCCAGTCGTAGGCGGACACAGCCAGGGCGAATGTCTTCCGCGCGTCCGCCTGCTGGCCGTTCCGGTGCAGGGCCATGGCCAGCACGAGTCGCGGGGTCGGCCCCGGAATCTTGGCCGCCTCGCCCCGCAGCGTGGTGATGGCCTTCTCGAACTGCCCTTGGCGGTACTCAGCCAACCCCTGCACGAACTGGTAGTACGGGTAGTACCCGCCGGCCGTCTTGCGGTCCACCGCCGCGGGTCGCCCGGCGAGCGTCCAGGCGCTCAACGTCATCGGCAACCCCCACGGCATCGACCTGTGCAGCGTGTTCGAGAAACCCCAGGTGCTCTACCTCTCGCTGCCCTCGGCGGTGACCTGGGCGATGCCGACGTTGTTCCGGAGCGCCTGCGTGGCGAACGTGTGCCGGGAGGTGTAGGCCACGAAGTGCTTCAGGTGGGGCAGCTTCGCCCGCAGCCGGCGGAACCGACAGCGGATGTTGTTGCGCTTGAACGGCCGCTGCCCCCGCGGGCCGCGGAAGATCGGCCCCTCCGGGTACTTGGCGACGAGTTCCCGGCACAGCTCGAGGACCGCCGGCGGCAGGTAGACGACCCGCGGCCGCTTGGTCTTCTTTGCGGTCTTGTGCTTGGCGAACACCCAGACGCCGAGGTCCAGGTTGACGTCGGCCGCGGTCACCCGGGCGACCTCGCCCGGCCGGGCACCGGTCTCGAACATGACGCGGACGAACCGCTTGAACGGCTCGTCCCGGATGGCGGCGAGGATCTCCGCTTGCTCCTCGCGGGTGAGCACCCGGTCGCGGCGGCCGCCGGCCTCCTGCTCGACGCCCTTCAGCGGGTTGGGCGTGAGCAGCCCCTGCTTCTCGGCCCACGAGAACGCCCGCCTGACCGCGAGGATGCCGTGCCGCCGGGCCCCCTTCCAGGACGGGTGGGCGTCGAGCCAGCGGGTGACGTGCAGCGGCTTCAGTTCGGCGGCCAGCTTGGTGCCGTACGCCTTGACGAACGACCGGAGGAAGTGCCGGTAGTTGTCGTAGGTCGCCGGCTCGTGGTGCCTCTCGGAGAAGTCGAGGAAGAGCGAGCACAGCTCCTGTGTGCGGAGCTTGTCCGCCTTCGGCAGCTCCTTCAGGTCGGAGCTTATGAGCTTGTAGAAGGCCTCCCAGGCGGCCTTCTCGGTGTCTTCCTTGTTGCCTTTGACCAGCCGGATTTGGCGGTCGTCGAGTTGGACGTACCAGGCGTTCTTCGACGCGCGGTACCAGGGTTCGGGCCGATGCGGCATCTGAGTAAACCTCCCGTGCGGAAACACGGGTGAGCCGGAAGGCTTACTCTTGGGCTTCCGGTCGGCTGGCACCGGCCGGGAGCTTTTTCAACTTCTCTGCCCAGTTCTCTGTCCGGAAGACGATCCGCGGCGTGTGCAGTAACCGCGAAGTACTTGTTTTCCAGGGGTTTTTAAAGTCGGGCTGACAGGATTCGAACCTGCGACCTCTTGGTCCCGAACCGCGCCTGGAGCACCCTGGAAAACGCGCCTAACGCCCACGTTTCCAGGCGGATCCTATCAAACGACCGGTCGTGCGTGAAGTGAAATCTCGTGCGTGGAAACGCCTGGATTTGTGGAGTTTCCACGCCGTTATGTGGAATCCTGTGGGATGACCCGCGGGCGTCAGCGCTGTTGGGCCGGACCCGAGACACGCGCACGCCGCCGACTCCAAAGACTGTGGGACAACCGGACACAGTGTCCGGACGATTTCGTCAGAGAATGGCACCCCGAACCCAATTAGCGCATACCGAGTCACCGCTGACGTGCTTGCTCATTCGACGCCACGGGCACGAGGGAGAAACTCAGTCCTACGACTCGTCGCGAACGCATCAGCGCGTTGGAATGTCGTCGCAGCCCCACGGGCAGGGGTTCATCGCGGCGCAGAGCACGAAGTCCGCGGGGAACGTGGTCGAGTGCGCCGCGCGGCTGATGGTCACGCGGCCCTCTTCGAGCGGCTGCCGCAGCGCCTCCAGGCTGTTGCGGTTGAACTCGGGCAGCTCGTCGAGGAAGAGTACCCCGTGGTGCGCCAGCGAGATCTCGCCCGGCTGCGGGACGCTGCCGCCGCCGACCATGCCGGCCCCGCTGATCGAGTGGTGCGGGCTGCGGAACGGCCGGGTGGTGAGGAGCGACTCGCCCGGCGCGAGCTTGCCGACCGCGGAGTAGACGCGGGTCGTCTCCAGGCTCTCGTCGGGCGTCAGCGACGGGAAGATGGTGGGCACCCGCACGGTGCAATGTCGCGTTCGACCAGTGCTCGGCCTTCACGCGTGAGCCCCCCGCTTCGTGCTCGCGGCACCCAACCGCCGTGCGCCCATGACCAGTACCGACACGACACGCTGTGGGTGGAATCGCTAGTCGTGTCGGATGTTCCGGGGGCGGCGTTCTGAGCGGAGTGAGCGGAAGCACCGTCAGCGGAGACCTGGGAGACGCTCGCGGAGCGGCGGCCGGTGAGGGCGGGGTGAACAATCGCCGCGGCATTACGGGAATCGGCCTTTACACCGCCGCCCAGCGAGGCCATCACTTCCTCCGACGCGCGAACCGGCCGCCCGGCGCGCGTGTCACACCTGTCCAGACCCCAAACCAGGAGGCCGCCTTGAAGCTGACGAAGCCGACCGCTGACACCCGACCCGCCCCGTCACCGGAGACTTCGAACGCATGGCCGCTTCCATCGTCCTGTCCGACCTCGCGTGGTCCACGCCCGACGGCCGCCCGCTCTTCGCCGGCCTCGACCTGACCTTCGGTCCGACCCGAACCGGCCTCGTCGGTCGCAACGGCGTCGGCAAGACCACCCTTCTCCGACTAATCTCCGGCGACATCCGGCCCCGCGTCGGGCGCGTCGCGGTGACTGGCCGGCTGGCCGCCCTCCGCCAGACCGTTCATGCCGCGCCGGGCGAGACGGTCGCCGACCTCTTCGGCGCGACCGGCCCACTGGCCGTACTCCGCCGCGCCGAACGCGGCGCAGCCACCGATGCCGAAATCGCCGACGCCGACTGGACGCTGGAGGCGCGGGTCGCCGTGGCGCTCGGCCGGCTCGGGCTGAGCGTGCCACCCGAGACGCGGCTGGACGCGCTATCGGGCGGGCAGCGGACGCGGGCCGGGCTCGCCGCGCTCGCCTTCGCCGACCCCGACTTCCTCCTGCTCGACGAGCCGACCAACAACCTCGACCGCGACGGCCGCGGGGCCGTCATCGACCTGCTCGCCGGCTGGCGGTCCGGGGCCATAGTCGTCAGCCACGACCGGGAGTTGCTCGACGCGGTGGACGAGATCGTCGAGCTGACCACGCTCGGGGCGACCCGGTACGGCGGCAACTGGACCGAGTACCGCGCGCGGAAGGCCGAAGAACGGGCCGCGGCCCGGCGAGACCTTGCGGACGCCGAGAAGCGGGTCGCCGGCGTCGCCCGCGGCGCGCAGGAAGCCGCCGAACGGCAGGCACGGCGGAGCGGGGCGGGTCGCCGGCAGGGGCTGAAGGGCGGGATGCCGCGGATCGTCCTCGGCACCCTGAAGGACCGCGCCGAGGACACCACCGGCGGGAACGCCCGGCTCGCCGAGCGCCGGCGCGAAGAGGCCGAGGGGCAGGCGGCCACCGCCCGCGAGAAGGTCGAGGTGCTGCAGCCGTTTACCGTCCGGCTCCCCCCGACGCGCTTGCCGGTGGGCAAGGCGGTGCTGAGGGTGGATAGGGCGACGGTCGGGTACGAGCCGGGACGACCGGTCGTCCGCGACCTGTCGTTCACGGTAATCGGGCCGGAGCGGGTAGCGGTAACGGGGCCGAACGGGTCCGGGAAGACCACGCTGTTGTCACTCGTGACCGGGACGTTGAGCCCGTGGGCCGGGACAGTCGAGGTGATGACGGACTTCGCCGTGCTCGACCAGCGGGTGAGCGTCCTCGACCCGGCGGCCTCGATCTGCGACAACTTCCGCACCCTCAACCCGGGGGCGGACGAGCAGACGTGCCGGTCGGCGTTGGCGAAGTTCATGTTCCGGGCCGACGCGGCGCTCCAGATCGTTTTGACGATCAGCGGCGGGCAACTGCTCCGGGCCGGGCTGGCGTGCGTGCTCGGGGTGGCGCCGCCCCCGTTCCTGATCCTCGACGAGCCGACGAACCACCTGGACGTCGATTCGGTCGAGGCGGTCGAGTCCGGGCTGCGGGCGTACGACGGCGCGCTGCTGGTGGTGAGCCACGACGAGCGGTTCCTGGCGGCCGTCGGGGTCACGCGCCGGCTTGAGCTGTGACGCGTGGCTCCCACTTGCCTCCGCCGCCCATCGGCGGACAATCCCTTTCTCGCCCCTCTCACCGAGGACCCACACCATGCACGACGAATCCCACGTCCAGCCGCCGATCACCCGCCGCGAGTTCGCGGTAACGAGCTCGCCGCCGGGTTCGCACTCTCGACCCGGCCGGTCGCCGCCGAGACTATCACTACCGACACCAAGGGCCTGACCGCGGGCGAGGTGAAGGTCCCGGTCAAGGGCGGTGAAATCCCCGCCTACCGAGCCGCCCCGGACAAGGGCGGGCCGTTCCCGACCGTGCTCGTCGTGCAGGAGATCTTCGGCGTCCACGAGCACATCAAGGACGTCTGCCGGCGGCTGGCCAAGTTCGGATACCTGGCCGTCGCGCCCGAGTTGTACGCCCGCGAGGGCGACGTGTCCAAGCTGGAGCGGGACGAGATCTTCAAGGTCGTCGCCAAGGTGCCCACGCCCAGGTGATGGGCGATCTCGACGCGGCGGTCGCGTGGGCGAAGAAGGACGGCAACGGCGACACCTCCAAGCTGGGCATCACCGGGTTCTGCTGGGGCGGGCGCATCGTGTGGCTGTACGCGGTCCACAGCAAGGACATCAAGGCCGGGGTGGCTTGGTATGGGCGGCTGTCCGGCACCGGTAAGGCGACCGAGCTGCAGCCGAGGTACCCGATCGACCTGGCGAAGGATGTCAAGGCGCCGGTGCTCGGGCTGTACGGGGAGGAGGACGCCGGCATCCCGGTCAAGGACGTGGAGGCCATGCGGGAGGCTCTGAAGAAGGCGGGCAAAACGGCGAGCGAGATCGTCGTATACCCGAAGGCCCCGCACGCGTTCTTCGCCGACTATCGGCCGAGCTACCGGAAGGAGCCGGCCGAGGACGGGTGGAAGCGGATGCTGGCGTGGTTCAAGAAGCACGGCGTCGCCTGACCCGCGTCGGCACCTCCTGGCCGCTCCTCTCCACCGTCCCGTTACCTCGCGTTCGGGCGCAGGTTCGGGAGGAACGCGGCCAACAGGCCGATTAGCGGGAGGAACGCGCAGACGCGGTAGACGTACCCGATGCTCGTCCGGTCGGCCAGCCAGCCCAGCGCCGCCGCGCCGACGCCGCCCATCCCGAACGCGAATCCGAAGAACAGCCCGGCCACCATCCCCACCCGGCTGGGCAACAGCTCCTGCGCGTACACCATGATGGCCGAGAACGCGGACGCCAGGATGAGCCCGATCGGGACTGTCTGCACCGTCGTCCAGAACAGGTTCGCGTGCGCAGGGCCAGTGTGAACGGGAGCACTCCGAGGATCGAGCCCCAGATCACCGCCTTGAACCCGACCCGGTCGCCGACCGGCCCGCCCAGGAACGTCCCGGCCGCGACCGCCCCGAGGAACACGAACAGCCTCAGTTGGGCGTCCGCCACGCCGCCCCCGAACGTGTCGATCAGGTACAGCGTGTAGTAACTCGTCAGGCTCGCCAGGTAGAAGTACTTCGAAAAGATCAGGCACAGGAGGACGCCGACCGCGAGCGCCGCCCGCCGGGGCGACACGGGGGAGGGCAGCGCAGCAGCCTTCTTCGCCGCCCGCTCGGCCAGGTGCGCCCGGTACCAGCCCCCGACGCGGAACAGAAGGACCATCGCGGCGACGGCCGCGACCGAGAACCAGGCGAGGCTGCCCTGGCCCCACCGGACCACGACGAACGCGGCCAGCAGCGGTCCGAGGGCCGACCCGCCGTTGCCGCCGACCTGGAACAGCGACTGGGCCAGCCCGTGCCGCCCGCCGGACGCCAGCCGGGCCATCCGCGACGCCTCCGGGTGGAACACCGCCGACCCGACCCCGACCAGCGCGGCCGCGAGCAGGATGAGCGGGAAGGTGTTCGCCGCCGACAGGAGCAAGAGGCCGGAGAGCGTGACGCCCATCCCGACGGCCAGCGAGTACGGGAGAGGCCGGCGGTCGGTGTACAACCCGACCAGCGGCTGGAGGAGCGAGGCGGTGAGCTGGAACGCCAGGGTGATCAGCCCGATCTGGGTGAAGGTGAGCGCGTAGCTCTCCTTCAGCACCGGGTAGACGGCCGCGATCAGTGACTGGATGGTGTCGTGGAGCAGGTGCGACACGCTCAGCGCCACCAGCACCGCGAACGCCGTCCCCGACCCGCGGCCCGGCCTCTCAGCTCCGCTCGACCCCACCGTCGCCTCCTCGGGGCATCTCCGCGCCCGCACACTTCGTCCCCACGGCCGCGGGTCGCGCCCGCGGCCAGACGAGCAGCATCACTCCGACCACCACCAGTGCGGCGGCCGGCCCGGTCCGCCCCGTTACCGCCTCCCCGGCGACGGCCCACCCGAGCAGGACGGCGACCACCGGGTTGACGAACGCGTACGTCCCGACCAGAGCCGGTGAGGTGACCGACAGGAGCCAGTTGTACGCCGGCAGTGCCACCGCCGCGACGGCCACGAGGTACGCCAGCGCGGCGACCGACCGCCACGACACGGCGCCTGGGTCGAACCGCCCGCCCTCGCCGAGAACCAGTCCGAGGGCGACCATCATCACCCCGCCGACGAGCATCTGCATCACCGCCGTCAGTGCCGGGGACGCGTGCAGGCCGGCGTACCGGTTGAACAGCGAACCGACCGCCCACGCGACCGCCGCGCCGAGTAGGACCGCGGCCCCGACCGCGTCGATGCCGCCTGGCGCCGACAGCACGGCCACCCCGGCCACCCCGAGCCCGACGCCGAGCACCTCGACCAGTCGCGGCCCCATCCGCCCGCCGTAGGCCCAGTCGAGAAGCAGCAGCCACGCCGGGAGGGTGGCGATGACGAGCGCGGCCGCCCCGGACGGGACCGCCTGCTCGGCCCACGTCACCCCGCCGTTGCCGAGCACGAAGAGCGGGATCGCCCCGATCGCGGCGTTCCGCCAATGCCGCGCGGTCGGCCGCGGGAGGCCGGACGGCACCCCGAGCGCGTACAGCACGGCCCCGGCGGCGAGGAACCGCGCGCCGGCCATCAGGAAGGGCGGTAGGGTGTCGATCGCCAGCCGGATGGCGAGGTAGGTCGAGCCCCACAGCACGTAGATGGCGGCGAACGCCAGCAGCAGCTTGAGCCGCGACGGCGCCGGCGACTCGATCCCCATCACTCCCCCGCTCGCGTGATTCGTCCGAGCGGGAGGATACCCGCGCCCCGCACTGGTCTTACTCCGAGCCGGGCCCGGCGCGACGCGGGACGCCCGCGGCCCGAGCGTCGTTCAGCGCGAGCGCGAGCCCCGCCCGGTCGGACAGCCCGCGCGGCGTGAACCCGAGCGTCGCCCCGGCCGCGTCCCCGAACAGGCACTCGATGTGCGTCCGCATGTCCGTCGCGACGAGTAGCGGTTCCAGGACGTGCCGCGTGTACTCCAGGTCATCGGGGTCGAGCGTCGGGCCTGCGCACCCCGCGCGGGCCATCACCCGCCCCTCCTGGGCCATCAACCCTCGCAGCGTCCGGGCGTGCCCGTGCTCGTGGACGTGCGCCACGCGGTGCAGCGAGGTCAGCACCTGCTCGCGGACCAACCGCTCGGACGGCTCCTCACTGACCCACAGCGTGCCGGTCACCCAGTCGATGTAACTTTGACCGGGCGGGGCGGCGCGGCGAGCCGCTCGGCGTGCTTGCACGCGAACCGGTTGGTCCACCCGCCGCCGACGTCGTCGCACACCACGAGCGCCACCCGGTACGTCCCGGGCGCGTCCCGCAGCGTCGGCTCCACCGCTCGCACGGCCGCCTCGCCGATGGCGACCGCGCCGAGGGCGAGTAGCGCATCGAGGAATCCGCCCACGTGCTCTTTCGCCATCGGGTTCATCGACAGCGTCGGCAACTTCACCCGCTGCGTCTCGTGGTCGATGGTCATGTGCAGGTACGCCTTGAACCGCTTCAGGTCGCGCGGCCGGCGGTACAACTCCCGCTGTTCGGCGAGGAGCGGGACGTAGGTGAGTTGCATTGCGTGCGTCCTCTGCCCTTAGCGCCCCGCCCGCATCCGCCGGAGCAGGTGCCAGGCGAAGTGGTCGCCGTACTTGTGCTGGAGTTCCGGCCGGCGCCAGTCTTCGCCGGTGACGACGCCCCGGCACCCCGCCGCCCCGCACCGGCACGCCATCGGCTCGGCGTCGTGGTCGATCGTGCCGTAGTCGAGCGTCAACTCCTCGCCGGCCGCCACGTCTCGCATGGCCACGAACACGATCTGCCCCTGCACCCCGACGTTCGGTTCGCACGAGTGGTTCAGGAACATCATCACCCCCTCGAACTCGTCGGCCGAGAGTGGGGCGAGGTACAGGTCGTCGGTGACCTGCATGTCGGCGTCGTTCACCACGTCCTTGTGCCTCTCCAGGGTCGTCCGGTCGACCAGGTGCCCGCCCTTGACGCACACGACCTTGCCGCGGGCAATCGGCGCGGCCGCGTACAGGCCCCGCCCCGCGATGCCGCTGGGCTTCACGGTCGTCTTCGGCGAGCGGTAGGACGCGATCGGCATAGGGGGCCTCCGGCGTGTTCGTGACCGGGTGCGGACACCCGCCAACCCGCTCCGGTTCGCGCTCAGCCCGGCGGGTCGCTCGGCGTGGGGCGGTCGAGCGAGAACGAACAACGAGCCGTGGGTGGCGATGGTGGGCGGCGCGAGGAACGTCGTCAAGAGTCCAAGCGGACCTTTGGCCGGGCGGGACCCGACCGACACGGCGGGGGCTGCGCCGGGTCTACCCGAGGTGACAGCTCCGTTCTCGCGTCGCCAGGCCGAACGGATTCGGGTGGACGGTTCACGAAAGGCCGCTATTCTGTCGAATAGTTTACTAGGAAACCGAAATGCCCGACGTCAGCCCGCTCGACGCCCACATTGGGTTCTGGCTCCGGTTCGTGTCCAACCACGTGTCCCATGCCTTCCAGCGGAAGGTCGAGGCCCACGGAGTGACCGTCGCCGAGTGGGTAGTGCTCCGCCAGCTCCTCGCGCTCGGGGAGGTGCCGCCGAGCCGGCTGGCCGAGGAGATGGGCATGACCCGCGGCGGCGTGTCGAAGCTCGTCGATCGGCTGCATGCCAAGAAGCTGGTGATCCGCTCCGCGGGCGGCGACGACAGGCGGTTCCAGTCGGTCGGGCTGACGGCCGCGGGAAGGAGGCTGGTGCCGAAGCTCGCGGCGCTGGCGGACAAGAACGACTCCGAGTTCTTCGGGCACCTGTCGGACGAGCAGCGAGATCAACTCGCGGACCTGCTGAAGGATTTAGTGCGGCGGCGCGGGCTGAAGGGCATTCCCACCCAGTAACCGAGGAGACGAGAATGGGCGCGGTCGCGGTGATAACGGAGTGCAAGGAGCTGTCGCTTCAAGGAAAGATCTCGTTCCCCGAGGTAGCCCGGCGACTGTCGGAGGTCGGAGTTGAGCGGTACCATGTCGATCTCACCCGGGACGAGACCACTTACTACCTGACCTGCGGGGAGTCACACGTGCTCGCCCTGGGCGGCCCGAAGGGCGAGATCGCGGGGCCGTTCGACGCGGGCGCCGTCGAGCGGGCGGTGCGGGCGAGCCAGCGGAGCGAGATCGTCCACCCCGAGTTTCTGGCCCGTATCCGGGCGGCGGGGTGAGTCGGGTACTTCGCTCAGTTGGCCGGGCGGGCAGTTCAGTACATCGGTCGGACCGGCGAGATGCACCGCGAACCGTTCCCGACCCCGAAGGTGTGAATCTTTCCCGCGCGGAACGACATCCCGGAGCCGGCGCTGCGCGTGGCCGAGGGCTCCCGACGCCACCGCCCCCTACAACGACCAGGTCCTCAATCCTCGGGAGGCGAACATGCCGAAGCGGGCGTTGGTTCTGATCGACATCCAGAACGACTACTTCCCCGACGGGAAGTGGACCCTGAGCGGGATCGACTCCGCCGCGGATAACGCGGTGAAGTTGCTGGCGTCCGCGCGCAAGGCCGGCGACCTGGTCGTCCACGTGCGGCACGAGTTCCCGACGGCCGACGCGCCGTTCTTCGCGCCCGCATCGCCGGGGTCACAGATCCACCCGAAGGTCCGCAACCTCGACGGCGAGCCGGTGGTCCTGAAGCACCACGTCAACGCATTCCGCGAGACGGAGCTGAAGGCGATCCTCGACCGGCACGGGGTCGAGGAGGTGGTCATCTGCGGGGCGATGAGCCACATGTGCGTGGACGCGGGGACGCGGGCGGCCGTCGACCTCGGGTACACGTGCGTCGTCGTGCACGACGCCTGCGCCACACGCGACCAGGAGTTCGCGGGCGCGGTCGTCCCGGCCGCCCAGGTGCACGCCGCCTTCATGGCCGCCCTCCAGTTCGGGTACGCCAGACTGGTATCCACGGACGAGTACCTCGCGGCGCACGCCTGACGGCGCGGCCGAACCTCAGGCCGCCCCGGCCGGCTTCTGGCCGGTGGCGTCGAAGTACGCCTGCCGCACCCGGTCCAGCACGACGGCGTCTTCCGTCACCCGGTCGGCGATGACCGGGCCGCCGAACACGTACCACGCGGACAGGGCGAGCGGCAGGAGGGCGGTCGCGAAGACGGCCCCGATCAGCAGCGTGACAGCGAGGCCGACCTCCTCGGTGCCCATCACGCGGCGGGTCTCGAGGATTGCCGACACCCAGAGGCCGGCGAGCAGGAGCGCACCCGCCGCACCGACCCAGACGAAGCGGTCGCGGAACCGCCGGTGCCGGTCGCAGACGGTGACCACGACGAGCGTGGTCGGCGGCTCCTTCGGCTCTAGTCCGGGCACAGGGGCCGGGCGGGGTCGGGTGAGGTAGCCGACGGCCGCTCCGATCCCGGCCAGGATCCCCGTGAGCAATTCCCACAGCACGAGCGGGAGCATGATCACGGCGATGACGCCGGAGACGGGATCGTCGCCCGTCGGCGTCGGGGACAGGTCCGTACCGCCACCGGAGCTCCGGTTCCTTTCGGGTTCGCGGTTCACCTCCCGCCACTCGACTGTCGCGGTGGCGGGCGCGCCGCAGTACATGCACACCATCGGCGGCGGGGCGGTGTTATTCCGGCGGACGATCAACTCGGGCATCCCGACATTCCTCGTGGGCGGATTCACCGGTATCGACCGGCGGGGAGGCCCGGCGTGAGTCACCTTCCGCCGGCCAGGTCGATGAAGGTGCCGGTGGCGTAGGACGCCTCGTCGGACAGCAGCCACAGGATCGCGGCCGCGACCTCCTCCGGCCGCCCGCCCCGCTTCATCGGGACGAACGCCTTGACGCGGTCCACCCGGCCCGGCTCCCCGCCGCTGGCGTGGATGTCGGTGTAGATGAACCCGGGCCGCACCGCGTTCACCCGGATCCCTTCCTCGGCCACTTCTTTCGACAGACCGAGGGTGAGCGCGTCGATCGCGCCCTTGGCCGCGGCGTAGTCCACGTACTCGCCCGGAGCCCCGACGCGGGCCGCGACCGAGGACACGTTCACGATGGAGCCGCCGGAGCCGCCCCGCCGGGTGGACATGCGGCGGACCGCCTCCCTGCAGCAGAGGAACGAGCCGGTGACGTTGGCCGCGAACACCCGGGCGATCCGCCCGGCGTCCATCTCCTCCACCCGCGTCTGCCTCTCCAGGATGCCGGCGTTGTTTACCAGCGCGGTGACCCGCCCCAGCTCGCGGTCCACCGCCTCGAACAGGCGGACGACGTCGGCCTCGACGGCCACGTCGGCCTGCACCGCAACGGCTTTCGCTCCGGCATTCCGGCAGTCGGCGACGACCTGGTCTGCCGCTTCCCGGTTCGCCCGGTAGTTCACGCACACCGCGTACCCACGGTCCGACGCAAGCCGGCACGTGGCGGCCCCGATCCCGCGCGACCCGCCCGTCACGATCACGACCTTGCTCATCCCCGTCGATCCCTCCGCGTTCAAGTCTGCACCCTGCGCCGGCCGATACTACTCACTTCGCAACGCGGCGGGGTACGGACAAGAATACTCACACACATCCCCGGCGGTGTAGGGAGTGGACCCAGGAGGTCGGCATGAAGCCCCGGTTGAGCGTCCTCACCCTGTGCGTCGACGACCTGGAGCGGGCCGTTCGGTTCTACCGGGCCCTCGGCCTGGACACACCGGGCATCACCGGGCAGGAGTTCGAGCACGGTGCGGTCGCGTTCTTCGACCTGCAACCCGGGCTGAAGCTGGCGGTGTGGCCGCGCAAGAGCCTGTCGCACGACTCCGGCCTGCCGCTCGGGCGGCCGAGAGCGACCGAGATGTCGCTCGCGCACAACGTGTCGTCCCGAAGATGTGGACGCGGTGATGAAGCAGGCGGCCGAGGCCGGTGCGACCGTCGTGAAGGCCGCGCAGAAGACGTTCTGGGGCGGGTACGCCGGGTACTTCCAGGACCCCGACGGGCACCTGTGGGAGGTTGGGTTCAACCCGCAGATGCTCCCGTCGGACTGAGCCGACTCGCAACGAGGATCGATCGCATGACACGCGTCCGGGTCGAGAGCTTCTCAATCTCCGTCGACGGGTTCGGCGCGGGGGCCGACCAGAGCCTGGAGAACCCGCTCGGGGTGGGCGGCAAACGCCTCCACGGGTGGGCGTTCACCACCCGCACGTTCCGGCAGATGTTCGGCCAGGACGGCGGTGACACCGGCGTGGACGACCGGTTCGCCGCCCGGGGCTTCGAGAACGTCAGGGCGTGGGTGCTGG
>Ga0247822_10001043_pt1 | contig 16392 bp, 8 predicted proteins | sample 13C_Cellulose_Da_FD_192423 | JGI IMG/M metagenome (GOLD analysis project Ga0247822, IMG submission 192423) | Soil microbial communities from agricultural site in Penn Yan, New York, United States - 13C_Cellulose_Day30 | ecosystem: Environmental > Terrestrial > Soil > Agricultural land | place...
GCCGACGGCGAGGACGAGCGCGCGCAGGATGCGCCGTGGATCGGCGTCTCGCCGTCCGAGCTGAACCGGGACGGGTGGTCGGGCTATCACCCGTGTCACTGCTTCAACAACACCGAGAACGGCCAGCTCGGGGATGGCTGCGGTCAGATCAACGTCTTCGAGGTGATCGCCGAGTCGTCGGGGCCGCGGTGGGGCAACCGCGACATCATCAGCACCGGCATCCGCTCGTACCAGGTCGGCTCGCTCGGCGGCGTCACCTGCGGCATCGAGTCGTGCAGCATCGACCGCTTCCCGGCCGACGCCGACCTCGTCGACGTGAACAGCCTGACGGCGATGGCGCAGGGCGCCGTCATCGACGCCGACGATCGGGCGATGGCCGCGGGGCCGGCGTGGCGCCGCGCCCGCGACGATCGCTTCTACCTGTTCCTGCTCGACGAGCGCTCGCGCACGGTCCAGGTCGCGGTGATCCACCCCGGCAACATCCCGCCGGCCGCGCAGGCGATCGTCCCCGCGCTGCCCAACGTGATTCCGCGCAGCGTGGTCGACGGCTTCGTGGACCTGCGCCTGCCGCAGTGAGCCTGGGGATCGGGTCGAGATCTGCAGCGATTCCGGGCTGTTGTAAAAAGAAAGGCGACCGCGTCGATCGGCGCGCGAGCCGATCGTCGGGTTGGTGACGGAGCCGGCTGGCGCCGGCCTTCCTCTCATCCCACGGTCAGGAGTCGACGATGCGTTTCATGATCATGCACAAGAACGATGCGAACACCGAGGCCGGGAACCCGCCCCCGATGGAGGTCGTCCACAAGATGGGCGCGTTCATCGGCGAGTACGCCCAGTCGGGTCGGCTCATCGACGGCGCCGGGCTCGGCGCGAGCCGGACGCGCACCCGCCTGGTGTTCCGCGACGGCCAGAGCACGACCACGCACGGGCCCTATCGCGGCGAGCACGAGCTGCCGGCGGCGACGCTGCTGCTCAAGGTGCGCACCCGCGAGGAGGCGCTCGGCTGGGCCGAGCGCTACGGCAAGATCCTCGGCGACGGCGAGCTCGAGCTCGGCAAGGTCAACGAGCCGTGGGACATCGGCGTGATGCCGCCGCCCGATCCGCTGCCGCCGCTGCAGGTGCTGCTGATCGACAAGGCCGACCAGGCCACCGAGGCCGGCGGGCGCAGCCCGCAGCAGAAGGCCGCGATCTCTCGGCTCAAGACCGAGATGACCAAGGCCGGCGTCCTGGTCTCGTCGCTGAAGCTGCAGCCGAGCAGCCGAGGCAAGCGCCTGCGCTTCACCAGCAACGACCTGCGCGTGCTCGACGGGCCGTTCGCCGAGTCGAAGGAGCTCATCGGCGGCTTCGCGGTCCTCGAGCTGTCCGGCATGGACGAGGCGATCGAGCTGTGCCGGCGCTACGCCGAGATCCTCGGCGGCACGCTGGAGATCGACGTGCGGCTCGTCGACCAGAGCGACGACGAGGCGTGAGCCGTCCGGACCCGGTCAGCCGCCGGCCACGCCGGGCAGCGGGATCAGCAGCTCGGCCATGCGGGCCGGGTTGCGGATCGACAGGGCGGCCAGCTCGGCGAGCGCGGGCGAGGCGAGGGCCGGGTCGTCGCGCAGGGCGGCGAGGCGCAGGCGCGCGGCGGCGGCGGTGAGGCGCATGCCGGCGGCGGCGGCGGCGGTGGCCGCCTGCTCGAGCAGCGGGATCGCCAGATCGTGACGGCCGCGCGCGCACGCGGCGCCGGCGCGCAGGACCGGTGCCCAGGTCCGGGCGACCGCGCTGGGCTCGCCGGCCAGGCGCCGGGCGTGGCGCTCGGCGACGCGCGGGGCCGGATCGCCGGCGAGGGCGAGGCGGCCGCGCAGGTAGTCGTGCTGCATGCGGATGCTGGCGACCCGCAGCAGCAGCGAGCGCTCGAGGCGCGCGAAGGCGTCGTCGAGCTGGGCCCGGTCGGCCGGCGCGCGGGTGTACAGCGCGGTCTCGCCGCGGGCGACCAGCTCGTGGAAGTGCTGGACGTGGAAGCCGACGCTCGACGGCACCCAGGTCGCGCGGTCGAGGTCGCGGATGGCCTCGGCGGGATCGTCGAAGGCGAGCCACATCGGCACCGAGACCCGGCGCAGCGTCGACTCGAGGTACTGGTCGCCGCGCTGGCGTGCCTCGGCGAGGTAATCGTCGTAGCGGACGCGCATCGCCCCGTAGTCGCCGATGAAGCGCATCGCGAACATCGCGAACAGCAGCATCGACGCCCGCTCCCAGTTGCTGCCCGGGGCGCGGCGCAGCCAGCCCTCGCCGGTGGTGGCGCCGTCCAGCGCCGCGGCGGCGTCGCCGCGGAAGTAGGCGAGCATCGCGTGGGAGAACGCGATCTCGCCGAGCCGATAGGGATCGCGGGTGTCGCCGGCGAGGGCGGTGGCCTGCGCGATCAGCCGCTCGGCGCGGGCGAAGTGGGCGTGGGTCGCCTGGTGATCGGCCTCGAGGATGAGCGCGGAGAAGATCGGGCTGGGGTAGCCGAGGCGGAGCGCGAGCAGGAGGTGGCGAGCCTGGAAGTCGGCGCCGCGGATCGGCTCGACCTTGGCCAGGCCCTGGGCGGCGATGCGCAGCACGTCGAGTCGCAGCAGCTCGGCCTCGGGGATCTCGTGGCGCTGGCGCTCGCGGAAGCCGAGGCCGCGCAGGCGCAGCTGCAGGCGGTGGCGCACCAGCGACAGCAGCGCGCGCCGCGGCGTCGCCGGCGCCTGGACGCCGATCTGCGCGAGCAGCCGGTCGAGGACCTCGAGCCCGGGGGTGAGGCGCCCGCTGATCAGCAGCTGCTCGGCGGCGCGGCTCTGGCACTCGAGCCGGGTGCGATCGTCGGCGCCCTCGGTGGCCTCGAGGTAGACGTCGGCGGCCTCGGCGCAGCGGCCGGCGGCGACCAGGGCGGCGCCGAGCTGGAGCAGGAGCGGCCGGCGCTCGTCGCGCGTGCGCTCGACCAGCGCGAGCGCGGTGCGCCACATCTCGGCGGCCTGATCGAAGGCGTGGGCGTCGAGGCTGCGGCGGGCCGCCTCCTCGGCGTAGGGCGCGGCGCGCTCGGCGCGGCCGGCCAGCTGGAAGTGGCGGAGCAGGAGCTGCGGATCGCGCGGCTCGCCGCTCGACTCGATCGCGGTGGCCAGCCGGCCGTGCAGCTCGGCGCGGGCATCGGGCGCGAGGCGCGCCGCCACCGACTCGCGGATGCGGTCGTGGTAGGGCTCGAGGGTCAGGCGACCACCGCGGTGCGCCTCGCGCACCAGCGTCGCCGCCCGCAGCGACGCCGCCGCCCGCCGCACCTCGGCGGGCGCCAGCCGGCAGGCCGCCGCCGCCACCTCGGCGCCGATCGGCGCGCCGGCGACGCAGATCGCCTCGAGCAGCTGGCGCGCGTCGGACCGCAGCAGGCCGATGCGGGTCCACAGCGCGTCCTCGAACGTGGTGGTCGCGCTGCCGCCGGCGGTGCCGACGTGGCGGATCATCTCGGCCAGGAACATCGGGTGGCCGGCGGCGTCGCGGGCGATGCGGGCGACGTCGGCGTCTGGCGTCGACGCGGGCAGCATGTGCTCGGCGAGGGCGCGGCTCTCGTCGCCGGTGAGCGGCCCGAGCGTGGTGTGGTGGACGACCACGCCGGCAAGCCGGGCCGGGTCGGGCGCGACGCGGGCGGTGGCGACGACCAGCAGCCGGGGCGCCCCGGCGCCGCGCAGCAGCTCGGCCAGCAAGAGGAAGCTGTCGGGATCGGCCCAGTGCAGGTCGTCGATCGTGATCAGCACCGGCCGGGTCGCGGTGAGGGCGTGGAGCAGCGCGCGCAGCTCGGCGAAGCTGCGGCGACGTCGCTCGTGGGGCTCGAGCCGATCATCGCGCTGGACCGGCGCCGAGGCGATCGCCTCGATGCGCTGGAACACCGGGAACAAACGGATCAGCAGGTCGGGGCGGGGCGGCAGCAGCGCGGCCAGCGTGGCCGGCGGCAAGGCGGCGAGGTGCTGGACCAGCTCGTCGACGACCGAGTCGAGCGCCTGGTAGGGCACCGACTCGCGCTCGTAGCAGCGGCCGCGCAGGACCAGCAGCGCGGCCTCGTCGCCGCGGGCGCGGGTGACCAGCTGCGCGGCCAGCTCCGACTTGCCGATGCCCGACTCGCCGAGGATCAGGTGGACCAGCGGCGCCGCGCGAGCGGCGGCGAGCGACGCGGTCAGCGCGTCGAGCTCGCGGGCGCGTCCGACGAAGACGCGGCGACCGACCGGGATCGACGCGCTGGCCCGCGGGGTGGCGTCGAGCCCGAGCCGGCGCGCGACCGCGACCGCGTCGGGGCGCTCCGACGGCTCGATCCGCAGGAGCTCGCGGCACAGCTGGGCCAGGTCGGCGGGCGCGCCGGGCGCCAGCGACTCCGGCGGCACCGGCTCGACCTGCTGCTTGTCGATCAGGATCTGCATCGGGTGGCCGACGTGCGGGACCCGGCCGGTCAGGGCCTCGTAGAGCATGACCCCGACCGCGTACCAGTCGCTCGCCTCGGTCAGCGGCCGCCCCACCGCCTGCTCGGGCGACATGTACTCGATGGTGCCGACCGCGTGCGCCTCGCTCGACTGCTGGCCGGGATCGACCGCGGTGATCAGCCCGAAGTCGAGGAGCACGACCCGGCCCTCGGGCGTGACCATCACGTTCGACGGCTTGAGATCGCGGTGGATCAGGCCGGCGTCGTGCAGCGCGCGCAGCCCGGTGACCAGCTGCTGCAGCGCGCCGCGGATCGCGGCCGGATCGCGGCCGACGTGCTCGAGGAAGTGGTGGCCGTGGACCAGCTCCATCGTGAAGAACCAGTGGTCGCCGTCGCGCACCAGCTCGCGCAGCGAGACCAGGTTCGGGTGCTCGGTCGCCTGCAGGGCCCGGAACTCGCGCTTGAACCGGGTCACGGTGTCGGCGTCGACCCGGGCCAGGGTCTTGAGCGCGATCAGCTCGCCCTGGCCGAGGTCGAACGCCTCGAACACCTCGCCCATGCCGCCGGCGCCGATGCGGCGCCGCAGCTCGAACCGGTCGGCCAGCGTGGTCCCCGCCACGAGCATCGCCGTCAGGGTATCCGAGCGCGCCCCGCGGCGTCCACGGCATCGCACCGGCCGGCCCGGGTTCGGGCAAGCTGTGGGGGCCATGTTCGTCATCGAGCTCGTCTACACCGCGGACCTGGACCGCATCGACGCGTGCATGAAGGAGCACGTCGCCTTCCTCGACCAGCACTACGCGGCCGGCACCTTCCTGGTCTCGGGACGCAAGATCCCGCGCGACGGCGGCATCATCCTGGCGGTGGGCGGCGATCGCGCGGCGATCGAGGCGATCGTCCGCCAGGATGCGTTCGTCGCCCGCGGGCTGGCGACGTTCCGCGTCATCGAGTTCCGCGCCAGCCAGCGGGCCGACGACCTCCAGGCGCGGATCGAGCGGGCCGAGGGCCGCGGGTTCGCGCGCCGGGTGCGGTAAGGTCGCGGCGATGCCGGAGCTGCTCGGACTGACGTTCTCGCCGTGGACCGAGAAGGCGCGCTGGGCGCTCGACGCACGCGGCGTCGCCTACGCGTACCGCCAGTACCAGCCGCTGATCGGCGAGCCGGCGCTGCGGGTCAAGCTGCGCCGGTGGAACGGCATCGTCAGCGTCCCGGTCATGACCCTCGACGACGGCCGTGTGCTCACCGACTCGGCGGACATCGCCCGCTGGGCCGACGGCCACGGCCGCGGCCCGACGATGTTCCCGCCGGGCGACGACGCGGCGATCGCCGGCTTCATCGACCTGTCCGATCGCGGGCTGGCCGCCGGGCGCGCGCGCTCGCTGATCGAGCTCAGGGAGGATCTCGACGGCGTGATGGAGATGGTGCCGCGCAACCTGCGCTGGCTGCCCGGCGCGCGGCAGATCGCCCGGGCCGGGCTCGGCCGCACGCTCCGCAAGTACCGCGGCGTCCGCGACGTCGGCGAGGCGCGGGCGGCGCTGGCCGGCGTGCTCGACGAGCTCCGCGCCGCGCTGGCCCGGGCGCCGGCGGGCGAGGGGGCGAAGACCCTGCTCGGCCGGTTCACGTTCGCCGACGTGGCGGTGGCGCAGGTGCTGGCGTACGTCGAGCCACCGGCGTTCGGGCTGCGGCTGGGCGCGTCGACGCGGCGCAGCTTCGTCGACGAGGTCCTGCGCGAGCGCTACGCCGACCTCGTGGCGTGGCGCGACGCGCTGTACGAGGCGTACCGGCCGAAGCCGACGCCGGCGTGAAGAAGGTCTTGTACGCGGTCCGGGCGTCGCCGATCATCGGGGGATGCGTCGGATCGATCGTCGGGACGTGCTCAAGGCCGGGGCGATCGCGTCGCTGGCGATAGGGTGCTCGCGCGGCGGCCGCGACGAGCAGCCGGCGCAGGCGCCGACCCCGACGCCGACCCCGGCGGAGCCGGTGGCGCCGGCCGAGCCGGGCATCGTCCGCGTCGCCAGCGTGAAGACGGCGGTGGAGGGCGGGGTGCTGCCGGCGCTGATCCAGCGATTCGAGCAGCGCTCGCCCTTGCGCGTGCACGTCAGCGTGGGCGTCCAGGTCTACGACACCGCCCGCGCCGGGCAGGTCGATCTGGTCATCTCGCACTACGGTCACCGCGACGCCGAGCAGTTCGTGCTCGACGGGCTCGGCGAGTGGCCGCGGATGATCTTCAGCAACCAGATGGCGCTGTTCGGGCCGCCCGCTGACCCCGCCGGGGTGCGCGGGCTCGAGGACCTCGCCGAGGCGTTCCGGCGGATCGCGGCGACGCGCAGCCCGTACGTGATCAACGATCAGGACGGGGTGCGCTACCTGTCCGAGATCGCCTGGAACGCCAGCGGCCGGCCCGAGCGCACCGGCTGGTGGCTCGATCCCAAGGTCGCCAAGGGCGCCGCGCTGGTGAAGGCGGCGGAGGTCGGAGCCTACGCGCTGTGGGGGCTGACGCCGTTCCTGCGCCTCGACGCCGCCCGTCCGGTCGCGCTCGAGCCGCTGGTCATCGGCGATCCCATGCTGCAGCGGATGATGTGCTCGGTCATCGTGAAGCCGGGAGGGGTTCGGCACTCCAACACCGCCGGCGCGATGGCGTTCCAGACCTTCCTCCTCGATCCCGAGACCCAGGCCGCGATCCGGGCCGTGCGTTATCCGGGCAAGCACGTGGTGAGCTGGGCGCCGGCCGGGCGCAACAACCGGGCGGCCATCCTGCCCAAGGGCTGAGGACGGCGCGTCAGGCCGGCGCGTACGGCTGGCCGTTGTCGCGCACACTGCGGCCGAGGGCGCGGCGGACCGCGCCGCGCGCGGCGGTGTAGCCGGTGAGCACGGCGGCGGCGACGCGATCGCGGGCCGGCGACGCGCCGATCGGACGCGGGGTCAGGCCGAGCCGGCGCAGGCGGGCGTTGCCGCGGTAGAGCAGCTCGCGGCGGCGGGTGGCGTCGGTGTAGTAGGTGAAGCTGATCGTGATCGACGGCTGGTCGCCGTTCTCGACCATGTGCGGGGTGGTCGACGGCATGTAGCCGCCGAGGCCGGGCGCGAGCTCGAACACCCGGGCGCGGCGGCGGAAGTCGTCGCGCCACACCACCTGCTCGCGCGAGTGCTGGTCGTGGAACAGCTCCTGGGCGCGCTCGGACACCACCTCGCGATCGAACGGATCCCAGGTGTAGAGCCGCTTGGTGCCGCGGATCTGGAGGATGATGTTGTGCTCGTGATCGATGTGGAACGGGGTGACCGCGCCCGGCGACGACACGAAGATCCAGCCGGCGCGGTAGCACATGCCGCGATCGCGGGCCTCGATCGCCGGGCGCAGCTCGTCGAGGACCTCGTCGACCAGCCGGCGGTAGGTCGGATCGGCCTGGACGTTGAGCAGCGACATCCACGCCCGGGCGTCGGCGATGCCGGCCAGGGTCTCGGCGGCGCTCTTGCGGTTGGGGTGGAGCAGCGGCGCGTCGGCGAAGCTGGTCCCGGCGGTGGCGTCGTCGGTGTGGGTGCGGACCAGGCGGCGGGCAGCCAGGCGCTTGCCGAGCTCGACCAGGGCGTCGAGCTGGAGCAGCGGGTGCTCGCCGAGGCGATGGGTGACCGCCTGGACCTTCCACGGATCGAAGGAGGGCTCGAGGTCGACGCGCGCGGACATCGCGCCGCGAAGCATAACGCGGCCGCTGGTAGTATCGGCGGCCGTGGGTCTCATCGAGGTCGGCAAGCGCATCGCCCGCCACGCCTGGCGCGTCCCCGGCGTCGGCCAGGTCCTGGCCCTCGACTACGCGCGGACGTTCGCCCGCCGCGCGCCCAACTGCTTCCGCGGGGTCTACGCCAGCTTCGCCGAGGCCGAGCGCGCGGTGCCGCCCGGCGGGCGGGTCGGCTACGACCACGCCGAGCTGGCCGGCCTGTACCGCCACCGCATGGAGAAGGCCAACCAGAGCGACTACGGGGTGCTGTTCTGGCTGCGCGGCATCCTGGCGCCGGGGTCGTTCGTGTTCGACTTCGGCGGCCACGTCGGCGTCAGCTACCACGGCTGGCGGCGCTACCTTGGCTATCCAGAGGGGACGCGCTGGCTGGTCCACGACGTGCCGGCGATCATCAAGGTCGGCGCCGAGCTGGCCGCCGAGCGCGACAGCCCGGGCCTGGCCTTCACCGGCGACGTCGCCGACGGGCGCGGCTGCGACGTCTTCCTCTCCGCCGGCGCGCTGCAGTACGTCGAGGAGCCGCTGCCGTCGATCCTGGCCCGGCTCGGGTCGCGGCCGCGCCACATCATCCTCAACAAGATGCCGCTGTACGACGGCGAGACGTTCTGGACCGTGCAGTCGACCGGGCGCGCGTTCCACGCCTACCGCATCTACAACCGCGCCGAGCTGGTCGACAGCGTGACCGCGCTCGGCTACCGCGTCGTCGACGACTGGGTCAACCGCGAGCAGTCGTGCAAGATCCCGTTCACGCGCGGTCGCGACATCGACGCGTACAGCGGCTACTACTTCGTGCGCGACGACGACGCGTCGCCGCGCAGCCGGTAGACCTCGCCGGCCGGGGCGCGGGCGACCAGGTCGGCGTGAGCGGCGAGCCAGGCGGCCAGCTCGGCATCGGGCGGGCGCTGGTGGACGTGGGCGTAGAAGCGGGCGCCGCGGCCGGCCAGCTCGGCGAGGTGGGCGGCGCCGGCGTCGTCGTTGGTCAGCACCCAGCCGCGGGTGCGCGACAGGTAGAACACGCGCGGATCCTCGCAGTTGTTGACCGTGCGCCAGACCGGATCCCAGCGCGGCGCGCGGGCGCGGACGACCACGAGCGTGCCGGGCGCGGCGACCTCGGCCAGCATCCGGCCGACCACGGTCTCGGGCTCGGGCGGCAGGGTGTGGACGTAGCGCAGGGCGCGCGCGTACAGCAGCGCGGCGACCACCGCGGCGACGGCGACGATCATGCGCCCGCGCGCCGCGCTCGGCCGCTCGAGCTCGGCGACGGCGCGGGCGATCAGCCAGGCGCCGAGCACGGCGTGGGGCAGGTGGTAGTGGGTGCCGTACGGGCCCGACGTGTAGCGCAGCGCGAGCAGCGACAGGACGGCGGCGCCGGCGGCCAGCGCCAGCTCCTCGGCGCCGAGGCGACGGCGCCAGGCCAGGAACAACCCGGCCGGCAGCGCGGCGACCCCGACGCCCCAGATGATCGCGAAGCGGACGAGATCGATCCACGGCCGCGGCGTGGCGATCGCGCTCGCCGCCGGCAGCTTGCTGTCGCCGCCGCTGAGCAGGCCGAAGGTGTTGCCGTAGGCGACGTACAGGCTGCGGGCGTGGAGCAGGAAGGCGATCACGACGGCGACGATCGCGGCCCAGCCCAGCCACAGCGCCGGCCGGCGCAGCGCCGGGCGGTGGGCGATGAGGACCAGCACGCCCTGGGCGATGCCGAGCTCGAGCGTGGTCGGCTTGACCAGCCCGGCCACGGCGGTGGCGACGATCCAGGCGGCGAGGTTCGCGCGCGACGGTCGCTCGAGCCAGGCGACGAACGCGACGAAGCCGATCGTGAAGGCGAGCAACGCCAGCGGGTCGGGCTGGATCGACGTGGCGGCGACCACGGTGCCCTGCAGGCCGAGGGTCGCCAGCAAGGCGACGTAGGCGGCGCGGCCGCCGAAGCGCCGGGCCAGGGCCGCGAACAGGATCGCGGCGGCGAGCGCGGTGCAAGCGAGGGAGAGCAGCTGGCCCGGCCACAGGCTCTCGCCGGTCACGCGCATGGCCAGGGCGATCAGCGTCGGGTACAGCTGCAGCTCGGTCTCGACGTAGCCCGGGCCGTCGCCGCGCCAGTCGATGCGCGGGCGGAGCGGCGCGAAGTCCTCGAAGGCGAGGTTGCGGGCGATCGCCTGGGTGTCGGCCTGGCGCCAGCCCTGCCAGTCGTCGGTGATCGACGCCGGCCGGCGCAGGGCGAGCTGGAGGCCGCACCACGCGACGATCGTCAGCGCCGCCGCCCGCGCCCACCGCCGCGGCTCAGGCATGGTGAGGCGTCACGACTTGCCCGGGGTCAGCGCCGACAGCATCCGGCGCAACAGGCCACCGCCGCTGCGCGGTGGCACCGGCCGCGGGGTGCCGATCGCGCGCACGCCGGTCGGCGGCCGCGGCTCGGGCGGCAGGATCTCGTACTCGCGGGCCAGGGCCTCGAGGGTCTGGAAGATGAACGCGCGCGGGCTGAGCCGCTTGCCGGTGCGGGCCTCGAGCATGGCGACCGCGCGCATGATCAGCAGCGAATGGCCGCCGAGATCGAGGAAGTTGTCGAGGACGTCGATGCGCTCGACCCCGAGCAGCTCGCGCCACACCGCGGCGATCAGCTGCTCGGTCGGCGTGCGCGGCGCGCCGCGGCCGACCGGGGCGTCGCCGGCGGCGACCCCGCCGGGGTCGGGCAAGGCTCGGCGATCGACCTTGCCGCTGGGCGTGAGCGGCAGGCGGTCGAGCGGCACGAACGCGGTCGGGATCATGTAGTCGGGCAGGGCCTCGCGCAGGTGGTCGCGTAGCGCGGCGGCGGCCGGGACGGCGTGGCCGGGACGCGCGACCAGGTAGGCGACCAGGCGCTGGTCGCCGCCAGCGCCGGCGCGCGCCACCACCACGGCCTCGGCGAGCGCGGGGTGGCGGGCGAGCGCGACCTCGATCTCGCCCAGCTCGATGCGATAGCCGCGCACCTTGACCTGGAAGTCGGTGCGGCCGAGGTGCTGGAGGCGGCCGTCGCTGCGCCAGCGGGCCAGATCGCCGGTGCGGTACAGGCGCGGGCCGGGGCGGGTCGAGAACCGGTCGGGCACGAACCGCTCGGCGGTGAGCTCGGGGCGCTGGTGGTAGCCGAGGGTGACGCCGGCGCCGCCGAGGTAAAGCTCGCCGGGGACGCCGATCGGCGCCGGCTCGCCGTGCTCGTCGAGCACCCAGGCGGTGGTGCCGGCGATCGGGTGGCCGATGGTGATCGCGCCCTGGCCGGCCTCGACCCGGCCGCAGGTCGACCACACGGTCGTCTCGGTCGGGCCGTACATGTTCCACAGCTCGCCGGTGCGCTCGAGCAGCGCCTCGGCCAGCTCGGCCGGGAGGGGCTCACCGCCGCACAGGGCCTTGAACGCCGCGCCGCCGCGCCAGCCGGCCTCGAGCAGCATGCGCCAGGTCGCCGGCGTGGCCTGCAGGACGGTGGCGCGGGTGTCCTCGAGCAGGCGGCGCAGCGCGTGGCCGTCGGTGGCCTCGTCGCGGCTGGCCAGCACGATCTCGGCGCCGACGGTCAGCGGCAGCAACAGCTCGAGCACGGCGATGTCGAACGACAGCGTGGTGACCGCGCCCAGTCGATCGCTCGCGGTGAGCCCGGGCCGGGCGCGCATGGCGTCGAGGAACGCGACCACCGCGCGGTGCGGCACCCGCACGCCCTTGGGCCGGCCGGTCGAGCCCGAGGTGTAGATGAGGTAGGCGACGTCGTCGGGGCCGGCCGGGCCGGGCTCGTAGGTCGGCGCGGGGCCGTCAGCGCCGGCGGCGAGGTCGTCGAGTCGGAGCGCGCGGGCCGGCTCGAGGTCGAGGTGGGCGACGTCGCCGTCGCAGACGACCACCCGCGCGCCGGCGTCGGCGAGCATGAAGGTCAGGCGCGGGGCCGGGAAGTCGGGATCGAGCGGCAGGTAGGCGGCGCCGCTGGCCAGCACGCCGAGCAGCGCGGCCAGCATCGCCGGCGAGCGCTGCAGGTGCAGGCCGACCACGTCGCCGGGGCCGACGCCGCGGGCGCGCAGCGCCGCGGTCACCCGCGCGGCCTGGGCGGTCAGCTCGGCGTAGGTGACGGTGGCGCCGCGGTGGCGCACCGCCGGGCGATCGCCGGCGGCGGCGAGCGCGGGCGCGAGCAGCGCGGGCAGGCTGGTCGCCACCGAGGTGAGGGGGGCGTCGCCGGCCGGATCGCTCCACCGGGCCAGCTCGGCGCGCTCGTCGGCCGGCACCGCCAGCAGGGTGCGGACCGGAGCGTCCGGGTTCCGGACGATGGCATCGACCAGGGCCAGGTAGCGCGCGCGCAGCAGCTCGGCGGTGCCCGGCTCGAGGATGTCGGTGTTGTAGTTGAGGCCGCCGACCAGGCCGTCGGCGCCGTCGAGGAACCACAGGGCGAGGTCCTGGGCCGCCGACGGCTGGAACACCGGCAGGTTGTGGTGGGTCAGGTTGCCCCACGTCGCCGGCCGCTGGCGGGCGTCCTGGTACGAGAAGAACGCCTGGTAGATCGGGAACCGGCTCTCGTCGCGGGCGACCGCGAGCACGCGGACCAGGTGCTCGAACGGCACGTCCTGGTAGCCGAACGCGGCCACGGTCTCGGTGCGGACGCCGCGCACCAGCTCGAGGAAGCTGCGGTCGGGGTCGACCTGCAGGCGCAGCGGCAGGGCGTTGACGAAGAAGCCCATCACGGTCTCGAGCTCGGGCAGGTTGCGCCCGCGCACCGGGGTGCCGATCACCAGCTCGCGCTGGCCGGTGGCGCGGTGGAGCAAGAGCGCCCACGCCGACAGCAGCGTCATGAACAGGGTCGCGCCCTCGCGGAGGCCGATCGCGGTCAGCGCGGCGGTGGTCTCGGGCCGCAGCGACAGCCACACGGTGGCGCCGTCGCCGGTCTGGGTGGCCGGGCGGGGATGATCGGTCGGCAGGTCGAGCACGGTCGGCGCGCCGGCCAGGCGGTCGCGCCAGAACGCGAGCTGGCGGGCCAGCTCGGGGCCGGCCATCCAGTCGCGGTGCCAGGCGGCGAAGTCGCCGTAGGTGATCGGCGGCAGCGGCCGGGTCGGCGGCTCGCCGCGCTGGTAGGCGCCGTAGAGCGCGGCCATCTCCTCGTAGAACAAGTCGAACGACCAGCCGTCCCAGATCACGTGGTGCGGCATGAAGAACAGCACGTGATCGTCGGGGGCGAGGCGGTACATGCGGGCGCGGAACAGCGGGCCGCGGGCGAGGTCGAACGGGCGGGCGATCTCGTCGTCGAGGCGCAGGGCCAGCTCGCGCTCGCGGTCGTCGGCGGGCAGCGCCGACAGATCCTCGGCCGGCCACAGGGTCACGGTCAGCTCGGGCAGGACCCGCTGGGCCGGTGCGTCGCCGACCGTGGCGATCACCGTGCGCAGCGCGTCGTGGCGGCGGATCAGCTCGTCGAACGCGCGGCCGAACGCGACCTCGTCGAGCGGGCCGCGCAGCCGGTGGGCCGACGGCACGTTGAACACGGTGCGGCCGAGCTGGAGCTGCTCGAGGTACCAGAGCCGCTGCTGCATCAGCGACAGCGGCGCCGGGCCGGCGTCGGCGCGGCGCGGGATGCGCGGCGGCGCCTCGATCGCGGCCGGGCGGTCGAGCCACGCCGCCAGCGCGGCGACGGTGGGGTGCTCGAACGCGGCGCGCATCGGCACGGTGCGGCCGAGATCGCGGCCGAGCCGCGCGGTCATCTGGGCGGCCAGCAGCGAGTGGCCGCCGAGGGCGAAGAAGTCGTCGTGGATCCCGAGGCGCGGCAGGGCGAGGATGTCGGCGAACGCGCGGGCGACCTTCTCCTCGGTCGGGGTGCGCGGCGCGATCGTCGGGCCGGCGGCGGCCACCGCCGGCCCGCCCGGGGCGGGCAGCGCCTTGCGATCGATCTTGCCGTTGGGGGTCAGCGGCAGGGCGTCGAGCGCGACGTAGCGCGACGGCACCATGTAGTCGGGCAGGGTGCGGGCCAGGTGGGCGCGGAGGACGTCGTCGGCCGGCACCGCGCCGCGGGCGACCAGGTAGGCGATCAGGCGGACGTCGCCGGGGCGATCCTCGCGGGTGGTGACCACCGCCTGGGCGATCGCCGGGTGGCCGGCGAGCGCGGCCTCGATCTCGCCCAGCTCGATGCGGTAGCCGCGCAGCTTGACCTGGAAGTCGGTGCGGCCGAAGTGCTCGAGGCGGCCGTCGGCGCGCCAGCGGCCGAGATCGCCGGTGCGGTAGAGGCGAGCGCCGGGCTCGACGCGGCCGCGATCGGGCACGAACCGCGCGGCGGTCAGCTCGGGGCGATCGAGGTAGCCGCGGGTGACGCCGTCGCCGCCGATGTACAGCTCGCCGATCGCGCCGAGCGGCACCGGCTGGAGATCCTCGTCGAGGACGTGGACGGTGGTGTTGGCGATCGGGCGACCGATGGTGATCGGCTCGCCGGCGACGACGCGGCCGCAGGTCGACCACACGGTGGTCTCGGTCGGGCCGTACAGGTTCCACAGCGCGCCGACCCGGACTAGCAGGGCCGCGGCCAGATCGGGCGGCAGCGCCTCGCCGCCGCACAGGGCGGTGAACGCGGGGTTGCCGCGCCAGTCGGCGGCGAGCAAGAGGCGCCAGGTCGCCGGCGTGGCCTGCATGACGGTGGCGCCGGTGGCCTCGAGGCGGGCGCGCAGCGCGGCCCCGTCGACGGCCTCGTCGCGGGTGGCGAGCACGATCTCGGCGCCGACCACCAGCGGCAGCAGCAGCTCGAGCACCGCGATGTCGAACGACAGCGTGGTGACCGCGAGCAGGACGTCGCTCGCCTGCAGGCCGGGCTCGCGGGCCAGGCTGTGCAGGAGGTTGACGACGGCGGCGTGGGGCACGCGCACGCCCTTGGGCGTGCCGGTCGAGCCCGAGGTGTAGATGACATAGGCGTCGTCGGCGGCGGACCGCGGCGCGGCCGGCGGCGCGGCGCTCGCGGGCAGCGGCTCGTCGAGGCACACGACCGGGGTCGTGCCGATCACCGCGGGCAGGCGGGTGGCGACCGCGCGGGTGGTGACGATCGCCGCCACCCCGGCGTCGGCGACCATGAAGGCGAGGCGCTCGACCGGGAAGCCGGGATCGAGCGGCACGTAGGCGGCGCCGGCGGTGAGCGCGCCGAGCAGCGCCGGCACCAGGTGCTCGTCGCGCTCGGTCATCAGGCCGACGCGATCGCCGGGGCCGACGCCGCGGGCGTGCAGGGCGGCCGCGATCGCGCCGGCGCGCGCGGATAGCTCGCCGTAGGTCGTGGCGCCGGCGGCGGTCCGCACCGCGACGCGATCGGGCGCGCGGCGGGCGGTGGCGGCGATCAGCTCCTCGATGCGGGTGTCGCGCGGGTACGGCGCCTCGGTCTGGTTCCAGCTCGCCAGCAGCCGGCGCTCGTCGGCGGCGCTGACCGGCAGGCGGCCGATCGGCTGGGTCGGCGCGTCGGCGGCGGCGCGCAGCAGCACCTCGAGGCCGGCCAGCCAGCGCGCGACCGTGGCGGCGTCGAACAGGTCGCGGTTGTACTGGCACTCGAGGCGCATGCCGGCGGCGCCGAGGTCGACCGCGTTGATGAACAGCTCGAAGGTCTCGTAGTGGCGCGGGTTGGTGGCCAGGTCGAGGGCCAGGCCGGGCGCGCTGTGGGCCTCGCCCGACAGCGCCTGGTCGATGTTGAAGATGACGCTGATCAGCGGCAGCCGGGCTGGATCGCGGGCGATCGGCAGCACCTGCAGCACGCGGCCGAAGGTGACGTCCTGGTGATCGTAGGCGTCGAGCATGGCGGCGCGGCTGGTCGCCATCAGCTCGGTGAACGGCTGCGTCCGGCTCATGCGGGCGCGGATCGGCAGCATGTTGACGCAGTGGCCGACCAGGCCGGTGAGGCCGGTCGCGGCCTGGCCGGCGGCCGGGATGCCGACGATGACGTCGTCCTGGCCGGTCAGCCGGTGGAGGAGGGCGTCGAAGCCGGCCAGCAGGGTCGCGAACAGGCTGGTGCCGTGGGCGGCGCCGAGCTGGCGGATCGCGGCGACCAGCTCGGCGGGCAGGACGTGATCGTGGCGGCCGGCGGTCTGGGTGCGCAGCGCCGGGCGCGGCCGATCGGTCGGCAGCTCGAGCACCGGCACCGCGCCGGCGAACTGCTCGGTCCACCAGCGCTCGTTGGCGCGGACCTCGGGCGCGTCGGCGCGCGCGGCCTGGTCGAGCGCGTGGTCGGCGAACGACGGCGCCGGCGGCAGCGCGGCGGCGCGGGCGCCGGTGGCGTGGGCGTAGAGCGCGGCCAGCTCCTTGACCAGCACCCAGTA
>Ga0247822_10001045_pt1 | contig 16381 bp, 16 predicted proteins | sample 13C_Cellulose_Da_FD_192423 | JGI IMG/M metagenome (GOLD analysis project Ga0247822, IMG submission 192423) | Soil microbial communities from agricultural site in Penn Yan, New York, United States - 13C_Cellulose_Day30 | ecosystem: Environmental > Terrestrial > Soil > Agricultural land | place...
GACATATGCTCCGATCGTGATCAAAGTGCTCGAATCATTGCGTAAAGAAATTCACGGAATCGTTCACTGCAGTGGTGGTGCTCAAACTAAAGTACTGCATTTTCTTAACGACGGATTGCACGTCGTGAAAGATAACCTCTTTGATGTTCCTGTTCTTTTCAGGCTGATACAGGAAGAGAGCAAGACCGACTGGAAGGAAATGTATAAGGTATTCAACATGGGTCATCGCATGGAATTTTATGTGCCCGCTGCCCATGCGCAAACCATAATCGATATCTCAAAAAGCTTTGGAGTTGATGCCTGCAAGGTCGGCTACGTTGAACGCACAAGCGAAAAGAGCAGCGTCACCATAAAAAGCGAAAAAGGAACTTTCAGCTATCCCTGATAAATATTTGATTCTTAAAAGTGGCTCGGAATCCTCCCTGGAATATCCGACTATCATTTTCTGCTGATGTAAAAAAAGCCGCCCATACGGCGGCTCCAAATTGTCAATTATTTCAGGATCGACCTTGAGATCACCATCTTCTGAATCTCCGTGGTCCCCTCGTAGATCTGCGTGATCTTCGCATCGCGCATCAAACGCTCTACATGGTATTCTTTGACGTAGCCATATCCACCGTGTATCTGGACGGCTTCCGTCGTTACATCCTGTGCTACCTGTGACGCAAACAGTTTTGCCATTGCTGCCGCCTTAACAAAATCCTCGCCCTGATCTTTCAGCCATGCTGCCTGGTGTATCAACAGCCGTGCTGCATCGATCTGGGTGGCCATGTCTGCTAACTTGAATTGTATCGCCTGATGTTCGGCCAGTGCCTTACCAAATGCCTTGCGTTCCTTTGAGTATTTGACGGCGAGTTCATAAGCACCGGCTGCAATGCCCAGCGCCTGGGATGCGATTCCAATCCTTCCTCCGTTTAGTGTTGTCATGGCGAATTGAAAACCAAAGCCATCTTCGCCGATCCGGTTTTGCTTGGGTACCTTCACATCGCTGAACATTAACGAGTGTGTATCGGATCCGCGAATTCCCATTTTATCTTCCTTCTTACCGACGGTAAATCCCGGCATTCCTTTCTCGACGATCAGCGCATTGATGCCCTTGTGCTTTTTGGATGCGTCAGTCTGTGCGATGACAATGTACACGCTGGCAGTGCTTCCGTTCGTGATCCAGTTCTTTGTTCCATTGAGAAGATAATGATCGCCCATATCGATTGCCGTGGTGCGCTGACTGGTGGCATCCGATCCGGCTTCGGGTTCCGACAAGCAAAAGGCGCCTATGCCATGCGTTGCAAGCGGCTTCAGGTATTTTTCCTTTTGCTCCGGCGATCCGAACTTTTCGAGTCCCCAGCACACGAGTGAGTTATTTACAGACATACATACTGAAGCCGAGGCATCAACCTTGGAGATCTCTTCCATGGCCAGCACGTAGGAAATCGTATCCATGCCGCCGCCGTTGTAAGCCGGATCAACCATCATTCCGAGGAATCCCAACTCACCCATCTTTTTTATTTGCTCTGCCGGAAAGCGTTGGTGGGTATCGCGTTCGATTACTCCAGGCAGCAGTTCAGTTTGTGCAAATTCCCTTGCAGCGTCACGGACGGCAAGTTGTTCCTCGGTCAGTTGAAAGTTCATATCCGAAATTTATTGGATTCGACGTAATCACAATGGCAGCTCGTCGAAAACATCAGTACAATTTAGAGCGCCACGTGGTATAACAGAGTCCCGCATATTCCGGACCCCAGATGACTGTTTCTAATTTTCTGCTCTGAGATCATAAGCTAACCGGGGTTAGTTTGTGAATGACGAACACCTGTGTTTAATCCAGTTCTCAGGCACCAGTCTAGAATATGCTAAAAAAGAAGGCCTGCAATTTCTTGCAGGCCTTCATATTGAGTTCTTTTCGATTCAATGCTTAATCCCTTCGACCAAGGAACAGCATCACATAATAAGCCAGCATGGTGATGGCACCAATAGCTGCAACGACGTAAGTCATCGCCGCCCATTTTAAGGCATCTTTTGCCATATCATGTTCCTGCTTGTTAACTATTCCGCGTGCTTCAATCCAAACCAGCGCGCGGCGGCTCGCATCGAATTCTACCGGCAGTGTGATCAGGGCGAAGAGTGCAAACACCGCATAACACGCGATGATCACCAGCAACGCAGTTTTCACTGTAAACAATCCACCGATTGTCATGGCACCGAACATCATCGCCAAAAAGACGATGTTGATCACCTTTGCACTGATGTTCTGAATAGGAACCAATGCGGATCTCAGTTCAAGCATACTGTATGCCTTCGCATGTTGAACAGCGTGACCACATTCGTGAGCAGCAACTGCAGTAGCCGCAGCGTTACGGCCATAGTATACGTCATGACTGAGGTTGACAGTTTTGTTAGCCGGATTATAGTGGTCGGACAGCTGGCCTTCCACCGACATTACCTCCACGTCGTGAATACCGTTATCTGCGAGCATAAGCCTCGCAACGTCCGCTCCTGTTAGATCTTTCGTGAGATGTACCTGTGAATAACGCTGGAATTTGCCTTTCAGACGCGAACTCACGATCCATCCAATAAGCATAAACACTCCAGTTATTACCAATGCTCCAATACCCATAGTACTTAAGTGTTTTAACTTCCATCAAATATGCAAGCTTTGAACCAAAAATGAAAGGACTGCCAAAACGGCATCAAATCGCCATTTTTGCTGGTCGCAGCTTTTTTGATCGATTTCTGCTTCGAATCTGGTCGTAGCAAGCAGGACCCTTGTTGGCGAAGAGATGGGGACCGGATGCCCATTACGTCACTATAACCTCACTATAAGCTCACCATAAGGTCACTGTAACGGTCCATTTTTCCCCTTGCTAACCGCAACTCGTTGACCGCAGATTACCAGAACGTTTACCTATGGATGACATTCTGCCTGAGTAAAAATTTATTGAATCAGAGCCGAAGCGTAACCATTCCGAGAAAATTGACTCCTGCCTGGGGATAGAAATAGGGAACGCCATCGTATCCATAGCCGTTCGAAGCATACTTCACATCAAAGACGTTGTTGATCAGTATGCCGAACTCTAGCTGGCCGAGAGATTTTCCGGTAATCCGGTACGACAATCTGATGTCATTAATGAAATACGGATCCAGCGCAACGGCATTGTTATCGGTGTTGTCGAGATATTGCTTGCCAACATATTTGCTGAGCAGCGATGCCTCGAATGCTGTCACCGGGGACCATGCTAACTGGCTGCCCAATATCCACGACGGAGATAAGATTATTGTGGTGTTTCGGGTTACACTGCTTCCATTGGTATCCGTGAATACGTAGTCCTGGTTTTTGTTCATACTCCAGGTCGCGTTGGCATTGAGTGTAACGTGTTTTGATAATTTGCCCATACCGGATAGTTCAATACCCGTGCGGTAACTACGTCCGATGTTAGCGCGTATTGGGCTACCTACATCGTTTAGCCCTCCCGTTAGCACTAACTGGTTATGATAGTTCATCAGGTAATAGTTTGCCTGCAAGGCATAGTTGGTGCCCTTCTTCTTCCATCCCACTTCAAGATTACCCAGTCGTTCAGCCTCGGGCTTTTCATCTCCATCGAGATAGTCCGTGCGATTTGGTTCGCGATGTGCGATGGCATACGAAGCGTACAGCGCGCTCAAATCGTTCAGCGCATAAGTGACGCCTGCTTTTGGATTGAAGAATGAGAAGTGATCGTCGATGCTGTATGCACTTTGGTCGTTATCAATTCCACCCGAAGTATAGTCAACACCCCGGTACTGGAGATCCAGAAAGGTGGACAGCTTTGGGGTGACCTGATAATTCCATTTAGCATAGATGTTGAAATCTGACTTCTCCGATTCGCCATCGTAGTATACATGTCGGATATCAGCATCCGTGGCGATCCTGGCCCAGATGATTTGCCCGAAATGGCGGGCGTGGTCGTAACGACTGTATGCACCGCCAATGGTGATGTCCATGTTGTCAAGATCCTGGTTGAGTGAGAATGTTGCGCCATAGTAACGATTATCGAGCCAACGGCGGACGATGGCATCAGTTGAGGTGATCGTTTCGTTGCCAATCGTCACATCCTGTAGTCCGAGATCGGCAAAGGACTCGTCCTGTTTATATTGTTCAAAGAATCCGCGGCCATAAGTATAATGCAGGGAAACATTGGCGCTCCAGTTGTTATTCAACTGTTGGGCTACATGCAGCTGGTAGTGGTCCTGGCGATAGTCGTCAACCTCGTTGTCGTAGTAGCGTTCGATGTTACCGTTTTCATCATAGATGGCACCCGAATAGTTGAAGCGCCTGTCGATTGCCATAGTTTCCGCATCCACGCCGTTCCAGGCCTGGTATGTTTGTTCATGGCCACCAAAGGTGATTGCCTTAACAATGGTTTTGTCTCCATAATATCCGCCGCTGATATAATACGAGTTCAGGTCTGAGGTGGCTCTTTCGAGATAACCATCAGATTTGACGTTCGATATCCTCGCATCAAAGGCCCATCGGTTGTTCAGCAGACCAGTTCCTGCTTTAAAAGTGTAACGCTGAGAGCGAAACGACCCTGCTGATGCCGTTGCTTCTGCATATGGTTTGGCAGCAAGTGCGTCGGTCTGAACACTTACAGTTGCACCGAAAGCGCCGGCACCATTTGTAGATGTGCCAACTCCTCTCTGAATTTGAATACTCTGAACCGACGATGCGAGATCCGGAGTATTCACCCAGAAGACACCTTGTGACTCACTGTCGTTGACGGCAATGCCGTTGATGGTAACGTTGATACGCGTTGCGTCACTTCCTCTGATGCGAAGGCCGGTGTATCCGATTCCAGCGCCTGCGTCAGAAGTTGTTACTATTGACGGAGTCCAGTTCAGAATCATGGGAAGATCCTGTCCATAGTTTTGCTTCTGCACCGTCTGCTTACTCACATTCATGAATGTTGTCGGCACTTTGTCGTTTGCCCGCGTTGCATAGATGACAACTTCGTCGGTGAGTACTGCGGCTTCTTCAAGATCGAAGTCCTGTGACTGATTACTTTGGACGGTAATCTTCAGGTCCACCGTAGTGAATCCGAGAAAACGCGCACTCAGAGAATACTCACCAGGAGGAACTCTGGTAAACTGATAGTTGCCGAATTCATCGGCAACGGCATGCCGCCCGAGCTCCTTTAGTTCGAGCGTTGCGCCAGGCAGCGACTGATTGTTGTCGGCTCGCTTCACCTGACCGTTGATTGAATACACTTGCGCGTAAATGATCGTTGACCACAGTAAGACTGCGGTTGTGAGAAATGATTTGAACATGTTTTAATAATGTGGTTAAACCTGCAGCGCACAGGGGAATGCACCCGCGTGTTTTTAACCTTGCCTTCCCTTCGGCCGCATTACCGGCATCAGGTTCATTGGGTATAATCTCAGCCCGTTATTTTAAGGCACCCCTTGTCTTTTGGACAGTACAAAGGTTGCGTGCGGATCTCATAGTCACAAACATTTCGATGCATTTCTTGAGTTTCGAAAAGAAAGTTGACTGCGTAAAGCGAGTGCAACCGTGACATTCAATGGATTTATGCATTTTTACAGTTATGCTTTCTGCAAAAATCAACGGGCATCAATCGCTCGAAATAAATATTGCATCCTCTGCGATAACCATTAACGGCGAGCCGGTTCTTGTAGACATCGTGCCCCTGGGCCCGGACCGGTTTCACATCATTCGCGAGCATAAGAGTTACACTGCCGAGATACTGGAAGTGAATAAGCAGACCAAGACTGTTGCGATCCGCATCAATGGCACCACGCATTCTGTTCAATTAAAAGACAAGTTCGATATGCTTCTGGAACAGTTAGGCATGACGAACGGAAGCGCTGGTCGCCTGAACAACATCAAGGCGCCCATGCCGGGGCTTATCATCGACCTCCGCGTGAGTGCTGGTCAAACGATCCAGCCAGGCGATTCGCTATTAATCCTCGAGGCGATGAAAATGGAGAACATCATTAAGGCATCCGGTGAAGGCACGGTAAAGAGCGTGCTGGTGAAAAAGGGTGATTCGGTTGAAAAGGGCCAGGTTCTGATCGAGTTTTAATATATTGCGGCAGTTTTATTAAAAACTGAATGAAATATAAACGCATCCTCCTCAAACTCAGCGGTGAAGCGCTTCAGGGACGTCAGAAAACCACGAACATCGACACCAACATCCTTGAACAGTATTGTGATGAGATCAAGGCTTTGCGGGAGCAGGGCGTTGAGATCGCAATCGTAATTGGAGGAGGAAATATTTTCAGAGGGGGACAGGCCGAAGCGCTTGGCATTGATCGCGTGCAGGGTGATTACATGGGTATGCTCGCCACGGTGATTAACGCCATGGCTCTGCAAAGTGCGCTCGAACGCCACGGCGTGTATACGCGCCTCATGGCCGGCATTAAGATGGAGCAGGTATGTGAGCCTTTTATTCGCCGGAGGGCTATCCGACACCTTGAAAAGGGAAGGATCGTAATATTCGGTGCAGGCATAGGCAATCCATATTTCACAACTGATTCCACGGCGAGTCTCCGCGCCATAGAAGTGCAGGCCGATGTGGTGCTGAAGGGAACGCGTGTCGACGGTGTGTATACAAAAGATCCTGAGAAATATCCGGATGCGGTGAAGTACAACACGCTTTCATTCCAGGAAGCATACGAAAAGAACCTGAATATTATGGATATGACAGCGTTCACTTTGTGCATGGAGAACAAGTTGCCCATCATTGTATTCGACATGAATCAAAAAGGGAATTTGTTGAAGATCGCGAAGGGTGAAAATGCAGGAACGCTGATCAGCTAACGAAAAGCCTATACGCATACCAGAAACATTTAGTCAATGGAAGAAATCGAATTGTATCTTGAAGAAGCAAAAGATCTGATGACGAAGGCGGTTGCGCACGTCGGCTCTGAACTTACGAAGATCCGGGCGGGGAAGGCTAACCCTGCTATGCTCGATGGCATTGTTGTTTCTTACTATGGAGCTACTACTCCTTTGAACCAGGTGTCATCGCTGACTACGCCCGATGCGCGCACGATCTTCATTAAGCCCTGGGAAAAAGGTATGATTGTCGAGATTGAAAAATCCATTCGCGATGCTAACCTCGGCCTCAACCCACAAAACGACGGGCAGCAGGTAATCATCAACGTTCCTATGTTAACTGAGGAACGCCGGAAGCAGCTCGTTAAGCAGGTTGGTCAGGAATGCGAGCACGGCAAAGTGAGCATCCGCACGGTGCGTAAAGAAACAAACGAACAGCTCAAGAAGATCAAGGGCGCGTCAGAAGACGACGTTAAGAATGCGGAGGAAGAGGTTCAGACCATGACAAATGATTTCATCGCCAGAATCGATGCGCTGATGAAAAAGAAAGAGGTTGAGATCATGACCGTTTAGAGCCCATTCAACCCAGCCAACATTACTGGTACTTCGTTATACCGGTACTTCATAATACTCCAGAGCCCACTCCAGCATAAATCTTACGCGCTCAGGGTTCACTCTGTATACAATCAGTTGTGGATTGTCAATCGAACCCAGGTAATGCTGCAGCAAGCGGTTAGCATTCCATATTTCCTCCAGTAATTTTCTGTCACTCACAACTTCTACTTTGCCGGTAATGCGCACCTGGTTGTGATCTTCATCCAGGTAGCAGAGTTCCACCTTTGGATTGATCTCTATCTCTGCTGTCTTCCCATAACTTTTTAAGTTGGCGACGTAAACAACAAAGCCATCCGTGCGTACAGGCGACACAGGGCGCACACGAGGTTGATCACCATCCATCGTTGACAGCATCGGAAAGCGAACTTTCTTAACTACTTCACCAGCCAGCCTGGGAACGTCGGCGGGGTCAATGGATCGTGGTGCAGGTTTACTCATTGCTTGACGTTAGTTGGAGGATCATCATGCCACCGGCAGAAATATAAATCTACTTAATTGTTCTCCAATGTTCGGTGACCGGGATGTGCATTTGCACATTGATCCATCCTCGATATATTGATAGTGATTTATCATCCCATCATGCGGTTGCTCCTTCTCTTTCTGGTTCTGGCCTCGCTTGTGTTGATCTCCTTTTTCATCTGGGGTGAGGGACTTACCAACATGTTTTCGCTGGAAGGATCAATTGCCTGGCTTCACCGGTACGGAGAATGGGCGTGGGTCGCAGCGATTGCGTTACTGTTGGGTGATTTGTTATTGCCAATTCCCGGTACGCTGGTAATGGCCGCCCTGGGATACATCTATGGTACCTTGATCGGAGGATTGATCGGCGCTGCAGGATCTTTTTTGTCGGGCTCCCTTGGTTATTGGTTATGTCGTCTTGTGGGAGAAAGAGCGGCTGTTCGACTGCTGGGTCAAAAGGATTTTGAACGCGGCCGAAAGCTGTCGGGCCGGATGGGGGGCTGGATCGTTGTTCTATCGCGGTGGTTACCGGTCTTTCCCGAAGTAATTGCGTGTATGGCTGGCCTCACGCGGATGTCTCCGTTGCAATTTCACGCTGCTCTTTTGTGCGGATCTCTCCCGCTCGGAATTGCTTATGCATACATAGGATACACGGGCATCGACCATCCGTGGTTAGCGTTTGCGCTGAGCGCGGGACTTCCGCCCTTGATATGGTTTGTTGTGAGCAGGATCTTTAGCTCCACATTCAAGGAAACCGCTTCTAATTGACAAGTGATAATTACGGAGATCAGTGTCACAAGACACGTGGATGAGTTATAGAAGCAGTATTTCCGGACTTCGCAAATACGAAAAAGGTATAGAGAAGAAGGATCGAGGGTATCGAGAAGTATAGAGGAAGTGTAGAGCAGGTATAGAAAAGTATAGAGCGGATATAGAGAAAGTATAGAGCAGCTATAGAAGCACTATAGGAGATCCATAGAGAATGGCGAGCACGGTTTCACACGTGTCTGACACACACTTATCGAACGAAAAACAGCGTTGAGAAATGCAACGCCCATCCGGAAAGCAAAGAGGCCCTTTTGGGGCCCCTCCAATATTATCAATTGTAAATTGTCAACTTATCAATTAGGTGAGCTGTATCTCCTCCCCCTCACGATTCAGGAATTTATATTCCATGATCGCCATTGAAGTGTCTTTAACAATGTTAACCCATCGCCGGTAGTTAAAATACCACCGTAAGCGCCGTGATATCAGGCCGTGAGTAAAATAAGCATGAAGGTAGGGGTGAACTGCAAGTACGAGATCCTTCTCGTTTTGCTTCACCAGCAGGTGTTCAATGTTCTTTTCGATCAGATCCGAAACGAGAATAGAAGCAGTGATCTTGCCCGTGCCGTTGCAGGTTGGGCACACTTCTTTGGTGGCGATGTTCATTTGAGGACGAACACGCTCACGCGTGATTTGCATCAACCCGAACTTGGACAATGGCAGGACGGTAGACTTTGCTTTGTCTTCCACCATTGCATCGCGCATGATCTTATAGATGGTCTTTTTGTTTTCAGGATTCTTCATGTCGATAAAATCGATCACGATGATTCCCCCCATGTCTCTCAGTCGCAGCTGACGGGCAATTTCCCGGGCAGCTTCTGAGTTCACGGACAATGCCGTTGTTTCCTGGTTCTCTTCACGGTTTGACTTGTTGCCGCTGTTCACGTCGATTACGTGAAGGGCTTCCGTGTGCTCAATGATGAGATAACCTCCGGCGCGCAAGCTTACGGTTTGTCCAAACGCAGATTTGATCTGACGTTCGATTCCGTAGTGTTCGAATATCTTAGCCTTCCCGTTGTAAAGCTTAACGATCTTTTCTTTATCGGGGGCTATGGTGTGGATGTATGTCTTTACATCCTCGAATATCTTTTTGTCGTCGATGTGAATATTATCGAACGACTCGTTCAGCATGTCTCGCAACAGTGACGATGTCTTATCCAGCTCACCGATGATTTTCTCATTCGGATTGATCGAAACAAAACGGCCCATGCCGTCCTCCCAGGTTTTAACCATGGAGCGCAGGTCCCGATCCAATTCGGCAACTTCCTTGCCTTCGGCGACGGTGCGAATAATCACACCGAAGTTTTCAGGTTTGATAGATTGAATGAGGCGTAGCAATCGCTTACGCTCATCGCTGCTGGTGATCTTCTTCGAGACGGAAACGGCGTTAGAGAACGGCACCAGTACGAGGTACCGTCCTGCAAGTGACAATTCACAGGAAAGCCGTGGGCCCTTAGTAGAGATAGGCTCTTTGACAATCTGCACTGGTATAACCTGACCTTTTGACAACTGTTGGGTGATCTTCCCATGTTTGTCAATGTCAGATTCCAGTTTAAACTTGTCCAACTTGGTACCGTTGTACTTCTTTCCGCGGACCAGCTTCGTGAACTTTTGCAGCGAGCTGAACTGTGGGCCTAAGTCAAGGTAGTGAAGGAAGGCATCCTTATCGTAACCTACATCAATGAATGCGGCGTTTAAGCCCTGGACTACCTTTTTAACGGTGCCCAGGTATATATCGCCTACGGTAAATTTGCTTTCTTCCTCTTCGTTGTGAAATTCTACAAGCGTTTTGTCTTTGAGAAGGGCTATACGACATCCGTCCTGAGTGGCACTAATAATTAGTTCATTACTCAAAACAGTAAGCTATTAAAGTAAATAGATGTGTATAGTAAAAAAGCAAAGCAGTTTGGCAACTGCTTCGACTACTTCTTCTTGTGCCTGTTCTTGCGAAGTCTTTTCTTGCGCTTGTGCGTCGCCATTTTGTGCTTCTTTCTCTTTTTTCCGCTTGGCATAATGTAATCTTAAATTTTTTTGCTCCGATGACGGTGAGGCCATGTTTTTTGGAGCGGTTCAACAAATTATTTTAAGTCCTGCAGATACGAATCCACTGTGGCCTGCACGGCCGGATCCTTATCCATGTTTTTTACTTTGACGAACTCTTCCCGAGCCTTCACCTTTTCACCGGTATTCATCAGTGCGATACCAAGAAGCAGATGTCCCTGTGTATGGTTAGGGTTAACTTTTAGAAGGTCATTCAATCTTTCAACGGCGCGTTCGTACTGGCCCGACTGAATGGACAGCATGCCCATATTAAACAGTGCCGGTTCGTGACGCGGATTTTCAGCTATGACTTCCCTTAGCATGGCGATGCCCTGCATAGGGCTGCCTGATCCGAGATAGGTCATCGCTTTGTTTGTCTTTACATCCAGATCACGCGGATTGGCTGCCAACACCTTATCGTAACTTTCTCTTGCCTTCTCCGCGAACGACTGCTGACGTGCCTGATCAACCGCGAACGAATATGCCTGATAGTACTGGTCTCCGGCTTTTTTCCAGCTTTCCGTTGTGTTAAAGAACTTCGCTGCTACTTCAGCAAACCATGCGGAACTATCGTATTTTCCGGCAGTTACGTACAGTTTTGCCAAAGAGTCGGCAAAGATAGCATTTTTTTCATTTGATGCTGACGCCTGAATCTGACGTCTGAAATCAACGATTTTTAATTGAACCGCGCGAGGCACCGACGCATGATTAGGGTCCGCCGATGGAGCGCTGGTAGAGTCCGCCGCATTGCTGCGCAGCGGCGCGTCGTTCTCAACAACTACCTTGGGTAGAAGAAACAGCAACCAAATGATGGCGGCGCTGCCTAGTACGAGGAAAATTCTGGTCCTGAGCATATCAGTTAGGTAGTAAAATCATGCCACCCTCTTTGCCCTGGACAGCAGAAACGTTATTAAGCTGATTTTTCCTGCAATTGTTTAACCTTGTCACTATTCTTGATCTTGTTTACGAAGATCTTCGCAGGCTTAAAGCTGGGTACGAAGTGTTCATCAATCACGAGCGCCGTGTTTCTGGAAATGTTGCGCGCAATTTTTTTCTTCCGCTTCTTGTTGATGAAGCTTCCAAACCCGCGGATATAGATGTTATTTCCGTTCGACATTGAACTCTTCACTACACTGAAGAATGCTTCTACCGATGCTGTAACATCAGCTTTGTCTACACCTGTCTTTTCAGCGATTTCGTTAATAATGTCTGCCTTTGTCACAGTGTTATATTTTAGAGTCGAAAATTTTTCGGGAGGGCAAATTTAAATGCTACCCCCAGATTTAAAAATGAATATTGAAAAAATCTGATAATCAGATAGATGGACAAGCGATATTTCTCCAATAAACTCGCCAAATGGTATGAAATCAACAAACGGCAGCTCCCCTGGAGGGAAACTTCCGATCCGTACCGCATCTGGTTGTCGGAGGTAATTCTGCAACAAACGCGGGTCGCCCAGGGGCTTCCCTACTATTTGAGGTTCATTGAGAAATTTCCGGACGTGGACAAACTCGCCTCAGCGTCTGAACAGGAGGTTTTACGCCTTTGGCAGGGGCTGGGGTACTACAGCAGGGCTAGAAATCTTCATGGATGTGCAAAAGAAATCGTTCAAAATCATGCCTCCCGCTTTCCCCAAACCTTTGCTGAGCTTCGGCAACTACGGGGCATAGGCGACTATACCGCTGCAGCAATAGCCTCCATCTCGTTTGGTCAGCCCGTTGCGGTTGTGGATGGCAATGTATATAGAGTACTGTCGCGGGTATTCGGGCTGGAGCATGATATCGCATCCCCGGCTGGAAAGAAGATCTTTTCCCAGCTGGCAAATGAGCTGGTGTGCACCGATCAACCGGCGATCCATAATCAGGCGGTAATGGAATTTGGTGCCCTGCATTGTACGCCAAGGAATCCAAAATGCGACGACTGCGTTTTCGCCCGCGACTGTTTTGCAGCGCAACGTGGAATGCAGTCTGTGCTGCCCGTTAAGACGAAGCAAAAGCGTGCCCGTAAACGATACTTTTATTATGCAGTGATCCGAAAAGGCACGTCGCTACTGATGAACCAGCGTTCCGAAAAGGACATATGGCAAGGTCTTTACGATTTCGCATTGATTGAGGCTCCGAAGCGATTGGGAGAAGCAAATATTATTGCCCAGGTTAATCAACGATTCGATACCAGTGTTGGTCCACAGGATGTGACCATTTCACAATCTTATAAGCATATCCTGACACACCAGCACATATTTTCCAGATTTATTGTCTTCGAAGCAAAGGCCAGCTTTGGCGTGTCAAAGGGATCACTTAAATTTTATTCGCCAAAGAAAATTGCTGCGTTACCAAAGCCGGCGTTAATCAGCCGTTTTCTTGACGATTACAACATTCTTTAGATTGTTGTAACTTTAACTTTTCCAGACGGATGAAACGCCGTCTAAACCACTAAACAATTCAAAGTTATGTCAGGAGTAAATAAAGTCATTCTCGTGGGCCGTTTAGGGAAAGACCCCGAAGTGAGAAATCTTGAAAATGGAGCTGCCGTTGCCAACTTTACACTGGCGACATCAGAAAGTTATAAGGACAAGACTACAGGCGAAAAGAAAGAGATAACGGAATGGCACAACGTAGTGCTGTGGCGTGGTCTTGCGGAAATTTCGCAGCGCTACCTTCACAAAGGCGACATGGTTTATATCGAGGGCAAGCTTCGGACGCGCTCGTGGGAAAAGGAAGGTGTTACCCGCTACACGACTGAAGTTGTCGCGGATAACATGACGATGCTCTCGACCAAGGGATCCGGAGGCGGTCAGTCTGGTGGTTCGTATGCGCCGGCAAATACATATGCCCCTGCAGCAGCGGGTGGATCTGATAGTTACAGCGCGGCAAATGCGGTCGATTCTGCAGACGATCTGCCGTTCTAAAGTTTCACCTAATTCTGATTTGTGGACGATCCTCCGGGTGTCTTTTTGATTGTTCTGTTTGCGAGTTCGTTTATTGCATTCAGTTCAGTTATTGTGCTTGTAATTCTGTCTGTTGTTTTGGCGGCTGCATTGGCGGCTGCACGCACTGCGCTATACTTTGCGGGCCAGGTCGGGAAAGAACATATCGCATGGACGGCAACAACGTTCGAAGATCGTCACAAGGCTATTCAATTGCTTAACAACGGGCGATTGCTCACTGTAGCCATACAGTTTTATCATACGATTATCAGAGTAATTGCAGTCATGGGGCTGAGTGCACTCAGCCTGATGGCGGCAAATGACAACATCATTCTCGGTGTGATCATCCCTGCGGTACTGGCAATTGTACTAAGTGAAGCCTTTGCGCGACTGTTTGCCCGAAAGTATCCAGTGAAAGCATTGTCAATACTTCATCCGATGATAGTAGCGGTTAAACAGACTATGCTTGGCACCGCCCACCTGCTGGACAGAATGAATCAAAGGTGGCATTTCAGTTTTGGAAATCGGCGAACACCCGAAGAGGCGCTAGCACAGGTTATCGAGTTGGCGGCAGCAGCGGAATCGGAAAGTGAAAAGGAAGTTGTTAAAGGTATTGTCAACTTCGGCGTATTGCGTGTGAGGGACGTGATGAAGCCACGTGAAGCCATCAGTACGATAAATACATCATTCGATTTTAATCAGGTGATTGCTTCTGTCAACGCATGCGGTTATTCGCGTATACCTGTGTTCAACGGATCAATTGATCAGGTCGAAGGCGTTCTTTATACGAAAGATCTGTTGCCTTTCTTTGAGCATGGAAAAGACTTTCCATGGGTGAACATTATCAGGCCGGGATACTTCGTCTCCGCCAATAAGAAGATCGATGCCTTGTTAAAGGATTTCCAGGAGAAGCGCGTTCATATTGCTATCGTCCGCGATGATCAGGGAAGAACCGTCGGACTTATAACGTTGGAAGATCTTATCGAATTGGTCATTCGTGAAATCAACGAGGAAACCGATCAGGTAGAAAGCAAAGGCTTCACGCGCATCGACGATCTCACGTATGTGTTTGGTGGAAAAACCTCCGTTCGGGAAGTGTTCAGGCTAATGGATATTGAACATCCGTTACTCCGAGAACCGACAGAATTTGAATCGCTCGAGGATTTCATTGTTGAAATCAACGACGAGTTGCCGGAAGTGGGAGAGGAACTTAGCTACGATCAGTTTACCTTTGTGGTAGAGGCTGTGGAAAACAAAAGAATCAAAAGAATCAGGGTAAATGTTCATGCACAGGCATAATAGCTTACGTTTCATTGCTCGCATTGTTACGACGCTTAGCTTTGTATTATTAATCGTTCTGCTTAATACCGGATGTCAACGCGAGCATCTACCCAAGCCGTTGGGATATAATCGCCTGTTGCTTCCTGCTCACGACTATCTGCCTCTGCCTGACACGTTCCCCTATACTTTTGAATACTCAAAACATGCACGCCTGCTGAGGGACACATCGCGCATCAGTGAACGTTATTGGGTGGAGATTTATTATCCCGAATTAAAGTCGAACATTCACATCACCTACAAGAGCATTAAGAGTGAAAAGGTACTGCGTGAATTTCTCGATGACTCTTATACACTCACTGCGAAGCATCAGATCAAGGCATATGCCATTAATGAAGTCATCAGTACGACGCCGAGTGGCAAGACAGCCGTGATCGCGGAACTAGAAGGAGAGGTTCCGAGTCAGTTTCAGTTTACCATCACTGATTCGTCAAAGAATTTCATGCGCGGAGCGTTGTACTTTAACACACAGGTCGCAAATGACTCCCTGGCGCCTGCCATTGAATTTATGAAGCGTGACATGATGCAGATCATTAACACGCTTGAATGGAAGAAGATCTGATATAGAACGCTCTGAATAGAGGTTTCTGAACGATGCTCTCTGATGTAGAACTCTCTGAATAGAGCTCTTTAGAAGTACAGCTCTCCGACACAGATAGAACGCTCTGAATAAAGCTCTCTGAACGAGGCTCTCTGAAAAGAATTCAATGAACAAACCAAGCCCCTAATGCGGAGCGCTCTGGAATAGAATGCTCTGAATATAGCTCTCTGAACAAAGCTCTCTGAAAAGAATCCACTGAATAAAGCAAGCTCTCTGATGCAGAGCTCTCTGGGATAGAATGCGCTGAATAAAGCATTCTGAATAGAACTCTCTGAAATGGCTCCCTGAACAATGCTCTCTGATGTAGAACCCTCTGAATAGAGCTCTTCAGAAGTACAGTTCTCCGACACAGCAGGCTATCTGACTAAGAACTTCGAAACTTCGCGGCCGAATCTTTCAGAGTTGTCGTCTTAAACGGAACACATTGGCAAGTTGGTTGAGAATTCATTGAAAAGTACTTCACACCGATCGTGTTCATGTTTTGCTGACCACAGACCTGATCCATTGATGCGCCCGCTTGACATCCGGTAACCTGATCCCTAAATCCTGCACCAGATTCGATGCCTGATCCGGGTGCCCTTGATTCCGATTCATAATTTCGGCTAATAATTTCGACACGTAGAACGCAAAATGCCGTTTATAAACCCTTATCTGTCAGTTGATGCACCTGAAGGCAACTATAGGTTAACAGAAGTTCTTGAACCTTTTAAAGCAAAACACAACCCCAACTTACTTTCCCTATTGTAGC
>Ga0247822_10001046_pt1 | contig 16375 bp, 15 predicted proteins | sample 13C_Cellulose_Da_FD_192423 | JGI IMG/M metagenome (GOLD analysis project Ga0247822, IMG submission 192423) | Soil microbial communities from agricultural site in Penn Yan, New York, United States - 13C_Cellulose_Day30 | ecosystem: Environmental > Terrestrial > Soil > Agricultural land | place...
CGGCGCGACACCGGTGGCCGTCGCCCGCCTCGGCAGCGGGCGGCTGGTCGTCGTCGTCGACGAGTGCCCGCACGACGGCGGGCGCATCTCCGACGGCTTCGTCGACGGCGAGCGGCTGGTGTGCGCGCGCCACGGCTGGGAGCTCGAGGTCGAGGGCGGGCGCTGCCGCCGCGCTACCCCGTGCAAGCTGCGAGAATAAGAAGGAAATGTTGACCACATCCGCGCCGGCGTGCGAGCGTCGCCGAGCGTGGGTTCCATCCTGGTCCACATCGATCTCGATGGCCCCCGGCCCGATCCCTCATCGCTGGCCGCCCTGGCCGTCGCGCGCGCCCTCGCATCGTCGTGGGGCGCGACCCTGTACGCCGCGCTGATCATCCACGAGCCCGGAGAGCGCAGCGCGCCGGACTCGACGGCCCAGGTGATGACGGGCGCACGGATCCCCGGGATCGATCGGCTCGAGGACGAGCTGTCGCGGGCGGGTGCCGACAAGATCGTCGTCGCGGTCACCGATACGCCGGTGCTACCGCTGTGGGGAGCGATCGGGGGAGCGTGGCAGACGGTGCTCGATCACCTGCGCCCGCGCCTGGTCCTGTTCGGTGCGGATGCGCCGTCGGCCATCGAGCTCGGACCGCGGACGGGCGCGCGGATCGGCGGCCGGGTGTTCATGCGCGCGCGTGCGACCGGCGGAGATCTGGTGCAGCTGCGCGATCGCGAGGGTGCGTTCCTGCGCGTAGGCGATAGCGGCGCCGCGGTGGTGCTCGTCGGAGGGCGCGCCCCCGCGCGGCCCGCGCGTGACGAGGACATCGACGTCGTGGTGCTGGTCGCGCCGAGCGGGGCCGATCCGCGGCTCGAGCTCGCGAGCAGCGCGCCCGCCGAGCCCGCGCACGCGCTCGGTGCGGTAGTCGCGCTCGGCGAGGATGCCGCCGCGGATCCCGCGGTGGTCGCCGATGCGGCGCGGCTGGCCGAGCTCGTCGGTGGCCCGGTGCTGCGCTCGACCGGCGGGCGCGCCGACAAGCACGCGGCGAGCTCGGCGCAGCTGTTCATCGGCATCGGCGAGACCAAGGTCGAGCCGTCGGGGTCAAGCAGCGTGATCCGGATCGGCGGCGGGCCCGCGCGCTACGTCGACGGTGCCCTCGCGGAGCCGATCGCGCCTGCGCTCGCGGAGCTCCTGCGCGCACTCGAGGCGAGATCGTGACCGTCGCGATCTGGCTCGGCAGCGCGGTGCCGGTGCGCACGATCCGCTGGCTCGATGGCGCGCTCGCCGCCGCGGCCAAGCTCGGGCCGACGAAGCCGACCGCGATCGTCGCCGGGGACCTCGGGTGGCTCGAGCTCGCGGCGGATCGCGCGCTCCGCGCGAAGGTCGCGTGCATCGGCATCGCGACCGAGCTCTCCCTCGATTACCTCGGCTGGGCGCAGATCGTCATCGCGGCGGCGAAGACGGTCGAGGCCACGACGATCCTCGTCGACGAAGCGAGCCGGCCCGAGCGATTCGCCGAGGTCGCCGCGATCGCCGAGCTGCTCGACGCGGCGCAGCTGACCAACGTGGTGAGCATCGCGCGCGAGGGCGAGGTGGTGCGCGCCACGCGCTCCGCGGGCGGGGAGCTCCAGACGTTCCACGTCCGCGGCGAGGCGGTGATCGGCCTGCGCATCGCCGGTCCCAAGATCGAGGAGTATCCGACCCCGATGCCGTCGGCCGCGATGAAGCGCCTGGATCTCGCGGCGCTCGGCCTCGACGCCAACGTGCTCGCGCATCGCGCGGTGGCGCCGCACGCGCCGCGAGAGCCGCAGCGCACCACCGACCGCGTCGCCGACCTGATCTCCGTCCACGTGTCGGCGCGCGCGCCGCGGACCGGAGCGGCGTAATGGCGCAGGCACGCGTAGCGACGACGGCGCAGGTGTCACCTCGCGTGCAGGTGATCGCCCCCGCGCACCTGGGCGCGACCGCGGTCGCCGTGCTGCGCGCGCGCGGGGTCGACGCGCGCACGGTCGAGACGCCCGACGACAGCGCGCTCGGCGACGACGTGGTCGCGTGGGCGCTCGCGAGCCCTCCGACGCCGGCCGCCACGCTCGCGCTCGGTGCCACGTGCGCGCGTGCCGCCGCGACGGGCCGGCCCGTCTGCTTGCTCGCGCCCGCGCCGCGCGGGACCGGTCGCGTCTCGATCGAGCGCGCCGCCGCCCTCGCCTATCTACGCGCGCACGGCGCCGCGCTCGGCCACGACGTCGATGCGTGGATCGAGGCCGTCGTGCTGCTCGTCAAGCTCGGGCTCCCGCCCGGGCCGGTCACCGCGGTCGTCGCGCCGGCGGGCTCGTGGCTCGAGGCCCAGGCGCTGCTGCTCGCCGCCGACGCCGAAGCGCTGGGGGTGCGTCCGCCTGTGATCGGCGGAGACGAGCCGACCGACGTGGTGCTCTACGATCCCGCGCTCGGCGCGCCGCCGGCGTCGACGCCGGGGCTGCACGTCGCGTGCGCCGCGCGCAGCGAGCTCGCCGACGAGCGCGCGCTGCTGCATGGTGCACGCGCCGCCCTCGGAGCGATCACGCTGCTCGGGCGCGCCGCGGAGCGCATCGCGGTCGGGCTCGGCCCCGCCCCTGACGCCGCTTCCGCGGAGCTCGCGATCGATGCCGACAAGCTGGCGCGCCAGCTCGGCAAGCTCGGGCTCGGTCGCGTCGGCGATCACGAGACCAAGGTGTTGCTCTCGGCGTACGGCGTCCCCATCACGCGCCAGGCGGTCGCGACCACGCCATCGGCGGCCGTCAAGCTCGCCCGTCGCGCCGGGTATCCGGTGGAGCTCAAGCCGTGGGGGCACGACCTCCCGACCGAGCCCGCGGGCTGCCCCGTCGAGAAAGGCGTCGCGAGCGACGCGCTCGTGCGCCACGCGTTCTCCGCCGTGCTCACCGCGGCCGGCAAGCCCGCGAGCAGCGAGGGCTCGGCCGTGATCGTGCGCGAGACGCCGCCCGCCGGCCGCGAGGTCACGGTGTCGCTGCTCGAGCTGCCCTCGCTCGGGTGGACGGTCGTGCTCGATGCACCGGGTGGTGCGATCGCGGCCGCGCCGGCGCCGCTGCGCCTCGTCGATGCCCAGGCCCTCGCGGCGCAGGTCGTGTCCTCGCGCGCAGGTGATGCCGAGCCGGATCGCATCGGGCTCGCGAACCTGCTGCGCCGCGCCTCGCACCTGATCGTCGACGTCGGCCGCTTGCGCAAGCTCGAGCTACCGCGCGTCGTCGTCGGCGGCCGTGGTGCGCGCACGCTCGTGATCGACGCGTTCGCCGAGCTCGGTTAGCGCTGCGCGGTCGCCGACGGCGCACCCTCCGCCGCCTGCAGGATCACGTCGGCGACCTGCCTCGGCTGCGAGAGCATCGGCACGTGGCTGCTCTGCAGCGTCTTCGTGGTCGCCCTGATCTTCGTCGCCATGCTCGTCTGCAGCCCCGGATCGATCATCCGATCGTTGGCCGCGCGCACGTACCACGACGGCTTGGACTTCCACGCCGGCTGCGTGATGCGCACGTCGAACGACTTGAGCGGGATCGGCGCCTGCTTCACCGCGATCAGACGCTGGTCGGCAGCAGGCAGGTCCTGGGCGAAGTTCTTCATCACGTCGTCGGTGCGCAGCGTCGCGAACCCAGCCTTGTCGATGATCGCGGTCTTCTGCCACGCCGGCGGTGGCACCGCCTTGCCGACATCGTTGATCGACTGCTCCGCATCCGGCGCGAACGCGGCGACGTACACGAGCCCGATCACCTTGTCGTTCATCCCGGCCTCGGTGATGACGAAACCGCCGTACGAATGTCCGACGAGGATCACGGGGCCCGGCGCGGCGTCGATCGCTCGCTTGGTCGCGTCGATGTCCTCCGCCGCCGACACCATCGGCTCGTGCACCGCGACCACGGGGTAGCCCTTCGCCAGGAGCAACGGCACGACCTTGTCCCAGCTCGAGCCATCGGCGAACGCACCGTGGACGAGCACGATGGTCGGCTTCGCCGCCGTCTTACCGGCGGGCCTCATCGTCGTCCCCGGCGGTGTGCGCGGTTGCGGAGCCTGCGCCAGGGCCGTGGCGCTCACGACGACGAGCGCCACGGTCATGACGACGCCGTACGTGGCGTACCTGAGAAGTTGCAGCATGGTCGCCTCCTGCCCCTTCGATCAGCATCACGAGTGCCAGCGGGAGCGCCGCGTCGTGGCGCCGCGCCGACGGGCTGACAGCGGCGCACGGTGCGCCGCGGGCACGACGTCCCGCTCGCGCTCTCGCGTCAGCGCCCGGCCGCGAGCTCGAGGTGACGCGCGAGCGAGAGGAGCTGCGCGTGCGTGTTGAGCTCGGGCTCGACGAGCACGCGATCGAGCAGCAGCCCGAGCAAGCGCCCGACGACCGGCCCCGGTGCGAGCCCGAGCTCGTCCATCAGCTGCTTGCCCGTGATCGCGAGGTCCTTCGCGGACAGCGGATGCCGTTCGCGTACGATGCGCTCGGCCTCGGCGACCACGGCGGTGTTCGAGGGGGCGTCCGCGCGCCACAGCGCGATCGCCGCGGGCGCGCGCTCGCGGCCGATCCGCGAGAACAGCGTCCGGATCTCGGGCCCGGTGAGATCGGAGGTCCGGGCAGCGCACGCGACGCTCACGAGCTGCGCCGCGAAGTCGCTCTCGTCGTTGCTGACCTTGAGCGCCCGCAGCTGAGCGGCGACGAGCGGAACGAGCTCGCCCGCGGGATAGCGGGGGTTCGCGCCCGGATCCCCGAGCTCGACGAGCAGCGCCGCGAGCCGCAGCGCTAGCCGCGCCGTCGCGAGGCGGTCTTCGTTCGCGGGCAGCGCTTCCAGGTGCGCGGCGTCCACGCGCGCGAGCCAGGCCTCGACGGCCGCGGCGCGCCCACCTCGAACCTGGCCCCAGCGCCCGAGCGCGGCCTCGAGCTCCGGGTGGACGAGCCGCACGATCCCCGTGCGCTCCGCGATCGCCAGCCCGCGTGACGGCTGGCGCGCGGCGAGCAGCTTCTCCAGCTCGTCGGAGACTCGCTCCTTGCTGACCTTCGCCAGCGATGGAAGCGCCGGGGGGATGCCGCGCTCCGTCTCGGGATCGAGCTCGAACTCGAGCACCGCGGCGAACCGCACCGCGCGCATCACGCGCAGCCCGTCCTCGCTGAAGCGCGCGACCGCGTCGCGATAGACATCGCCGGTGGGCCCGACCGCGCGCAGCACGCGCTCCTCGAGATCGACGAGCCCTTTGTACGGATCGATCAGCTGATCGCCGGCCGGGTCGTAGGCCATCGCGTTGACGCGGAAGTCGCGGCGCGCGAGATCGTCGACGAGCGGGACACCGAACGTGACGTGATCCGGACGCCGCGCGTCGGTGTACGCGCCCTCACCGCGATACGTGGTCACCTCGACGTGCGAGGCCTCGCCGCGCCCGGTCACGATCGTCACCGTGCCGTGCTGGAGGCCGGTCGGGATGGTCCGCTTGAACAGCGCGAGCACCTGCTCGGGGTGCGCGCTGGTGGCGACGTCCCAGTCGCCCGGGTCGCGCCCGAGCAGCGCGTCGCGCACCGCACCGCCCACGGTGACCGCCTGATGTCCCGCGCGCGCGAGCGTCGCGCACACCTCGCGGACGTTGGCCGGCACCGCCGCGGCCAACCGCTGACGTGCCTCCGCATCTACCTCCGCGCCGCCTTCGGCGCCACTGCGCGCCCGACCGCCGTCGGGCTTGCCATCACTCACGGCTACTCCGTCGCCGCGGCGCCGCGCAGCCGGTTGAAGATGTCGAGCGCGCGGCCGCGTAGCTTGTGCGCCTCCGCCGCGTGCCCGGTGCGCTCCTTCACCGCCGCGAGCCCCTTGAACGCGCGCGCGAGCTCGACCTCGTGCTTCACCGCGACGAGGATATCGATCGCACGCCGGAAGTCCTCCTCGGCCTTCGGCAGCTGGCCGAGCGCCGCCGCGACCTCCGCCTTCACGCGGTAGCCGCAGCCGATGTGCACGCGCAGCCCCACCGCCTCGCTGACCGCGACCGCGGCGTGCGCCTCGACGTCGGCGGCCTCGAGGTTCTGCTGCTGCAGCTGCACCGAGGCGAGCCGCTGGTGGGTCACCGCGAGCGCGACGCGGTCCCCGAGCGACGACGCGAGCTGCTTGGCATGCTGCAGATCGACGACGGCCTCGTCACCGCGCCCCATCGCCGCCTTGACCTCACCCGCGCGCGACAGCACGTCGGCGAGCGCGAGTTTATCGCCGATGTCTTGCGCCATCGTGCGCGCCTCGCCGAGCATGTCGAGGGCGAGCTCGTGGTTGCCGTCCTCGGCGTGCACGCCGCCCAGATCGCACAGCGACTGCACGACCCCGACGAGGTCGCCGATGTCGCGACGCAGATCGAGCGCCTCGCGGAACTGGTTGATCGCGGCCTTGAAGTTGCCGGTGTCGTGGTGGACGCGTCCGATGTTCGCGAGCGATAGCGCGATCGAACGTCGATCGCCGAGCGCGCGCCGGATCGTCAGCGCCTGGCGGTGGAAGTCGAGCGCCTGTCCGAAGGCGCCGCGCAGCCAGTTCACGCGCCCCATCTCGTCGAGCGTCGACGCGATGCCGCGATCGTCGCGCGAGCGCTCGAACAGCTCGTGCGCGCGCCGCAGGTGCTCCATCGCGTGGTCGTACTTGCCGAGCCGGCGCTGCGTGCGCGCGAGCCGGCTGTACGCGGCGCCCGCCTTGGCGAGGTTATCGAAGCGCCACGCGAGCCGCAGCATGTCGAGGAAGCAGCGCTGCGCCTCGTCGGTGTGCCCCGTCTGCTCCAGCACGTCGCCCAGGTTGTGGAGCGCATCGAGGCGCGCCGGTGCGTCGTCCTCGCCGAGCCCCTTGAGGCCCTTCTCGTACAGCACGCGCGCCTCGTCGGGCGCGTAGCGTGCGCGCGCGCGATCACCGCCCTGCAGGTAGCAGCGCGCCGCGCGCCGGGCGTCGCCGCCGCGTTCGTACAACCCCGCGAGGAACTCGAGCTGCTCGTCGGAGCGCAGCACCGTCTTGGCCTCGAGCCACTGCGCCGCCGCGAGGTAGTAGCGCGCGAGCCGCCCGGGCTCCGTCGAGCGGGCGATGAGCTCGCGCTCGAGGTTGTGCTTGAACACGATCTCGGTCTCGCCGGGGATGCTCGAGTCCTCGGAGTCGAGCGTCAGCAGGTAGTCCTGATCGGCGAGGCCCGCGATCAGATCCGAGACGCGGCGCCGCACGTCCTCGCCATTGCCCCACTCGAGCTCGAGCGCGGCAGGCCGCTCCGCGGGGTCCGGCTGCTCGATCCGGGTCAGCGCGATCACCGCGGACACCCAGAACACGTTGCCGAACACCGCGGCCTTCTCGAGCAGGTCACGCTCCTCGTTCTCGAGCGCCGCGATGCGCGCCTCGATCGCTTCCTCGATCGTGATCGGCAGCTCGGTCTCCGCGGCCTTGTCGGGGTCGAGCCGCCACGCTGGACCGGACGCGTCGATCGTCCCGTTCTGCAGGAACAACCGCACGAGCTGTTCGAGGAACGCTGGATTGCCGCCGGTCATCTCGACCGCGGCCTGCGCCGTGTCATCGGGCACGGCCGCCACCCGGCTCAGCAGGTTGCGGAACATCTGCTCGGCGTCGTCGGGCTCGAGGTTGCGCAGATCGATGCGCTCGTGATCGACCGCACCCTCGCCCCACCCGGCCGCGTGCACGAGCATCTCCGGGCGCGCGGCGGTGATGATGGCGACGGGCGAACCGGTGAGCCCCACCGCGAGATCCTTCACGAGCGCGAGCGTCTCCGGATCCGCCCACTGCATGTCGTCGAACACGAGCACGAGCGGCGCGATCGCGGCGTCGAGCTCGATGAACCTGCGCAGGGCGGTGCGCGCGATCTCTTGCAGCTGCTTCGGACTGTCGGTCACCGCGCGCAAGAACGGGGTCGGCGGAAACTCGAGCCCGACGTAGCCACCGAGCAGGTGCAGCAGCTCCGCGACCTGATCGGAGCCCATCACCGTCTTGATCTCGTGCGTGAACCGTAGCTTCGACGCGTCGTCGGGAAACGGCGTGAGCTCGAAGCGTGCGCGCAACAGCGACGTCAGCGCCGCGAACCGCACCGGCAGGCCCGCCGCGCTGCGCTCGGCCGCGCCGTGGTACACGCGCGCCGCGGGCCGCGTCGCTGCGAGGCCCGCGATCAGCTCCTTGATGAGGCGCGACTTGCCCGTGCCCTGGTTGCCGACGACGGTGACCAGCTGTGGCGCGAGCAGCTCGATCGCGCGCCCGACCACCTCTTGGAGCGTGGCGAGCTGCGCTTGCCGGCCGACCAGCGCGCTGCGCACGAGCCGCGGCGGATCGACCTCCCCATCGATCTTCACCATCGAACGATGGCGATCGGGGATCGGCGGCGGCGTCGCGGCTCTCGGCCGGCCAGACCCTTGTGACACTGCAGGCGAGGGTACCTAACCGAGCTGATCTGTCGCAAGCGTAGCGGCCGACTGCGAAACGTTGGTACAGTCGGCGCTGGGATGGGAACCAATCGGTCATGGACCGTAGGGCCAGCCGCGCTCGTCGCGCTCTTGCTCGCGGGCTGCCCCACCGTTGACCTCGGCGATACGCCCTCCGACATCGGGAAGTGCAATCCCGCCGGCGGTGTCGACTACTTCACCGCCGTGATCTGGCCCGAGTACGTGCGGCCCGCGGATGCGAGCCAGGGCTGTACGAAGACCGGACAGTGTCACAACGAGGGTGGAGGCAACGGGCTCAGCTTCCGGACCCAACCCGTCGACGACACCTTCAACTACCGGCAGGCGCAGCAGTTCCTCAACTGTGGTCAACCGATGTCGAGCGAGTTCCTCACGCGGCCGCTGTCCGGCATCGACGCGCACGGCGGGATGGACATCTACAACCCGGGTGATCCGCAGGTGCAGCTCTTCCTCGATTGGTTCATGTGAGCGTCCGCCGCCTCCTCCTCGTCGTCGCGTTCGTGCTCGCGCCCGCCCTCGCGGCCGCCGAGTCCTACGTGCGGGTCATCGCGCAGAAGACGCCCGTGCACTCGGGCCCCGGTGGCAGCTATCGCGAGGTCGCGATCGCGGAGCGCGGTCAGGTGTTCGCCGTGCTCGAGCGCGGCACGCGCGACTTCTGGTTCAAGATCGAGCTCGAGGACGGCACCAGCGGTTGGATCCTCGGCGACGTCGTGTTCCCGTTCGACGTCGGTCCCGACGAGGCGGGCGTGTTCACGCGGATGGGGCGCGCGATCCGGCGTGCGATCCTGGGTCCGTCGCCGGTCAAGTACGCGCACGTCGGGCTGTCGTTCTCGGCGGGCCTCTACGACGGAGAGGGCGTGTACATCCTGCGCCCCTCGTGGCTGATCGATCCACACTGGGCGCTCGAGGGCTTCGCGGGCCTCTCGCCGCGCGCCGACAAGGACGTGTTCCTCGGCGGCTTCGCGTTCGTGCTGCGCCTCGCGCCCGGCGCCGTGATCGGTCCCTACGCGTCGGTCGGTCTCGGCGCCGCGTACATCCGGCCCAAGGAGGACAACGTCATCGACGACAAGGAGACGCTGATGGCGCTCGGCGCCGGCGGTGGCCTCGAGATCACGTTCAAGAAGCAGATCACGCTGCGGCTCGACGCGCGCAACTGGTCGCTGTTCGATCAAAACCAAGCCAGCAACGGCCAAGAGTACACCGGTGGGCTGGCGATCTTTTTCTGATGGAGGCCTCATGAAGCGCTTCGTCCTGCTGCTCGTCGTGCTCGCCACCACCGGCGCGTGCGGGCGCAACGCCGTGCGCGCCTCCGAGAAGGAGTTCCTCGCGGATCAGATCATGGTCTTCGACGACGATCCGCACCAGGCCTCGACCGACGACCACGTGCGCTCGAACCGCGAAGGCGCCGCGGGCGGCCAGGGCGCCGGCGGCGGAGGCTGCGGATGCAACTGAGCGGAAACGATCGCTTCGTCGCCCGTAGCGAAGCAAGGGCAGCGAACTCCCTACCGCGAAGGAACCCCCGAAGGGGGCAACTGAGGCACACCGCGCTCGCGCTCGTGCTCGCCACGGGCGTCGCCGCCGCCGAGGATCGCGCGGAGGTCTCGACCGCGCTGTTCGCGGAGAAGCGCGACGGCGGCAAGGGCGGCCTCGTCGTCGTGCACCCACAGGCGACCTTCGGCGTCGACCTCGGACGGTTCGTCACCCTCGACTTCGCGTACGCCGCCGACGCGGTGTCCGGCGCGACCGCGAGCATCTATCAGGTCGATGCGGTGTCGGCCGCGACCAAGTTCTCCGACCTGCGCAACGAGGGCTCGTTCGCGCTCGGCTTCAAGGGCAAGCGCTCGCGCCTCACGTTCAGCGGCACGCTCGGCACCGAGCGCGACTACCTGTCGCGTCAGGTCGGCGGCACGGCGTCGATCGATCTGCCGGGCCGCAACACCACCGTCGCGCTCGCGTATCGCCACAGCTGGGACGCGGTCTGCAACAAGGACAACGGCAATGCCATGCCCATCGAGGCCAAGGCGCTGCTGGGCACGGACTCGTGCGCGAAGAAGGCCGCGATCCTCAGCGAAGACACGCCGGGGATGACGAGGTGGGAAGGCCTGTCGATCGACACCGCGCAGTTCACGCTGACCCAGAACCTGTCGCCGACGATGAACGGCCAGTTCGCGGTCTACGGCCAGGTGCTCGACGGCTTCCAGTCGAACCCGTATCGCCGCGTGCGCGTCGGCGATAACGCGCCGCAGGAGCACATCCCCTCGGTGCGCGCGCGGTGGAGCGTGTCGGCGCGCATCAATCGCTACCTGCCCAAGCTCAAGGGCGCGGTGCACTTCGACGCCCGCTTCTACGACGACACCTGGGGCGTGCTCGGCGGGAACGTCGAGCTCGCCTACTCGCAGTACATCGGCAGGCCGCTGCTCGTGCGGTTCTACGCGCGCGCGTACCAGCAGACCGCGGCGACGTTCTTCAAGGACGCGTTCTACTACGAGACCGAGTCGACCGCGGGCGAGTACTTCACCGGCGACCGCGAGCTGTCCCCCGTGCGCAACGTGCTCGCGGGCGCGAAGCTCAACCTCATCAACGTCGGCGAGGAGCGGCCGGTGTGGGGCATCTTCGACAAGCTGCAGCTGACGCTGCGCGGTGAGGTGATGCTCATCGACCTGCTCGCCGCGGACAGCCTCGAGACCAACAGCGGTGGCATCGATACGCAGTTCATTTACGGCAACAGCCTCGTCGACGCGGTGACCCTCCAGCTCGGGCTGCTCGGGAATTATTAAGCCCCACGCCGGGAGTGTTATGCTCGGCGCATGTACCGCTACGGGGACGGAACACCCTTCCCACTCGACGAGAACTTCATCGAGACGCTGACCGCGGCGGTGGAGAGCTGTACCAGCGCGTTCCTTCCGCTCGCGGAGCTCGACAACCGCAAGCACACGGCGAAGGAGACCCGCCGCGAGGCCGACATGGAGATCACCCGGCTCGGTGATCTCGAGAAGACGCTGCAGGGCTCGCTCGCCGCGTTCCTCGGTCCCGCGCTCGACAAGAAGGCGAGCGTGAGCGGTCAGCTCGCGACCAAGCTCGGGGCGACGATCAAGCAATCGATCGCCGAGACGCGCAAGCAGATCGAGACCCGCGTGGCGGCGGTCGAGGCACAGGCCTCGCCGCAGACCGCGGCCGACGCCGTGATCAAGGCGCTCCAGGAGTTCTTCGGCACGCACCAGCTGCCGAAGTCGGCGTGGATCATGTCGTGGGACGTGCGCGGCGCCGAGCCCCAGGCCGACGCCATCGCGACCAGCGGCAAGCTGCAGGCCGCGTTCTCGCTCTCACCCGATCCCTATCGCACGCCGATCCGCGTCGAGCAGCTCGCGGACGGCGTCGTCGTGCACATGATGAAGCGCGGTGTGTTCGGCAAGGCGAAGCCCGCACCGATCGATCTCGGCAAGTACGTCATCGTCGCGTTCGAGCGCAACGGCACCGAGATCGTGGTCACGCTGCGCGAGAACGCGAACCGGACCGCGGCCGGGCTGCGGTTCGCGGTGCAGGCCGACGGAGCGACGTGGGTCGCGATCACCCCCGCGGGCGACGCCGACGGCACGCCCAACGAGCTCGACTCCGAGGACGTCGCTCCGGTGCGGCTGCTCGGCGATCGCGCGTACGCGACCCTCAAGGGCCTGCTCGCGAAGCGACGGCTCGTCGATCTCACCCTCGGCGGCCGCGCGATCGCGGACCTCGACGACCCGCGCGCGGTCCCCCTTGAGTTGCTCGCGCAGCTGACGCCGCTCGCTCGCTCGCTGCGCGAGAAGAGCCGCGTGCACGGCGAGCTCGTCCTCAAGCGCGACGTCGGCGACGGCCGCCGCGAGGAGCTGTTCGTCCCGCGCGCGACGCTGGCGCAGCAGTACGCGCGCCTGCCCTACGAGTACCGGCGCCCGTTCGAGGAGATGGGCATCACCGCCGAGGAGACCCAGCCCTCGATCCAGCTTCCCGTTCGCCCGCCCGCGCCGCCGCGCGCGACCCCGGATCAGCGCACCGTCGAGCTCGACCTCGACAAAGATCAGGCAACGATCGTGACGCCCAAGAAGTGACTCGCTGTCCGAATCTCGGACAATCCCGACTTTTCGATCATGGTCGAGCGTCGCGATCGCCCCCGGAACGCGGCCTCTTGTCCGAGACGCGGCCTCAAATGCACTTCGAGTGCACAAATTAGGTCGGACCTAGTTTCTACACTTCGAGTGCACAAACTAGGTCGGACCTAGTTTCAACGTCCACGATCACGGCGACGTCTCTAGCCCGCGAGCTGCACGATGCCATCGACGACGTGCTCGAGCATCACGCGCTCGCCGAGCTCGCGGCCGAGCGCCTTCATCTGCGGCCCCGTCCACGGGGTGCCGCCCGCACCGAACGCATCCGGCTGCGCCACCAGCGTGATGTCGCCCTTGAGCGCGCGATCGACGGTGGCGAGCCGCTGCGTCGCGATCGCGAGGGAGCGCGGCGAGTAGGCCCGCGCCTGCGCCGCGATCTTGTCGACGACGAAGGGCGGCACGCCGAGCATCGACGCCCACTGCGGGCGCGGCGTACCGTTCGCGCGCAGCGTGTGCACGAGCGCGAGCTGGCGGATGTGGCGCGCGAGCATGACCACGACGCCGACCGCGCTCTCGCGCTGATCGCAGAGCGAGGCCACGGCGGCGAGCGCGCGGCCGCGATCCGCGGCGCCGATCGCGTCGGTCAGCTCGAACACCGAGCGCTCGCGGGTGTCGGCGATCAGATCGTCGACGTCGTCGGCGGTGATCGCGCGGTTGCCCGCGTAGAGCGCGAGCTGGCCGAGCGCGAGCGCGAGGCGGGACAGGTCGTTGCCGACCGCATCGACGAGGCGGGTGACCGCCGCGCCATCGATCTTCACGCCCTGCGCCTGCGCTTCGGCGCGCACCCACGGCGCGACCTGGCGCGGCGCATCGAGGACGTGCAGGAGGCCCTTCTTGGAGAGCTGGGCGAACAGCTTGAGCCGCTTGTCGAGCTTGCTGGTGACCGCGACGATCACCGTGCTCGGGTTGGGCTTGGCGACGTACGCGAGCAGCGCCTCGCCCTCGTCGGCGGGCAGCCCGGCGAGGTCGCGCACGTAGACCATGCGGCGCGCCGCCATCATCGGCAGCGTCTGAGCGAGCCCGACGATGCGGTTCGCGCTCGGCTTGCCCTCGACGACGTCGTAGTTGAACCCGCGCGCCGCGGGCGGAACCGTGGCGTCGCGGAGCGCCGAGACCACGCGCTCGATCAGGATCGGGTGCTCCGAGTGCAGCACGTAGATCGGATCGAGGCGGCCGGCCTGGATGTCCGCGAGCAGCTCGTCCACCGGCCGAAGCTAGCACGTAGTGATAGGGTCGGACCGATGGCCGCCGTCGTCGTCACCGCAGATCGCGCTCTCACCGCCGACGCCGCACGCGGCGCCACCGCCGTGCTCGCCGTCGACGGCGCGATCGTCCTCGTCGATGATCCACAGGTCGTGCTCGCGGATCCTCGTGCCGCCGGCGCGACGCGCATCGACTGGTCGCGCCGCGCGATGGTCCCCGGCACGGTCAACACGCACAACCACTCGTTCCAGTCGCTGCTGCGCGGCATCGGCGACGACCTGCCGTTCCTGCAGTGGCGCGAGCAGGCGCTGTACCGCTACTCGCCCAAGCTCGGCGCCGAGGACATGGCGACCGCCGCGCTGTTCGCGTTCGGCGAGATGCTGCTCCACGGCGTCACGACGGTCTGCGACTTTTACTACCTCAACGCGCAGGGCAACGAGCACGCGAGCGCGACGATCGAGGCCGCGCGCCGGCTCGGCATCCGCATCGTGCTCGCGCGCTGCTTCTACGACTGGGACGGCGCGCCGGCCTCGTATCGCGAGACCATCCCGCAGGCGGTCGGGAACTTCGAGGCGCTCGCCCGCCGCTATCAGGATCGCGAGCGGTTCCTCACCTCGGTACAACCCGCACCGCACAGCCAGCACGGCGCGACGCCTGCGATGATCGAGGCCGGCGCCGGATGCGCGCGCGACGCCGGCGTGCCGTGGCACATCCACCTCGCCGAGGAGGAGTATCAAGTTCACCAGTCGCTCGAGCGGTTCGGCAAGCGCCCGCTGCACGCGGTGGCCTCCCTGCCGGTCGACCTCTCGCAGATGATCGCCGTCCACGGCTGCTGGTTCGACGAGAGCGAACGCGCGCTGCTCGCCGAGCGCGGCGGATCGCTCGCGTACTGCCCCGGCTCCAACATGTTCCTCGGCGACGGCGTCACCGACCTCGTCGATCTCGTCGCCCGCGGCGTCCGCGTCGGCCTCGGCACCGATGGCGGCTGCTCGAACAACCGCGTCAGCGTGTTCGACGAGATGCGCATGGCGGCGCTGCTCCAGAAGGTGCATCGCATCGACGGGCAGGCGATCGACGCGGAGACGTGCTTCCGCCTCGGCACCCGGACCGCGGGCGAGACCCTACGCCTCCCGATCGGCCGGATCGCCGCCGGCTACCGCTGCGACCTGGTCGCGCTCGACCTCGACGACCCGTCGCTGTGGCCGATCCAGGCGCTCGAAAAGAATGTCGTCTACGCCCTGTCGCCTCGCGCCATCACCGACGTCGTGGTAGATGGTCGAGAGGTCGTCGCGAATCGCCGGCTTAGTCATGTCCCCCTCGACGAGATCCAAGCCCGCGTCGGACAGCTCACCGCCGAGTGGCGACGCTCTGACGGAGCCTCGGGCTGAACCTCGGGCGGCCGGGGGCACGGTCGAGGTCGAGCTGTTCGTGTCGCGCGGGCGCACGGCCGGCTGGGCCGCGTTCGGGATCCTGTTCGGTGCGCTGCTGGCATGGAAGCTCGGCACGGTCGCCGGCTGGGTCGGTATCGTCCTGATCACCATCGGCGTGTTCCGGCTGTGGGAGGTCGCTCAGAGCTTCCTGAACCCACCGGGCACGATCCTGGTGACCGACACGCAGGTCACCCTGCCCCGCGGGCTCTCGCTGGGGAAGCCGCTGCAGATCGCACCGTCGGACATCACCGCGGTCTACTTCCTCCGCCGCTCGGTGCCGTGGAATCGCTCCGCGCCGGTGCTGGTCGTCGAGCTCGGCGCGCAGGCCGTGGCGTACCCGCGCGATTGGTTCGCATCCGAGGCCGATCAGCGGCACGTCGTGCATGCGCTGCTGCGCGGTGCCGGCGACAAGCCGTCCACCAAGCTCCCGAAGCTCGACGGCGACGCGATGATCCAGATGGTCGCGGGGCTCGTGATCCTGATCGCCGGGCTCGCCGGTGCGCTCGCGACGAGCGCGAGCAGCGCGATGTTCGCGCTGTTCGTGGTGCCCGTCGTGGCGGGAACGATCATCGCGTGGCGCGGCTTCGCGCGCTGGTAACGGGCGCGCCGGTCGCGCTCGCGTTCTGTGCTGCCACCGCGGCCGCCGACGTCATCGACCTCCCCAACACGCGCGCGACCGTCACGATCGACGCCGCGTGGACGCCGGTGACCGCGCCGGGCCTCGTCGCCGCGTACCGCACCGCCGATGGCCTCGTCGCCGCGATCACGCGCGCGCAGATCCCGAACCCCGACGCGTGGCGCGAGAAGAAGCGCGACGCGTACACGAGCGAGGTCGAGCGCGGCGTGCTCGGCGCAGACCTCAAGCGAACCGCGCGCAAGGTCGCGCTGCTCGACGGCGTGCCCACGCTCGAGCTCGAGGCGCGCCGTCCCGACGGAGCCACCGTGCTCGTGCGCATCCTGTTGTTCCGCACCTACGCACTGTCGCTCGCGATCGAGGTCCCGCGCGGAGCGCCGGCGGCGGCCGCGCGTGCGCTGCTCGCCTCGTTCGCGCCACCGCCGGCCGCGAAGCCGTGACTCAGCCGCGCACGAGCCGCAGCACGACCTCGACGTGCGAGGTCTGTGGCATCAGATCGATCGGCCACGCATCGGTCGCCGTGTAGCCGGCGGGGGACGTGATCGCGCGGCTCGCCGG
>Ga0247822_10001047_pt1 | contig 16363 bp, 18 predicted proteins | sample 13C_Cellulose_Da_FD_192423 | JGI IMG/M metagenome (GOLD analysis project Ga0247822, IMG submission 192423) | Soil microbial communities from agricultural site in Penn Yan, New York, United States - 13C_Cellulose_Day30 | ecosystem: Environmental > Terrestrial > Soil > Agricultural land | place...
GACTCGAACCTCCACGCCCTTGCGAGCGCCAGCACCTGAAGCTGGTGCGTCTACCAATTCCGCCACCTGGGCACAGGGTCGTTATTGTCAGGTAGGCCGCGGCGCTTAGTCGGCGCCGGACGATTCTGTCAACGACCGAAACGGGGCGTCGTCAGTAAACCGGCTTTCCGTCGGCATTGCCCGGCGGCGAGTAGCGGCAGATGAGGAAGTCGTTGCCGCCGCCGCGATAGAGGGCGCAGCCGACGTGGGTCGTCCCCTTCCACACCATCTGGGTGTAGTGGGCGACGTCCTTCCAATAGCCCGTGCGGCTGACGTTGGGGAACAGGCCCGGTGTGAAATGACTCTTCTCGTCGACCCACATCTTGGCCAACTGCTGGTCACTGAGGTAGCCGGTGCTGGCCATTGCCAGGTTCTCGCGCTGGCCAGGCCTTGTCTCGCGCGGGGAATGCACCAGCCGGCCGATCTGCTGCAGCGCGGGGCCATAAGTTGCGGCGGATTGGGCGAGCATCGGATCCCAACTGAGTGGGGGAGCGCCGACGGCAGCGCGCTCGCGGTTGTGGAGCTCAAGCATCCGTTCGATGAACATCTGGTCGTTCGCGCCGATATTCGCGGCGCGGGCACCCGGCATCGCGGCGACCATCGGAACGGCAAGCACGCCAAGGAGGTATCGTTTCGTCATGGCCCCATTATGCCAAAGCGTGGCTAAGATGCCGTGAAATCTTATCGTTAATGACGGCGCACCTGTGGCACGCTACGCTCCGAGCCATGCCTCTTTACGCGATAGACGATGTGGCCCCGACCATTGGGGCAGGCGCCTGGGCAGCACCAAGCGCCGACTTGATCGGCGATGTCCGCCTGGGCGCGGGAGCAAGCGTATGGTTCGGAGCAGTCATCCGCGCCGACAACACGCCGATCGAGATTGGCGCGAAATCGAACATCCAGGACGGCGCGATCGGCCATAGCGATCCGGGCTTCCCGCTGATCATCGGCGTGGCAGTGACGGTCGGCCACCAGGCAATCCTTCATGGCTGCACGATCGGCGCTGGAGCGCTGATCGGCATGGGCGCCAAGGTTCTCAATGGCGCGAGCATTGGCGCAGGATGCCTCGTTGGAGCGGGAGCACTGGTGACGGAAGGCAAGAGCTTCGAGGCTGGGAAGTTGATCGTCGGCTCGCCGGCGCGCGTCGTCCGGCCGCTGACCCAGCAGGAGCTTCGGGGCCTCGAATTATCGGCCGAGCATTATGCGGACAAGGCGGCGCACTATGCTCGCTCGCTTCGTCAAAGCCGGTAACATCCTTGACACTTGAAAGGGCAAGCGGGCCCAGCCCATCTTCCCGTTCATGATCGACATCCGACCCTTCGCCTCGCTGGGCCACGCCGACCACGGCTGGCTCGATGCCCGCCACCATTTCAGCTTCGCCAATTACTACGATCCGGGGCGGATGAACTGGGGGCGCATTCGCGTCTGGAACGACGACAAGATCGCCGCCAAGAGCGGCTTTCCGCCGCATCCGCACCGCGACATGGAAATCATCACCTATGTTCGTACCGGCGCCATCAGCCATCGCGATTCGATGGGCAATGAGGGCCGTACCGGCGCGGGCGACGTCCAGGTGATGAGTGCTGGCACAGGCGTCATGCATTCCGAGTTCAACCTCGAGGACGAGGACACGACCCTGTTCCAGATATGGATCGAAAGCGATCGCCCCGGTGCAGATCCGGGCTGGGCAGCCATGCCGTTCCCCAAAGAAGCGCGCGAGGGCAAGTTCCTCACGCTCGCCAGCGGCGACCCCGGCGATGGAACACCGACCATTCATGCGGACGCAAGGCTGCTTGGGGCAACATTGGCGGCAAGTGGCTCAATCGCGCTCGATGCCGATCCGGCGCGGCACATTTATCTGGTCGCCAGCGCGCCGGTGACAGTAAACGGGGTCGCAGCCGAAGCTCGCGATGGAATTGCCATCACCGGCGAAGAGCGGATCGAGATTCGCGCGGGCGATGCGGAAGCGGAGCTAGTGCTGGTCGACGCGCGCTGACCCGTCGCCCGGGACGGCTTGAACATCGGGCAACCAGTCGGCATTAGCCGCGGCTGCCGAATCCACGGCCAAAGGACTGAGGTTGAACGCGTTCCGGCTCCTTTTCGTTTCGCTCGCTGCGGCTGCGCTGACGCCCGCCGTCGCGCAGGACGCTGCGCCGCCGCCTGAGAGCGACACGGTCGGTCCGCGCGAGCTCGAGAATTTCAATCTCGAGGGCCGCGTGACGCGTCCGGCCGAGCAGCAGCAGCCAACTGCGCCTGTCACGCAGCCTGCTTCTCCGCCGGCTGCGCGCGTGGACAACATTCCGACTCGTGAAACCCGTTCGGCGACCCGGCCCGATCCTCAGGCGAACCGACAGGTAGAGGCACCGGTGCGAGCTGAGCCCGCCAGCGACCTGCTCACACGCGCCCCGACACGTCCGCAGCCGAGCGCCGCGCAACCCTCGACCGCCACCGCAGCACCGGTCACACCGCCGCGTCCGGCGCTCGTCACGCCTGCAGACGAAGAGGGTTCGTCGTTGCTGGTCTGGATCGCTGCCCTGCTGTTCGCTGCCGGCGGAGCGGTGGTCTATTGGTTCGTCCGTCACGGCCGCGGCGCTTCACCTGCGTATGCAGGCGGATATGCGAGAGCCTCCGGCCACCCTGAGCCAACCTCGGCACAACCAGCGAAGCCATTACCGCACGCAGCAACACCCCCTGTCGCCGACGAGCCGATCGTCCGCCGGCCGATGCCGACCACCCTGCGGCCCAAGCCGGACGCGCCCGTCTCCGGCGCAGTCACGACTCCGTCTCCGTCTTCCGCCAAGCCGCTCGGAATTGTCGCCAGCAGCCTGCGCCCTTGGATCGAGGTCGAATTGAGCCCGGACCGCGCATTGGTCGACGATAATGGGGCGGCCATCGCTTTCAACGTGACCCTGTTCAATTCGGGAAGCGCGCCCGCCCGCGACGTCTCGATCGAAACCTGCCTACTCAATGCCGGTGCAAAGCAGGACGCCGAGCTTAGCGAATTCTACAAGCGGCCACGCGCTGGAACGGACGCGATCCCGGTTATTGCGCCGCAGTCGCGGGTCCCACTCCGCACGGCGGTGAAAATTCCGCGCGACATGATCCACGAATATGAGGTCGAGGGCCGCAAGCTGTTCATGCCGATGGTCGCGGTTTCGACGCGCTACCGCTGGTCGAGCGGTGAAGGGCAGACCGGGGTCAGCTTCCTGGTCGGCAAGGGCCAGGAAGAGCAGGTGCGGCTCGCTCCGCTTCGGATCGATCAAGGCACCCGTTCGTGGAAAGGCCTCGGCGCCCGCCGCTACGAGAAGGGCCTCCGGAACTAGAGTTCCGGCCTAAATCACTTCCGAATTGTAGGAATGCCAAGCGAGCACGGCCGCTGCGCCGCGGTGCGGCCGCCAGGCCTCGGCAAGCTCGCGCAACTGCTTTTCCGACGGACGGTCGGGCAGGCCCAGCAGCTTGCCGATTTCGATCTGTACGGCGAGGTCGCCGGCTGGGAAAGCGTCGGGCCGTCCTTCGGCGAACAGTAGGTAGATTTCCGCGGACCAGCGGCCGATGCCCTTGACCTTGGTAAGGAGCGCAATCGCTTCCTCGTCATCGCCGGGTAGATCGTCGAGATCGAGCTCGCCGCTCAGGATCAAGCCGGCGAGACTCCGCGCATAGCCGGCCTTCTGGCGCGACAAGCCCGCCTCGCGAAGCTCTTCGTCGCTCGCGTTCGAGAGCGCGGCAAGATCGACCGGGTCGCCGAATTGCGCCGTCAGCTTGTTCCACATCGATCGCGCGGCGGCGACGCTCACCTGCTGACCCACGATCGTCCGGAGCAAGGTTTGGCTACCGCGGTCACTGGCCCGGGGCTCAGGGTGACCGATGCGGTCGAGCACCTTGGCAAATGCCTTCTCCCGCCGAGCAAGCTCGTCGACCGAGGCCCTGATCGATTGGGCCGTGCGAACCATCAGGCAACGCTCGCCGCATAGAGTGCGACCGCCGCGGCGTTGGAGACGTTGAGGCTCTCGACATTGTCGGTGATCGGGAGCCGCGCGAGCGCGTCACAATGCTCGCGCGTGTTGCTGCGCATTCCGGGACCTTCGGCGCCAAGGACCAGCGCGACTCGCTGCGGCCCGAGCGCCTCCTTCAGGCCGGTTTCCGCTTCACCCGCGAGGCCGATGCGCCAGAAGCCCGCCTCGGCGATCTCTTCCAGCGCGCGAGCGAGGTTGACGACCCGCACCCAGGGTACGCGCTCAAGCGCGCCCGAAGCGGCCTTGGCCAATGCCCCGCTTTCGGGCGGCGAATGGCGGTCCTGCGTGACGATCCCGATCGCTCCGAACGCAGCCGCGGATCGCAGGATCGCACCGACATTATGCGGGTCGGTGACCTGGTCCAGCACCAGCAGGATTGCGCGTTCGGGAGCATCGGCGAGCACGTCGCCAAGCCAGATGTCCTCAAGCGGCTCGACTTCGATCACGACGCCTTGGTGCGGGGCGTCATGCGGAACCATCCGGCCGAGGTCGGGACCTTCTGCCATCACCACCGGCATCTCGGCCGGGAATTGCATGAAGCTGGCCGCTTCGCGGGTCGACCAGGCCTTCAGCACCCGGCGAGCGGGATTGTCGAGCGCCGCTGCGACAGCATGCTTCCCCCAGAAGCGGGGGCGGTTGGGGTTGCCCCCGGCTTTCGACTTGTTCTTGCGAGCCATGTCGCCGCAATGCTGCGCGACCGGTTCTTACGCAACCCCCTCGCCGTCGAGCGAATAGCCGGCAGAGCGAACCGTACGGATGAGGTCCGGATCACCAAGCGCAAGCCGAAGCCGCCGGATGTGGACGTCGACCGTGCGAAGCTCGATCTCTTCGCTGTGGGGCCACACCGCTTCGAGAAGTTGCTGGCGTGAGAGCACCCGACCGGGCCGTTCTAGAAGGTACCGCAGCAGGCGGTATTCGGTGGGGCCGAGGTGAATGGCGTTGCCGTTGCGGCGTACACGATGCGCTGCGAGATCCATTTCGAGCCCGCCATGCTCGATCCGCTCGCCGGTCAGCGCCGGGCTCGACCGGCGCAGAACGGCAGTCGCCCGCGCCAGAAGCTCGCGCGGCGAAAAAGGCTTGGTGAGATAATCGTCAGCACCGGTGTCGAGGCCGCGGATGCGATCTTCTTCCTCGCCTCGCGCGGTGAGCATGATGATCGGAACCTGGGCCGTCGCTTCGCGCCTTCGAAGCCTGCGGCAGACCTCCAGGCCGGAGACACCCTCGATCATCCAGTCGAGCAGGATCAGGCCCGGGTGAAGTTCTTCGGCGAGGATCAGCGCTTCCTCACCATCGCCTGTTTGCCGAACGTCCCATCCGTCGCGCTCGAAGTGGAAGCGAACAAGCTCCGCCAGCGCCACGTCGTCTTCGACCAGAAGAAGGCGCCTCGAAGCCATATGACTATTCCCGATCGAGGGGATCGGCGCCTTTGGGCCGGTCGCCGAGATATTCGCCAGTCGCCGCATAATAGACCATCTCGGCGATGTTGGTGGCGTGGTCGCCGACCCGCTCGATGTTCTTCGCAATGAAGAGCAAGTGGGTTGATGGTCCGATATTCTGCGGATTTTCCATCATCGTCGTCAGCAGCGCGCGGAAGATCGAATTGTAGAAATCGTCGACCGCACGATCGCGCTCGCAGACCCGGATGGCTGCATCGGAATCCCGTTCGACGAAGGCCGTGAGCACGTTGTGCACCATTTCGGTGGCGATCCGCGCCATTTCCGGCATCAGCGAAATCGGCTCCGCTGTTCCGTAGTTTTCGAGCAATGGCACACGCTTGGCGATGTTTTTCGCGTAGTCGCCGATGCGCTCGACGACGCTCGAAATCTTCAGAGCCGCAACGATATCGCGAAGGTCACCCGCCATTGGCGCGCGAAGGGCAATCAGCTGGACCGCACGGCGCTCGGCCTCGACTTCAAGGTCGTCGAGCTTCTTGTCGTCCTGAATGACGCGCTTGGCGCCTTCCAGGTCGCGCTCGACGAGGCAGCGCATCGATTCGCGGATCGCATGCTCGGCTAGACCGCCCATCTCGCTGATGAGCGCGCGGAGCCGATCGAGATCTTCGTCGAAAGCTTTGAGCGTATGTCCTGTTGCCATGGTCTTGTCGCTCCGATCAGCCGTAGCGGCCGGTAATATAATCCTGGGTGCGCTGCTTGCGAGGATTGGTGAAGATGTCTTTGGTCCGGCCGTATTCCACCATCTCGCCCAAGTGGAAGAAAGCGGTGCGCTGCGAGACTCGGGCCGCCTGCTGCATGTTGTGGGTAACGATCGCGATGGCGTAGCGCCCGCGAAGCTCGTGGATCAGTTCCTCGATTTTGGCGGTCGCGATCGGGTCCAGCGCCGAGCACGGCTCGTCCATGAGGATGACTTCCGGATCGACGGCTATGGCGCGGGCAATGCACAGTCTTTGCTGCTGCCCGCCGGAAAGCGCGGTCCCGCTTTCCTCCAGGCGGTCCTTCACTTCATCCCACAGGCCGGCGCGCTTCAACGAGCTTTCGACGATCCCGTCGAGGTCCGACTTCTTCTCGGCGAGGCCGTGAATGCGAGGGCCGTAGGCCACATTCTCGTAGATCGATTTGGGGAACGGATTCGGCTTCTGGAAGACCATCCCGACGCGCGCGCGAAGCTGTACGACGTCCATTTTCGAATCGTAGATGTCTTGGCCGTCGAGCGCGATTTTGCCGGTGACCCTCGCACCGGCGATCGTATCGTTCATCCTGTTGAGACAGCGCAGGAAGGTCGACTTGCCGCACCCCGACGGGCCGATGAAAGCGGTGACCTTGTCGTTGTGGATATCGACGTCGACGCCCTTGATGGCCTCGTTGCTGCCATAGAAGACATGGACGTCGCGGGCGCGCATTTTAACCGTTCGCTCGTCGTCGGGCTCTGGCTGGTCGGCCTCGCTGAGCGTGTCGTCACCGACCTCGAGCGAGGGAAACTCCACCGGCTCCGCTGAACCCATCGTCGCGCGCTGGTCCCCAGCGGCTTGGGCGGCGATCGCCGTCGACGGCGCCGGATTGGGTACGAGTGGCTGCTTTTCCTTGGTCATAGTCATTTTTGCCTACCAGCGGCGCTCGAAGCGGTTGCGGAGATAGATGGCGAGGCCGTTCATCGCGAGCATGAACAGCAATAGCACGATGATCGCTGCGCTGGTCTTCTCGACGAACGCACTGTCGACCTCGTCCGACCAAAGGAAGATCTGGACGGGGAGAACGCTCGACGGATCGGTGATCCCTTGCGGCGGCGAAACGATGAAGGCGCGCATGCCGATCATCAGCAGCGGAGCAGTCTCGCCAAGCGCGCGGGCCATGCCGATGATCGTGCCGGTGAGTACGCCTGGAAGCGCAAGCGGCAGAACATGGTGGAAGACGACCTGCATCTTCGAAGCGCCGACGCCAAGTGCCGCATCGCGGATCGAAGGCGGCACGGCCTTGATCGCATTGCGCCCGGCGATGACGATGACCGGCATGGTCATCAACGCAAGCGTGAGGCCGCCTACCAATGGCGCCGAGCGCGGAAGGTGCATGAAGTTCAAGAACACGGCCAGGCCAAGCAGTCCGAAAATGATCGATGGCACCGCCGCGAGGTTGTTGATCGAGACCTCGATGAGGTCGGTCCAGCGGTTTCGGGCAGCGAACTCCTCCAGGTAAAGCGCAGCGAGCACGCCGACCGGGAAGGCGAGGCCCATCGTTACCAAGATCGTCAGAAAGCTGCCCTTCAGCGCACCCCATACGCCTGCGCGCTCCGCTTCGGTCGAATCGCTTCCAGTCAGGAAGGCGAGGTCGAGCCCGCCGATGCCCTTCGCCAGCATCGTGAAGAGCAGGAACGCCAGGAACGCGACCGAGATCCCGACCGCCAGGAAGCCCAGCGCGCGAAAGCGACGCTCGGCGGCATAGCGCGTCGCCACTCGGCGCTCCATCGAGCCGTCAGTCCAGCGTGAAACAGGGAGCGCGCTACTCATAAGCCTCTCGATATTTGCGGACGACTCGAAGTGCGATCAGGTTGAGGATCAGCGTGATGATGAACAGTGCGAGCCCTAGCGCGAAAGCGGCGAGGGTCTTGGCGCTGTCGAATTCCTGGTCGCCTGTCAGAAGCTGGACGATCTGGGTCGTCACGGTCGTCACGCTTTCGAACGGGTTGATGGTCAGGTTCGCGGCGAGACCCGCGGCCATGACGACGATCATCGTCTCGCCGATCGCTCGGCTGACGGCGAGCAGGACGCCACCGACGACGCCGGGCAAGGCTGCCGGAAGGATGACCTTCTTGATCGTCTCCGAACGGGTCGCGCCGAGCGCCAGGCTGCCGTCGCGCATTGCCTGCGGAACGGCGGCAATGCTGTCGTCGGCCATCGAACTGACGAACGGGATGATCATGATCCCCATGACGAGTCCCGCTGCGAGTGCGCTTTCGCTGCTCGCGGAGCTGATGCCGATCGCAATCCCGAAGTCGCGGATCATCGGCGCGACGGTGAGGGCGGCGAAATAGCCGTAAACGACGGTGGGAACCCCGGCGAGGATTTCGAGGATGGGCTTCAGCCAGGCACGGACCTTCTGATGCGCATATTGCGTCAGGAAGATCGCGCTCATCAGCCCGAGCGGGATTGCTACGATCATGGCAATGATCGCGCCGATGAAGATCGTTCCCCAGAACAAAGGCACTGAGCCGAATGCGCCCGACGAGCCGGCCTGGTCGGCGCGGATCGCGGTCTGCGGGCTCCATGTCGTTCCGAACAGGAATTCGCCGACATTGACCTTGCTGAAAAACATGAGGCTTTCGAACAGCAGCGACAGAACGATCCCTAGCGTCGTCAGGATCGCGATCAGCGATGCGCCGATTAGCAATCCCATGACCCAGCGCTCGACGGCCGTCCGGGCGCGGAACTGCACACCTTGGCGGCGAAGTGCGAAGAAGGCGCCGGCGAGAGACAGGACGATGGCCGCAAGTCCTCCGGCGAGTGCGTAGCGCGACATCGCCGCGCCATAGACCGGCGCCAGCGTCGTTGATTCCGGATTGAATCCCGCTGCGCGCTGGCCGAGCGCAATCTCGCGCGCTTCGCCGATGATCGAATCGCGCTGCATTTCGAAGTCTGGGAGGGCCTGCCCAGCCGGGCTGGCAAGGACCGCCTGTTCGACTAGCCCGTTCTGAATTGGCGCCCAGACCGTCAGCAGCAAGATTGCCGGTGCCGCCGCCCAGATTGCCGCGTGAATGGCGTGATAGACGGGCAGGCTGTTGAGCCGTCCGACGCCGCGTCGCAGCCCCTTCGCCCGGTTGAAGGCGAAGAGGCCGGCCGATGCTGCGACGAGCAGGATTGCGGCGAACGCCATGGAGAGTGTCACGACGCCCGCCGTCCCGACTTACTTGAGGCTCGCTTTGTCGAGCGGCTTCAGCGCACCCGCCTGCGCCGTCGCTTCCGCAAGATCGGCAGCGCTCAGCGGAACGAGGCCGCGCTTGGCCAGCATTCCGCCGGCGCTCCAAGACTTTGAATAGGCCTCGATGAAGGCCTTGATCGCCGGCTTCACGGCGATGTGCTCGCCCTTGAAATAGACATAAAGCTTGCGCGCCCCGGGATAGCTGAGATCGCTGATCGTCGCCTCCGTAGGTGCAACGCCGGCGATCGAAACCGGAGCGACCTTGTCGATATTTTCTTCCAGGAAGCTGTACCCGAGAACGCCGAGCGCGCCCGGATCGGCCGAAACCTTCTGAACGAGTAGATTGTCGTTCTCGCCCGCTTCGACATAGGCACCGTCTTCGCGAATCTTGGTGCAGGTTTCCTTGTGTGCGTCCTTGTCGCTGTCCTTCAGCGCCTTCATCGCCGGGTCGCTGTCGCAGCCCTTCTCGAGGATCAGCTCGGCCAAGCTGTCGCGAGTTCCGGAGGTCGGCGGCGGACCGAGGACGCGGATCTTTATGGCCGGAAGCGACGGATCGATGTCGGCCCAAGTCTGCGCGGTCTGCGCCTTACCGAAGGGCTTCGCGGCCAGAGCCTGATAAATCTGCGCGACAGTCAGGTTGAGCGCCGGCTGGCCCTTCGCCTGGATGAGAGTGAGGCCGTCGATGCCGACCGGGAGCTCGATGACATTCTTCGCGCCGTTCTTCTCGCAATCGGCATATTCGCTGGCTTTGAGCGGCCGCGATGCATTGACTGCATCCGGGAACTGCTCGCCCACCCCGCCGCAGAACAGCTTGATGCCAGCGCCGGTGCCGGTCGACTCGACGATCACTGAGGTTCCCGCGTTGGCGCGCTGGAATTCCTCCGCCACTGCGGTCGTGAACGGATAGACGGTGGACGAACCGACGATCTTGATCTGGTCGCCCGAACCGGAGCTTTCACCGCCACCGCTGCCGCAAGCCGCGACGAGCGCCACCAGCGGCAGCGCACCCAAAACCTTTTTCATGCCGAAACTCCCCAAGCCGTTCAGGCTGCGTGATGAGCCGGTCACGCCGGCCCCGCTCGCCCTTTGCGTCAGGCGCGTTGCAGTTTCGTGACAATCAGGCCGGTGGCAGGGAAATGGTAACGGTCGTGCCCTCTCGGGAGCGGGAGCGAATGTCCAGCGTGCCGCGATGCCGCTCCACGATATGCTTGACGATCGCGAGTCCGAGACCGGTGCCGCCCGCCCCGCGGCTTCGCGCTTCGTCGACGCGGTAAAATCGCTCCGTAAGTCGGGGAACGTGAACGGCGGGTATTCCCGCGCCCTCGTCCTTAACCCTGAGATAGGGCCGGCCATGCTCCACGCCGACTGACAGCACGACCGGCGATCCCCCATAACGAATGGCGTTGGAAAGCAGGTTGTCGGCGGCCTGGAGCAATTGCGCTTGATCGGCTGCGACCATCGTGACTGCGCCGGTGTCGAGCTCCAGCTGCACGTCGCAGGCCTTGCGCTCGGCAAGCGGTGCGATCTGCTCTGCCGCCCGACGCGCGATCGTCGCCAGGTCGCACGTCTCGTTCGGTGCGATGAACCGGTTGGCCTCGATTCGCGAAAGGCTCATCAGGTCCTCGATGATCTGCAGCATCCGTGCGGCCTCACCGGAAATGGTCGCCGCAAATTTCTGGCGCAGTTCGGCAGGCACGTCCGGCTCGGCCAGGGTCTCCGCGTAACCGGATATCGTCGCGAGCGGAGTCCGGAGCTCGTGGCTCGCATTCGCTACGAAATCGACCCGCATCCGCTCGGCGGCCATGGACTCGCTGCGATCGACGAATCGGACGAGACAGGCCGACTCGCCTTCGATCGGCCGGACCTGCACCGTCCAGGGACGTTCCGCACCCCCGATCCCGACGACTGCGAGGTCGGCGCTCTTTCCCGCAAGCACGACTTCCAGCACCTGGGGGTGACGAATGGCGAGGCGGACGTCGCGACCGACGATATTCGGTCCGAGCAGCCGCAGCGCGGCAGCATTGGCGGAGCGCAGCTTTCGTCCCGCCAGCACCAGTGCCGGCTCGTCGAGCGCATCTAGAAAGTTCTTGTGGTCCTGGCCGCTGGGCATGGAAAGGGGCGTTACCAGCCGATGCTTGCGGTTCCTAGACGAGTGTCGGGACCGTCGGCCGCGGCGTCCGACGGCGCGCGTAGCTTCGCCATGTGCCAACCGCGAGAATCAAGAGGATCGGGTAGCTCCAGAATTGCAGCGCCGCGCCATAAGCTTGCGGCAAAAGGTCCGGGCTGAGCCCTTTCAGGATGTGGCCAAGCGTTGTCGTCAGTTGGAGTCCTGCTACCCATAAGGGCCAGAAGCGCGGCGAGCGAAGCGCCACGGAAAGGAAGCCCACGAAAACCAGCAGGTCGACGAGCATGATTCCCGTCTCGACCGACTGGAAGCGGGTGCTTAGCGGGCGCAGAAGCAGGAAACTCGCCGCTGCCCCCACGACGCAGACCGCCGCGACGAAACGCTCATCCCGGCTACCGCGCCAGAACGCGAACCCGCAAACCAGGATCAGGACCAGAAGGAAGAGTTTCGGTGCCACGGTTCGCGCTAGTAAACGAGCCGGGCCCCGACAAGCGAGAGCCCGGCAATTCCCGTTACGCGACGACGCGGAGCGCGGTCTTCGCCTCGGCCGGCGGACATTCGCCGACGTCGCCGAAACCGACCGTGCGAAGGCCGGGGACGAACTGCTTCGCTTCGACCAGCGCACCGTGGCAGTTGGCGATCCCGCCGCGCGCCGCGATTAGCGACTGGATGGCGGCGCCAAGCTGCTCGAAGGCTGGCTGGCCGGTCGCCACACCGATTCCTGAAACCGAACGGACGTTGATCATACGCGACTGAAGCTCGGCGATCTCCGATATGGCCTGGTCGATCGTGTCTTCCACGGTGCGAACCTGGGTCGCGATCTCGAAGGCGGCGTTTTCGATATGTTGTTTGCGCATGACTACTCCTTGTCCGGCCGCGCATTTGCGACCGGAGCGAGCCCATGGAATGTCGATGAGAAACGTGCCTTTAGCGGCCTAGCATCCTCATGAGGCTTTCCAGTCCGGCGAGGTACATGCCGGCGGAAAACGCTGCGCCAATCGCGATCAGGAAGATCCAGACCAGCCTCTGGCCGGTGCTCATCTCGTTCCTTGGCTGACTCCTCGTTGCGAACGGCAGAGGCAGGGGAGAACCGGTAACCAGCGGCATCTGCTCGGTTTCGATGCCGTCAGCCTCGGCCTCCCCTGCACGGTCAGCGTGCCGAATCTGAAAACCGACCGCCCCATCGGAATGTCCGGCGGCGGCCCGATCCTCAATGTGCGGCGATTGATGTATCAATCGCTGATATGGGTCGCGGTTGGCGGCGACGAGGCGCGCGGCATGCTGGCGCCGTCCGACTTCCAGGATATGCAGCGCCTGGCGAATGCGCTGATCGACTGTGTGCGGAGAGATGCCGAGTTCGACGGCGATTTCCTTCGACGACAAATGCTGGTCGACGAGCAATAGGCAGTCGAGCTGGCCAGGACTGAGCCTCGCCAGCTTGCACTCAACTGAAGGGTCGGTCTTGGGACCGGACAGATTTGTCACGCGAATGTCCCTGCAGCCTGGCTCACGCTTTACTCGAAAATGAACGTTCCGGTTTGTAGTGCAATCGCCGGTCCTGCGCAAAGGCGACGGAAAAGACGGTTAACACTTACCCTACGTCAACCGCACAAATGTCCGTTCTGGCGGAAAACTCAATGGACTTTCGCACTTTGAGGGGGAGGTGGTGGACAGGGCTGGATTCGAACCAGCGTACGCTTGCGCGGGCAGATTTACAGTCTGCTGCCTTTAACCACTCGGCCACCGGTCCAGGTTCTGTCACGCGCGGACCATCGGGCGATGGTCGAGCATGGCGAGCAGGCGCGCCCAATGGCGAGCGCGCGTGCCGGTGTCAACCGGCGGTCGGCGCCGCGCCGGAGAAAGTGACATATGTCGATTTGGCACGGGTCGCACTTTCCCACGTTACTCTTTCGCGCATTCAACCGACTGGTACCTGGTCGGCTGGGTGTCCAGGCGATGCGGCTGCAACCGCGCCAGCTCACATCTGCATGCATCGCTGAAATCGGAGAACAGATCGACTGCATTACGCTCAAGGAGATCGCGGATTTCCTGGGGTGCGGGTCACGTCAACTTAGGTCTGCAGGATGCGCTTGTGCTTGCCCCCGTCCGTAACGATTAGGCCTGACTTTCAAAGCAGTCGGCCGATAGCTGGACAATAGCCCAAGTTATATTCGCCTATTGCCCAAAGCGAACGCCGAGCACTGGCCGATGCCGCTCGTGGTACGCGTCGTCTAGCGCATCAATCCAGCGGCGCGGAGCGCATCTTCGATGACAGTTCCCACTCCCCCGAGGTCAACCTGCGGACCGGATCGAGGTTGCGTAAGTGGTCGGACCGCCATTACCTCCAAGGGTCTCGACGCAAGTGCGCTTTCCTTTACGCCTTTCTCCACCAAGCCCCACGAACTGGCAATTTTCCTCGTCGAGCAGATGCTCGCCTCGAGCATGTGCGGGCCCGTCGTCCCGCATGCCGCGTGGTCACGCGTGTCGATGGGTGTTCCGTGCCCCATGCCGCGAACGTCGTACCTTTCTACAATCGTGCGGCCTCTCGAGTCCGACCAGGTCTCTCGGCGATGACCAGCCACGATCTCAACCCGGCTAGCGGCATCGCCGAGGCCATGAAGGTCGCGCCACTGGTTGACGATGGCCGTCGCGTTGACCGGGTCGACAATAGTGTCGTTTGTGCCGTGCCACACCGAAAGCGTAGGTGGATCACTGCTCGGGTCAGCGGCTGCTTCGGCCCTGCTGGAAAGCTCACGCCGGGATGGAAAGGCGTGCCCGCGCATCCGCTCAAGCGCCTCCGGTAGGCTGTTAGCGCTCGCAAATGGCAGCCCCGCAATGACCGCCCCGCCCGCGAACAGCTCTGGGTACGAGGCGAGCATTACGGAAGTCATTGCCCCGCCCGCTGACAAGCCAGTAATGAAAACACGTGAGCGATCGAGCCGGTATTTCGCCGCCAAATGTTGGATCATCTGACTAATCGAAGCTGCTTCGCCGCGACCACGGCGCGCATCACTCGGCTGGTACCAGTTGAAGCACAGGTTGGGATTATTGGTTCGTCGCTGCTGAGGGAAGAGCACAGCAAATCCCTCTTTCTCGGCTAGCTTGGACCAGCCGCTGCCTTTGTCATAAACGGAAGCGCTCTGTGTGCACCCGTGAAGCACGACAACCAACGCTTGGGGCGGTTCGGCCGGCACATAGATGCGCGCATCAAGATTGCCGGGGTTGCCACCAAAATCCTCCAGAGCAACGAGGCGGCCGTCGTCATTCGTGTTAGCCGCTTCCATTTTCCGGCGGACGGCAGTGAGACGTGCCACGATGTTTCCTAAGCCACGCATACAGTTACTCCTGGTGCGGCCGCGGAACGTCAGTTCGCCATAGCTATTTTGCTGCACTGCACAATAATGGGGTCGTTACCGAGCGGACGCAAGCGCAGGGCGCGAAAGAAGCGCGTTCCGCCCCTGGTTGAGCAACTTCTAATGTCTGTCTTGGGTCGAAAACTGACTCTAGCGTCCACCACCACCCGGGGCGCTGCCGCTACTCGGCTCGCCTCGTGCGCTCCAAGTTTGCAATGTCCCCCGGGCAGTGGAAACTTGGAGCGGGTGAAGGGAATCGAACCCTCGTCGTAAGCTTGGAAGGCTTCTGCTCTACCATTGAGCTACACCCGCTCGCTCGAACGCGCGGCTGACTGGCAGCAACTTCTCAGCCGGTCAACCTTAGAAGATCAGGAATTTCTTCTTCTTCTTTGGCTCCGGCGCCGCGGTCCCGGTCGTTCCGGCCAGTTCGTTCGGGAAACAACGCTTGCCGATGATCTTGGTGTGCTGCCAGGCCGACTTGCGGGAGAAGGGGTGACGGTAGAAGACCGTCATCTCACGCTGGTTGCCGACATCCTTGACGTGTAGCGAATAGCGCGCCGCCTGGGCCTTCCCGAGTCCGTTCGGGCGCGTGTAGTCGATCGCGACGCCATTCGGCTGGGGAATGAGCACGACGGTACCGTCGCGGGCCATCTGGCGGATGGTGCAGGCTTGCAAATCGGTCAGCGATTGGTTGGACATGATCCGGATGCCGGCGTCCCTGGGCGGTTTAAGCGGGCCGCTGTTCCCGATCATGATTTGCAGCATCAACGCGGTAACAATCATTTGTCTTTTCCCCCTGAATCCTTGGCGCGATCGCGTGAAGTTCGCGTTTGGCCCCCGGGGGCAAGATAAATTGATAATCAGCCGCTTAGTCAATGGTGGACGCGACAAAGCGAGCGGCTTCGGAACGACTTACCGCTCAAATCGATTTGAATCGGGTCCGAATCAATTCTGCGGGAGATCGTCATGCCGGCTCGGCCAACTTGGCGCGGTCATATCAAACTTGCCCTTGTCTCGATTCCGGTCGAGATCTTTCCGGCGACCAAGGCCGGCAAGTCGATCGCCTTTCACCAAGTTCATGAACCTTCGGGCCAGCGCGTCCGCTATGAGAAGGTCGTGCCGGGCATCGGACCCGTCGACCGTGACGAAATCCTGAAAGGGTACGAAGTCGAAAAGGGCGAATATGTCCTTCTCGACCCCGAGGAGATCGAGAAGGTGAAGCTGGAGAGCCGAAAGACGCTGGAACTGACCCAGTTCGTCGACATCGGTGACATCGACCCGATTTACTTCGACAAGCCTTACTACGTCGTTCCGGCCGACGACCTTGCCGAAGAGGCATTCGTCGTCGTTCGCGAGGCGCTCCGCCGGACGAAGAAGGTCGGGGTGGGGCAGCTCGCGATGCGCGGCCAGGAATATGTCGTCAGCCTGAAGCCCTGCGGCCGCGGAATGGTGCTCGAGACGCTACGC
>Ga0247822_10001048_pt1 | contig 16360 bp, 18 predicted proteins | sample 13C_Cellulose_Da_FD_192423 | JGI IMG/M metagenome (GOLD analysis project Ga0247822, IMG submission 192423) | Soil microbial communities from agricultural site in Penn Yan, New York, United States - 13C_Cellulose_Day30 | ecosystem: Environmental > Terrestrial > Soil > Agricultural land | place...
CGGTAGGCGCGCAGCGCGCCTACCGCGCCCTCGCCCGCGGGACCGGCCCGTGGGCGGCCAACGCGCTCTACGCGGCGGCCCGGCTCGCCCTCGATCGCGAGGACGCCGCGCTCGCCGCGCGCCTCGCCCGCTCGTACCTCGCCCGCTTCCCCGGCGGCGCCAACGCCGCCGACGCCGCCGCCATCCTCGAACGCACCCAAGGAGCCCCTGAATGATCGCCTCTCTCAAGTCCGGGATCGTCCTGTCCCTCGTCCTGGCTGGTGCGCTGTTGACGGCGTGTGGTGACGGCGGTAGCGGCGACGGTGATGGCAACGGCGATGCGACCGGCGACGGCAGCGTGATCGACGACGGCGACGGCGGCGTGGTCGACGACGGCGGCACGGGCAGCTGCGTGCCGGGCGTCCCCGAGTGCTCCGACGGCTGCGACAACGACGGCGACGGCCGCATCGACGGCGACGACGTCGAGTGCACCGGCGCGCTCGACAACGACGAGTCGAGCTTCTCGACCGGCATCCCCGGCGACAACCGCGACACCGTCAACCAGGACTGCTTCTTCGACGGCGACAGCGGCGCCGGCAACGACGGCTGCAACATCCACGTCTGCTGCCTGCTCGGCGCGCCCGACCGCGCGTCGTGTCCGTACGGCGCCAACCAGTACGACCCGGCCGACTGCCAGCGCCCGCAGTCGCAGCAGTGCCAGACCTACTGCGGCGCGCTGACCCCGCCCGGCTGCGACTGCTTCGGCTGCTGCACGGTCTGCGATCCCGCCACCGACCAGTGCTACGACATCGTCACCAACCCGGCGACCGCGCCGATGTGCGACGAGACCACGATCGCGGACCCGACCAAGTGCCCGCGCTGCACCAAGGTCACCAACTGTGGCACCACCTGCGATCCGGACAACTGCATCCTGTGCCCGGGCCAGACCGAGGAGGACCTGCCGCCGTCGTGCAGCGCCGCCGAGTGCCCGGCCGGTCACCAGGCGTGCGACGCGCAGACCGCGTGTCCGACCGGCCAGTACTGCACCAACGGCTGCTGCATCGACGGCATCCCGTGACGCGCGGCCGCCGGCCGAGCGCCGCGCGCTTCAGTCGACGACCAGGTCGACGGTGTGCTCGAGGTCGCGCCCCCACGGGATCACCAGCGACGCGGTGACCCGCCACTCGATCGGCCCGGTGGTGGGCGCGACCACCGACGACACCGCGCGGGCGACGTCGCCGAGGCGACCGGCCGGCGCCGGCGGCTTGCGATCGCCGGCGTCGCGCGGGATCGGCAGCGTGAACGCGAGCGTCTCGTCGTGGTACGAGCGGGCGCCGCCCAGCTCCTGGGTCTGCTCGTAGACGGTGGCCTTGGTGGTGCCGACGGTGCGCACCGGGCCGCTGCGGCCGTAGTCGACGGTCCGCTGGGTCGCGCGCAGGGTGACGATGAGGCGCTTGGCCTCGACCGGCTCGGTGAGCGCGAGCGTGACCTTGCCGCGGATGTCGTCGCCGGGCGCGTGGCGAGTGCGCTCGATCGCGACCTGGACCGAGCCGCGCCCGACGCCGGTGACCTGCTGGCCGGCGCGCTTGGCGGCGTCGCCGGCCTGTCGCACCGCGCTGCCTACCTTGGAGAAGAAGCGGTTCGCGGCCTTGAGGATCTCGTCGTCGCTAGCCATGCCCCCGAGTCTGCCACGGCGTCCCTCGCCACTCACGCGGCGGGCCCGGTCGCGGACACGACGCCCCGGGGCGAGCCGCATCGCCCCTGCCATCATACCATCATGGGCGCCAATCTCTTGGCAGGAGAACCATGGGCGAGCTCGAGAGCGATCACCTGGCGGCCAACGTGCGCGCGATCCGCGAGGCGCGCGGCCTGTCCCAGCAGCAGATGGCCCGCCTGGCCGGCGTCCCGCGCGCGACCTGGTCGCACCTCGAGTCGGGCACGGCCAATCCGACCCTGGCCGTGTTGATCCGGGTCGCCGCCGCGCTCCAGGTCCGCCTCGACGAGCTGCTGGCGTCGCCGCGCACGCCGGTGCGTCACCTGCGCGCCTCGGAGCTGCCGGTTCGCCGGCGCGGCCCGGTCGCCGTACGCAAGCTCCTGCCCGAGCCGCTGGCCGGCCTCGATCTCGAGCGCATGACCCTGCCGGCCGGCGCGCGCATGGTCGGCGTGCCCCACGCGCCCGGCACCCGCGAGTACCTCGCCTGCGAGCGCGGCCTGGTCGAGCTCTATGTCGCCGGTGAGCGCTTCCTCGTCGAGCCCGGCGACGTGGTCGTGTTCCGCGGCGACCAGCGCCACGCCTATCACAACCCGGGCAAGGACGAGGCGATCGCCTACAGCGCCATCGCGTTCGCGCCCGCGGGCACCTGACGACCACCCCGCTCGACCTCCCGCCCGGGCCGCCGCGATCGCCCGCCGGCGCGGCATCCCGTCGCGGCCAGCCCAGCCCGCAAGCAGCGCCCGGCGCGAACTGTGCCCAGAATCAAGACCGCGGCGAACTGTGCCCAGAATCAACGTGCGCCTCGCGACGACGGCACGATGAATCATCCGCGTCGGTGAGCGTGGCGAAGAACTGTGCCCAGAACCAAGGACCGCGTGCCGCCTCGAGCCGGGCACGGTTTCGCGGCGGCGTTGATTCCGGGCACAGTTCCCTGGCGCGTCGCCGCCGCATGGAGCCCGGCACCGTTCGCGGCGGCGTTGATTCCGGGCACAGTTCCTGGCGCGTCGCCGCCGCCTCGATTCCGGCACCGTACGGGGCCGGCATGGCGGTCGAGCTCGCCACGGTTGATTCGCGGCACAGTTCCGCGCCGCCTCGCCACGGTTGATTTGCGGCACAGTTCCGCGCAGTCCCCGCGGCGCCTGACAGCGCCCGCGCGCCCGGTAGGCCCCGTCACGCCTCCGCGCTTCGGCGCCGTCGTGCGCGCGCTCAGCGGCGGCGGGCGAGGGTGGCCTCGACGCGGCGCGCGACCGACTGGCTCGGAATCGGCCGGCGGTGAGTGTGTCGAAGGACTGTGCCCAGAACCAGAACCGCGTGCCGCCTCGATCCCGGCACCGTTCGCGGCCGGCGTTGATTCCGGGCACAGTTCCTTGGCGCGTCGTCGCCGCCTCGATTCCGGCACCGTTCGCGGCCGGCGTTGATTCCGGGCACAGTTCCTTGGCGCGTCGTCGCCGCCTCGATCCCGGCACCGTTCGCGGCGGCGTTGATTCCGGGCACAGTTCCTTGGCGCGTCGTCGCCGCCTCGATTCCGGCACCGTTCGGGGCGGGTGTTGATTCCGGGCACAGTTCCTGGCGCGTCGTCGCCGCCTCGATTCCGGCACCGTTCGCGGCGGCGTTGATTCCGGGCACAGTTCCCTGGCGCGTCGCCGCCGCCTTGCTTCCGGCACAGCTCCGCGCAGTCCGCGCTGCGCGCCGCGCTCCCGTCAGGCCCCGTCACGTCTCCGCGCTTCGGCGCCGTCGTGCGCGCGCTCAGCGGCGGCGGGCGAGGGCGGCCTCGATGCGGCGCGCGATCGTGTCTGGCCACGGGGCCAAGGTGGCGGCGTCCTCGCCGAGGATGATGTTGAGGGTGCGGGCGAGGCGCTCGACGCCGCGCTCGAGGCGCTCGCTGGCCACGGGGTCGGCGGCGATGGCGTCGCCGAACTCCTCCCAGGTCTCCGCGCACTCGTCGAGCGGGGCGCGGAGGCGATCGCGCGCGACGCGGGCGCGCTGATCGTGGGCGCGGTCGTCGTCGATGCGCTCGATGGTGACGAGGGTCTCGCCGAAGGCAGCCAGCATGTCCGGGCCGTGGTCGCCGTAGTAGCGCATGAGGCGGCGCACGCCCTCGTCGGGGGCCTCGATGCCGCGCTCGGCGATCCGGCACAGCTTGCGGAAGTGGCCGGCGAGGCGCTCGTCGGGCTGGGGGACCGACGAGCGGCAGGCACAGGCGCCGCCGCGCACGACGGCGGCGCCGAGCGCGACCACGATCACCAGCTTCCACCACGACGAGACGCGACCGGCCATGGAGTCCTCCCTGCGCGCAGTCTACTCCGGGTGGTCGAGGTTCCAGCGATCGTTCGCCTCGGCCTCCATCATGGCCACGAACGCGGCGCGGTCGGCGCCGTAGAGGCCCCAGCTGTTGACCCCGCCGAGCTCGACCAGGCGCGGGCCGGCCGGGGTGATCGCGACATCGACGGTGAGGGGATCGAGGGGGAGCGAGGCGGCGGCGGCGGCGACGTCCTCGGCGAAGCCACGCACCTCGGCGGGCACGTCGGTGTGGGGCGGGAGCGGGTACGAGCTGCCACAGACGAACGCGCCCTGGCGCACGAAGCAGCGGTACTCGCGCGAGATCTCGATGACCTCGCTGACCACGGCGAGCTGATCGTGCTGGTGCGGGTGGCCGGCGACGAAGCTCGGGAGCTCGTCGGCGGCGACGACCGTGGCGGCGAACACCTCAGGTTGGTGTCGGAGCGCACGAACACGCGGTCGCCGAACATGCGCCGGGCGTCGAGCGTCGCCAGCGCGCCGAACGGGACCAGCACCGTGGTGCGGCCGAGGAATCGCCACACCGCCGGGTAGTAGGCCGAGCAGCGCAGGCGGGCGTAGTCGTCGAAGACGACGTGGCCGAGGCGGCGGTCGCGGGCGAGCCGGCTCATCGTGCGCATGGTCCCGTAGCCGACCGCGGGGCCGTCGATCGCCGGCCAGTCGGCGGCCGGGCGCGGATCGAGGCGGACCGGGTGGCGCACCAGGCCGAGCAGCTCGGCGGCGGCCGGGAAGTCGTGGTGCTCGTCGATCAGCCAGGGCAGCGCGCCGAGCGCGGTCATCGGGGAAGGGTACCGCGGCGGCGAGCGCCCGGGGCAGCGCCGAAAATGCGACGGCCGCCTCGCAGCACGAGGCGGCCGCCGGGATCGACGCTGCCGGTCGCAGGCCGGGCGTCAGACGACGCCGGACCAGTCGGTGCGGTCGGCGACGCGGAAGGCCAGCTCCGGCGCGTGCTTGCGGTGGATCTCGGCGGCGACCTCCTCGCGGAGATCGTCGGCGCGATCGCGCAGCCGGGCCAGGACGAGGTCGGCGTCGATCGCGCCCTGCGCCGGCACCAGCGTGACCAGGACCCGCGCCGCCGAGGGCGCGGGGTCGACCTGGACCACGAGGAGGTCGGAGAGGACGGGATCGTCGACCTCGGCCAGGAACCAGCCGACGGCGTCGGCGACCTGACGGCAGACCTGTCGATCCTTGTGGCCGCGGACGCGGCCACGATGGGACTTGGACATACGCTCCTCAGAACGAAGTAGACGGGAACGAACGGACGAACGACGCCGGCCGGCTCAGAGCGAGCAGGGCCGGCAGATCGCAGCGTCGAGGGCGTCGGTTCGCATCACGGTCCACCTCCAGGAGAGGTCCACGCCACCCTACCGAGTTCTGCGCGCGCGTCAACGACGATCGGCGGTGGCGTCGGCGATCTCGACGACCGCCCACAGCGGCAGGTGGTCCGAGATCCGGACCGCCTGCTCGACGCCATAGCGGGGCACGCGCAGGCCGCGGCTGTAGATCGCGTCGAGGCGCATGCTCAGCCACTGGTGGGTCGGGCCGCTGCCGGTGACCGGGGTGTCGAGCCCGGCCGCGCGCACCGCGGCCTCGAGCCGGCGGTGCTGCACGCCGGCGGGCACCGGCACGACGTGGCCGATCCACAGGAACGGGTTGGTGTTGACGTCGCCGGCGACCAGGGCCGGGCCGTCGTGGGCGGCGGCCGCCGCGAGCACCGGACGGAGCTGGCGGATGCGCGCGGCCGGGTTGACCCGGTTGTCGAGGTGGACCGCGAACACGCGCAGCGGGCCGGCCTCGGTGTCGACGGTCGCCGCCACCGCCGCTCGCCGCCCCGAGTTGAACACGACGTGCTCGCGCGGCAGCTCGATCACCTCGACGTCGCGCAGCGGCCAGCGCGACATGATCGCGACGCCTTCGCTGCCGGGGCCCTCGAGGTGACCGGGCGCGTACACCGAGCTCATGCCGAGCTCGCGGGCGGCGGCGCAGGCGGCGCTGCAGCCGCCGTGCGCGCGTACCTCCTGCATCACCACCAGGTCGGCGCCGGCCAGCGCCGCGCTGCCGCGCAGCGCCGCTGCGATCGCGCCGCCCGGCTCGTCGTGCACGTTGTAGGTGACCAGCCGCAGGCTGGCCGGCGCCACCGCCGCGCCGGCGCGTGGCCGGATCTCCGGCGAGGTGTCGGCGGGGACGCCTCGGTTCATGCAGGCGGCGGTGGTGACGGCGACGGACAGCGCGAGCAGGCCGGGACGCATCGGAGTCGCAGGTAGCAAGCGTCCAGCCAGCGGACAACGCCGCGAAATCGCGCGCGCGCCTGGTGGAAGCTCGACAGCCGGTGCCAGTTTTCAAGCCTGCGGTCGACGCCGGAAATAGGCGCCGCGACCCGGGCGTTGCAGGCCGCGATGGGAGCCCGGGTCGCGCTCGTGCTGTGCTTCACCTGCCTGGCCTGCGGCGCCGCGCGCTCCGATCCTCGTGCCGACGCCGCGGCGCCACCGGCCGCGGTCGCGACCTGGGACGACACCGTCGCCGAGATCGCCCGCGAGCGCGCGCGGCTGGCCGCGGCCTGGCGCGCCGCCGACTCGGCCACCGAGCGTGCCCGCGTGCGCGACCGGGCCAGCCGCTACCTGGTCGACGCGATCACCACCCGGCTGGTGCCGCCGTGGCTCGGGATGCCGTGGGGCATGGGGCGCGACAGCACCGCCACCCGCCCGCACGAGGACGGCAAGCGGATCTCGTGCAGCTACTTCGTCGGCGCGATCCTCCAGGGCGCCGACTTCCGGCTGGCCAACCGGTTCCGCCTCGGCCAGGCCGCCGCGCTGATCATCCAGCGCTCGCTGGTCGGCGCGCCCGGCAAGGTCCACCGCTACCTCAGCATCCCGCCCGCCGACCTGGCCGCCCGCGTGCGCGCGCTCGGCGACGGCGTCTACGTCATCGGCCTCGACGTCCACGTCGGCCTGGTCGTCGTCCGCGGCGACGACGTCCGCTTCGTCCACGCCAGCTACACCGGCGACCAGGTCGTCTCCGACGAGCCGCTCGCCGACGCGCTCGCGATCGCCCGCTCGCAGCCACGTGGCTACTTCGTGTCGCCGCTGGTCACCGCCGCCGGCGCCGCCGACGACTGGTTGATCGAGCGCTGGCTGGCCGGCGACGAGGTCGGACCCTGACCCGCGGCAGGCCCCACGCCGCCGCCACCGCCTCGTAGTCGTCGGCCGGCAGCAGCGCGAACACCGGCCGCGCCGCCGGATCGAGCCCGGCCAGCAGCCGGACCAGATCGGCCTCGGCCATCGCCGTGCAGCCGGCGGTCGGATGGTCGGCGCCGCGCCAGACGTGGAAGAAGATGCAGCTTCCGCCGCCCGGGCTCGCGGCGCGGTTGTGCTCGATCTCGATCACCCAGGCGTACAGCTCGTCCGACCGGCGCATGTCCTCGGCCGAGCGCCAGTCCGGCGCGACCGTGCGCTCGTCGAGCACGCGGTTGTAGTGGGCCGAGCGGGGATCGTCGACGCACCGCCAGCGCTCGTCGACCGTCGTGTACGCGACCCTGGTGCCGGCCGGCGCCGCCGCGGCGTAGCCGAACGCCGGGCCGATCGCGAACAGCCCGGCCGGGCTGCGGCCGTCGCCCTCGCGCTTGATCGGCCCCGGCCGCCCGGGCGCGCCGTCGCCGTGCAGACCGCGGCCCCACGCGGCGCCGGCGCTGCCGATCGCCGCCGGCCACTCGTCGCCGACCGGGCGCCACGGCTGGTCGCCGGCGTCGCGCTCCCACCGGCGCAGGCGCGCGACCGGCCGATCCCAGTCGGGGACGATCGCGGTGACCAGCTGGCGGGTCTCGTCCGGGATCCGGACGACCGGCGCCGACCCGGCCTCGGCGGCCGCGCCGTCGGCGACCGGCCCCGACCGCCCGCGCGGCGCCTCGCGCGATCCGCATCCGCCGCCCGCGGCGACCGCGGCCGCGACCGCCGCCAGGACGAGGCGGGTGGTCAGACGCTCATCTCCAGCATGCGCTGGATCGGGGCCAGCGCGCGCACCCGCACCGGCTCGGGGACGTCGACCTGCGGCGTCAGGTCGCGCAGGCACAGGTACAGCTTCTCGAGGGTGTTGCGTCGCATGTGCGGGCACACGTTGCACGCGCAGCTCTCGTCCTCGGGCGGCGCCGCGATCAGCTGCTTGTCGGGCGCCTCGGCCTGCATCTTGTGGAGGATGCCGGCCTCGGTGGCGACGATGAAGGTCTGCTTGGGGCTCTGCTTGGCGTAGGTGATGAGCCCCGACGTCGACGCGACGTGGCTGGCGTGGCGGAGGATGCCCTCGTGGCACTCGGGGTGGGCGATGACCTCGGCGTCCGGGTGCTGCGCCATCAGCTCGAGCAGCCGGCGCTCGCTGAAGGTCTCGTGGACGATGCAGGTGCCCTGCCACAGCACCAGGTCGTCGCGCCCGGCCTGCTTCTTCACGAACGCACCCAGGTGCTTGTCGGGCGCGAACACGATCGGCCGGTCGCCGAGCGCCTTGACGATCTTGACCGCGTTCGACGACGTGCAGATGACGTCGGACAGCGCCTTCACCTCGGCCGAGCAGTTGATGTAGCTGACCACGGTGTGGCCGGGGTACGACGCCAGCCACCGCTCGAACGCCGGCGCCGGGCAGCCGTCGGCCAGCGAGCACCCGGCCTTCAGGTCGGGCACGACCACGATCTTGTCGGGGTTGAGGATCTTGGCGGTCTCGGCCATGAAGTGGACGCCGCAGAAGGCGATCACGTCGGCCTTGGTCTTGGCCGCCGCCTGCGACAGCTGCAGCGAGTCGCCGACGAAGTCGGCCAGATCCTGGATCTCCGACTCCTGGTAGTAGTGGGCCAGGATCACGGCGTTGCGCTCGGCCTTGAGCCGGCGGATGCCGTCCTCGAGCTCGTCATCGCTCATCCCGAGCGGATCGGGCTCGGTGGCCGGGGTACCGAGGACGGGGAGGCGAGTGGGGGCGTCCTGACTCATCGCGTCGTTGCTCCGCAGATCGGATGACCGTGGTCGTCCAGTCGTACCACGCCGGCCGGTGGCCTGCGGAATTCCCCCCTACCGGTCAGGTCCTGATGTATGGAACCCCCGCATGAGGGGGGCCTCTTCTGTCCTGTCCTGCGTCCTGTGCGGCGCCGTCCTGGCGGCGTGCGCCAACGCCGATCTGGTGAGCCCGGACGCGCCCGAGGCCGACGCCGGCGACGTCGACGCGGCCGACGCGGCGATCGACGCCGTCGACGCCTGCGTCCCGGGCCCCGAGCTGTGCAACGCCACCGACGACGACTGCGACGGGCGGACCGACGAGGGCCTCGACCTCGGCACGATGTGCGACGGGCCCGACGCCGACCAGTGCGCCGAGGGCATGGTGGTGTGCAACGGCGCCGGCGCGACCACCTGCAGCGACGACAGCGGCGACGCGGTCGAGATCTGCAACGCGCTCGACGACGACTGCGACGGCATGATGGACGAGGGCTTCGCGGTCGGCACGATGTGCGACGGCGCCGACACCGACTCGTGCCGCGAGGGCATGATCGTCTGCGCCGCCGACGGCACCGCCACGTGCAGCGACGTCACCGGCTCGACGCCCGAGATCTGCAACGGTCTCGACGACGACTGCGTCGGCGGCGTCGACGACGGCTTCGCGGTCGGGATGCCGTGCTCGACCGGGATCGGCGGGTGCGCGCGTGCGGGCCAGTACATGTGCAACGGCGCCGGCACCGGCGTGGTGTGCAGCGCCACCGCCGGTGCCGCCGTCGCCGAGATCTGCGGTGACGGCATCGACCAGGACTGCAACGGCGCCGACGTGACCTGTCCCGTCAACGACAGGCCGACCGGCGCGGTCAACATCTCGGCCGGCGGGACCTTCACGGTCGACCTGGCCGCCGCCCGCGACGACGACGCCAGCAGCGCCACCGGCTGCGGCTCGACCGGCGGCCGCGACGTCTTCTACCAGCTGACCTTGCCCGCGGCCGAGGTCGTCTACCTCGACACCTTCGGCTCGAGCTACGACACCGTGATCCGCGTCTACGCCGGCACGTGCTCGGCCCGGGCCGGGACCCCGATCTGCGACGACGACGCCGGCGTGTGCGCGGGCGCCCAGAGCCAGCTCGCCACCCAGCTCGCGGCCGGCACCTGGTGCGTGGTGGTCGACCAGTACTCGAGCACCCAGACCACCGGCGCGACCACCCTGACCGTCGTGCGCGGCGGCCGCACCGGCACCGCGATCGCCGCCGGCAGCGGCACCCGGACCGGCACCACCTGCGGGGCGGCCAACACGTGGACGCCCGGCTGCCAGAGCAGCTCGACCGCGGGCGACCAGGCCTACTTCTTCACCGTGTGCCCGTCCGAGACCCGGACGGTCGCGGCCAGCACGTGCACGACCGCGACCAGCTGGGACTCGGTCGTCTACCTGCGCAAGACCGGCACCGCGAGCGATCTCGGCTGCAACGACGACGGGCCAAGCGGGTGTGGCACGGTCGCTCCGATCCGCCTGTCGTCGTTCACCGGCGCCAGCGCGGCCGGGCCTGGCCTGTTCTGGTTGGTCGTCGACGGGTTCCTGAGCACCTGTGGCGCGTACACGCTCACGTACACGATGTGATCGCGGCTGTTGCAATCGAGGGCCGCTGCGATAAGGTGCCGGCTCGACCGAACCTTCCGGACATAGCTGGGGGAGCCCTCGCGGCTGAGAGGCACGCATCCGGCGTGCGACCCCTCGAACCTGCTCCGGGTAATGCCGGCGAAGGAAAGCGAGCCACGATGAGCCACGGAAACGGCAATGGTAACGGCAAGCGCAGCTTGCCCCAGGTCGTCGGCACCGATCCGGTCGCCGACCTCGCGCCCGTCGAGGGCTTCCCGTCGTCGGAGAAGGTGTACGTCGACGCCGACGGACTGCAGGTCCCGGTCCGCCGCGTCCACCTGTCGGGTGGCGAGCCGCCGTTCGACGTCTACGACACCTCGGGCCCGGTCAACCACGACCTCCACGCCGGGCTGCCCAAGCTGCGCAAGGCGTGGATCGAGCGCCGCCTGCGCGAGGGCGACGACGGCAACCGCACCCAGATGCACTACGCCCGCAAGGGCCTGATCACCGAGGAGATGAAGTTCATCGCGATCCGCGAGGGGCTCGACGCCACGTTCGTGCGCGACGAGGTCGCCCGCGGCCGCGCGATCATCCCGGCCAACATCAACCACCCGGAGAGCGAGCCGATGATCATCGGCCGCAACTTCCTGGTGAAGATCAACGCCAACATCGGCAACTCGGCGGTCAGCTCGTCGATCGGCGAGGAGGTCGACAAGCTGCGGTGGGCGACCAAGTGGGGCGCCGACACGGTCATGGACCTGTCGACCGGCAAGCAGATCCACGAGACCCGCGAGTGGATCATCCGCAACTCGCCGGTGCCGATCGGCACGGTGCCGATCTACCAGTGCCTGGAGAAGGTGAACGGCGTCGCCGAGAACCTGACCATCGACCTGTTCATCGACACGCTGATCGAGCAGGCCGAGCAGGGCGTCGACTACTTCACGATCCACGCCGGCGTCCGCCTGCCGTACATCCCGTGGACCGCGAACCGCACCACCGGCATCGTGTCGCGCGGCGGGTCGATCATGGCCAAGTGGTGCCTGGCGCACCACAAGGAGAACTTCCTCTACACCGAGTTCGAGCGCATCTGCGAGGTGATGAAGAAGTACGACGTCGCGTTCTCGCTGGGCGACGGCCTGCGCCCCGGCTCGATCGCCGACGCCAACGACCGCCCGCAGCTGGCCGAGCTGGAGACCCTGGGCGAGCTGACGCAGATCGCGTGGAAGCACGACGTCCAGGTGATGATCGAGGGCCCCGGCCACGTGCCGATGCACAAGATCAAGGAGAACGTCGACCTCCAGCTCGAGAAGTGCCACGAGGCGCCGTTCTACACGCTGGGCCCGCTGGTCACCGACATCGCCCCCGGCTACGACCACATCACCAGCGCGATCGGCGCGGCCATGATCGGCTGGTACGGCACGGCGATGCTCTGCTACGTGACGCCCAAGGAGCACCTCGGGCTGCCCAACAAGAAGGACGTCAAGGATGGCGTGATCGCCTACAAGATCGCCGCCCACGCCGCCGACCTCGCCAAGGGCCACCCCGGCGCGCAGCGGCGCGACGACGCCCTGTCCAAGGCGCGCTTCGAGTTCCGCTGGCAGGACCAGTTCAACCTGTCGCTCGACCCCGACACCGCCCGCGACTTCCACGACGAGACCCTGCCGGCGCCGGCCGCCAAGGGCGCGCACTTCTGCTCGATGTGCGGCCCGAAGTTCTGCTCGATGAAGATCACGCAGGACGTGCGCGACTACGCGGCGGCCCACGGCCTCGACGACGAGGCGGCGCTGGCCGCCGGCCTGGCCCAGAAGGCGGCCGAGTTCGTCGACGGCGGCAAGGTCTTCTATCAGGGCGACGCCGAGTAGCTCACGGCGTCATCTCGTCGGGTTCGAGGAAGGCCTGGTCGACGTAGCACCAGCCCCAGTCCTCGCCCGGCTCGAACGAGCGGACGATCGGGTGCTGGGTGGCGTGGTAGTGCGCGGTCGCGTGACGGTTGGGCGACGAGTCGCAGCAGCCGACGTGGCCGCAGGTGAGGCACAGCCGCAGGTGGACCCAGCGCGAGCCGGTGCGGAGGCAGTCCTCGCAGCCGGCGGTGGTGTGGGGCGTGACCTCGCGGATCTCGGACAGGTGCGGATCGGTGGGCATGGGGGCCTCCTCGCTAGAGGGCGCGCGTGGTCGCGGCGTGGGCGATCACCACGTCGGGGCTGCGCTGGAGCAGCACCACGTAGCGGCGCTGGAAGTCGTCGCCGTCGGGATCGGGGGTGAGCAGGCGGCGCAGCTCGGCGATCGCGGCGTCGTCCTCGCCGGCCGGCGGCTCGGCCGCGTCCAGCCACTCGTCCATGCGGACGATGACCGCGCTCAGCGGCCGCAGCCAGGCCAGCTCGGCCTCGGTCGTCAGCATGTGCAGCAGCTCGTGCGGCGTCAGCCGGCCGTGGATGCGCTCGAGGTCCTCGCGGGCGACGTCGATCAGCGTCTTGTGGAGGCGGACGAGGCGGTGGCGGAGGTCTTCGAGGTCGGCGCGCTGCATCGCTATGACCCGTACTTGAGCACGAGCGCGTCGGTGTTGCCGCCGGTCGTGATCTCGCCGCAGACCAGCACGGCGCCGTGGCCGTCGACCGCGACGGCGTTGCCGCGGGCGCCGGGGAACGAGCGCTGCCACTGCGGGACGCCGCCGGCGTCGTAGGCGCGCACCGCGAGGTCCGGCCCCTGGCTGCCGGTGACCACCACGGTGCCGTCGCCGGCGACCGCGACCGCGCGCCAGACGTCGACGTCGGTGGTGACGATCTTCCAGCGCGCCTCGCCGCCAGCGGTGTAGGCGCGGATCCAGCTCGCCGTTCCGGGCGCGCCGGCGGCGCCGGTCGCGCCGACGACGATCACCCCGCCGTCGGGCCCGACCGCGACGCCGTTCGCCTCGCCGCCGAACGCGCCGTCGCTGGCCAGGGTGTGGCCCCAGGCCAGCGCGCCGTCGGCGTCGTACTTCGCGACCCAGCCGTCGGCCCCGGCGGCGCCGACCGTCACGCCGGCGGCGACCACGCTGTCGTCGGCGCCGCACGCCACCGCGTTGGCGGCGTCGAGGCCGGGCCGGGCGCCGTCGCGGACGATGGTCCACGCCGCGCCGACGCCGTCGACGCCAAGCTTCTGGACCCAGGCCTGGCCGCTGCCGGCGGGGTCGGGCTGGAACCCGGCGGTGATCAGCGCGCCGGTCGAGTCGCGGGCCAGGCCGAAGAACAGGTCGTCGCCGAGGAGCTCGCCCTCGCGCAGCCAGGTCGCTGCGCCGGTGCCGGTCAGCCGGGTCAAGAAGTGGTTCTGCCGGGTGCTCGAGCCCGAGTACCACTGCCCGGCGACCACGGCGCCGCCGTCGGCGAGCGCGACGAGCGCCCGCGCCCGATCGCGGCCCTCGCTGGGCGTGTGCAGCTCGTAGGTCCAGCGCGCGGCGCCGTCGGCGGCGTAGGCGCGCGCCCAGGCGTTGCCGCCCTCGGCGAGCCGGGTCACCTCGCCGGCGACGACGAAGCCGCCCTCCGGGCCGGCGCCGATGGCGTGGCAGGCGTCGAAGCCGTGGTCGTCGCCGTCGAAGACCACCTGCAGTGGCGCGGCCGGGCCGCCGCCGGTGCCCGGGTCCTCGTCGCACGTCGGCTCCGGCGCGGCGCCGCCGTGGGCATCACAGTCGAGCGCCAGCAAGAGCGGCGTCGCGGCCAGGATGAGGCCGGCGGCGAGCCGGCGGCGCGCCGGGTCCGTCAACGTCGTGCGCATGCGATGTCCCTCCCCCAACCAGAGATCGCCCTCCCCGAGCGCTTCGTCCGTGACGCCGTCGGCGCAGTCCGTCCACCGACCCAGATCACCTCGCGCCCGCCGGCGGCTCCGAGCGTCACGCCCGGGGAGAGCATGTGCATGTGCGTGCGCGCCCGGGTGGGCGCAGGCGCCGCTCGCCGAGGATCCCGGTCAGCGGCGCGACATCCCTTCCATGTTGCGGTCGAAGTCCTCGCGCGCGACGATGCCCTTGCCATCGCGGCCGAACACCGCGCCGCGAGTGCCGGGATCGGTGATCGCCTCGTCGGCCAGCTCGAGCACCGGCGTCCCCTCTTCCTCCGCCGGGATGCGCAGCGCCTCGCGCCCGGCCTCGCCGTCGGCGTCCTTCCAGTCGCGGCCGTGGTAGACGGGCCCGCGGTTCGCGCGCTGCTCGTCGCGATAACGCTCGCTGCCCGGCCGCGCCCCGTACCGATCGTCCTCGGACCTGGTCATGGCGACTCCTCGGAGAAGTCCTGTGCAAGTGACGTGCCCCGGCTCAGAGTCCGGCCGGTCCGCCCGAGCCGCGGTCAGCCGGCGGATCGTCGCGGTGATCGCGGCGATCGTCGGCTTCGGTGCCGCGGACATCGTCGATCGGCGCCCAGCCGGCGGGGCCGCTCTCGCCGGCCGCCGCCTCGAGCGCCTCGAACCAGTGCTCGCCGTTGTCCTCGTCGAAGTCCTGGATCGAGCGGACGCCGTGCTCGTCGATGTCGCCGGTCGGCGCGATGCCCTGGCCGTACAGCTCGCCCGACTCGCGCCCGATGTCGGTGCCCTCCTCGGTGGACGACAGCCGCTCGGCCTCCTCGACCAGCCCGGTGTCGTCGTCGTCGAGGAAGTGGGTCGAGTCGGTCGACGGCTCGTCGTCGATCGTGTCGAACACCTGCTCGCCGGCCGAGGCGGCGGGTGCCGGGACGTGCTCCTCCGCGTGGTGATGCTTGCGTGGCGTGGTCGGCATGACCTGGCGAAGGAGCAATGCCCGTGCCGGCAGCGCCCATCGGGCGATCGCCGACGCCCCGTGCCGGTCCGGGTCAGGTGCGATCGATCAGCGTCGTCACGATCTCGGCGAACCGGACCGGCGCCTCGAGCTCGGGGAAGTGCCCGGCGTCGTCGACGCGCACGACCTCGACGTCGACGCCGAGCGCGCGCGCCGAGGATCGGTCGCCGGGTGCGAGCGGTCGCGATCGCCCCACACGACCAATCGACAACCCCGCTCACCCTGAGCGGAGTTCCCGGCGCGCAGCGTCGGAACGAAGTCGAAGGGCGCGCGGCGGCGGGCCGGCGTCGGCGACGAGGAAGCGCTGGTACACGGTGGCCAGCGCGAAGCCGGCGCCCTGCGCGAACGCACGGTCGGTCATGCCGGCGAGCGCCGCCGCACGCCCGCGATCGCCGGCGACCAGGTCGAACCACGCGGCGGCGCGGCGGCGGCGCAGCGCGCGCATGGCCAGCTGTCCGACGACCGGACGACCGATCACGCCGCGGGGATCGCGGCGGGCCTTCCAGGCCAGCGCGTCGTCCCACGCCGGCGCCTGCGGCAGCACCAGGCCGGCGACCAGCTCGGGCCAGGCATGGGCGACCGCGAGGGCGGCGTAGGCGGCCGCGCACGGGAAGATCAGGATCGCGCCCGGCGCGGCGACCCGGGCGACGAACGCCGCGATCAGCGCCTGCACCGACGCCGGCGCGAAGTCGAAGCCCGACGGCGCCGTCGAGAAGCCGAACCCGGGCAGCTCGAAGATCACCACCCGGCGCGCGCGGCCGAGCGCGCCGACCAGCGCGTCGTACTGCTCGAGCACCACCGGCGGATCGGTGGCGATCACCAGGGTCGGGCCGGCGTCGTCGGGACCGTGGGCGCGGTAGCGGATGCGCGCGCCGGCGACCTCGGCGACCGCGTAGCCGGCCGGCAGCGGCGGCCGGCGCGGGCGCAGCACGTCGGCGTCCTTCGACGTCGGGCTCGCTGGCGCTCGCCCTCGCTCAGGATGGACGGTCCATGGCGGGCGGCCAGCCGGGTGGCCGCCCGCCATGGAC